>Ga0247822_10000969_pt1 | contig 16833 bp, 16 predicted proteins | sample 13C_Cellulose_Da_FD_192423 | JGI IMG/M metagenome (GOLD analysis project Ga0247822, IMG submission 192423) | Soil microbial communities from agricultural site in Penn Yan, New York, United States - 13C_Cellulose_Day30 | ecosystem: Environmental > Terrestrial > Soil > Agricultural land | place...
AAAGGAGCATCAGGGCGGATAGTTACTGAAGCTTGCAGTTGTTCGTTATCCCAATGGTCAATCCGGTCGAGTAGCACCATGGTGCCGGTATGCGGTACAACGGCTGCAAATGGATAATCGGGAAAAGGATTCTCGTCAGCCATGGCAGCGCTCCAGGATCAGTGAAATATTGTTGCCGCCAAAGGCAAAGGAATTGCTCATCGCATAGCGCAACGGATCACCCACCTGACATACGCCCAGCCGGGTTAAGGCGGCAAGCTGCGGATCGCGCACGCCATCCCAGAGCTGGCGCGGCAATTGGCCATCGCCGCGGATCAACGCGAGGTAGCAAAATACCGCCTCCAACGCGCCGGCAGCGCCCAAGGTGTGGCCAGTGAGGGATTTGGTTGAGCCGCAGGCGATATCCGCGCTTCCGTCCACCCCAAAGACCCGCGCCACCGCGAGACTTTCCATGCGATCGTTCTGTTCAGTTGCAGTACCGTGCAGGTTGATGTAGCCGACCGCGGCTGGCGCCAGACCCGCGTTTGCCAGGGCTGTAGCCATGGCCGCTGCAGCGCCGCGCCCTTCCGGTTCGGGGGCGGAAATATGATGCGCGTCGGAGGTTTCACCCACTCCGGCTAACCGTACCGGCCCGAGTTCGCGACTAAGGATCATCAACGCGGCGGCCTCGCCGATGTTGATACCCCTGCGATTCAGACTAAACGGATTGCACTGCTGATCACTAACCGCAGCAAGTGACAAAAAACCCTCCACCGTCAGGCGACACAAACTGTCAGCGCCGCCCACAATTACCGCATCGCATACCCCCAATTGCAACAACCGTGCGCCGCTGGCAATGGCTTTGGCGCCGGATGTACAGGCAGTGGAAATAGTCCAGGCCGGACCGTACAACCCTGATTCGGAGGCAACAAAACAGGAGGGAGCAGAGATTTCCTGCTGGCGATAGTGGAACGTCTCGGGCAAGCTGCCATGTTGCACATAGTGGGCGATCGCAGCTTCACCTTCGGCAATGCCAGATGTACTGCTACCCAATACCACACCGATTCGCTCCCCACCGAAGCGTTGTTTAAGCCGCTCGATCTCACCATGCATCGGCGCGAGGGCGGCATGCAGCAGCGAATTGTTGCGGGTATCGGCAACCAACGGCAAATCATCCACCAAACCAAGTGGTAGCGGACGATTAGGGCTATAGGCATCGGTAGTAACCAGCGGCGAGCATTGGTCACTGAACAGGCGTGTACCAATGCTGTGGATATCCGCCCCCAATGCACAAATTGCAGAAACCTGGTGCAGATATACGTGGTTTCCGGTCGTCATTGCAGCGGCTCCCAACGCTCGGTCACAATCGTGATGGACATAGGTTGAAGTTGATGTTGCAGGAGCACCGTCTCGGCCTGGGTGGTGGTTTTCAGGGTGATGCCTTCGACCACCGAAACCGGCATCGGGCTATAAACTGCATTAATGATTGGTCGCCCTTTATAGTTAAGCACGCGTTGGTTGGCCGTAGTGGTAAGCTGCCACTCTGGCGTCTGTTGTAATATTTCATACCAATCGGACAACGGCCACCAGACCAACATACTACTGGCAAGCAAGAAACGCTCAGGCAAATCATCAGGCAATTCGGGCGCGCGCCAGGTTTGCAATGCATTGTCCTGCTGTTGTACCGATAGCAAGCGACGACCAACCGGATCAAGTAATACTAACGTTACCCCGGCCGTGGTGTGCGCCAATGCACCGGTAAGCGTATAGGTCTGACCCCGATAGCGGATTTCCAGCCGTTGCAATGCTTGCCAGCAGCAATTGCCAGCCTGGGGACCAGGCAGCGATAAGTCCGCCAGAGTCTGCACCTGGCGACTGACGCAACCGCTGGTGAATAACACCAGCATTGCAATAAGGCACCAATATCCTAACCGCGACAAAGTTCCACCAACGCATTCAAGCGCCGCCCGGGTTCAGCGACAAAAGGATTATTGGTATCCCAGGCATAACCGGCCAGGATTGAACTGATCATGCCGCTGATTTTGGGCGAGGCCTTGTCCTGGCGGAAAAAGACCACATCCTGGAAGCGGCCGTCGTACCAGCCACTGACGTAATGGCGAAATGTGTCCACGCCGCGTTTGAGCGGTATGGCGTATTCCTGCTCCCAATCTACCTGGTCGCCTTGGAGCTGGCGATTGACCAGCGGCACCGCAAGGCTGGCGGACTTCATGGCAATGGTGACGCCGGATGAAAATACCGGGTCAAGGAATTCTCCCGCATTGCCCAGCAATGCAAAATTTTTCCCCCACAGCGATTTCACGTTACAGGCATAACCGCTGAGTTTCTGCACTGGCGTGTCGAACACAGCGTTGCGCAACAACGGGCCGAGATCGGTCGTATCGTTAACCAATGCTTGCAGGCACGCACGCAGGTCTTCCTTGCCGTCGAAGTAATGGCTTTCGCCCACCACTCCCATGGAGCAACGGCCATTGGCAAAGGGGATCAGCCAAAACCAGACGTCGTTATACCTGGGGTGTACGGTGATCAGGATTTTGCTGCGGTCGTGTTCCGGCAAGCTGGGGTGGACTGCACTGTTGATATTGTCCTGAATGTGGGTGAACACCGAAGTGCGCGCCGGAAAGTCGGATGGCAATTCCATATCCAGCAAGCGCGGCAATACCCGGCCAAAACCGGAGGCATCCAACACAAAACGGGCGTTGAGTTGATAGGCGCTGCTTTGGTCGGGCTGCACTTGCAAGGTCGCGCCGGAATCATTGAATTTAATGGCAGTCAGGCCGTGGCCGTAGCGGATTTCCACGCCCTGCTTTTGCGCCTCGGAGGCGAGCAGATGATCGAAGGTCGCGCGCTGCACCTGGAAAGTTGTGCCGGGGCCAGGCGAAAATTTATCGGTGAAATCAAAAAAGCTGTAATTACCATTATGGGTAAACGCTGCGCCATTCTTGAATTGGAAACCGGCATTGTTGACCGCATCAAGCATGCCCGCTTCGGCGATAAATTCCATACATTGCGGCAAGAGGCTTTCACCGATGGAAAAACGCGGAAAATGCTGGCGCTCAATCACCACTACTTTATGCCCGGCGCGGTTGAGCAGGGCACTGGCGATGGCACCTGCGGGACCAGCGCCAATAATCGCGACATCAGCAGTATGGATCTGGTTACTCATGGAGGTTCCTTTGGAAATTTATTGTTGGATGTATTGTTGATAAATTGTCAATCAAGTGCGATCAGCCGTCGCGTCCTGCAGTTCGGGATCCGGCCTGAAAAACAGTGGAGTGAGCAACCAACAGCCCATTATTCCTATCAGGATGATCAAACCGAATTGGTGCAGAACAGGAACCGCACTCAATGATAATAATCCAAATGCGATGATTGATGTGCCACAGGCAAGACTGGATGCTAGCCAGGATTCCGCGCTAAACCCACCTTCGGTGTAAAACACCGCCGTATCAAGACCAATCCCGATCACCAGTAATAACGCCATCACATGGAACAGGGTGATGCCATCCATTGCCGCACAACCCAGGGCAATCGTCATCGCCAGTACTAAAGGAGTTAACATGCGCCAGCTGTGGTGGCGATAGCGCAACCCCAGCCCTACCATCAGCAATACCAATGTCGCCAGCAATATTTCGCTCACACTGGCGCGATAGCGTCCCAACAAGCTGGACAGGTCTTCGGTCTGGTTAACCAGTTTCACTCCCTCAACCAACTGCGCCAGGGCCGCCAGATCTGCACCTTGTACATCGCCGCTCAGAGTCACCAGGGTGCGCCAACTGCTCCCCTGTTGCTGCATAGGAGGTAGCAACCCGGCCAGCGAACTGGCTGCCACATCGTCGGGGGTCAGCAATTTCATCGGTACTGGCGGTTGGGGGCATTGGGTGCCCAAGGTGTGGCATAACAACTTCAACGCGCCCTGCTCGCCATAGAGTTTCTCAATCACGAGCTGGCGGTCAGCAAGCTGTTGTGCTGCAGCGGGCACATAATGCTGCAAACTTTGCCATTGCAGGCCGGGCAGTTGCAGCGCTGCCAATTGTTCACCCAGCGCCTGGGTCCGGTCGAGCAACTGTCCGGGTGAGTCTGCTTCGACATAGAAAAACTGGCTCACTGACGGCTGCTGCAATAGTTGCTGCACTTCCTGTTCATTCTCAAGCAGGGCTTTAGGCGAGGTATTGAGATTGACCACAGCGTCGTTCACGCCGCCGTGGCTGATACCCAATAGCGCCACGACCCCTGTTGCGCACAATACAATTCCCACTTGGCGGGAGCGCTGCCAGAAAGGTTGATAACATCGTTTACCCAGCCGATAAAACACCGCCGCTGCCAGGAGCGGCATGCGCTGCGTCGCCGGACCCACTTTATAGTAGGGTGCCAGCGCCAGTACCGTCATCCATGCGCCGAAGATGCCCGCCGAGCAAAAAATGGCCATCTGTCGCAAGCCAGGAAAAGGCGTGATGAATTGGAGTAAATAAGCACCCATGCCAGTCAGCGCACCTATCGCCATGGCGTAACGCAAGTGGTGGCGCGCCGCCGAGCCACTGCCTTCGCGCTGGCTGCCGATTAAAAAATGCAATACGTAATCGCCCGCCACACCAAGCAGGGTGCTACCAAAAGCAAGGGTGATAATGTGGATGCGCCCGAATACCAGCAGGCTCACCGTAAGTGCAAGTAAATAGGCGATAGTCATCGTCAACATGACTGCCAGCAATGGAGTTCCCCGCCGAAACACCAGCAACACCAGCGCAATAATGGCCAGCGTGGATCCAAGGCCAACGGTACGGATTTCGCGGATCGCCTGTTCGGTTCCGGCGGCGGCATGGAAAACCATACCCGAAGTAAGCAATTGCGCTTCTGGCCAGGCACTGTGAAAGGATCGAATGGCGCCAGTCACGTCCTCTTGTACTGCCACCTCAAAAGGGCTGGCGTTAAGCTTGGCCGTCACTAACAACCAACTTTGCAAACGTCCCTCTCGCTTGACCTCAACCAGCGGAAACCCCTGGTATTCCTGCATCTTTATAGCGGGTACCAGACTGGCCAGCCAACGGCCGCCGAGATTAAAAGGATCTTCCCCAAAACTGTAAGGGCGGGGAGCAGCCACAGGATTAAATAATTCGCGATAACTTTGTTCCGCTAACTCAGCCGGACTATGGTTTTGCAGCCATTGGCGACTTTCTGCACTTAATAATTGCTGGCTAAAAGGGCGATACAATTCCTGCAGTTCCTGTTGCAGACCTGCACCCGCCGATAGGGGTGAAAGGCGCGCTGACGCCAGCAGCCGCGCCTGTAAATCCTGCGCTTGCGCTAGCCCTTGCGCACGCTCATCGCTCCTGACCAGTACTAACAACTTATCCTGGAAGCGGCTCGCCAGCAGTACGCTCAATTCATGCAACGCCGGGTTGCGCTCATCGCGTGGCAGCAATTCCAACAGATTGCTATGGAAGGGTTGGGCGATAATTATCTGGCGCGCGCAAAACAATGCGCAGGCGCAGACTGCCAGTAGCCAGAGCAGTGCATAGGTTCGATTACGGGTTCCGTGCGCCTTGATCGTTGGCGCTGTATGTATCTTCAAGGGGTCGCCTGCGCTGCCGGTTTGCGCATCACCTTATCGGTGGTAAAAACGATATATGTCTTGTCACCGTTGGCTTCGATAATGTTCAGATGCTCGGTAAATTCGCCACCGTCGAGTTCGATGCGCGTGATATATGCCGACAGGTTGGCGGAGCGGGGCACCAGTTGGATATGCCAATCATCCGCCGTACCTGATGCGCTCAGGGTGAAGTAGTCCTGCAAGCTGTCCAGCTCACCGGAGATCACCCCCATAAAAATCCGCGCCACAATGTCCGCACCTGCCTGCTGGGCTTGAGCCGGGGGTTTTCGCTCGCCGTTGGCATCCGCAAAATCAATTCCGCCCGGGGTCAACTTCAGGCGGCTCTGTACTGGCACCAGGGTTTCCCACACCACTTCTTTGCCTTGGTCAAATGAGAAACGACCGGTGGAACTGATCGGCACCGGCAAAACGGCAATGGTTTTTTGTTGCTCGAAATGCCCTTGCAGCGATTGGATCGTCTGGCTGCGCGCAGACAACTGCGCCAATAAGCCTTCATCCGCCTGTTCACCCCGGGTAAAGCCAGCGAAGGTTAACAGGATTAGCAAGAAGGGTAAAAAACGAAGCCTCATGGTGTAATCCCCAACTTTTCCAACAATATCGGCGGTGATGCCAGCAATAACTCGTGGGTCTTCATATTAATGGCAACCTGGTCAGTATGGCCTTTAGTCAGGCGTGCGCCGGTAGTGGCATCGCTAATCAGATATTGCACCCGCAGGCGGTTTTCCCACTCGGCGATCCAGGCGTTGACTATCACTTTTTGCTGGAACAGCAACCGCTGCACATAGCGCACATGCAAGTCGATTACCGGCCAGGCGTAACCGGAATCGCGCATCTGGCAATAGTTGTAACCTAGTTGATCAAGTAACTTGCAGCGCGCGATTTCAAAATAGCGCACATAGTGGCCATGCCAGACCACTTCCATCATATCCACATCGTGAAACGGCACTTCCAGCTCAACGCTGGCGCTCCAGTTTTCCGGCAAGTTTTTGGTTGGTGACGCCATACACACCTCGATCCTGGAGTTAGTAAAGGCTGAGCCCCTGTTGTTGGATACGCGCGATCAGTTCGCGCAGTTCGCCTTCCAAGGCACGGTCTTCAGCTAAAAATGGATGGCGGGCACGGATCTCGTCGAAGGTAATTTTGATTCCGCCTTCAATCGAATGCTCGCTGTTACCCGCTTGCTGGCGCAGTTCCAACCCCTGGCAGGCTGCGAGCAGGACTGCTGCTGCCACCTGCTCGGTCAATTGCAACACACGCAAACAATCCCGCGCAGCAATGGTGCCCATGCTGACCTTGTCCTGATTATGGCATTCGGTGGAGCGCGAAAATACGCTCGCCGGCATGGTCAACTTAAGCGCTTCGGCAGTCCAGGCGGAAACGCCAATTTGCACCGCTTTAAAACCATGGTTGATGGCGCGGCGGCTGGCGGGCGCACCCGACAGGTTAGCGGGCAAGCCGTGATTGAACTTCACATCCACAAGCTGCGCGAGCTGGCGGTCAAGCAAATCGGCGATGTTGGCGACGGCGTTTTTCATGGTATCCATCACAAACGCAATGTGCCCGCCATAGAAATGACCGCCATGCAAGACATGCTCACCGGCACCGTCGATAATCGGGTTATCGTTAGCGCTGTTGAGTTCGTTTTCAATAAACTGGCGCCACCAGGGCAGGCTATCGGTGGTTACCCCTATCACATGGGGCGCACAGCGCAACGAGTAGCGGTCCTGCAAACGGTTGGGATTGCGCGGCGGCTCGCCTGCGTGCAAGTCTTCACGCAACCAGGCCGCCACTTGCTGCTGGCCAGGATGGGGTTTGACGGCAAACAATAACTCGTCAAAGTGGTGCGCATTGCCTTGCGCCGCGACTGTCATCAGCGCCGTAATGCGGGTTGCCAATCGGGCGAGATACTCTGTGCGTTCATAGGCAAGGCATGCGAGCGCGGTCATGACCGCCGTACCATTCATCAGCGCCAAGCCCTCTTTCGGACGCAGTTTGAGCGGTTTGATAGCCAGTCCGGCGAACACTTCGGACGTCTTGCGGCGCTCGCCTTTGTAGTAAACCTCCCGCTCGCCGCAAAGCACAGCAGCCACGTAGGAGAGCGGCGTCAGGTCGCCACTGGCACCAACCGAACCCTCCTCGGGAATAATCGGTACTATGTCCTCTTGCAACAAGCGGATGAGTTGCTGCAACAGGCTGTAACTCACTCCCGAATAGCCGCGCGTGAGCGAGGTCAGGCGCACTGCCAGCACCGCGCGCCCGGCGGCAGGCGATAATTCAGCGCCCAGGCCGCAACCGTGGAACGTGTACAAATGCTGCGGCAACTGCTCGACCAGGTCGCGCGGGATATGGGTGGTACACGAGTCGCCATAACCGGTAGTCACACCGTAAATCACCCCGTCTTCCTGCAACAGGCGATCAAGGAAGCGCGCGCCCTGCTCAATCCGCTGGACAAACTCCGGTGCTGCGCCCAGTTCACAGGTACGGCGCTGGTGGGCAATGGTCAGGACATCTTCAAGCGACAAGCGCTGCTCATCAAATACCAGAGGTACAGCGGACTGGTTCATGTGGGTTCTTTATCCTGTGGCTGGAGCAATTGCGCGGGTTCAGGTTGCGCAAGCGCGTGCGGCAAATGCCAAAAATCAAAAAAATTAAACCATTGCAATGGCTGGCGAAGGCAGTGGTATTCCAGGTGCGCAGCATAGGCTTGGGCCAATTGTTGCAGATGCGCTTGCCGCTGGCGGCGCGGCACTGGCTCGCCCTCCCCCAGTTGCTTGAAATAGATCCCGAAACCTTGCTCTTCGCGCAGGCAAAACAGCGAGATCAGGGGTGCACGCAAAATGCTGGCTAGGGTGAAGGGTCCTATCGGCAACGCTGCCTTGTCGCCCAGAAAATCCACCAGCAGGCAGTTTTCAGGGTTGGTGACTGCGACCCGGTCCCCCGCGATAGCGACAAATTCGCCTCGCTCTATGCGCTCGCTTAACAGCATTGCGGTGGCCGGGGTTATTTCAGTGACCTGCAAAATATCCAGCTGGCTGGCATTGGCCTTCTCTTGCATCAAGCGATTGAATTTCTGCGCATGTTTGGTGTGCATCAGCACGGTCAGGCGCATCCCCGGATGGCGCGCCGACAGACAGCGGGAGATTTCGAAATTGCCCAAATGGGAGATGACCAATACACAGCCCTGCTTTTTGGCGCGCAGGTCAAAAATAATATCGTCTTCATGGATGTGTACCTGCTCATGGGGGATCTGCCCCATCCATACCGCCAGCTTATCAACCAGCGCATTGCCAAAATTCCAGAAATGCAGGGCGCTCAGCCAAAGTAGCGGACTTTTGGTAACTGGATTATCCGTTCTTGAGCCATTTTCCATTGAGTGAGCCGCCGACAATGCGCGCTTCACCCGCGTTAAATAATCGAGCGAAGCTGTGCGCGCCTGACGGCGGAAGAGGAAAAAATAGAAGATGACCGGCGCTAACACGAGCTTGAACAATGGCCGCCCGCCCAACTTGAAGCAAGCAAACAAAAACCGCATACCGGTCAGGGCGCCCGCCTCGGACAGTTGCGACCAATGCGCTGATTTGGCTGGAGGCTGTAGCTGGCTCATATCGACCCCACGCGGAATTTGCGGCGCAAAATGCGTGGCAATCGCCACAGCATGCCGAAGAACAGGCGAGTGTGCATCCAGGAAATAAGTTTGTTATCGCGCCACACATGGAAGTGGGATACACCTTGCTCAGGGTAGATCACACGGGTGGGCAATTGCTGCAAGGGCCATTCGCGCCAGTGCCAGCGCACCATAAATTCAGTATCAAAATCCATACGTTCGCCCATCGGCTCGGCCTTGATCAATAGGTTGCTGGGCGTTACCGGATATACCCGGAATCCGCACATAGAATCAGTGATGTCCAGCGATAGGGTATTGATCCACACCCAGATATGGGTCAGGTAACGTCCATATAAACGACCCTTGGGCACACTGGCATCGTATTCGGGCATACCGGCGATCAAAGTGGCGGGAGCGAATTCAGCGAGTTGCAGGAAACGGGGGATATCAGCACTGTTGTGCTGGCCATCGGCATCGATTTGTAGCGCATGGGTAAACCCGAGTCGGGCTGCGGCTTGCAGGCCGGTTTTGATTGCTGCTCCCTTGCCGCCATTGGCGGGGCGCTGGATCAGGTGCACCTGTGCATCGATCGCCGCCAGATCGCGCATTATGCTTTTACATAATTCGTCGCTACCATCGTCTACCAGTACCACCGGCAAATTGAAGTGGCGGATATTGGCGAGGGTTTGCGCGAGCACCTGGTGATGATTGTAAACGGGCACCAGTGCGCAGGGATGGAATGGCAGCATCAACCTTGCCCCCGGGTAAAGACTACCCGGCCGCTGGCATGGGCAACCGGGCCGGCAGCAGCTTCACTGGTATAGGTGAAATAGAGCTTGCCTTTATCCGGCTGATATTCGAGCCGTAATTGCAGGGTCTGGTTGGCAGTTACCACCTGCTGGAATTTAACCGCCTCAAGTGCGCTGAAGTTGCCAAGGTCACCCCAGTTTTCGCTTCCATAGTGCACTGCCCAGTGAGTTTGTACTACACCGGGCAACACCGGACGGCCGGGAAAATGGCCGTCAAAATAATAGAGGTTGGCCGGTATAAACAGGCTCAATAGCAAGGCGCCATCTTGTTCCTGACGGGCGATTACCTCCGGCAGGCGCGGTAAATTGCCATTGGCAAACAGCTGCGCTAACTCTGCCTGGGTGGTCTTGCCCTGACTATTGCGCGGCAACTCTCCCAGATAGCGCCAGTAGCGCGGAATCGCAACGCGATCAATGGCGGCTTCCAACGCGCCTTTGAGCTGCTGGTTGATACCGCTCTTACCTTGATCTACCAGACGCTTGTTGCCCTCATTATCCAGCACCACGATTGCGCCTAAACGACCGCCCCGTTCCGGTAGCAAGATAACCCGCGCATGGAGGACGCCTTCTTGCGTCTCTAATGCACGTTCAATCGCGCTCAGTGAGATGCGCTTGCCACCTACCTTGGCAATCCGGTCAGCGCGACCACAAAGATTGAAACGACCATCCACTGCCAAACTGGCGCGGTCAGCGCTGGTATACCAACCCTCATCCGGTAAATGCCTGCTGCGCACTTGCAGCAATGAATCGCTGTTATCCAACCCAATCTGCACTCCAGGCAGGCAAGACCAGTCCGCACCCTTGTCCTGCTCGCGCCAACCGATACCGCCGGTCTCGGTACTGCCAAAAACCTCGGTGATAACTTGCCCCAGTTGGTCTTTGGCAGTCAGGGCTGCATCGGTCGCCAATGGCGCACCCGAGCAAAAGACCATTGCTATCCGCGCCTGGTTTGGCCAATCGAGTGGTGGTATACGGCTTAAATGCGCGGGGCTGCTAATAATCGCCAGCGGCTGGAAGCGACGCGCATCGTCCGCCAGTTCTTCCCAATAGTTGCGCTCATGTATCACGAATGGCCGGCCGGTACACAGCGGCCACAGTAACCGAAACAGCAGGCCGTAAATATGATGGTGGGAAACGCTACTTGTAACAGTGGCGCCTGCCAACTGGACACCCCATTGGCATTCCAGCGCCGTAAGTTCAGCCTCCAGCTGGGCAAAGTTCTTGGCTACCGGATCGGGATCGCCGGTCGATCCAGAGGTAAACAGGATCAGTGCATTTACATGGGCATCAGGCAACGTCACAGGTTCAAGTGACCGGGTGATGTTTGGTGGTGGCGCCGTAATAACGCCCTCGATTGGGAAATCACCGGCGAAATGGAAGGTAAATGTCGCCAATTGCGTGCAATTGGACGGTAAATTGTTGGCTGGTACCAGTGCCTGCTTACCCAGACGCCAAAGTGCTGCCAAGGCTGCCATAAATTCCAGACTGTCGCGCTGGTAAAGCGCTATCAACTCACCATCAACCCGAGCCAACACCTGTTCCCATGCGCTTATACGCGCACACAAAAATGCTAATGTGCGCTTTTGTGCGCCATCAATGGCGATAACATGGCTGTCCGCATACGCCGCTTGCGGCGCCGCACATATTTGGCGAAGGGATTTGATCATCGTAGATTTAGGTTAATCAGATTAGACATTACTGCGATCTTTCAATAGCTGGTTATTTTGTTGTTTCTGTAAACGTATGCGCACACAGTATTCGCCAAGCAGCAAAAGGCCAATCAAGACATAAGACACCAAGCCGTTGTAAAGCGCCCAGACCTGATCGCTCGCAAATACCGTCGCGCTGGCAATAGCGCCATTAAGCACAAAAAAACCGCACCATACCCAAGTTACTTTGCGCGTATAAGGGATGGCGTGATCGGGTAAGTCGGACTGCTGCAAGCGCGCAAACCGTTCAATCATACTCGGCGGATGCAAGAGGCTAAAGCCGAACACCCCCAACAGCACTGCACTCACCAATACCGGATACGCTTTAAGCCCGAGCACCGAGCCCGTTGCCAGGGTCAGGCCCGTCGCAATTGCAGCGGCCAACAGCAGCCAGCCACTATTGCCCAGTGCCTGCCCGGTCAATTGCGCTATTAACAATCTAACGAGTGCCACCGCAAGCAACAGTGCCGCCAGGACCCGCGGCCCAAACTGTTGGATGCCAACATATACCAGCAACGGATAAAGCACCAACAACAGCCCCAGCGCTATGCCGAGCAGGCGGCTCGCGCTCATCGGCTGTTTTTTGCCATCAAATCGCTAACCGCATTGACTATGTCTTCAACGGTGCGCACAGATTTAAAATCTTCGGGGCTAATTTTTTTGCCCACGTATTTCTTCAGTTCCACCACCAGGTCTATAGCGTCGATACTGTCGATATCCAAATCTTCGCCCAAGTGGCTTTGCAAGGTGATATCCGCCCGCTCCAATTCAAACAACTCGGATAAGGTAGTGGCTACATGTTCGAAAATCGCATTTTTGTCAGCCATAGCATTACTCCTTGGTGCGGCGGGCGGCAACCAGCGCGCAGAGGTTAGTGATGTTGGCAAAATGCTTGCGCGTCTCGTCCGCTTCTGCGTCCAGTTTGATGCCATAACGTTTCTGCAACGCGACGCCCAACTCGAGCGCATCAATAGAATCCAACCCCAATCCATCGACAAATAGCGGTGCATTTTCATCTATTTCGTCCGCACTTATATCTTCCAGATCCAGGGTGTCAATAATGAGTTGTTTTAGCTCCAACACCAGCTTGGCCATCGCCAAATCAGCCGTAGATAGGTTTGTCATTTACTCGCAATTCCTCGGTGAAATAATCCTGCAAATCCTGGGTCAGCTGGCGCGCGGCCAAGGCAGGTGGTTGGTGATCGTAAGTGGCTACGGGAATATCCGCGCCCACCCTCAAAGTCATATGCAGCTTACGCGGTGGAATATGATACCACCGGTGCTTTTTGGTCAGGGTAATTGGCTGGCACAGAATGGTCACCGGCGTGACCGGCGTGTGGGTGCGGAGCGCCACGTTGGCCGCCCCACGCTGAAACCGCAGTGGTTCACCGGGTAATGTGCGGGTCCCTTCAGGAAAGATAATCAGAGCGCTGCCCGCCGCCAGCGATGCGCGTGCACCTTCAATTAATTCGGCACCACTGTCATTGCGCAAAAAGCCGGTCAGGCGCAGGTAACCGCGCATCGCCGGATTCGCCAGCAAGCGTCCTTTAACAATGCAATCAGGGTTCGGGATAAACGCAATTAGGAACACCACATCGATCAGGCAGGGGTGATTGGCTAGCACCAGCAAGCCGGGGCGATGCAATAACGCCTCACCTTTAATTTCCCAGGTAAGCACACCCAAGGCGCGCATCAGATGGATGTAGGCGCGGAAGGTGCGATGGATAAACAACCGCGCGCGAACCTGGCGATGCGCCGGGGTGGTCGAGGTCAGGGTAATCCAGGGCGCCGCCAGCAACGGAATAAGGACCCCGCCTATACCAAAAATAGCAAAACTCAAGGCCGTGGCGAACAGGCGCCAGCAATAGTTGATGCGCCGGGTAATCATGATGCGCATCGGCTTAATCGCCAGACATTGCCGTTGCTGCCGAGCAATAGTTGTTCGCCCTCGCCCTGCAATAGTCCGAGCAGTTGCAACGCTTGTGGAGTAGATGGGAAATCCCCTTCCTGATCACCGGAAAAATCCAGCTGCCAGTCTCGTCCAGGGCCCAGCACCAGGGCCACAGCATAAGGGTGTACCGGAAGATCTACCTGCTGCTGGTAAACAGCTGGCACCGGCTCATCGCAGAACACACACAATACGTGCGGCGTTTGGGTATTGCACAGACCCAGGGATTCCAGCAATCCAGGCACCAATTCCCGGCCGTCACTACCGATGGCAGTAATATTGTGGGTCAGCCCCTGCTGGATGGAAAACAACCCGGCGGTGGCATTATGTACCGAAAGGCTAAAAGCGGTGGGCGACAAAGGGTCACCTTTAGCGAGATCTTCAAGCAAACCGAGGGTACGGCTAAGATCTCCGTGACGTGACACATATACCAAAGGCATAGCGCCGTAGGTACATGCGAGCGGCATGATCACACTTAAGGCGGCGCGCCCCATGGGGCTCAGGCGACGGCGAAGCATTGCGGGAATAACCGACACATCCGGTTGCGCATCACGCGCCGGAGTCCAGGCTTTCCAATCGAGGATCGTAAAAGTGAGTGCCATATTTTATTATTCTGTCGCGAGCCCGTGCTGTTCCAAGCCTATATTGCATTTCAGGCTGACTAGCCCAAGCCGATGCCCCCTTTTGGGTACCGCATTTTATACATACAGGTGCCAAAAGTGTGAACCCTAACCCGGTTGGAGCCAGAATATTTGCCCACAAAGCGGCACTCTGCACTCGCCCGATATAATAGATTCCCTTAGTATTGGCCCCAGCTGCATCACACCTTTATCCACTTTCGCGACATGGAACCTGCAATGAAATTGCTCAGCCTTAGTATTAGTGCCCTTCTCATCAGCCTCTGCGCAGCCAGCGCCAGCGCGCGCGATGACATAGCCGATTATTCCATTGCCGATGCACTTGCATCGGAAAAGGCCAAAAATATCCTCGGTACCAACATCCAGTTTTATTTTGGCGACCAGCCTCACGGCGCCATAGTGAAAAGATTCAGCGAATCCGCCACTAACCATAAAACCAATGGCAGCAACAAAACCGATAAAGAGGCCTGCGAGTGGGCTTTTTTGTCGGCTATGAAGGCCCTGCGCGACAAGGCACAAAGCTTTGGCGCCAATGCCGTGGTGAACATCCGCTCCAACTATCGCAACAATATTAGCTCCAGTGCTACCACCTTCAAGTGCGGTTCGGGCATGTTAATATCCGGTGTAGCCCTGGTGGGCGACGTGGTAGAAATCAAGTAAGCCATTTGACCATAAAATATCCTGCCACTGAGTCAATCAGTGGGAGGTTTTTTTTAAGCTTGATTATTGGATGATGCGGGTAACCCTAGTTACCACGTAGCGACTGGCGCCCCTGGTTGATCGATACGATTTGCGCACCCGCAGCTGAAAGCTCTTTTTGCCCCGCGTCCACCAACAATTCCGGTTCGAGCGGTGCAGCCAGCAATTCGCTGTAGAGCGGTTCAATATTGCCCAACGCCGTTTGCAACTGGTAAATATTCGTTTGCAGACTTTCCAGCTGCTCGGTGTGGCTGTTGCGCCGGGTTTGCAGTTGTGTCAGGCGCAGCATGTGATGCTCAAGTAACTGCTTCTGATATTGGTTGTGATGGAATAAAGGCGCCAATGCCTCTTGCATCCAGTGATGGATATGCTGGTTCAAATCGACATAAACCGCGCGTACTTCCTGCACCAGGGTATTGATAAAACGGCTGATCAACGCGCCCTTGTGGGTGAATACAGTACTCAGGGATTTGCGGAAATCATCGGCACGGGTCTGCAGCTGGCGCAGCTGGCGACGCTGCGTCTGAATTTTTAACAGGTGGCGCATAGTCAAATCATCGCTCGTTCCTGCTTGCTCGGGGCGCTCGTAAATCGAGGTCAGCACCCGATTGCAGCGTTCGATTTCGCGCTCCAAATGACGCAGGTTGCTATCCACATCATCAAAAAAATCACCGATGGCGCGCGCCAATCCGACGGTTGTCCAGCTCTGCGCCAGACTTTCATGCGCCCTGGCGATTTGCTGCTCCAGTAATCCGCTGCTGATCGGTCCCAGCAACGATAACTTTTGCGATTCCAGCAATCGCTGGCTGGTGCGCAATGACAATGCCTGCTTGTGATATTCGTGATGGGTGCGGCGGATGGTATCGCGCAGTTCGTTCAATTTGTCTCCCGCTGCTTCAGGTGCAACCGCGCGTAGTTCTTCCAACTCGTTTTCACATTCACCCAAGCGGCGCTGCAAGCCATTGCGCGCATTGATGATCATGGCGTAACTATCGCCAATCAAACGATGCCCGATAATCTGCTGCTGGTTGCGCAGCACACATTCAGCCAACATACGCTCAAGCTGCGGGAAATTGCTGCGCAGCAATTGCGCCTGGTTGCGCCCGACTTTTCCAAGTAACCCCTGTTTGGCCGAGAGCGCGACTACATGCTCGGGCGCGAGGTTTAACTGGCGTGCAGTGAGCTGGCGCAGGCGATTAACATTGGCTTCAATCTCCTGCGCCGGAGTGAGGTCATCCCATAAGCTGTCGATTTTATTGAGCAGGGCAATGACAGCCGTGCAGTTATTGTCGCGCAACACCTGGATATGCTCGCGCCAGATTTCCATATCACTGGCAGTAACACCCGCATCGGCCGACAACAAAAACAGTATTGCCTGGGCGTCGGGCAGGGTTTTCAAGGTGAGTTCCGGCTCATTGCCCAACGCATTAAGGCCGGGGGTATCTACAATACGCAAACCTTGGCGTAATAGTGGATGATCCAGACTGATTAATGCATGACGCCAGGCTGGCACAGTAACCATGCCCTGCTCGTCGCGCTCGCCCAATTCATCCTGCACAAAGCCCAGCTTGATCGCATCGGCTATGGTGACCTGTTTGCTGGCAGATACCTGGTTAATCGCTGCACGGGTCTGCTCGGGATCGCGCGAATCAAAATGGATAGTCACCCAATTCTGTGGAATGCGCTTGAAACTTTGCAAACTGGTATTGGTGCGGCGGGTTTCGATGGGCAACAGGCGCACACAATTAGCGGGCTGATGGTTATCCCAGAAAATCTCGGTGGGGCACATAGTGGTGCGCCCCGGTTGCGACGGCAATAAAC
>Ga0247822_10000970_pt1 | contig 16828 bp, 23 predicted proteins | sample 13C_Cellulose_Da_FD_192423 | JGI IMG/M metagenome (GOLD analysis project Ga0247822, IMG submission 192423) | Soil microbial communities from agricultural site in Penn Yan, New York, United States - 13C_Cellulose_Day30 | ecosystem: Environmental > Terrestrial > Soil > Agricultural land | place...
GCCAATAGACGTGGTGCTGCCATGCGTTATCCCCGCAACCTGCTGGGCTACGGTCCGAATCCTCCTGATGCGCAATGGCCCGGCGGCGCCAATGTCGCGGTCCAGTTCGTGCTCAACTACGAAGAGGGCGGCGAGAACAACATCCTGCACGGCGACGCCGCCTCCGAGGCCTTCCTTGTCGACGTGATCGGCGCCGTTCCCTGGCCCGGCAAGCGCCACTGGAACGTCGAGTCGATGTACGAGTACGGCGCCCGCGCCGGCTTCTGGCGCCTGCACCGCCTCTTCACCAGGCTCGGCCTGCCCGTCACCGTCTACGGCGTCGCCACCGCCCTCGAGCGGGGGCCCGAGCAGGTCAAGGCCATGCTCGACGCCGGCTGGGAGATCGCCAGCCACGGCCTCAAGTGGATCGACTACCGCGACTACGACATCGAGCACGAGCGCGAGGATCTCCACGCCGCGATCAAGCTGCATACCGAAGTGGTCGGCACCCGCCCCACCGGCTGGTACTGCGGCCGCACGTCCGTGAACACGGTGGACCTCGCAAGCGAGGAAGGCGGCTTTACCTACATCTCGGACACCTATGACGACGACCTGCCCTACTACCGCGAGCACATGGGTGCGCCGCAGCTGATCATCCCCTACTCGCTCGCCACCAACGATATGCGCTTCACCACCGCATCGGGCTTCGCCAATGGCGAGGAGTACTTCCAGATGCTCAAGGACACGTTCGATGTCCTGTGGGCCGAGGGCGAGGCCGGTTCGCCCAAGATGATGTCGGTGGGCCTCCACTGCCGCCTCGTCGGCATGCCCGGCCGCTTTGCCGGCCTCCGGCGCTTCGTCGACTACATCCTGACCAAGGACAAGGTCTGGATCGCCAGCCGCATCGACATCGCCGAGCACTGGCTGCGGACGCACCCCTACGAGAAGCCCGAGATCGTCCCCTCCGAACTCGCCTACGACGACTTCGCCCAGTTCTTCGGCAATGTCTTCGAGCACTCCGAATGGGTCGCCGAGCGCACCTACAAGCGCGAGATGGGCCCGGCCAACGACACCGCCACGGGCCTTCACGCCCTCATGTGCCAGGTCTTCCGCTCGGCCACCGATGAGGAACGCCTCGGCGTACTCAACGCCCACCCCGACCTTGCCGGCAAGCTCGCCGCCGCCAGGCGCCTGACCTCGGCCTCGGAAGCTGAGCAGGCCTCCGCCGGCCTCGACGCCCTCACCGACGCCGAGCGCGAGGCCTTCGGCACCATGAACCGGGACTATGTCGACAAGTTCGGCTTCCCCTTCATCATCGCCGTCCGCGACAACACCAAGGCCCAGATCATGGCCGCCTTCGAGAAACGCCTCGCCAACTCCCGCGAACAGGAATTCGCCACCGCCTGCAAGCAGGTCGAGCGCATCGCCGAACTCAGGATTCGCCAGATCCTGGACTGAAGGCGATCCTGCGCCGAACAGCGTCCTCCTGCCGTCCCCGCCAGACACCGGCGCCCATGCTAGCGTCTCCCTCCCCCTTGCGGGGAGGGGACAGGGGTACGTTTCCCTCGCCGCCATCGCCCCCTTGACACTCCCTCGCCCATTCTATAACCATTGAGTTATAGAAACGACGAGTTATGCAAAATGCCGGCGCCCGACTCCCAGCTCGATCTCACCTTCGCGGCCCTCGCCGACCCCACGCGCCGCGCCATACTCGCGCGCCTCGCCGAGGGCGAAGCCACCGTGAACGAGCTTGTCACCCCCTTCAACATGAGCCAGCCCGCCATCTCCAAGCACCTCAAGGTGCTCGAGAACGCTGGCCTCGTCTCGCGCGGCAAGGACGCCCAGCGCCGTCCGGTCCGCATCGAGGCCGCCCCCATGGCCGAGGCCGTCGGTTGGCTCGAAAACTACCGCCGCTTCTGGGAGCACAGCTACCAGCGGCTCGACACCCTGCTCGATGAGTTGCAGCGCTTCGCCCCCAAGGGCGACAAGAAGAACTGAGGAGACACGCCATGATGCCCCCGCTGACCATTGCCCTGCCATCGGACCGCGAGATCGCGATCACCCGCACCTTCCGCGCCCCGGTCGACCTCGTCTTCGACTGCTGGACTGTCCCGGCCCTGATCAAGCGCTGGCTCGGCTTTGCCGACTGGACCTTCGTCACCTGCGAGTTCGACGCCCGCGTCGGCGGCAAATGGCGTTTCGTCACCCGCAGCCCGGCTGGCTACGAGATGGGCTCGGGCGGCGAGGTTCTCGAGATCACACGCCCCGACTGGATCAAGACCAACGAACTCTACGACCAGGACTGGACCGGCGGCCAGACCATCGTCACCAACCGCCTCGCCGAAGAGGGCGGCGTCACCACCTCGGTCGTGACGATCCTCTACCCCACCAAGGAAGCCCGCGACGGCGCCAGGGCCACGCCGATGGCCGACGGCATGGAGACGGGCTTCAAGCGCCTCGAAGAGCTTCTGGCCGAAATGCCGGCCTACTAGGTCAGCCCGCTCCCGGGCACCGACTGCAACTGCGACCAACCCGCCGCCGATGCGTTCCGCTTCGGGGAACGGGACAACTCAACCCACGCGAGGAGAACAGCTATGCCCAAGATCATGCCCTGCCTGTGGATCGACGACCGCATCGAGGAGATGGTCCGGTTCTATGTCGACACCTTCAAGGATGCCGAGATCCGCGACGTGCAGCACTATCCGGATGGAAGGGTGCTCACCATGAACTTCCGCCTCAAGGACCAGGAATTCATGGCCCTCAATGGCGGCGACAACTTCAAGTTCACCGAAGCCGTCTCCTTCGTCGTCGACTGCAAGGACCAGGCCGAGGTCGACTTCTTCTGGAACACCCTCACGGCCAATGGCGGCGAGGAATCCATGTGCGGCTGGCTCAAGGACAAATACGGGCTCAGCTGGCAGATCGTGCCCGAGCGGCTGATCGACCTGATCTGGGATACCAAGGACACGGCAGCATCCGGCCGCGCCCAGCAGGCCATGTTCCAGATGAAGAAGATCATCGTCGCCGACATCGAGAAGGCCTACGCCGGCAGCTGACCGGCCCCCGCAGTTCCGCAAATCGCAAGCCGTCGCCCCGCGCCTCCGGCGCGGCTGGCACCGGCTTGCCCGATCCCCGGAGGAAAGAATGCATCGCTCGAGCCTGCTGCTTGCCGCCGTGATAGTTTCCGCCCTGCCCCTCTCCGCCATTGGCGAAGCAACCAAGGGAGTGTCCACTATGACTGAACTCGTCACCAAGGACATCGTCGTCACCCGCCTCTATGACGCGACCCCTGAGGCGCTCTGGACCGCCCTCACCACCGACGCCGCGTCATGGGCTGGTGGGGCCCAGAAGGCTACGACGCCCCCGCCGCGAAGATGGATGTCCGCGAAGGCGGCACCTCGCTGGTCGCCATGCGCGGCCCTGACGGCGTCGACATATGGATGACCTGGGTCTACTCGAAGGTCGCCCCGCACGAACGGCTCGAATACGTCCAGAACCTCTCCGGTCCCACCGGCGAGCTGCTCGATCCGGCCGTGCACAACCTGCCACCCGAATTCCCGCGCGATGTCGTCACCGTGCTCACCCTGACGCCGAAGGACGGCAAGACCGAGCTCCGGATCGTCGAGAACACGACCACGTCGGAATTCATGCTGCAGATGAGCGAGATGGGCCTCGAACAGACCCTCGACAAGCTCGGCCGGAGCCTAGCAGAGTGAGGCCATGACCGAGCTCACCGCCGACACCGTCCTCGCCCGCCTGCACGAGATGCAGTCGGACGAGGAGCTGCTGAAGTACCAGCGCTACTTCAAGTTCGGCGAGGGCGAGTATGCCCACGGCGACCGCTTCATCGGCGTCCGCATGGGTCACGTCTTCAACCTCGCCAAGGAAGTGATCCAGCTCCCGCCCGTCGAGATCGAGCGGCTGATGGAATCCGACATCCACGAAGCCCGCGCCGCCGCCATGAGCATCATGGCCAAGCAGTATCAGGCGAAGAAGACCAGTCCCGAGCGCCGACAGGAGCTCTTCGAGCTCTACCTGCGCCGCCACGACCGCATCAACAACTGGGACCTCGTCGATCTCGCCGCCTACTACGTCGTCGGCCCGCACCTCGTCGAGCGCCCCCGCGACGTCCTCTACCGGCTGGCGAAGTCCGGGAGCATGTGGGAACGCCGCACCGCCATCCTCGCCACCTTCGCCTTCATGCGCCGCAAGGACTATGCCGACACCTTCGCCATCGCCCAGATCCTGAAGGACGACCCGGAAGACCTGGTCCACAAGGCCGCCGGCTGGATGCTCCGCTCCATCTCCGACCGCCAGCAACTCACCGCCTTCCTCGACACCCACGCCGCGACCATGCCTAGGATCATGCTGCGCAATGCCCTCGAGCACTACCAGCCGGACGAGCGAGCGAAGTACCTGGCGATGGGGAAGAAGTAAGGCGCTCGACCCAACCAGATGCGCCGCAACCACCTCCCCATGATGGGAGGCAAGCGCAGCTTGGCAGCTCCGTTGCCTGGCGAAGCTCGGAGGGGTGCGATCCGGGCCGGATGTCACCGGCGAGACACAGCAGCACATGCGTTTGACACGCGCCCGAACTGCGAGCTAGCATATCAATCGCCGCGCAACAGAGGAGGTGTTCAATGACTGTCATTGTGAGAACTGCCTCCCGTCGCGCCGCCGCGTAGCTTTCCCACAAAACGGAATTCCGGCCGGCGCCTTCATGGCCCTGATCCAAGGAATTCCATCTTGCTCGAACAGTTCGGCTGGAGCGACGCGCTTCAGCACCAATTTTCCATCCATGCCGCCGACGGTCTCATCCCGGCGCGAGTTGTCGTCCAGCAACGCGGTCTCTATGAGATCGCGACAGAATTGGGGGAGCTTTCTGCCACGCTGGCAGGCAAGCTTGCCTACGAAGCCGAGGACGGCGCCTATCCCGTTGCAGGCGACTGGGTCGCGGTGAAGGCACGGCCCGCCGAGGGCAGTGCCGTCATCCAGCACCTGCTGCCCCGCACCAGCAGCTTCGTTCGCCGCGCCAGCGGCCCGGGTGCCGCGCGCGGCCAGGTCGTAGCCGCCAATGTCGACGTCGCGCTGCTTGCCGCCTCACTGAACGCCGATCTCAATCCCCGCAGGCTCGAACGCTACCTTGCCACTGCCTGGGAGAGCGGTGCCGACCCGATCATCGTTCTGACCAAGGCTGACATGGGTATCGATGCCGAGGCCATCATAGGCGAGATCGAAGCGGTGGCCATGGGCGCTCCCGTCCTCGCCGTATCGGCGGTGACCGGCGCAGGGCTCGACGAACTCCGCGCCTACCTCAAGCCCGGCCGCACGGCCGTACTGCTCGGCAGTTCCGGCGTCGGCAAGTCGACACTCGTCAACGCACTGGCTGGCAACGCGCACATGGCCACACAGGCGATCCGGGAGGACGATGCCCGCGGCCGCCACACGACCACCCACCGTGAACTTGTCCTGCTCCCCTGGGGCGCTCTGATACTCGATACGCCCGGCATGCGAGAGCTCGGCCTGTGGGAAGCAGGCGATGGCATGTCCACGGCCTTCGCCGATGTCGAGGCGCTCGCCGAGCAGTGCCGCTTCCACGATTGCGGACATGATACCGAACCCGGCTGCGCCGTCGTCGCAGCCCTGGCCACCGGCGCCCTCGATGCTGCGCGCTGGCGGGCCTACGGCAAACTGCAACGCGAACTGGAGTTCCAGAACATCAAGGACGACCCCAAGGCCCAAGCCGAAAGCCGCCGTGTCCGCATGCACCGAAACAAACTGCATCGAGCAGAGATGAAGTTCCGAAAACGGTTCGAATGAGTGTGGAGGAGCCCCGTACCATCCGTCCCCGTCAAGGAAAGGCGCTCGCCGTGACGGGGCTCGCTCCTGCCAAATCCACCAGCCCCACCTCCCCCTTGACGGGGGAGGCAAGCGCAGCTTGGCAGCTCCGCTGCCTGGCGAAGCTCGGAGGGCGTGTGCCATAGGCTGGTGTCCCCTGAACGCCCGCTCCTCAATGGAAGTCGCCCATCACTCTCCCGCCTCCCCCAACACCAGCCACGGCGTGAACAGCTTCGGCTCCCCATCCCCAAGCTGCATCTTCGGACTGGGCGTCCCCAGCACCTCTCCCGTGACCGTCGCCATCGCCAGCAGCGGCTCCATCAGGTGGCTGATATTGGCGAAGTGCTCGATCGCAGCGTCGATATCGCGATAGCGCTCGAACGTGATCGCCTCCGTCTCGTCGTGGTTGAAGTAGATCTCGTACTGGAGCGTGCCTCGGTCCCTGGTTCGGACGATCTCCATGGCCTCGGCACAGAGGTGCTTGTAGTCGTCCAGCCTGCCGGGGTGAATTCTGGCCCGGGCGATGCCCTTGATCTCGTCCATGCTCGTTCCCTTCCGTCTCGCGGGTGCTGTGCGAGACAGAATCGACGCGCGCTCCGAGTGTTCCCGGATGCGCCTGCGCATTTTCGAAGATTGCGGGCTAGTCGCCCCCTCCACCATCACCGCCGCCATCACCGTCCATATCGGACGCGGCATCGGCGTTTGCGCCACCACGGCGGCGTCGCTGCGTGACGCTTGCGACGTACCAGCCCAGTGCGATCAGGATCGCGCCTGCGATGAAGGGCCAGGAATAGGAGAGAAACCCATAAACCGGCTCGCGGAACGACTGCTGGAAGTCGCGGAGCCAGTCCATCCGTCAGTGGCCGGGCGGGACATGGTCCGGCCGATCCTCGTGCGGTTCGCCGTCTTCCCAGGCGATCGAGGTATCTTCCGCCGGAGGAGCATGGCCAACCAGCCGGTCGAGCCAATGGCGGAACGCACGGCCAGCTTCTTCGAACTGGTGCGGATCGATCAGCGGGCGATTCGGTTCGGGGTGCACATGAGTAGCCATGTGGCTGAGTCTGCACCCTAATTCTAAAGTTTTTCTGACCCGAACCGCTCGCCTTCGATCACGCTCCTGCTACCGGTAGAAGCCCTCGCGCAGGTTGATGCCGTGTTCGAGGAAGGCCTTCATGGCGCATAGCATGCCGGTCCAGCCCTCGGTATTGCCCATGGCGCTGTCGAACCCCTTCTGCGTCTCGCCCCAGCCCGTCTCGGTGATGGTCACGAGCGTGCGTCCGTCCTCCAGCGCCTCAAATGTCATCGTCACGGTCGTGTCGCCGCTCGGGTCGATCGCCGCCCCTTCCGCAGCGCCCCAGTTGAGGACGATCCGCTTGTCCTTGATCACCTCGACCACCTTCACGGGGAACGCGCCCGGGAAATCGGCGAAGTCCCAGGTCACGGTCGATCCCGTCTCGAGCCTGCCCTCAGCGCCGCCGGTGGTAAAATAGCCCGAGAGCTGCCTCGGATCGGCCACCGCCTCGAACACCTCGTGCACGGGCTTCGCGATCCTGCCGGATACTTTCAGCTTCACATCCATCTCATTGTTCCTTCTTGCGTTCCGCTCGATTATGTTATAAAAATATAACATGTCAAGCGAGGACGAAGACGACAGGGTTTTCAAGGCTTTGGGCAACCGCCTGCGCCGCCGCATCCTTGATGCCCTGAAAGATCGCCCGGCCACCACCGGCACCCTCTGCGAGGCCTTTCCCGAGCTCGACCGCTGCACGGTGATGCAGCACCTCAAGGTGCTCGAGGAGGCCGATCTGGTGATCGTCCGCCGAGACGGCCGAGAGCGCTGGAACCACCTCAACGCCCTCCCCATCCAGGCCCTGCACGAGCGCTGGATCGGCAGCTATGCCGCCTATGCCGCCCAAGGCCTGCTGAAGCTCAGGACCGGTCTCGAAGGCACCGCCGATTGAGCCGTTGGGCCCTGTCCGGGCTCGCTCTTTCGCGCTAAGACGGCGTGTCATCCATCGTCACAGCGTCGCTCCATGGCTCCGACCACCTACGCCAGCCCCATCGCGGGCCTTCCCTCCCAGGCCGCCCTTCACACCGGTCGCGCCGTCTTCACCGAGGCCTATGCGCTGATCCCGCACGGGGTGATGCGCGACATCGTCACGAGCTACCTGCCGCACTGGAACGATACGCGCGCCTGGGTGATCGCCCGGCCCATGTCGGGCTTCTCCGAGACGTTCTCGCAGTACATCATGGAAGTGTTTCCCGGTGGCGGCAGCCAGCGGCCCGAGCCTGATGCCGGGGCCGAGGGCGTGCTGTTCGTGGTCGAGGGCCAGGCCGTCGTCACCATCGACGGCAAGGCGCACACGCTCAAGCCCGGCGGCTACGCCTTCCTGCCGCCCGGCTCAGCCTGGACCTTCACAAACGCATCGCAGGCACCCGTCCGCTTCCACTGGATCCGCAAGCGCTACGAAGTCGTCGACGGTATCGAAATCCCGGCCGCCTTCGTCGCCAACGAGCAGGACGAGCCGATCATCTGGATGCCCGACACCGGGAACACCTGGGGCACCACGCGCTTCGTCGACCCGTCGGATGTCCGCCACGACATGCACGTCAATATCGTCACGCTCGAGCCCGGCGCCGTCATCCCCTTCGAGGAGACGCACGTCATGGAGCACGGGCTCTACGTGCTCGAAGGCAAGGCCGTCTACCGGCTCAACCGAGACTGGGTGGAAGTCGAGGCCGGCGATTTCATGTGGCTGCGCGCCTTCTGCCCGCAGGCCTGCTACGCCGGTCCGCAGCGCTTCCGCTACCTGCTCTACAAGGACGTCAACCGGCACATGAAGCTGACCCTCTAGCGGGCCGGCCCGGGGGGCCAGCTATCCCGCAATCGCGATCTGCGACAGCAACCGATCCATCGACCGTTGCACGTCGTCGATACGCTCGTGCCGCGGCCAGAACTCCGCTTCCGCGAGGAACCGCTGGCGACTGACCTCGATTTCGCTCCTCAGGTCACCAAGTCGCCCGGCCGCCAGTTCACGCTCCTCGCGCGTCGCATAGCTCGAGCCGAGCTGTGCCTTGAGGTAGGCGAGGCGCAGTTGCCAGCCTTCGACATAGCCCACGTAGGGCTGGAGCTTCTCGACGATCGCGCGGCGGACCTGGGTTGCCTTCGAGATCGGAGGCGACAGGGTTTCGATAGTGTTGTGCATTTGTGCTCCTAACTAGCGAGCCTTGAACGCAAATCTTCGCTTTTGGTTTCATTGCAAAATGACGCAGCTCTCTTGCGATCCCGTCGCCCAGGCCGCAACTTGACGCGCCGGCGACAGGCCGGCGAGGGAGGCTCAACAACGTGAAAATGCTCGGACTGCTCGTTCCGCTGGTGCTCGTCAGCACCGCGACAATGGCCGAGGACCTGACGCCGCAGGCGTACCAGAACCTGCTGACGCCGCTCGTCCAGGGTGGCAACGATGTCCTTGGCCGTCCCCTCGCTTATCCCGAGGGCACACCCAACGTCACATCCGCCATCGTCACCGTCCCGCCCGGCGGGGAGACCGGCTGGCACGAGCACGAGGTGCCACTCTTCGCCTACATCCTCGAAGGCGAGCTGACGGTCGATTACGGCGAGAAAGGCAAGAAGACCTACAAGGCCGGCGAAGCCGTGCTCGAGGCCGTCGGCTGGTCGCACAATGGCACCAATACCGGCACGGTCCCGATGAAGCTGGTCGCGGTCTATATGGGCGGTGGCACCAGCGCCAACACCGTGAAGGTGGATCCGCCCGCTGACAAATAGTCCCGCATCAACCGTTGCCTAGCGCCGAGGAAGCTTTCGCCAGGCGGCACATCGGCTAAGCTCCGGTTCATCAACCGAGAGTCGAGATGACAGCCAGCCGCACGATCTTCATCGAACCCCTGACCCGCGATGCCTACGCCCCGTTCGGGCAGGTCATCGAGACCGAGGGAGCGCACCACTATCCGATCAACGGCGGCATGACCGAGCGCTACCACGATCTCGCGCGGGTCGAACTCGGCGGCGTCCATGCCCGCCCGCTCATTTCCATCGCCCGCGGCCAGCCCTACGACTTGCCGCTTACGCTGAAAATGGTCGAGCGCCACCCGCTCGGCAGCCAGGCGTTCTACCCCCTGTCGCAGCGGCCGTTCCTGTCGATCGTCGCACCGGATGAAGGCGGCATCCCCGGCCGTCCCCGCGCGTTCCTGGCGGCGCCGGGCCAGGGCATCAACATGGCGATGAACATCTGGCACGCCGTCCTGACCCCGCTCGGCGAGACATCGGACTTCCTGATCGTCGACCGTGGGGGCGACGGCAACAACCTCGAGGAGTACTTCTTCCCCGAGCCCTACCTGATCATCGAATCCAACTGAGATTTTATCGGCTTGGAGGGTGACCGTCGCCTCGCCGTTGCATATCTTCCATAAGGACTGCAGTTCTGCGTAAGGCTTGGAGGCTGGGTGATGCGTGTTGGTCTGGCGAGCATTCTTCTGGTGCTCGCACTTGCGAGCCCGGCCTTGGCCGACAAGGTCACCATAACTGGTGATGTCACCTACCGCGAACGCATCGCGCTTCAGCCCGGCGCCCAACTGACAGTATCGCTCATCGACCTCGCCACGCCCGCCCAACCGCGCGTTTCGGCCACCGCCCTGATCGATGGGCCCGGCACCCAGGTTCCCCTGACCTTCACCCTCAACTTCGAGGACAGCGTCATCCTCCCCGGCCACAGCTACGCCCTCGAGGCCGAGATCGCCGGCGCCGATGGCGCCGCCTGGTTCCGCACCGCCACCTCCTACGCCGTCGATCCTCTCGCCCCCGGCGACGAGATCGAGATCATCGTCGGCCGTGTCGCCCACGTCGATACCGCGCCTGATGAGACCGCCGCGGCGCCCGAGCCGGCCGTTGTCGAGCCCCCGATCCTCAACATCACCTGGCAGGCCCGGGTCATCGGCGGCAAGCCGGTCCCCCGTACCATCGTCTCCTCCCTCAGCATCGCCTCCGACAAGCGAGCCGGCGGCCGCGGCGGCTGCAACTCCTGGTTCGCGCAGGCCGAGATCCATGCCGAGCGGATTGCCTTCAGCGCCGTCGCGGCGACACGCGTGGCCTGCCTCTCTGACGACGCGACGCAGCAGGAGGACAGCTTCTTCAAGGCCCTCGCCGCCACGCGCTCCTGGCGCCTCGACGGCGAGATGCTGGTGCTCGCCGATAGCAGTGGCGCCGAACTCGCCCGGCTGGAGAAGTCGCGGTTCTAGTTGACGCGGCCACGGCGATGCCGCCACGCTCGGCCGGACGAACCGGAGACTCCCATGGATACGCCTGACCTCGTTTCGCGCCTGCTCGATGTCATCGAGCACGACCTGCTGCCGCTGACGCAGCGTGGCGTCTCCGGGGGCAACAAGCTGTTCGGCGCGGCGATCCTGAGGAAATCCGACCTGTCGCTCGTCGTCGGCGAAACCAACAACGAGACCGAGAACCCGCTCTGGCACGGCGAGATGCATGCCATCAAGCGCTTCTACGAGCTGCCGGCCGAAACACGCCCTGCCCCGCGCGATTGTCTGTTCCTCGCCACCCACGAGCCCTGCTCGCTTTGCCTCTCAGGCATCACCTGGGGCGGTTTCGATAACTTCTACTATCTGTTCAGCTATGAGGAGACGCGCGACGCCTTCGGCATCCCGCACGACATCCGCATCCTCAGGGAAGTCTACGCCGTGCCCGATCCCGACCGCGGCTACGTCCCGGCCGACCGCCCGCTCTACAATCGTAAGAACGCATTCTTCGAGGCACACGACCTCCAGCGCATGATCGCCGGCATGGACCGCTCGTCCAAGGAGCGGCTGGTGGCGCGTGTCGACGACCTCAACGCCGCCTACAACGACCTGTCGGCGACCTACCAGGCGGACAAGGGCAAGAAGGGCATCCCGCTCAGCTGAAGCTGACGATGCTGGCCGCTGCGAATGCCAGGACGGCCAGCGCAGTGGCAAAGAGGACAAGCAGCACGATCTGCGTTGTCGTGCCGATCGGTTTGGGTCGACGGCCCGGCTCGGAGCTCATGGCCACCCGGCTCAGCCGAGGTTGGCGGATTCGACGGCAGGGCTCGTTTCGACGGGCAGGGCCGACGCGGCGATGGTGAGCGTCGCCATCGACATCACGAACAGGGCAACCAGTGCCAGCTTGATCATTTTTCCCGCCCCCTTAGGCGTTCATTTGGCGTTTCCGCCGGTTCATCTTGGGGGCGACAATGCGGCACCGCGATTGAACGTTCCCGGAATCGGGCATTTATCTGCCGTTCAGGTTCGCCGGCTCCTGCCAATTTCTAAGCCTTAATGCAGCTCTCCAGGTTGTAATGCGACATCCTCCCGGCGCCGGTTTACCCAGTGTGTAGGCCCACAAGGAGACCGCCGATGCAGACCGACCTCACCCGCCGAGCCGCGCTTCGCCTCGTCGCCGTCACCGCCGCCGGCGGCATGCTGATGAGCCGGGCCGCATTCGCCCAGCAATCCGGCGCGGGCACGACCTCGCTCATCACCGGCGCGGACGTGTGCGTCATCACCCCCGAGACCACTGAAGGCCCCTACTATTTCGACCCGAAACTGGAGCGCTCAGATATCACCGAGGGCACCCAGAAGGGCGCGCCGACAACCGTGCGCCTCCAGGTCGTCGACGCAGCCTGCAAGCCCATCGAAGGCGCCCGCGTCGATATCTGGCACTGCAACGCCGACGGGCAGTATTCGGGCTATGCCAACCAGCCAGGCGGCGTCGACGCCACCGGCGCGACGTTCCTGCGCGGCACCCAGTTCGCCAGAGCCGACGGCGTCGTCGAGTTCGCAACCATCTATCCCGGCTGGTACCCCGGCCGCACCACCCACATTCACTTCAAGGTCTTCCTCGATCAGGCGAGCGTCCTGGTCGGCCAGATCTTCTTCCCCGACGACCTGAGCCAGCAGATCTATCAGACGGTCGGACCTTACCTCGCCCATGGCGCCGATCGCGCCGTGATGAACACCAACGACCGCATTGCCATCCAGGCCACCCAGGCATCCGTCGCCTCGGTCAACGATCTGGGCGACGAGCACTACCAGGCCGCGATGATCATCGGCGTGGGAACGGCCGGTTAGCGCAGCGGCCCGAAAGCCATCTCCATACGCGCCGTCCCCGGCTTGCAACGCATTGCGCCCGGGTCCATCTATCGTGCCGAGGAATCGGAGGGGCTTATGGGCATTCTCGGCGCCATCATCATTGGGTTCATTACCGGAATCATCGCCAAGCTGATCACGCCGGGCGACCCCAAACCACGCGGCTTCATTCTGACCACGGTGCTCGGCATCGTGGGCGCGCTGCTGGCCACCTGGCTGGGTCAGGCGATCGGGTGGTACCAGGCCGGCCAGCCTGCCGGCTTTTTCGGCGCCATCGTGGGCTCGATCATCGTTCTCCTCATCTGGCGCCAGCTCGCCAACCCGCGCTGACACCATGAACATCCCGACCATCGAGACCGAGCGGCTGATCCTGCGCGGCTACACGCCGGCGGATTTCGACGGCTTTGCGGCCATGTGGGCCGACCCGGATGTCGTCCACTTCATCGGCGGCCGCGTTTTTTCGCGCGAGCAGTCCTGGCAGCGCTTCCTCAGCCGCGCCGGCGGCTGGGCGCATCTCGGCTTCGGCTTCTTCGCCGTGATCGAGAAGGAGTCGGGCCACATCGTCGGCGAAGCCGGCTTCCACGAAGCGCGCCGGATCATCGATCCCCCACTTGAGGGCACGCTCGAGGCCGGCTGGGCGCTGATGCCATCGGCCCAGGGCTGGGGCTATGCCACCGAAGCCATGCAGGCCGCCATCGACTGGGCCGGCAGGACCTTCCCCGGCCGGCGCATGACCTGCCTCATCAACGTCGACAACCTCGCTTCCATGCGGGTCGCCGGCCGCCTCGGCTTCAAGGAATTCGCCCGCACCACCTACGCCGAAGACAAGGTCGTCCTCTTCGAGCGCTGAAACAAAAAAGGGCGCCCCAGGCGCCCTCTCTCCTTCTTGATCGTCCCCCGGGAGGGGGACCGGCGAAGCCGGTGGAGGGGGCGTCCCGCCCCCTGCCCTTACGGCGTCGTAGCAGCCGGAGTCGCAGCCGGTGCTTCAGTCGCAGGCGCCATCGCCGGCGCATCCATTGCCGGAGCCATGGCAGGTGCGTCCGCCGCCGGAGCCATGGCCGGAGCCTCGGTTGCCGGCGCAGCAGCGGGAGCCTCAGCGGCAGGCGCCGCTGCCGGAGCTTCAGTCGCAGCCGGGGCAGCGGCCGGAGCCTCTGCCGGGGCAGCTTCGGCAGCAGCCTCTGCCGGCGAGGCATCGGTGATGCGACCGTCGGTGTAAGGCGCATAGTCGCCGCCTAGCTTGGCGATGTAGTCGGCCAGCACCTTCTCGAGCGGCGGCCCAAAGTCATACGGGTTCACCGCGTTCGAGCCGAACAGCGCATAGCCGTCACCGCCACCACGCACGTAGTTGTTGGTCACCACGCCGTAGGTCTTGGCCGGGTCGATCGCCACCCACTTGTCCCCGTCCTTCACCAGCACGTCGCTGATGCGCTCGCCGACCGGCTTGGACTTGTCGAACGTGTACTTGAGCCCCGCCACCTGCGGGAAGCGCCCTGCCACGTCCTCGATCTGGCTCACGCCGTTCTCGAGCGAAGCGACAATGTCGGCGCCCGTGATCTGGAACGTCGCAAGCGTGTTCGAGAACGGCAGGACCGTGAGCACTTCACCCATGGTGATTTCGCCCGCATCGATCGAAGCGCGCAGGCCGCCCGAGTTGGCGATCGAGATGCTGATGCCCTGGTCGGCCACGCGGTCGAGCTGGGCATCGGCGACGAGGTTGCCCATCGAGCATTCCATGACGCGGCAGACGTTGCGGTCGCCCTGGATGAGTTCGGTAGCGTTGCCGATCACTTCGGCCTTCAGCGCCTCGAGCGGCTTGCCCAGTTCCGCGACGCGATCGATGAAGCCCTGGTCCGGCGTCACCACCTTGTCGAGCAGGATCGGTGCACCAGCCGCCGAGATGACCTTGCCGTCGTCGTCCCACGTGACCTTCAGCTCGCCCAGCACCTTGCCGTATTGCCCGGCCTGCACGATCGGAACGTCCACGCCGTCCGGGTTCTTCACCAGTGTCGGATACGGGCCGGCTTCGCCCTCGCCGGTGCCGAGGAAGGTGTGCGAGTGCCCGCCCACGATCACGTCGATGCCCGGTACGGCCTTGGCCAGTTCCTGGTCGACCGTGTACCCGATATGGCTCAGCACGATGATCTTGTTGATCCCGGCGGACTCGAGGCCGCCGACTGCGCCCTTCACGTATTCTGTGACGTTCTGGAACGCGACATTGGGGCCCGACGACGCAATCTCGGGCGTCTCCTCGGTGGTCGCACCGATCACGCCGACCTTCTCGCCGGCAATGTTGAGCACGATCACGCCCGGCGGCAGGCCCTTGAGGTCCGGATCGTTGGTCGTATCGAAGTTACCGCCGATGATCGGGAACTCAGCCGCGGCGAGGAACTTGGCGAACTCGCCCGGGCCGTCGTCGAACTCGTGGTTGCCCGTGGCCACCACGTCGAAGCCCATGTCGTTCATGAAGTCGGCCACGATCTCCGACTTGTAGTGCGTGTAGAACAGCGAGCCCTGGAACTCGTCGCCCCCCGACAGCAGCACCGAGTTCTCTCCGGCGGCCTTGGCAGCTTCGCGCTCGGCGTCGATCGCCGTCTTGAGCCGGGCGATGCCGCCGAAGCACTCGCCCTTCTCTTCGCCCTCGGCGTTACAGGTCGAGTCCGTGCCGGTGATCGACTCGAATCGCGAGTGGAAATCGTTGATGTGGAGGATCGTGAGCGAGAATTCGGCCTGCGCTGCTCCCGCGAATCCCACGGTGAGCGCCAGCGCCGAGGCGCCGAGCATGAGCTTCTTCATTATCCCTGTCCTTTGCTTGGAATCCGGTTGGCCCGAACCCTTCTCGCACTGCTTTGCAACGCCGGTTTTACAAGCATCGGATATGCCCCTGGCCGTCGTCCGCAACCCCAGTGGATGAGCGAGTTAACTATAGAATGCCGGTGAGCGGAAGGGCGTGCGGCACCGCTTTGGGGCTTCCATGGCGCAAAGGTTCGGGTACTCTCCGCCCCGTTTTTGGGTGCGGGAGTCTTTCATGCGCAGCGCTTTGATCATCTGGGGCGGTTGGAACGGTCACGATCCGGAGGAGTGCGCGGCAATCTACCGGCGCTGGCTGCACGAGGACGGCTATTCCGTCCGCGTCGAGACCGACCTCGCCGTGCTTGCCGACCCCGCAATTCACGAGCTCAGCCTCATCATCCCGATCTACACCATGAGCAAGATCGAGAAGGACCCGCTGGCCAATCTCGTCAAGGCCATCGAAGGCGGCGTCGGCCTTGCCGGCCACCATGGCGGCATGAGCGACGCCTTCCGTGACGCCGTCGAATACCAGTTCGTCGTCGGCGGCCAGTGGGTCGCCCACCCGGGCAACATCATCGACTACACCGTCGACGTGACTAGGGCGGAGGACCCGATCATGCAGGGCATCCCCGCCTCGTTCCCCTACACGTCCGAGCAATACTACATGCACATGGACCCCTCGGTCGAAGTGCTCGCCACCACCACCTTCTCCGGCCAGCACGCGCCGTGGACCAAGGGCGTCGTCATGCCCGTGGTGTGGAAGCGTCAATACGGCGCCGGCAAGGTGTTCCACTCGACCCTGGGCCACCGCGCCACCGAGTTCGAGAACCCGCACATGGCCACCATCCTCCGCCGCGGCATCAACTGGGCCGCCCGCGCCGAAGAGTAAGTTGGAGAAGTCACGGTTGCGTGCGCGATTGGTGACTTGAAACTTCGCCGGAAACGGTGCCGTTCTTCCTCCATGACTGCCAGGGGGAAACGATGACGAGCATCACCGATTCCGGCGAAGCCGGGGAGCGCCCGGCCCAGGCAAGGGGCCCCCTGATCTACCGTCAGGCGATCCTCACCCGCATCACCCACTGGG
>Ga0247822_10000971_pt1 | contig 16815 bp, 10 predicted proteins | sample 13C_Cellulose_Da_FD_192423 | JGI IMG/M metagenome (GOLD analysis project Ga0247822, IMG submission 192423) | Soil microbial communities from agricultural site in Penn Yan, New York, United States - 13C_Cellulose_Day30 | ecosystem: Environmental > Terrestrial > Soil > Agricultural land | place...
GTCTCACCATGGCCGGCGTGACCGCCGCCGGACGGGTCACGTCGGCCATGGTGAGACGGACGGTGTCCCGGACCGGCTGCACGAACCGCACGGGCGGCGGCGTCTCGACCGGCGGCGGGGTGGCGGCCGCGGCGGGCCGCCGGCAAAGTAGCCCGCGCGCCCGAGACCGGACGGCGGTCGCAGTGAACGGCTTCTCCAGGAAGTCGTCGGCCCCGTCCAGCAGCAGCCCGCCCAGCGCCTCGGTCGGCAGGTCGCCGGAGACCATCAGCACCCGCGGGCCAGTCCCGTCCGGGTGCAGCTTGTGGAGCCTGCCAAGCAGTTCGGTCCCGCTCGCCCCGGGGAGGTTGACATCCAGCACCAGCAGGTCGTACCGGACCTCCTCCAGCGCACGCCATGCTTCCCGGCCGTCCTCCGCCTCGTGGCAGTCGCAGTCGGCCAGGACCGCCCGGACCAGTGCCCGGATCGCGGGGTCATCGTCGGCGATCAGCACGCGGGGCAAGGACCGCGGGCCGTCCGGGTCCGACGCCAGTTCCGCCGCCGCCACCCACCGCGTCAGGCCGGCCAGCGCCCCGGCGACCGCCCGGGCCGACTGGTAGCGCCGGTCCGGGTCGGGGTCGGTCAGCTTGACGATCAACTCGGCCAGCTCGGCCGGCACCTCTGGCCGCGCCAGCCGGACCTCGGCCGGAGGTGCGTTCAGCCGGACGTGCAGGTCCCGGGCCATGTTCCCGGTCTGCGGGTACGGCTCGCGGCCGGACAGCGCCCAGTACATGGTGGCCCCGAGGCTGAACAGGTCGGCACGGGCGTCCACCGCGTGCGGGCTCTGCGCCTGCTCCGGGGCCATGTACCCGACCGTCCCCAACAGCGTCCCCGGCTCGGTCAGCCGGTGGTCCGGCTGCAAAGCCAGTCCGAAGTCCAGCAGCTTGGCCTGCCAGTCCGGGGTGACCAGCACGTTGGACGGCTTGATGTCCCGGTGCACTAGCCCGAGCCGGTGGGCCTCGGCCAGCCCCTCGGCCACCTGGCGGAACAGGTCGCACACCCGACCCGGCGGCAGCGGGCCACGGAGCCGGACCGCTTCCTGGAGGTCGGACCCTGGGATCAACTCCATCACGTAGTAGTCCCGTGGCGCCGCCCCAGGCCGGTCGTGCCGGCCGGCGTCCAGGCAGGCCACAATGTTCGGGTGCTGGAGCCGGGCGACGGACCGGGCCTCGGCGTAGAACCGGTGCGACAGCCGCGGGTTGGCCCCCATCGACCGGGACAGAACCTTGATCGCGACCTCGCGCCGCAGGTGGACGTGCTCGGCCCGGTAAACCGCCCCCATCCCGCCGCGGCCGATCGGCTGCAACAGTCGGTACTGGCCCAGGATCAGCTCGGCCTCCATCCCCCGGCGGACGCAGTCGGCCTGGAACTTCGTCAGCAGGTGACGGTCCACCAGGCGAGCCAGCAGCGGGTCCGGGGCCGTCAGCGCGTTCAACTCGGCGCGGACATCGGCCGGCGTCTCCTCCCACTCCTCCGGGAGTACGACCCACCCATCCAGCAAGCGGTTTAAAAGCGAGGGAGGCGAGCCGACCGGAAGCTGGGGCGGGAGGACGACGGCGGTATCCGGGAAGGAGGCGTGGAACGACATCAGGCCACCGGGCGAGTGGTCCAAGCATAGACCGACAGTTAAATGCATAAGTCCTGCCACACGTCGTGCAACCGATCCGACCGCAAATCCCCTGGGCCAGTGCGCAGCGTGCATCCCATTTCACACGAGGGGCGGAGAAATCAGCAACGGTGGGAACCGTGATGGATCGGCGCTATTCAGCCTGGCGCATAGGCCGTGCAGAACCGGCTCGAAGTGAGATCATGTCGGATGCGAATGTGTCACCACCCGAGGCCATGCGACCCGAGTTGCCGGCGGACCGCATCCAGGTCGAGGATTCGTACCGCCGTGCCCGATCGGGGAAGAACCGCCAGTCCGCCGGACGGGGTGAACCGCAACTGCCGGACCGGGCCGGCGTCGGACTGGTGCCAGCGGAACACCTCGCCGCCGGTGTCGAGGTCGTACACCCGCACGCCGGCGGCCACGTCGGCGATTGCCAGGTAGCGGCCGTCCGGGCTGAACGCCTTCGTCTCGGAGGTGCCGCGACCCGGGAGGCGACGCCGTAGCGCCCCCGTGGGCAGGTCGTAGACCTGGTACTCGCTGGCCTCCCGGGCTTCGCCGGTCTGGACGAACGAGACCACCCGGCGGCTGTCCGGGGCGACCGAGAACCACTGCGTGAAGTGCGGACCTTTCAGCAGGATCTCGCCGACAGTCTTGCCCGCGGCCACGTCCCAGACGACGCACTTGCCACCAGGCGCCTGGCCGAACGGGGCGGACAGCAGGAACCGGCCGTCCGGGGTCAGGGCGAACACCCGCTGCTTCTCCACCAGGTCCGGGCCAGTCAACCGAGCGACCTCCTTGACTGCAAGCAAGTCCCAGACGGCGACGCCCTGCGGATTGGCACTGTCGGGGTAGTGCCCAGCGTACAGAACCTTCCCATCCCGCTCGTGCAGGCCGTCGTGGTTCATGAAGACGAGCAGGCCCAACTCGCCGCTGTACCGCTCGGAGACGAGTTCGCCCGTCGCCAGGTCGCGGACCTTGATGGCCTGACCGCGCAGCTTGCCGGTAGCCTTGTCGATGGTGAACGGGCTGGCGTGGCCGAGCGTGATGAACCGGCCGCCGGCCGACGGGATCGGGTGGTACGGACCAACATCCTCCTCCCACGACCGCAACTCGCGGCCGGTGCGGGCGTCGTGGACGGCGAACGCCATCCGTTGCGAGTACGAGGACTGCTGGGTCGGGGGGGTCGTTGGGCGGGCGACGACCATCAGTTCCCGGTCCGGGCTGAAGGCGATCTGCTCCGTGCCCGCGGCGACGGGCAGGGTCCGCAGCCCTGTCGGCCAGGCGATCGGCCCCCACAGCCGCAGGGTGCCGTCGTCGGAGGCGGTCGAGACGCGGCCGTCCGGCAGCGGCAGGAAGTGGGTTAGCTGCCGCGAGTGCAGCGCCGGGGTCTCTCCGAGTTCGCGCCCGCTGGCCGCATCGAATAGCCGTACCGACCCGACGGGGGTGCCGACCGCGATCCGGGTAGGGTCGGCAACCCCGACCAGGGCGTCCGGCTCGCACGGCGGCAGGCGGTAGACCTCCTTGCCGGCCGAATAGTCCCAGACGAACGGGACCGCGGCGCCGCCGGCCGGCCGGTCCACGAGCAGCCACCACGGCCGCTCCGGCAGCCAGTCACGCAGCGCCACCCGGTCGGGGTTGGGCAGCTTCACCAGCAGCGGCTCGCCGGACCCGTCGGCACGAACGACAGCCACGCGCCGGTCGAACAGGCCGACCGCGGCATGACGGCCGTCCGGGCTGAAGAGGACCGGCTGCGACCGCGTGCGGACCTGCGCCGGCTCGTGCGGGAACCGGAACGTGCGGACCAGCTCCTTCGGCCGGGTCAGGTCCCAGATCACCAGCCAGTCGCACTCCTCGTCGAGCTTGGCCGCCGCCAGCCGGTCGCCGTGGACGGCGAGTTGCATGTCCCAGGGTGTGACCACCAGCCCGCGGCCCGGGTCCTTCGGCCACGGAAGGTCGAAGAGCGGAGTACCGTACGGCAACTCCAGCACCGCCACCCCGCGGCGGAACGATGGGGCAATAACCGCGGCGCGCGTACCGCGTCGGTCGAGCACCCACGGCCCGGCGGTATCGTCGGTCAGGTCCACCCGCCCCAGTTCGGTCCCGGTGGCCAGGTCGAGGATTCGCCGCTGGGACATCGCCGGATTGTCCGGACGGGGCGAGTTGATCGCCACCAACCGGCCGTCCCCGCTCGGGAAGGTCGGACCGATCACCGACCACTCGCCGGCCATGCGGAGGTCCGTCAGCGCGGCCGCCGACACTGCCTCGGAGCGCAGGTCGGCGACGGTCGGCAGGTCGTTGGGCAACGGTGAATCGCCGCGTGGTCGGGCGCGGAGGGCCGTCGCCTCGGCCAGTAGTTCCAGCGCCCGCCAACTTCGGCCGGGGGCGCGGGACTGCCGCAACCCCCTCGCCTGCTCGAACAGGCTGCGGCAAAGTACGTCCCGGGTCCGCTCCTCGGCCCGGCGGGCGTCCTCGGCCTTCTCCGACTCGCCCCGCGCGCTGAGCCGGGCGGCCTCCCGGTCCCGCGCCGCCGCGAACGCAAAAGCGGCAGACACGGCCGTCCCCACGGCCAGCGACAGGAACACCAGCGCCAGGAGCGCCGCGACGACCGGGTTGCGCCTCACCCACTTGACGCCGCGCTCGACCGGGCCGACCGGCCGGGCGCGGATCGTCTGCCCGCTGAGGAACCGCCGCAGGTCGTCGGCCAGCGCGTCCGCGTCGGCGTATCGCCGGGTCGGGGCCTTCTCCAGGCACTTCAGGCAGATCGTCTCCAGGTCCCGCGGCACGTCCGGGACGAGTTCGCCTGGCGGGACCGGGTCGCGCGCGATCACCTGGTAGAGAGTGTCCATGGCGGTCGCGCCGAGGAACGGCGGCCGGCCGGTGACGACCCGGTACAGGGTCGCGCCCAGCCCCCAGACGTCCGCCGCCGGGCCGACGACCTTGGCGTCCTCGGCCTGCTCCGGGGCCATGTAGCTCGGCGTGCCGAAGATTGCTCCGGTCTGGGTCAGCCCCGAGTCCAGCGCCAGACGCTTGGCCAGGCCGAAGTCGGTGACCTTCGGGGTGGCGGGGTGGTGAAGTGGTGAGGTGGTGGAAGACAGGCTCGTATCACCACCTCGCCACCCCGTCACCTCACCACCCGCCAGGAGGATGTTGTCCGGCTTCAGGTCGCGGTGGACGAACCCGGCCCGGTGGGCGGCGGCGACGGCGCGGGCGACCGGCTCCAGGACCTCGGCGGCGAGCCGCGGGGGAAGCGGTCCGTCCTCGACCCGGTCGGCCAGCGACCCGCCGGGGACGTACTCCAGGGTGAAGTACGGCACCCCGTCGTGATGGCCGACGGCGTAGACGTCCACAATGTTCGGGTGGTGCAGGGCGGCGACCGCCTCTGCCTCGTGCAGGAACCGCAGCCGCTGCTCCGGGGTGGCGTGCTCGCCGCGGAGGATCATCTTTAGCGCGACGATCCGAGCCGGCTGGAGTTGCTGCGCCTTGTAGACGACGCTCATCCCGCCGCGGCCGAGGACGCCGAGCAGGTGGTAGCCGGGGATGTCCGGGAGCCGGTCCGCCACGGCAGGTGAGGGCGCGGCCCGGCCCGGGATGGTGGTGTCGTCGGTCTTCGGGTCGGACATGTGGCGATTCTACGGGGCCGCGCGGGCCGCGGCCGTCGTACATTACCGGTCGGGGACACGACCCCGGACCCGCCTCATCAGGAGAACCCGATGGCTCGTTTGCTCGCGCTCGTCGCGGCTGCCGTCCTGACCGCACCCGCCCTGGCCCAGGACGGCCGGCCTCTGTTCAACGGCAAGGACTTCAGCGGCTGGCAGAAGGCCGACGGCAAGCCGGTCACGTCCGGCTGGATCGTCAAGGATGCGACGATGGTCCGCAACGCCCCCGGCGGCGACATCTGGACGAAAGACCGCTACGGCGACTTCGTGCTGGAGTTGGAGTTCAAGACGACCGGCAACAGCGGCGTGTTCATCCGCACCGACAGTCCGAAGAACAACGTCCAGACCGGCATCGAGGTGCAGGTGGACGTGCCGCGCGGCAAGCCCAACGCGCACTCCGTCGGCTCGATCTACGACCTCGTCACGCCGACACGGGAGAACTCCAAGAAAGAAGACTGGAACAAGCTGAAGATCACCGCGCTCGGGAGCAAACTCACGGTCGAGACGAACGGCGAACAGGTCGCGGAGATGGACCTCGACAAGTGGACGCAGGGGAACAAGAACCCGGACGGGTCGCCGAACAAGTTCAAGACGGCGCTGAAGGACTTCAAGCGCGAGGGACACATCGGCCTACAGGACCACGGCGCCGCGGTGATGTACCGCAACATCAAGATCAAGGAACTGAAGTAGGTTGTGGGGTGGTGAGATGGTGAGGTGGTGAAAAGCCAGGTCACTTATCACCACCTCACTACCCCACTACTTGACCCGAACCTTCGCCAGGTAGATGCTCGTCTTCTTCTCGTGGGACGAGTACTCATCGACTACGGGTTGGCGATGGACGACTACCACTTCGCAAGCGGGTCGTGAACTGCGCCTCACCGCGGGCCGGGCGTACCCGACGGCACTGGCCCTGTTGGCGGCGCGGGCCGGGGGCGGCGGCAGCATCCCGTCCGCGGGACCGGGAATGGGTTAGATGGACACTTAAAAATATGCTAGAATGTCAACTCAACCTCTCACGTCGGCCTTCGCCCCGGGAGTGACGCATGGCGGTCTGGAAGGTCTTGCTTATCGGCCTGTTCGCCTGCGTCTGCCTGGCTCTCGCCACGGCCACGTTCGTCGTCCCGTTCAACTACACCGGTGGCCAGAAGTGGCTGTGGCTGGGCGGTCTGGTCACGGCCACCGCCTGCGCCGGTGGGCTGTTCGCGCTCTTCCTGCGGTACGCGAGCGGGGGGATGCTGGCGAAGCCCAAGTCGTCGCGCCACTGACGGTACGATGCGACGGTAGGAGTGGCCTTCGAGTCGGCACTGGTTTACCCCCAGTGGGGCATGACATGATCACTCGGACCTGCGACTTCCCGAGAAAGGGACCGATGAACGACCTGACGACCGCCCGGGCCGACTTCCTGGAGAAGGTGGAGGGGTACGCCCCTGGCCAGTCGGCCCGCTTCGCCCCGGCGCTGGACGAGTTGATCCGGTGGAGCGAGGCGAACGGTCTGGAGTTTACCCACCACACCGGGGTCCACGACCTGGTCAAGTTCTCCGTGCCCGGTTCGAAGATGGCCTTCTGGTCGGCGACCCCGCGGACCGGTGACGGGGCGAAGCTGACGCTGCTTAATGATCCCCGGTTCCCGGAGCCGCTGCGGACCCTGGCCCGCGACGAACTCGCCCGGATCGACCGGAAGGCCGCACCAAACGGGGACGTGCCGGAGGTGGCGTTCACCAACCTGATCTGGGGGCCGTACCGGGAGCGGGTCCTGGACCTGATGGCCCGGCTGTTCGACGGGCTGCGGCAGCCCGAGACGGAATCCGGCTCCGCGGCGGAAGCGGGCCGGTCGCCGTGACGCAGGTGTCGGTGACGGCCCCGTCCGGTCCCCTCCGCCGTCATGCTACGGTTAACGACAACGCTTCCGCCTTTGGCGGGAGGCATGCAGGCAGTTCGCGTTCGGACTCAGCGTCGTCCGCCCACTCCGACCGGAGCGACCGACAGCTCGATCCAAGTCCAGCACGGATCGACCGCCACGACGGACAGGATGTGGTACGCCGCCGGCGACCCTCCCCGCACGCCCACCTGGGCCATGTTGCCCTCGAACAGCCCGAGCCGCTCGCCCTCGTCGGCGTCCAAGCGGAGCCGCAGCCCGCGGACCGTCTCGACCCGCGTCCTAGCGCACGGCGTACGGCTTTGCAGTCGATAGTCGCCTTGTGAGAGCAATGGACTACAGGTCGGGCTAATCAACTTCATCGAAGTCGTCGGGCGACCCGTCATCTTGCCCGGATTCCACTGCGTCTCGCTCCGTTGCCCAACCGTAGGCGAACAAGCCGAAAAAGCCGCCGACTCCCAGCCCGCCAAGCCAAGCCCATCCCAACTGTACCGGGTCCGTCCAGGGGTCGGACCGGTCCAGCATGACGAGTGTGACGAGCATGACCGGGAGGGCTACGGTACAGGTAACGACAGCGGGGAAGAGAAAGCGTCGGGTCGGCATCGGCTCAGCCTACGCCTGGGAACTTGAGGATCGCCGTGGTGTCCGGCTCGACCGCAAGAAGCACAAGCTCCCAGTGATGAGCCCGGGGCTTCGCTTTTCACTTGCTTCACTACGAGACTTTGACTTTCGCCAGGTAAATACTCGTCTTTCCAGGTGCGCCATTACGCAACTTCTCGTGGGACGAGTAATAGCTGACCCACAGCAGCCCGTCGTGCCACACCAGCCCGGCGTAGCTGGTGTCCCCGCCGCTGGGTAGCGCCAGCACCTCGGTCAGCTTGCCGCCGTCCGCGTCGAGGGCGCAGACGGCGGTCCGGACCTTCTTGTCGTACAGCCGCACCACCGCGACCAGCCGGCCGTCGGGCAGCCGGATCAGGTTCGGCCCGCCGATCTGGACGCCGAGGTCCTTCCAGGTCCAGTCCGTGTACGGTGGCTTCGCGGTGCCAAGCAAGCCGGTGTTCGGCTTGCCGTCGCGGCGGAGCAGGCACAGCGCCGTGTCGTCCGGCTGGAACAGGACCGTCGCCTCGTTCGGGTAGCCCTCGTCGCGGAACCGGTCCACGAGGCGCGTGAAGGTCTTGCCGTCCGCGCTGCGGTAGAGGCGGGCCTGCCGCGGCTCGCTACCGGTGCCGTAGCCGACGCCGTACCAGGCGCCCTCGTGAGGCGTCACGCGCCATAGCCAGTAGCCGGGGTCGCCGACTTTCGTCGGCTCGGACCACGACTTACCATCGTCGGAGAACCAGACGAGCGACTGGTGGGAGTGAGGCTCCTTCTTGTGCAACGCGCCCGCGCCGCCGAGCATCAGCTTGCCGTCCGGCGTCACGGCGATCTTGGCGTCGCGCAGGTCAGAGTCTTTGGAGGACAGCAGAGCGGCCGACTCCCACCTGTCGCCGTCGGCGGAGGTGAGCACCCGCAGCGCCCCGTCCGGGGAGACGTGCTTCTGCCCCTCGCGGAAGACGCAGTACCAGCGGTCCTTGAACCGCACCAGGTCCGTGAAGGCGTTGTGCGGCGCCTGGTCCCAGATCTTCTTGACCCCGACCAACTCGAAGCCGGTCGGGGTCTGGGCCAGCGCGGGGACGACGGCCGCCCCCGCGAGCATCAGCGAGATGACGAATCGCAAGTTGATCCCCTTAAGGCTTGGCGAGGAACTTGACGCACACCGGCTTCGGCACGGCCACCTTGTTGCCGGTCGGCTTCGGCAGCCCATCGGCGCCGATCTCGAAAACGACGATGTCGTTGCCGTCCTGGTTGGCGACGAGCATCCACTTGCCCGTCGGGTCGATGTTGAAGTTGCGCGGGATGTTGATCCCCTCGGTAGCGTGGCCGATGGCGGTAAGCTTCGTGCCGTCCCAGGCGAACGCGGCGATGCTGTTGTGCCCGCGGTTGGAGACGTACACAAACTTGCCGCTCGGATGGATGCGGACCTCGGCGGTGCTGTCCCTCGGCGTCGGCTTGCCGTCCGGCAGCGTCGGCAGCGACTGGACGACCTCGAACTTCTCCTTGCCTTGCGTCAGGTCCATCTTGACCACGTTGACGGTGCAGTCAAGTTCGCCGCAGACGAACGCGTAGTCGTTCGCCGGAGCAATGTGGATGTGCCGCGGGCCACTTCCGGCCGGGAGCTTGATCGGCGGGACGAACCGCGACTTGGTGAACGTGTTGTCGTTCGTCTCGGTGATCGAGTGCTCGTGGACCCACACCTGATCGGTGCCGAGATCGACCACGAAGAAGTACTTGCCCGTGGCGTCGAACGCGCCGCAGTGGGCGTGCGGCTTCTCCTGCCGCTTCGGGTTCGAGCCGCTGCCGGTCAACTGACTGAACTGCGAGGCACCCTCGAACTTTCCGTCCGCGGTGAGCCGAAACAACTTCCAGCTCCCGCCGCCGTAGTTGGCGACCAGCAGCCGCTTGCCGGCCGGGTCGGTGACGACGTGGCACGGCCCGTTCCCGCCGCTGGTCGATTCGTCCAGTTTGGCAAGCTTGCCGGTCGCGGCCTCGACGGCAAAGGCATAGACCCCGCCGCCTTTCCCCTTGTCGCCGGTCGTCTCGCCGACCGCGTACAGGCGCTTGCCGTCCGGCGAGAGGGTCAGGAACGACGGGCTGCCGACCTCCGCGGCGACCTCCGGCTCGGAGAGTTTGCCGGTCTTCAGGTCCAGCTCGCAGCGGTAGATGCCCTTGCTGCCGTCCTTGGACGTGTAGGTGCCGATGTAGACCCAGTACTTGCCCGAGGCCGGTGGGGCGGCCGTCAGCGCCAGCCCGGCGAGGAGCATGGGGGCGGTGAGCAGAGACATGGAGACGACTCCGCGGGTGGTGGGTATCGCGGAGGAGATGATACGACGAGTCGCGAGCCCGGCGAGCCGGGAGCGTCAGCGACCGGAGGAACGAACTCCGGTCGCTGACGCTCCCGACTCGCCGGAAGCTACGCCGCCTTCTTGATCCGCTTCATGATGCTGCGGCCGTAGGTGTGCCGTGCGACGACGTCCGTGACGAACCGATTCAGCAGCGACGGCATGAACGGCATCGGGCGCCGGACGTCCACGATCAGCACCGCGCGGGTCTGCGGGCTGTGGTTGACGACCTCGTGCGTGTGCGAGTCGTCGAACAGCACCGCCTCCCCTTCCTTCCAGACGTAGTCCTTCCCGTCCACCACCAGCTTCGGCGGGCTCTCGGTCGGCACTTGCAGCGCCAGGTGGTAGCGCAGGTAGCCGTAGTACGGCCCCTCGTGCGCGGGGACCGACTTGCCGGGGTCGAGCACCGAGAAGAACGCCTGGATCAGCCCCGGGATGCGGTCCAGCACGGCGCACGTCTTCGGGCAGAGGGCGCGGTTCTCCTCCGGCAGGTGCCCGAGGATGTAGAGCATGAACACGCTCCAACTCTTCTCCGGGTTGACGTTGGTGATCTTCGCCTCGCCGGGGTCGATGTCCTGGTAGCGCCTCAGCCGCGGTCGCTGCGTCAGGACGTTGTCGAGTTCCGCCTTCACGTCGGGGAACGCGCGGGTCAACTCGTCGAGGGCCGGGAACGTCTGCTGAATGTCGAAGTACGCCGGCCGCTCCTTGCCGCCGGTATATAGGGAGAAGTACGAATTCACCGCCCCCTTGAAGATGTGGTAGTCCAGCTTGGCCATGGGATTCCCCCGGAGAATGCAGCCGATCCAATTGGCGGTTGGATACCACAGACCGCCCCGCCCGTCCAGCCCGCCTAGTGCCTGGTCAAGTCGCCAAGAAGTGCTGCTCCTGCACAAGTTAACCCCTGGAACCGCCTCACTTCCCCACCCCCATCGTCTTCTTGATGAAGTTCACCTGGAGCTTCATGTAGTGCGGCCCGCCGATCCCGTGCCGGGCGCGGGGGTAGATCATCACCTCGAAGTCCTTGTTCGCCCGCTGGAGGGCGTCGATGAACTGGAAGGTGTTCTGGGCGTGGACGTTGTCGTCCACCAGCCCGTGGATGATCAGCAGCTTGCCGTGCAGGTTCGCCGCGGCCTTCACCACCGAGGACTTTTCGTAGCCCTCCTTGTTGTCCGATGGCAGGCCCATGTACCGCTCGGTGTAGATCGTGTCGTACAGCCGCCAGTCGGTGACGGGCGCCCCGGCGATCCCGGCGGCGAACTTCTTGCTGTGCGTCAGCGCGTAGGCGGTCATGTACCCGCCGTAGCTGTGGCCACTCAGCCCGACCCGCTTCGCGTCCGCCCACTTGTTCTTGCAGATCCAGTCCACCGCCTCCTCCAGATCCTTTAACTCCTGGACGCCGAGCTGGCGGTACGCGGTCCACGCAGACGCGGCCCCCTTGCCGCTGGCGGACCGCGGGTCCACCCGGAACGACACGATCCCCGACCCGGCCAGGGCGTGCTCGAACGACGGACCGCCGCGGTAGCCGTCCCGGACCGTCGGGGCGTGCGGGCCGGCGTAGGTCTGAATCCACACCGGGTACGTCTTCTCGGGGTCGAAGTCCGGCGGGTAGGTAACGATCCCCTCCAGCACGAACCCGTCCGACATCGGCACCTGCACCCGCTCGGACTTGCCGAGCTTGTACCGCGTCTGCCCCTTCTCCGGCGGGCCGGCATCGAGCGTCCGCACGTCCTCACCGCCGACCGCGCGGAGCACTGACTTCGGCGGCGTGTCCTCGTCGCTGAACCGGTCCACGTACAGCGTCCCCTTCGGGGCCAGCGTCGCGGCGTGGGTGCCGCCCGCCGGCGTGACCCGCTCGACGCCAGAGCCGTCGAGCTTCGCCCGGTACAGGTGGCTGCGAGTGCTGCCGTCCTTCGTGCCGGCGAAGTAGATGTAGCCCGCTTCCTCGTCCATCCGCTCGACGGATCGCGCCTCCCACTCGCCCTCGGTGATCGGCCGGATCAGCTTGCCATCGGCGGCGTAGTGGTACAGGTGCTTCCAGCCGGTCCGCTCGCTCTGGATCAGGAACGACCCGTCCTTGAGGAACCGCGGCTCGCCCAGGTCCTCGACCCAGGCCTTCGTCGTCTCGCGGAACAGCTTCACCGGCTTGGAATCTGGGTTCGGCCAGGTCAGGACGTCCAGCCACGTCTGCTTGCGGTCCTGAACGTAGGCGAACACCGTCTTCTTGTCGGGCATCCACCCGACCCGGGCGACCAGCGTGTCCTCCGGCTTGTAGTCGGACAGGTCGAGCAGCGTCACCTCGCCGCCTTCGGCCGGCACGACGCCGATCTGGACCGTCGGGTTCGGGCTGCCGACCTTCGGGTACGGGTACGTCTCGACCCGGCCGGCATCTGGGATCGGGTCTGTAATGGTGAAGTCCTTCACCGGCTTGGTGTTGAACTTGAAGAACACGACCGCCGCGCCGTCCGGGCTCCACCAGTACGCCTTGTAGTTGCGGTTGTACAGCTCCTCGAAGTAGACCCAGTCGTGCTTGGCGTTGAGGACGTCCCCGCCGCCGTCCTTGGTGAGCTGCTTTTCGCCGTTGGGGCCGGCGACGTAAAGGTTGCCGCCGCGGACGTAGGCGACCCGCTTGCCGTCCGGGGAGAGGTTGACCAGTTCCTTGCCCCCGGCGGAGCGGGTGAGCCGGACGGCTGGCGAGCCATCGAAGTACGCGAACGCGTAGTCCGGGCCGACGTCCACGAGAGTCCCGGTGCGGTCCCGGTCCATGCGGTAGAACGGCACCTTCAGGAGCTGTTCGAGTTGCTTCTCCGGCAGGTCCTTCAGCGCCGAGAGCGACTGGCGGAGCTTGTCGGAATCGACGAACGGCTCGGCCTTGCCGGTGCGCGCGTGGACGCGCATCAGCCGAGCCTGCCGCGGCTGGAGGAAGTGTTCGCCGTCGGGCAGCCACTCCACCGAGCCGCCGAACCCGCCGCGACCGCCCCCGCCACCCGGCGGGCGTCCGCCGCCCTTCGGCTCGACAAGGAGGCTGTCCAGCGTGTACCGGCGCGGGGCCTCCTTCTCCTTCTTCTCCTGCCGCAGCGCGGCGGGAATTTCGGAGAGTCGCACCACCGGGAACCACTCGCCGACTTCGAGCGACTTGTCGAACAAGTTCCAGGCGGCCAGCCCATCCTCGGCCTGCGGCTCCAGCAGGTACGCGGCCAACTGGCCCAGCGGCTGCGCGGTCGGGATCAGCATGCTGCCGGCCGGAAGAAGATGCGAAGCCTTATCTGGCTTCACCTCCAGCGTCACGATCGCGTGCTTCTGGAACTCGCGCGCGGCCTTCTTGATCTCCGTGACCCTGTATGATTGAGCCTCGGCCCGTACGTCCCCGGTCAACTCCTCCAGCTTGATGCCGTGCCGACGCAGCGTCTCGACCGCGGCCGGGAACCCCGGCGGGATCAGGTACGCGGCCGGGACATCCGCCTCCAGCGTCGGCTCACACTTCGTCACCAGCTTGACCGGGTAGTCCCGCGGCGTGTCAGTGCGGACGCGGCGGCCGTCCCTCATCGACTCCTCGTAGCCGTGGACGGTGGCCCCCTTCCCCTCCTCGACGGTCCGGGTCCGCAGGGCGACGCGCGTCCGCGGCTTTTCGGCGTCGGTCGTGAGCTTCTTCAACTCGTCCGCGTGGTCCGCGGCATACTCGAAGGCGGCGCGGACGAAGGCGTAGCTGACCTTCACACGATCGGCGAACGGGGCATAGGTATACGACTCCGAGAGCAGCCCGACCCGGCCGCGGAGCGCGAGATACTGGAGGCCGAACCGCGGGCTGGACGGGTACGTCTCCCAGAGCGTCTTGTCGCGGGAGAAGTTGCCGTAGGGGAAGCTGTCGAACCCGGTCGCCTTCTTCACGCGGGCAGCGAGGTCCGGCAGCACCCGGCCCTGCCCCGCCTCGACCAGGCGCGGATCGGCGGCCGGGTAACGCGGGCCGTCGTAGGTCAGCGTGTACCTGTGGTAGCTGCCGTTGGTCGTGTGGCAGTCCACGACGACGAGCGGGTTCCACTCGGTGAAGACGCGCACCAGGCCGCGGATTTCCGGGCTCTCCAGCTTCACGAAGTCGCGGTTGAGATCGAGTCCCTGGGCGTTCGCCCGGACGCCGACGGACGGCGGGCCGTTCTGCGACATGCGGTTCTTCGGGTCGATCTTCTCGTTGCCGTCCGGGTTGAGGTTCGGGACGATCAGCACGACCAGCTTCTTGAGCAGGCTCTTTTCGGCGGCGAGATCGCGGGCCAGTGCCAGGACTGCCTCCTTGCCGTCCACCTCGCCGGCGTGGATGTTGGCGAACGCCAGCACCATCGGCTTCTTCGTGTCGGCGGCCTCCTTCGGCGTGGACACCGGCGGATCGGACAGCGTCAGCAGGTGGAGCTTGCGGCCCTCGGTGCTGGTGCCGAATTCGGTCAGCCGGACGAACTGTGACTGCTTCGCCAGCGCCTCGCAGAACTGCGTTACGTCCGCGTGGCGCGACGTCTCGAGGTAGTCGGTCCGCTCGGCGACGGTGCGCAGCGTATCCTGCGCGAGCGCGGGGACGGGTACGAGGCTGAGAACGAGTGCGATCAACCGCGACACGGCGGACCTCCGTGAAATGAAGAAGCCCACGGACACCGGTCCGTGGGCCTGGATTATCTACTTCTGACTCTCCGGCTCAAACAGCTTCTTCCACTGTTCCTTTTCCTTGTCCCGCTCGCTGAACGGGACACCCTTCGTCATCCACTCGGGGGCGGAGGCACCCTTGAGGTGGTGGTCGAAGAACTGTTGCATCCGCAACGTGTAGTCTCGCTGGGTCGCCTTCTTGCGCAGGCCGTGGAACTCGCCGTTGTAGTTGAGCAGGTACACCTCCTTGCCCAGCCGCCGCAGAGCCAGGTAGTACTCGATCCCCTGATACCAGGGGACCGCGTCGTCCTGGTCGTTGTGCAGCATAAGAAGCGGAGTCTGGACCCGGTCGGCCATGAACACCGGCGAGTTCTCAATGTACTTCATCGGCGCCTCCCAGAGCGTCTTGCCGATACGGCTCTGGGTCTTCTCGTACTGGAACTGCCGCGGCATCCCGCTGCCCCAGCGGATGCCGCCGTAGGCGCTGGTCATGTTCGATACCGGGGCGCCCGCCGCGGCCGCCTTGAACCGGTTGGTCTGCGTGACCATGTACGCGATCTGGTAGCCGCCCCAGGAGTGCCCCTGGATGCCGATCGCGTCCTCGTTGACGCTGCCCTTATCGACCACCGCCTGGATCGCCGGCAGCACGCACTTGAGCGCGCTCTGGCCCGGCGAGCCGACCGTGTAGGCGATGTCCGGCATGTACACCAGGTAGCCGTTGCTGGCGTAGTACGTCGGGTTGATGGACGTGCCGGCCGCCGGCAGCTTGAAGGTGTGCAGCCCCTGCGACAGCCGCTCGTAGATGTACACGACCATCGGGTACTTCTTCGACGGGTCGAAATCCTCGGGATTGACCAGGATGCCCTTGAGCGGCATCCCGTCGGCGCTGTGGTAGTGGACCAGTTCGGCCTTGCCCCAGTTGAACTCCTTGACCCGGGGGTTGAGTTCCGTGACGCGCTTTACCTCCTTGAAGTCCTTGTCCGCGACGTAGTAGTCCGGGTAGTCCGAGAAGGTCTGGACTGTGAACACATACACGTCCGCGTCCTTCGCCTTCGTGACCCCGCCGAACCGGCTGCCGTACTGGCGGGCGCCCATGAGCAGCATCTTCGGTTTCTGGCCCGGCTCCATCCGGTAGAACCCGGTGTCGTGCGTCTCCAGGTTCTCGGCGGACAGCAACATGGGCTTCGTCAGGTCGATGACGCGGTCGTCGGAGCGGTCCTCGTCGTCGATCCGAATCGGACGAAAGCGGGTCTTCAGCTCGCGGCCGACCTTGGTGACGTTCTCGGCGCCGCTACCGTCCACGGCGACCTTCCAGATGTCGTAGCGGTCGATGAGCAGGACGTGCTTCTCGTCCAGGGTGAACCCGCACGGCCCGTAGGCCGGGGTGACGCTCGGGCTGTCGTACTCCTCGCTGGCGAACTTCACCTTCAGCTTCGCGGTGAGGTTCACCGTCTTCCCGGCCGGGCACGGCTGGGCGAGCCAGTCCTTGCCGTCGAAGGCGACCAGGCACTTGCCCTTCGGCGAGCGGGTCAGGCTCCCCTCGTGCGCTTGCAGCAGTGGCTTGCCTTCGCCGGTGCGGATGTTGAGCAGGGCGTAGTCCCGCGGGGTCGGGGAGAGCCACTGCATGCCGCGGTACTTCTTGTCGCTGGAGGCCAGCGCCCAATCGCCGTGGCCGGGGACGGCCACGGTCGTGTCCTCGTCGTCGAGCTGGCGGGTCTGCTTCGTGTCGAGGAAGTAGACGGCGCGCTGGTTGCGTTCGCGGTCGCCGCCGCGGCGGACCTTCTGCATCGGCTGGACGAGTTCGTCCTTCCAGTGCCAGATGTCCAGGTCGATGCGATCGTCGGTGCGGGGCGTCGGCGCGACCCGGCCCGCTGGCCCGGCGACCGCACCGGCCGGGTTCGTCGGCGCGGGGTTCGCCGGCTTGTCCGGCACCCTGGCGACGCCGACCGAGAGCTTTAGCCCGTCAGGGGTGAAGTTCAGCCCCCCGCGGTCCACGACGCTGTAGCCCTTCTTGAGACCGACAGTTTCCGGGCCGAGGACCTCGGCAGCGGTCCGGCTCTCGGCCGTGGCCTACAC
>Ga0247822_10000973_pt1 | contig 16805 bp, 19 predicted proteins | sample 13C_Cellulose_Da_FD_192423 | JGI IMG/M metagenome (GOLD analysis project Ga0247822, IMG submission 192423) | Soil microbial communities from agricultural site in Penn Yan, New York, United States - 13C_Cellulose_Day30 | ecosystem: Environmental > Terrestrial > Soil > Agricultural land | place...
TTGTAGAACAACGCGGCGTTGCCCATCCATTTGCGCTGGTAGAGCAGCCGGTCGATGTGCAGCGCGTTGCCGTCGACGATATAGTCCATCGCGCCCCAGATGCGGGTGACATTGAACGAGAAGCCCATCTTGTCCTTGAGGAAACCGGGCAGCCAGCCGATCGAATTGTCGATGAGCTGGAATTCCAGTCCACGCATCTTGGACATGTTCGCGTTCATGGGTGTCGTGACCGTGTAGGTGAACCCGTCGATCACCGCCTCTTCCTTGAGGTCGTAGATATCGTCGTGGATGTTCTTGGCGAACGCCCCCAGGCTCACCAGCCCGTTGTTTCCGTTGAAATAATATTCGAGCGTCAGGTCGAAATTGTCCGACAGGCGCGGCTTGAGGTCCGGGTTGCCGCGGCTGATCGTGAAGGCGGTGTCGTTGCGCGTCTCGGGCCGGGCGATGTCCTCGGGCGCCGGGCGGCCGAGCGTGCGGCTGTACCCGGCCTTGAGCCGCAGATCGTCGCTGAAGCCATGGACGAGGTTCAGCGAGGGAAGCAGATATTTGTAGCTGCCCGACGTCGCCTTCAGCGCGTTCTGATAGACGCCGCCGATCACCACCGGTGTCTCCGCGCCATAGTCCGCGACGTCCATGCGTGCGCCCGCAATCACCCGCGTCCGCTCGTTCGCCCAGCTGCCGCTCAAGTACGCGTAGCTGACCGTCTCGTCGTAGCGATAATCCTGATCGAGCGAGTTGGTGCGCGACGTCGCCGCGTTGACCGCGAGCCCCGGCTTCACGTTCTCCGCGAACTTGGCATAGTCGATCCACAACACATTGTAGCCGAACAGCCACGGCACGAAATTGGGATCGTACGCGACCGGCGTCAGCGGCGAGCGGTCGACCGTATAGTTGGTGACGGTGACGTCGCGGTCCATGTCGAAATGCCGCGCGCCAAGACCGGCGCTGTAGCCGAAGCCCCGGTCATCGGCGCCGAAATTCTTCGAAAAGTCGATCCGCGCCTCATACGCCTTGCCCTTGGCCTGATAGAGCGTGTCGCTCGCGGTCAGCATCGTATAGGCGGCCGGGTTCATCAGCCCTGCCGCATCGGACAGCGTGAACCGCGCCGAACGCTCCGACATGTCGTAACTGACGAACAGGTTGGTCGGCCGCGCCTGATACGCGACCTCGTTCTCGGCGTCGTAGAAGCTGCTGTCGTTGTAACCGGCGCGGATCGCCATGCGGCTGTCGTCAGCGAAGCGATGCTCGGTCTTGAACAGGATGCCGCGGCTCTCATTCTCGAACCGGTCATATTTGTGCTGGGTGCGCACGTCGGGAACGCGCAGCGTACCGGTATACTGCGTCTGGTTGGTGATGCCGGTGAAGGCGCGCAGGTTGAAGATCGGGTTGGTCTGATCCTCGAGCTGGAAATAGTCATAGACCAGCAGCGACGCGTACCAGTCGTCGCTCGGCCGGTACTCCAGCGCCGCGGTGCCGCCATAGGTCTGCACGAAGCTGGTGAAGTCATAGCTGACGAAAGCGGTCGGGGCCGGCTCCAGCCCGTTGTAATTGGGGTTGTCGGGCGTCGTCGTCGCGCCGGTCGCGGTATAATAGGCGCGACCGTTCGGGTTGCGCTTGGTTTCGTCATAGGTGCGCTGGCTGTAGCTGCCCGACACCACGATGCCGAACTGCTCGTCCGCGCCGAAACGCTTGGTCAGCAGCCCCTTGATCCCCCCGCCCCATGGCGTGTCGTTATACTTGCCCAGACTGTTGCCGCCCGGGACATGATCGTCGGTGCTGTAGGTCGCATAGGCGTCGATGAAAAACTTCTCGCGTCCCTGAAACGCGCTGTGCGGCACGATGTTGATGATGCCGCCGATCGCGCCCGAATCCTGATCGGCGGTGAAGGTCTTGAACACCTCCGTCTTGCGCGCCGCCTGGCTGGGGATCAGCGCCAGATCGATACGGCGCTGACCCGAACCCTGATTGGCGACCGAGATCATGCCGATTCCATCGACCGAGACGTAGTTGAGGTCCGGCGTGATGCCGCGCACCGCGACATACTGGCTCTCCTGCTCGCCATACAGAACCTGCATCGTGCTCACCGCAGGGACGCGCGACAGCGCCTCGGACAGCGACTGATCGGCGAGGTCGCCGGTATCGTCCTGCACCAGCGCATCGACCACCACCGCCGAATCGCGCCGCTGCGCGATCGCTTCCCGGTTCTGCAACTGCGTGCCGGTGACGACCACCTCCTCGCCCTCGGGCGCGGCATCGCCCGCGTCCTGCGCATAGGCGAACGGCGCTGCGAGCATCGCCGTGGTAAGCAACAGATGACGCGAAAACTGGCGTGAACGACGCATTCCTTGAGTCCCCCGATGTGTGGATTGGGGGCGCTGATAGGTATGACGAATGACAGCCGAACGTCCGGAAGGGTTCAGTTCGATGACGTCGGGATGACGGTTCCGTGGCATTCCGCAGGCGTCACGATTTGCCGCGCGCTCCCGCGTGACGGTCGCTCCGGGCCGATTCCGATTCCGCTTGCACACCTCGCAATTCGATATAAAACTGATATCATCTTTTACGGGAGGCAAACATGTCCGATTCGAACCCCCGCGCACTCCGCAGCAGCGCCGAGCGCCCCGCATCCACCGCCAGTGGCTATGCTATGCTGCTGGTCGTGCTGATCGCGATCCTCGCCATCATCTTCTCCGCGCCGCAGATCGGCGGCGCGCTGTGGGCACCGCTGGTGACGGTCGCGGGCGCGGTGGTGCTCTGCTTCGTCGCGTGCGGCTTCTACCTGCTTCAGCCCAATCAGGCCGCGGCGATCCTGCTATTCGGCGAATATCAGGGCACCGATCGCACCACCGGCCTGCGCTGGGCGTGGCCATGGCTGATCAAGAAGAAGATCTCGGTCCGCATCCACAACATCACCTCGGAACGCCTCAAGGTGAACGACCTGCGCGGCAACCCGATCGAGATCGCGTCCAACGTGGTGTGGCGCGTCGCCGATACCGCGCAGGCGCTGTTCGACGTCGACGACTATCGCGAGTTCGTCCACATCCAGATCGAGAGCGCGGTGCGCGCGATCGGCTCGCGTTACCCTTATGACGACTTCACGCACGAGGAGATGACGCTGCGCGGCAATGCCGAACATGTCAGCGACGAGCTGCGCATCGAGCTGCAGGAACGGGTCGAGATGGCCGGCGTGCATATCGACGAATGCCGCCTCACTCACCTCGCCTATGCACAGGAAATCGCTCAGTCGATGCTCCGCCGTCAGCAGGCCGAAGCGGTGATCGCCGCCCGGCAGAAGCTGGTCGAGGGCGCGGTGTCGATGGTCGAGACCGCGCTTGAGCAGCTCAGCGCCAAGAATGTCGTCGAGCTGGACGACGAGCGCCGCGCGGCGATGGTCTCCAACCTGATGGTCGTGCTCTGCTCCGAACGCGACACCCAGCCGGTGGTGAACACGGGCTCGCTCTACCAGTAAGCGTACCATGAGCGTCCCACCCAAGAAGGCGTTCCCGCTCCGCCTCGACCCCGCGCTCTACGCGGCGATCGAGCGGAGCGCGGCGACCGACCTGCGCAGCGTCAATGCGCAGGTGGAGTGCCTGCTGCGCGAGGCGCTGGCACGGCGCGGCGTCAAGCTCGCGGATCCGGTGCGCGCCAAACGCGGCCGCCCGCCAAAAGAGGAAAGTTGAGATGCGATCGAACCCGTGCCCCAAATGCCAGGGATCGATGTCCGAAGGGTTCGTGGTCACCGAACGCCACAGCATGCTGGCGTTGCTCAGTTGGTCGCGCGGCGCGCCGCGCAAGGGCTGGTGGGGTGTCAAACCGGGCGAGGGCAAGCCGATCGAGATCAGCACCTGGCGCTGCCAGCGCTGCGGCTTCCTCGAAAACTACGCGCGCAATTGATGTACTACCCGACACAAGGAGGTTGATGTGATGATCGCATTGTTCGCCCGCCGCTCACACCTTCCCTGGCTCGCCGCCGCGTCGCTGCTCGCGCTCGGCATCGGCCTGATGATGGCACTGGCATGATGACCGGGCGCGGAACCTCCGAACTGCACGACGGCTATTGGTTCGCGCAGAAGCGTTTCGGTTACGGCGCGGTGCCGGTGACGTGGCAGGGCTGGCTGACGACTTTGGCCTATCTCACCCTGATCGCCGCAATAGCGCTCAAGGCACCGGGTGACATGCTCAAGGCCGGGCTGATGCTGCCGCTGACGCTCGCCTATCTCTACTTCATCTGGACCAAGACGGACGGCGGCTTCCGCTGGCGCTGGGGCCGGAAGGACTAGCTCAGCGCGCGGGCCTTGCCGCCTCCGGCGGCGGCGGGCCGAATGCCTCGTCGAGCATCCGGGCGAGGCGCAGGCCGCCACGGGTGATCTGCTGGCGCATCACCGGCACCAGCCGCTCGACCGTGGCATCGTCCATCTTTCCGCGCGGCGCGATATCCTCGCGGCACGGATCGCCGCCATAGGCGGCCGCATAGGCCTCTTTGGCGACCTCCCAATTCTCGCGGCTCCAGTCCTCGACCGACCCGGCGCCCATCGCGGCGCGGTCCTCGGCGGGATGGGCGACGATCAGCGGCGGCGGGGTCGAGATCGCCCGCTCGGCCAGCCAGCCGTCCCAGATGGTGTGCAGGTTCAGCCGTTCCGGCCCATAGACACCATAGTCCGATCGTGCGCGGTTGCCACCCAGATCGCCCTTGTCCCCGGCGTGCAACGGCTGGTGCAGATCGCCGACGAAATGAACGAGGAAGGCGAGCGCCATCACCTTCTCGCGGGCCGGCACCTTGGGATCCTGCAACAGCTTCACGCCACGCTCGATCTGCGCCGAGACGCAATTGCCGTCGGGGCAATTGCCCTTGAGCGTGAACGGCTTGCAGATGTTCACGTTCTGATAGTGCCAGTTATAGGCATAGCTGAACCGCGCGCCGAGCGGCTTGATGCAGTCGGCCCACACACTCGCCTGCTCGATCGTCTTCGCCGGGCAGGTCGGCGTCTCGAGCAGCGCCTGCTTCGCGAGCATCCGGTCGATCGCGCGCCGCGTCTCGGGCTTCACATTCTTGTAGGCGATCGAGGCGATCGTCTCGTGCCCATATTCCCAATAGGCCATCGCCGGAGAGGCGACGAGCGAGGTGACGAGCGCGATGGCGACGGCAAGAAAGCGAATCATGGCAGCGCCTTAGTCTTCGTCGCCATAGACCGCGACAGTCTTCTTGCCGCCCGCCGATACCTTGCCGCGATACATGCCCGGCGTGTTGAAGCTCCACGCCATCTCGCCGCCGGGGCCGGTCAGGATCACCCCGCCGGTGCCGCCGAGATCGGCGGTTTCCTTCATCACCACATCCGCGGCCGCCTTCAGGCTTTCGCCCTTGAAGCGCACGCGGGCGCAGATCTCGTGCGCCACGCCCTCGCGGATGAAATACTCGCCTGCCCCGGTCGCCGACACGGCACAGGCGCGGTCGTCGGCATAGGTGCCGGCACCAATCATCGGCGAATCGCCGATCCGGCCCCAGCGCTTGCCGGTGATCCCGCCGGTCGAAGTCGCGGCGGCGACATGCCCCCTGGCATCCATCGCCACCGCCCCGACCGTGCCGAACTTGCGGTCGACGTCGAACCAGCTGGTCTTCTTCGCCTTGAGCGTTTCGAGCTGACGGCGACGCTCCTCGGTCGCGAAGTAAGCGGGATCGACCTGCTCCAGCCCCTTCTCGGCGCTGAACTGGTCAGCGCCCTTGCCCGCCAGCATGACGTGCGGACTGTCCTCCATCACCTTGCGTGCAAGGCTGATGGGGTTGCGCGTCCGCGTGACACCCGCGACCGCCCCGGCGCGGCGCGTCGCGCCGTCCATGATCGATGCGTCGAGCTCGTTGGTGCCTTCATAGGTGAACACCGCGCCACGCCCCGCGTTGAACGCCGGGTCGTCCTCCAGCACCTTCACCGCCGCCTCGACCGCGTCCAGCGCGCTGCCGCCGCCGGCCAGTACCTTCGATCCCGCCTCAAGCGCCGCGTCGAGGCCCTTGCGCGCCGCCGCCTCACGCTCAGGCGTCATCTTCGTCCGCTCCATCACCCCTGCCCCGCCATGGATCACCAGCGTCCATTGCGGCTTGGTCTGCGCGCTGGCGGGAAGGGACATCAGCAGGGCTCCGGCGATGAGGAACAGGCGGGTCATTCAGGCCTCCGGGCTTGGGGCGGGACGCGGACGGTCGCGCCGTTCCATCCTGAGACCGATCAACGGCCGCAGCAACCGAATCTCGCGACCGATACGATAGAAGATCCAGCAGCCGAGCGCGGTCACCGGTACCAGGATCGCGAACTCGGCGAAGCCTGGCAGGCCGGCCTTGAGCAGCCAGTACATCGCGACGACGATGATCGTCTGGTGGATCAGGTAGAAGGGGAACACCGCCTCGGTCAGCATCGGCCGCAGCCGGTGGTCGCGATTGAGATACTTCTCCGCGAAGCCGATCAGCGCCGCGATCGTCATCCAGCACTGGATATAGCGCGCAGCCAGCATCACCCGCCCGACCACCCAGGGCGGATCGGCGACATAGGCGATGTCGATCGCGACCGACACGACATAGCCGGCGAAGCCGATCACCGCCGCGGGCTTCCACAGCCGCGAGATCCATCCCATCACCGGCTCCGATCCCGCCAGCGCGAAACCGAACAGGAAGGCCGGGAAATAGGCGAGGTGCGCGATGCCGTCGTTGATCACGTCATGGCTGTCGCTCCAACGCTGGAAGACGACCACCTGAGTGATCAGCAGATACGCCATGGGCAGCCACAGCACGCGCGTCCCCGCGAACAGCCGGTCGAACGCGCGCTGAATCCACCCGCCGCCGGGCAGCAGTACGATCAGGGTCAGTGCCAGCGTGTAGAGCCAGAGATAGCCGACGAACCACAGGTGGTTCCAGGTCGGCACGATGATCCCGGCGATCTTGCCGAAGGACCAGTAATGATCGGCCCAGAAGATCCAGTAGTTTAGCCGGTAGCCGTGCTGCGTCACCAGCTCGACCCAGGTCTGCGGGGGCACGATCACCGCGACGCCGAACAGCAGCGGCACGATGAGGCGCCATGTCCGGTTGGCGACGAAGCGTCCCGGCTGGCGCGACTTGGCCCATAGCGCGCGGCTGGCATAGCCCGACACGAGGAACAGCAGGGTCAGCCGCCATGGGCTGGTGAACAGCATCGGCACCGTCACCCATTCGGCGGGCGCGGCGGTCTTCGCATGATAGCCCCACGGCACGAAGACCATGCCGATATGATAGAGGATCAGGAGCCCGAACGCTCCGACCCGCAACCAGTCCATGCCGTAATGCCGTTCCACCGTTGCGCCTTAGCGCGGCTAAGCGCCTGTGTCAGGCCGGTTGCGCCGAGATGTCCGGCGCCGCGCGCGGTGACCGCGGCCCCAGTCCGATCAGCGGCCGCAACCAGCCGATCTCGCGGCCGAACAGGTAGAAGGCGGCGCAGATCGCACCCGTCCCCGCCAGCAGCACGCCGAATTCGGCCAGCGGGCTGAGCCCGAAGGGAAGCGAGTACCAGGTGATCAGCACGATCGCGGGCTGGTGGATCAGGTAGAAGGGGAACACCGCCTCGGCGAGCGGCTTGCGCCAGCGATGGTCGCGGTTCCAGTGCCGGTCGGCGAGAACGAACAGCGCCGCCGTCATCGTCCACGCCATCACCATCTGCGCCGCGCGCTCGGCCGCCATCACCCAATGCGGCGGAATCGCCTCGCCGGGAAAGGTCAGCTCGACAAAGACGACGGTGCCGCCCGCCACCGCCGCGATGGCGAGAGCCGGCTTCCATGCCCGCCGCAGCGGCGTCCAAAGCTGCGCGGAGCCGGCCAGCACGAAGCCGAACAGGAACATCGGGAAATACTGCGCATGCCCCGCCCAGTCGCGCAGCAGCCCATGCTCCTCCGGCACCACGAACATCAGCGCGAGCTTGCCGAGGACGAGTCCGGCCGCGGGCGCCCACAGGATGCGCCAGCCGGACGTCAGCCATGCGACCAGCCACGCGGCCCCCGCCTCCAGCCGCGCCCGCCGCCATGCCAGCCCGGCCGCGAGCAGCGCAGTATAGGTCCACAGATAGACGACGAACCACAGATGCTCCCAGCTCGGGAACTGCCGCCCCCAAAACTCGCCCGAACGCCAGTAATCCTGCGTCCAGAACTGGATCAGGCCGTGCGGATAGCCCTTGTCCATCACCCGCACCCACATCTCGACGGGCACGAGGACGATCATCCCGAACATCAGCGGCACCAGCAGCCGGACGTTGCGCGAGCGCAGGAACGCGCCCGCGCTGCCCGATTTCGCGAACAGGTGCCACGACGCGTAGCCCGACACCGCGAACAGCAGAGGCAGCCGCCACGGCGTCAGCAGCGACATCGGCGCGATCAGCGCGGGAACGGTGCTGCCGGTCTTGATCACCCAGCCCCACGGCGCGAACACCATGCCGATATGATAGACGATGAGCAGCGCGAACGCGGCGATGCGCAGCCAGTCGAGGCCATAATGGCGGCCGGTACGCGGGGACAGGTCGGTCGTTTCGGTCACGGTCCGGCCTATACGCCCCGCGGCTCACCAATTGGTTATCAGAACAAGCAATCGCTGAACCGAACCGCGCCTTTCTCGCCCGCGGCCGATCGGCTATAGGGCAGGCGAACCCAGAGGAATCCCAATGTCCGTGCGTCCGTGGCGCGATATCATGCGCCGACAAAGCCGCCAGATCATGGTCGGCAACGTACCCGTCGGCGGCGACGCCCCCGTCACTGTCCAGACGATGACCAACACCCCGACCGAGGACGCGAAGGCGACGATCGACCAGATCCGCCGCTGCGAGGAGGCCGGCGTCGACATCATCCGCGTCTCCTGCCCCGATGTCGCGAGCACCGCGGCGTTGAAGCAGATCGTCCGCGCCGCGAAGGTGCCGGTCGTCGCCGATATCCACTTCCACTATAAGCGCGCGCTGGAAGCCGCCGACGCGGGCGCCGCTTGCCTGCGCATCAACCCCGGCAACATCGGCAGCGCCGACCGCGTCAACGAGGTCGTCAACGCCGCCAAGGCCAATGGCTGTGCGATCCGAATCGGCGTGAATGCGGGCAGCCTCGAAAAGGACTTGCTCGAGAAGTACGGCGAGCCCTGCCCGGAGGCGCTGGTCGAAAGCGCGCTCGACCATATCAAGCTGCTTCAGGACCGCGACTTCCACGAATTCAAGGTCGCGGTGAAGGCAAGCGACGTGTTCCTCGCCACCGCCGCCTATCAGCAACTCGCCGAAGCGGTCGATTGCCCGCTGCACCTCGGCATCACCGAAGCCGGCGGGTTCGTCGGCGGGACGGTGAAGAGCGCGATCGGCATCGGTTCGCTGCTGTGGTTCGGCATCGGCGACACGATCCGCGTTAGCCTCTCCGCCGAGCCGTAGGAAGAGGTCCGCGTCGGCTTCGAGATCCTCAAGGCGCTGGGCATCCGCAACCGCGGCGTTCGCGTCGTCTCCTGCCCCAGCTGCGCGCGGCAGGGCTTCGACGTGATCCGCACAGTCCAGACGCTGGAGGAGCGCCTCCAGCATATCCGCACCCCGCTGTCGCTGTCGGTGCTGGGCTGTGTCGTGAACGGCCCCGGCGAGGCGCGCGAGACCGATATCGGCCTGACCGGCGGCGGCAACGGCAAGCATATGGTCTATCTGTCGGGCGTTACCGATCACACGGTCGGGGACGACGACATGCTCGACCATATCGTCAAGCTGGTCGAGGCCAAGGCGGCGGAGATTGAAGCGGCGGACGCGGCCAAGGCCGAAGCGGCGGCCTGAAGCGGCACCAAAAGTCCCAAAGGTCACGGTCCTACGCGTGCGCGAGGCACTGACATCGGCCGGAATCGACGAAGTCAAAGAGCGGCCGGGAACCTCCGGCCCGACGAGTGGAGCAGGCGAAATCCTACATTTCAAGCGGACCCGCCGCGTCCGCCAACCATGCCGCAAAGACCCGCATCGCGGCGCTTTCGCGACGTGAATTGAGGCGGGTGAGCCAATAGCGGCCAAGCGCGATCTCGACCGTGAACGGCTGGATCAGCCGCTCGGCGGCAAGGTCGGCCTCGAACATCGCGGGTGGGGCGAGCGCGACGCCATGGCCGGCGAGCGCGGCGGCGACCATCAGCGCGGAGCTGTCGAACACCGGGCCGGTGAGGCGCGGCGACGGTGCGTCCGCGGCATCGAACCAGCGCGGCCACTCGTCGGCGCGATAGGAGCGCAGCAGCGTCTCGCGCGACAGGTCCGCCGGACCGGACAGGCGCGCGGCGATGGCGGGTGCGCAGAGCGGCGAGAGCGGCGCGGCCATCAGCGGCACCGCATGCGTCCCGTGCCACGCGCCGTCGCCAAAGCGGATCGCGAAGTCGAGCCCCTCCCCGGCCAGATCGACGCGGTTGTTGTTGGTCATCAACCGCAAATCGACCTCGGGGTGCGCGTGCTCGAAACCGGAAAGCCGCGGGAGCAGCCAGCCGGTCGCAAAGGTGCCGACCACGCCCAGCGTCAGAACCTCGCGCATCCGCCCGCCTTCATAGCGGTCGAGCGTCGCGCCGATCCGGTCGAACGCCTCGCCCAGCACAGGCACCAGCGCCAGCCCCTCATCGGTGAGCGCGAGTCCGCGCGGCAGGCGCCGGAACAGCGGCACGCCCAGCCGCCGCTCGAGCGATGCGACCTGATGGCTCACCGCCCCCTGACTGACGCACAGCTCGATCGCGGCGCGCGTGAAGTTGAGATGCCGCGCCGCCGCCTCGAAGGCGCGCAGGGCATTGAGCGGGAGCTGAGGGCGATCCATGCCCGATCCATGAACTGTGCTCATGGCTAAGTCGAGAATTGATGCTTTGTGCCGCGGAATCCGTCCCGCCATTCTGTGCGCGGATGGTTTGGCGGAGGTTACATGATGAGGAAAACTGGATTCTTGCTGGCAGCGATGACGCTCGTTTCGGGACAGGCCGACGGGCGCCAGACCGGCCGCGATGATCCGCTGCTGCGCCCGATCGCGGCGGACTATGCGAAGCAATGGCTGACGCCACAGGCGCCGGTGCGAATGCACGGGCAGAGCTATTATGTCGGGTTTCAGGGGCTGAGCATCGTGCTGGTGCGCACCGGTGCCGGGCTGATCCTGATCGACGGCGGCGTGCCGCAATCGGTGCGCGCGACACAGGCGAACATCCGCAAGCTCGGCTTCGACCCCCGGCAGATCAAATATATCTTCGTCACCGAACCGCACTGGGACCATGCCGGCGGCGTCGCCGCGCTGGCGCGCGACAGCGGCGCGACGGTGATCGCGGGCGCCGAGGCGGTGGACGAATTGCACCGGGGCAATGTCGGCAAGGACGACCCGCAGGCCAGCATCCATGAACCGATGCCCGCCATATCCCGGATCCGCGGCGTGCGTGACGGCGAGGCGGTACGGATCGGCGGCGTGACCATCGTCGCGCGGGCGACGCCGGGGCACACCCGAGGGAGCACCAGCTGGCAGTGGCGATCGTGCGAGGGCAAGGCGTGCGCGACCTTCGTCTTCTCCGCCAGCATCAATCCGGTGAGCGATGATCATTACCGCTTCAGCGGCCATCCCGAGCGCGTGGCGTTGCTGCGCCGCGGCGCGGCGAAGCTGGCCGGCCTGCGTTGCGACGTCGCCATCCCCTCGCACCCCGGCACCAATGCCACGCTTGAGCATTTCGCCGCGCTGGAACGCTCGCGGAAGCGCAACCCGCTGATCGACAAGGACGCGTGCAAGGCGCTCGCCGCGACGTACACGCAGCGGCTCGACGCGCGGCTGGCGAAGGAGAAAGCGGAGCGGCGCTAAGCGGCGATTGACCCGGCCGCGCCGGAACGCCAAGCGCGATTGCGTGAACCGCCCCCTCTCCCCCCTGATCGCCTTCGCCGTCGCTGCCCTCGGCATCGCGATCTTCTCGTCGATGGACGCGGTGATGAAGGGGCTGGTGATCGGGCTCGGCGCGTACAACGCGCTGACCTGGCGGATGCTGGCGGGCAGCGTCGTGAGCAGCATCCCCTATGCCCTGTCGCGGCCGCGCCGGCCGGCGCGCGCGGTATTGCGAATCCATGTCGTCCGCGGCCTCGTCTCGGCGGTGATGGCGTTCCTGTTCTTCTGGGGGCTGGGGCGCGTGCCGATGGCGCAGGCGATCGCCCTCTCCTTCATCGCGCCGATCATCGCGCTGTTCCTCGCCGCGCTGATCCTCAAGGAACGCATCACGCGACTGACGATCATCGCCACCGGCATGGCGTTCGCGGGTGTGCTGGTGATCCTGTGGGGGCAGGCGCGCGCCGAACTGGGGCCGGAAGCATTCCAGGGCGCGATCGCGATCCTCGTTTCCGCCGTCTGCTATGCGTGGAACATCATCCTGATGCGCCAGCAATCACTGGTCGCCGGACCCGGCGAGGTCGCCTTCTATCAGACGGTGATCGTCACCGCGGTCTATCTGCTCGCCGCGCCATGGCTGCTGGTGGTGCCGCCGCTGGCCGACGCGCCCGCGCTGATCTTCGCCGCGATGCTGGCGACGGCGTCGCTCTTTCTCCTCTCCTGGGCGTATCGCCATGCCGAGGCGAGCTATCTCGCGCCGACCGAATATACCGGCTTCCTGTGGGCGACGCTCTGGGGCTGGGTGGTGTTCGGCGAGCGCGTATCCCTCTTCACCGTCGCCGGGGCGGCACTGATCGTGGGCGGGTGCATCCTCGCCGCGCGGCGGCGCGACCATGCCCCGGTGGCCGACAGCGAGGCGCAATTGCCATGATCCATGTTCGACAAGCAGGCCCCGGGGATTTCGATCTGGTCGCGGACTTCATCCGCAAGCTCGCCGATTACGAGAAGCTGGCGCATGAGGTGCGCTTCGATCCCGAAGTGCTGCGCGGGCATCTGTTCGGTCCGCGCCCGGCGGCCGAGGTGCTGATCGGCGAGATCGACGGCGTGCCGAGCGGGTTCGCGCTGTTCTTCCAGACCTTCTCGACCTTTGAGGGTAAGCCGGGGATCTGGCTTGAGGATCTGTTCGTCGATCCGAACGCGCGGGGCTCGGGCCTTGGCCGCGCGCTGCTGTCGCGGCTCGCCGGGCTGGTGGTCGAGCGCGGCGGGGCACGACTCGAATGGGCGGTGCTCGACTGGAACGAGCTGGGCAAGGGCTTCTACCGCTCGATCGGTGCCGGACCGGTCGATGGCTGGGAGCGCTGGCGGATGGAAATCGGCGCGATCGAGGCGCTGTCCCGTGGCATTTGACGCGGGCCTGCTCGACTGGGTGGCCGAGGCGCTGGAGCCGATGGGGACCCTCACCCACCGCAAGATGATGGGCGGGGCGACGCTCTATCTCGACGGCACGGTGTTCGCGATCATCTCGAGCGACGACGCCTTGTGGTTCAAGGCCGACGCGCAGACCGACGCGATCTGGGACGCCGCGGGATGCGAGCGCTTCACCTTCGAGATGAAGGACCGCGTCGCCAGCATGAACTATCGCCGCGCGCCGGACGACGTGTTCGACGATGCCGACGCGATGCGGCAATGGGCGGCGCTGGGGCTGGAAGCCGGACGACGCGCGCCCGCGAAGAAGGCCCGCTTGAAGTAGCCGCTGGCGCCGCCGCAAAGCGGAAAGGTAAGCTAGCCACCAAGCGCGTTGATCGTGAAGGCGATGATGCCGAGATTGAAGACGAACGCGGCGAGACAGTGGAACGTCACCGCGCGCCGCATCGGCCGGGTGGTGATGGTCACATCGCTGGTCTGAAAGGTCATGCCGAGGCACACGGCGAAATAGGCGAAGTCCGAATAATCCGGCTCGTTCGTTCCGGGAAACGCCAGCCCGCCTGCGTCCCTTGCGTCGTTCGCACTGTAGAAGAGATGCGCATAGTGGAGCGCATAGACGCCGTTGCCGAACAGCCAGGCGATGGCGAGCGTCATGAGAACGATCGCGATATCCTGTGCCCCCGGGGCGCCCGCGGGGATCAGAACGCTGGCGATGGTGGCGAGGATCGCGAGGCTGATCGCGCCCGTGATGACGAGCAGCGCGATGCGATTGGCGTCGTTCTGGCGCGCCGCTGCGCGCATGCGGTGCGATTCGTGCCGCAGCAGGGTCAGGCAGGATAGCAGGAAGACGATTCCGGCGGCGTCGAACGCCGCCATGACGCCGAAGCGCAGACCCAGCGCTGGAATCGCGGCGGCGCCCGCGACGGCGAGTACAGCGGCGAAGAGCAGGAAGCGCGGTGGCGCGACCCGATTGCCGATCGTGCGGCGCGTGCTGCCTGCCCCCTCCCGCATCCCGCCAGACTAGGCGCGATGCGGGCGGGTGGCCAGACGGATCAGGCGGCCTTGGCTTTCTTCGCGGCCTCGATCGCCTCGACGACGATGCGGCGGGCTTCGTCGGCGTCGCCCCACTGGCCGATACGCACCCACTTTTCGGACTCGAGGTCCTTATAGTGTTTGAAGAAATGCTCGATCTGCTGAAGCACGATCGAGGGCAGGTCCTGCCGCTCGCCCACGTCCGAATAATAGGGGAAGGTGGTGTCGACAGGGACGCAGATCAGCTTCTCGTCGCCGCCGGCCTCGTCCTCGAGCTTGAGCACGCCGATCGGACGCGCGCGCACGACGCAGCCCGGAATGAACGGCGAACGCGAAATCACCAGCGCATCCAACGGATCGCCATCGGGCGACAAGGTGTGCGGCACGAAACCGTAGTTCGCCGGATAGCGCATCGGCGTGTGCAGGATGCGATCGACGAACAACGCGCCAGAAGCCTTGTCGAATTCGTACTTCACCGGCTCGCCGCCGGTCGGCACTTCGATGATGACGTTCAGGCTGTGCGGCGGATTGTCGCCGACAGGAATCATGTCGATGCGCATCTAAAAAACTTCCTCTGTTGGTTCGGCTTTCCCGTCAGCGCGGGGTAAGCAACCGATCCAGGCCACCCTCTCCGGAGCCCGTTTTTTCGAGGCGCGGATAGCGCAGGCCGTTGTGATAGTCGATGGCGATTTCGCGATAGCGGGTGCCGTTCTTGACGAGGAGGCGGATGGGTTCCTTCGTCCCCTTGGCCGCGCGGATCGCATCCTTGAGGCGATCGTCGGAATATTCGCGGCCGGCGACCGCGACGATCGTGTCGCCGACATCCAACCCCGCCTCGAAAGCCGGCGAATCCCAGGTGACGGATCCGATCGCGCCGCCCTTGCCGACCGAGAAGCCGACCGAGTAGCTCAAGTCCGCGCGGCCGGCACGTTTTTCGGCGTCCTTGAAGGCGGCGGTCGGTTCGTCGGTGTAGATCAGGCGGTAGCCGTTGGCGGCGAAGCCAGCGAGCGGCGCGCGCTCCGACAGGCCGTTCAGGCGCGTATTGAGGAAGCCCGTCCAGTCATAGGGCTGGATCGCGTTCAAGGTCGCGGCGACATCGTCGAGCTTGTAGGTCAGCACGCCCCAGTCGCCGTCGCGCACCCCGAAAAAGGCGCGGGCGAAATCGTCCATCGACCTCTTGCCGCCGCTCTGCGCGCGCAGCATCGAATCGACCTCGAGCCAGATCAGCAGCCCTTCATTGTAATAATCCTCCGACCGCTGCCAGCTCACCCACCCCTTGGGCCGGCGCGCCGAGATGACCGGATCGTTAGTCGTATCGACCATCGCGCGCCACGTCCGCGCCGGACGGTTGTCGAGGCTGGCGGCGATATTGGCGAGCATGTCGAGCGTATCCTGCTTCGACACGATCCCCGAGCGCGCCTGAAGGATATAGCCCCAGAACTGGGTCTGCCCCTCATAGACCCAGAGCAGCGAGTTGCGCATCGGAGTGCGGAAATCGGGGGTCCAGCTGTCGGCGCCGCGGCGGAACTTGCCGTTCCAGCTATGCACGAATTCGTGCGGCAGCAGGTTGCGCGATCCGGGACCGTCATTCCACTTGGTGAAATAGCCGGGCTTCACGCCGTTTTCGGAACTGCGGTGATGCTCAAGCCCGATCCCGCCCATCTCGTCGCTGATCGAGAGCAGGAATTCATAGCGGTCGTAATGCTGCGCGCCGAACAGCTTGATCGACTGATCGACGAGCCGCTTGTGCGCGTCGATCTGCTCGGGGGTCGCCTCAAGCTCCTTTGCCTCATCGGCGAAGACGTTGAGATCCACCCGGTCCGACAGCTTGAACTCGCGATAGTTGCGGCCGGCGAAGACCGGCGAGTCGATCAGCGTTTCGTAGTCGGTCTTGTCATAGACATAGGATGCGCCCTGCTTCTTCGCCGGCAGGCCCGACACCGCGGTCCAGCCTTCGGGATAGGTCACGGTCGCCTGAACGGGGATGCGCCGAGTGAACCAGCCGGCGGGATAGAGGCTCACCTGCTCGAACTGGAGGTTGAGCATCGCCGGGGCGATCGAGACGCGACCCTGATCGCTGTCGGTGGCGCCGGTGAACTGGAATTCGAGATCGAGCTGCTTCGCGCCGCGCGGCACATCGACATGGAAGGCCCAGACATCGACCGTGTCGCGCTTCCACGGAACCGCCTTGCCCCCCGCGCTGATCCTGAGGCCGGTCAGCTTCTCGATCTCCCCGCGCGCGGCGTGCTTGCCCGGGAGCCATGCCGGCATGAGCAGAACCATATGGCCGTCATGCGCGACGGGAATGGTCTGCTTCACGCGGTAGATCGCCTGCTGAACGTTGGTCGCGTCGACCCGAAGCGTGATCGTGCCCGGATAGGCCGCGTCGCGCGCCGCGGGGATGCGGTTGTCGAACGGCAGCGGCTGGGGAGCGGAGTTCTGTGCGGCGGCGGCGGTGGCAAGCAACAGGGCAGTGAGCGCGAAGGCGCGGCGCATAAGGGCCTCGAGTACAGGGGAAGGATATGATG
>Ga0247822_10000974_pt1 | contig 16800 bp, 16 predicted proteins | sample 13C_Cellulose_Da_FD_192423 | JGI IMG/M metagenome (GOLD analysis project Ga0247822, IMG submission 192423) | Soil microbial communities from agricultural site in Penn Yan, New York, United States - 13C_Cellulose_Day30 | ecosystem: Environmental > Terrestrial > Soil > Agricultural land | place...
CGAAACCTTCGCTGCTCTTTCCGCTCCAGCAAACGAACGCCTAACGGCTTCGTTCGCCCCCATCCCAGCCTTCCCCCGCACGCGGGGGAAGGAGCAGAACAGGAACACCGCACCATGTCCGCACACCCCAAGCAGATGCTGCTAGACCCCGGTTTCGAACTGACGCTGCGCCCGATGCGCTACCCGCAGTTCTATGACATGTACCGCGACGCCATCAAGAACACGTGGACGGTGGAGGAGATCAACTTCCAGATCGACATCACCGACCTGCATTCGAAGATGACGCCGGCCGACCGCCACCTGATCCACCGGCTGGTCGCCTTCTTCGCCACCGGCGACTCGATCGTGTCGAACAACCTGGTGCTGAACCTGTACCAGCACCTCAACGCGCCGGAAGCGCGCATGTACCTGTCAAGGCAGCTCTACGAAGAAGCACTGCACGTGCAGTTCTACCTGACCCTGCTGGACAACTACCTGCCCGACCCGTCGGAGCGCTTCAAGGCGTTCGCCGCGGTGGAGAACATTCCGGCGATCAAGAAGAAAGCCGACTTCTGCTTCAAGTGGATCGACAGCATCCAGGACCTGCGCCGCATCGAGACACGCGACCAGCGCCGCCAGTTCCTGCTCAACCAGATCTGCTTCGCCGCGTGCATCGAGGGCCTGTTCTTCTTCGCCGCGTTCGCCTACGTGTACTACTTCCGCTCGCGCGGCCTGCTGCCGGGCCTGGCATCCGGCACCAACTGGGTGTTCCGCGACGAGAGCTGCCACATGGAGTTCGCGTTCGAGTGCGTGCGCACCGTGCGCGAGGAAGAGCCCGACCTGTTCGACGACGTCATGCAGCAGCAGGTGTACGACATGCTTGAAGAGGCGATCGAGTGCGAAGTGCAGTTCGCCGAGGACGTGCTGTCCGGCGGCGTGGCCGGCATCTCCACCCGTGACATGCGCCAGTATCTGCAGCATTGCGCCGACCAGCACTTCGCCAAGCTCGGCATGGACAAGAAGTACAACGTGCGCAACCCGCTGCCCTTCATGGAGCTGCAGGACGTGCAAGAGCTGACCAACTTCTTCGAACGCCGCGTGTCGGCCTATCAGTTGGGCGTGCAGGGCGAGGTGGGCTTCGACCACGCGTTCTAGCGCAAGCCCCTTGCAGGAGCGACGTGAGTCGCGACCGCACGAATGACGGGGCCTGGCCTCGGATCACTTCAAGGCAACCCAAACAGGCGGCCGCCGTCATCCGTGACGCTGCAGGGCCGGTGAGGGATTCATTGCCGCGGTCGCGACTCACGTCGCTCCTACACCAGCACAACATCCGGCGCGCTATGCTGCGGTCGGGAGCACGCGAACCGGAGCACCACCATGACTGAACTGGCCAACGCCGAAGTGCGTCCCCTCGAGGCGCGCCTGCTGCACATGGTCTTCCCCGACCACACCAACCACCTGGGCACGCTGTTCGGCGGCCAGGCGCTGGCGTGGATGGACATGTCGGCCTTCATCGTCGCCTCGCGCTATGCGCGCAGCACCGTGGTCACCGCACGCTCGGAGCAGGTGGACTTCAACCAGCCGATCCACAAGGGCGACCTGGTGGAAGTGGTGGCCCGCGTGGTGAAAGTGGGACGCAGCTCGATGAACGTGGACGTGGAAGTCATCACCGAGAACCTGCTGACCGGCGAACGCAAGCTGTGCACGCGCGGGCACTTCGTGATGATCGCGCTGGATCCACTGGGCCGGCCGACGCCGGCACCGCCGTTGCCCCCCGCGATTGCGCAGGACTGACCTCCGCGACGTTCAGAGGGTGGACGTGGTCTCGTTGCCCGCCTGCGCCAGGATGCGTTCGGCTTCGCGCTTCTGCTCTGCGGACAGCGCGTGCACGACCACGGCGGAGTCGCCCTCCCGCAGCGCACCGAGCACTTTCATCACGTAGGGATCGTGATCGGGTCGCAAAGTGACCAGCCCGCCGACCATCAGGCCGGCGATGCCGCCGAAGAACGCCAGCGCCGCCAGCGACAGCCATGGCGATTGCGTGATCATCGGCACCGCCTGCATGCGCAGCGCGGCGTAGGCAAGTATGCCGGCAAGCGCACCCATGGCACCCAGCTTGGCGTGCGACCAGAGCATGGTGCGATAGATGCCGTGGCTTTCAGGCTCCAGCATGCGGCCCGGCTTCGTATCGCCGGGCGTGAGGACCTGGACCTGGCTCGCCGGCAGGCCCATCGCCTCACGCACGCGCGCCGCCTGCAGGCGCGCCACCGCCACGCTCGGACAGATGGCCGCCACCTTGCTGTTGGAAACCTCTTCGGTGAAGAACACGGATCCGGTCATGACGACGGCTCGCGGTGGGGTGTAAGCCCACCGTGATGCCGGCGGCGTTGGCGAAGGGTGAAACCCGTGTGCAGCCGATGTTGCGCGCCTGCCGGTGTTCACGCTGGGCCATGCGCGCGAACGCGCCCCTGCGCGATGCCCCGCGCCACGCGGGGCATCCGCTTCCCCTACGCCGCGCGGACCTCCCCCTGGCGCACGGCCCGTGCCGCTTCGACCATGCGCTCCAGAGCCGTGCGTACCTCCGGCCAGCCCCGCGTCTTCAGGCCGCAATCGGGATTGACCCAGATCTGCTCCGGCGCCAGCACCGCACGCGCTTTCTCAAGCAAGCCGATCATCTCGCCGACCGAGGGAATGCGCGGCGAATGGATGTCGTACACGCCCGGCCCGATGTCGTTGGGATAGCGGAACTTCACGAAGGCATCCAGCAGCTCCATGCGCGAGCGCGAGGTTTCGATGGAGATCACGTCGGCGTCCATCGCCGCAACGGCGTCCATGATGTCGTTGAACTCGGAATAGCACATGTGCGTGTGCACCTGGGTGTCGTCGGCCACGCCGGCGGCGGTGATGCGGAAACACTCCACCGCCCAGTCGAGGTATGAAGACCAGTCGGCGCGCCGCAGCGGCAGGCCTTCGCGCAGTGCAGGCTCGTCGATCTGGATGACGCAGATGCCGGCCGCTTCCAGATCCAGCACTTCGTCGCGCAGCGCCAGCGCGATCTGCCGGCAGGTCTGCGCGCGGGGCTGGTCGTCGCGGACGAAGGACCACTGCAGCACCGTCACCGGGCCGGTCAGCATGCCCTTCATCGGCCGGTCGGTCAGCGACTGCGCGTACTGCGACCAGCGCACCGTCATCGGCGCCGGGCGCTGTACGTCGCCATAGATCACCGGCGGCTTCACGCAGCGCGAGCCGTAGCTCTGCACCCAGCCATTGCGGGTGAAGGCGAAGCCTTCCAGCTGTTCGCCGAAGTATTCCACCATGTCGTTGCGCTCGAACTCGCCATGCACCAGCACATCGATGCCGATCTCTTCCTGGAAGCGCACGCAGCGCCCGGTTTCCTCGCGCAGGAAGGTGTCGTATTCGGCATCGGACAGCCTGCCACTCTTGTGCCTGGCCCGTGCTTCGCGCACCTGGTGCGTCTGCGGGAACGAGCCGATGGTGGTGGTGGGGAAGTCCGGCAATCCGAAGCGTGCCGCCTGCGCGGCACGGCGTTGCGGGTAAGGCGAATCGCGATGGATGTCGGCGACGTCCGTCGATGCCAGGCGCGCCGCCACTGCGGGACGATGCACGCGCGCCGAATGCCGGCGCGATTCGATCCGGTCGCGGGCGATGGCCAGGCCCGGTTCCGCCGCGCGCGGATCGCGCAGGGCATCGGACAACAGGCGCAGTTCTTCGATCTTCTGGCGCGCGAAGGCCAGCCACGATCGCAGGTCGGAAGGCAACGCCTTCTCGCCGGCCACGTCGACCGGCACGTGCAGCAGCGAACACGACGGCGACAACCACAACGCGATGTCGCCGACATGGCCCTGCGCGTACTTCGCCAGGATCAACGCGTTGTCCAGGTTCGTGCGCCAGATGTTGCGGCCGTCCACCAGCCCCGCCGACAGCACGCGGCCCTTCGGCAGATGCTTCAACACCTCGTCCAGTTGCTCCTTGCCGCGCACCAGGTCGACATGCAGGCCATCCACCGGCAGCGCGCACGCGAGCGGCAGGTTGTCGCCCAGGGGGCCGAAGTAGGTCGCCAGCAGCAGCGACGGCCGCGCCCCTTTCGCCAGCGTGGCATAGGCCTGCACATAGGCGGCGCGCGCGGCATCATCCAGATCCAGCACCAGGCAGGGTTCGTCGATCTGCACCCAGTCCGCCCCTGCGTCGTGCAGCCTGGCCAGCAGCGCCGCGTACACCGGCAGCAATGCTTCCAGCAGCGCGAGACGATCGCTGCCATCCACCGTCTTGGCCAACAGCAGGAAACTCACCGGCCCCAGCAGCACGGGCCGCGCGGCATGGCCGGCGGCGCGCGCTTCCAGGAATTCCGCCACCGGCTTGTCGCCACGCAGGCGGAAGGTCTGGCCGGCGTGCAGCTCCGGCACCAGGTAGTGGTAGTTGGTGTCGAACCATTTGGTCATCTCCAGCGCGCGCAGGTCGGCACCGCCGTCCTGCACGCCGCGCGCGAGTGCGAAATAGCCGGCCAGCGGATCGGCGTCGGCCAGCGCGCGGTAGGCATCCGGGATGGCATCGAACAGGAAGGCGGTGTCCAGCACGTGGTCGTACAGCGCGAAGTCGTTGCACGGCACGACATCGGCGCCGGCCTCGCGCTGCAGTTGCCAGTGGCGATGGCGCAGGTCGCGCGCGGTGCGCTGGAGGTCGTCGGCGGTGCTTTCGCCACGCCAGTAGCTTTCCAGGGCGGATTTCAGTTCGCGCTTCACGCCGATGCGCGGGAAGCCGAGGGTGGTAACGGTGGTCATGGTGCGTGTCCTCATGCGGTAGCGGATGAGGAACGAAGGAACCGCGCGCCAGGCCAGGGCCCGCCACGCCAGCGACCTTCGCCCCCGCGGGCGAGCCGGAGTGCCGAAGTCGGGCGCAGGAGGACGCATCCGGGCAGGCGCGCACGGACACGGGCTCCGGCCACCTCCCCTCGGAAGCTCCAGGTCAGTCGGAGGACGGTCGTGTCCTCCGGCCAGGGCAGGTCTTCGGGCTCATGGACGGGCGCGGGTGCGCTGGCCTACTTCCCGCCGCTTCCCGGTCCGCGAGGACCAGTGCTGTTGGCGAGGTTCGTTTCCAAATACCGCTGCGGGGCAGCGCCGGAATAGGCCCATGGAACAGGCCGCACCGGCTTCCCTTTTAATTCCATCGCTATATCTGGATAAAGCGATGGAAACCTTGGCGATGGGCAAAGTACCCCCGGCATGGTGGTACGTCAAGTGCAGCCATGACGATCTCGCGGCGGGGTTTGCGGTCGCTCGTTCGTCCACCTCCATGACGCCACGATCTTCAACCAGGCCCGCATGAATCATCCCTCCCTGCCATCCCTCCCGCGCCGCCGCTGGCTGAAGACCGCCGCCCTGTCGACCCTGGCAGCCGCGACCTGGCCGCAGGTCACCCGCGCCGCCGCCTGCGACGATGCTGCCGGCTGGATCCCGCCCGATCCTTTCCTCGCCGACCTGCCGCGCCTGATGCAGGCATTGCGTGTCCCGGCCATCGGCCTGGCGGTGGTGGAACGCGGCGAGGTGGTGTGGTCACGCAACCTCGGGGTATCGAATGCGCAGACGCGTACGCCGGTGGCGGACGACACGCTGTTCGAGGATGCCTCGCTCAGCAAGCCCGTGTTCGCCTACCTGGTGCTGCAACTGGCGGACCAGGGCGTGATCGATCTCGACGCGCCGCTGGTGCGTTACCGGCGGATGGACTACCTGGCCGATCATCCCTGGGTGGACCTGGTCACCGCGCGCGACGTGCTGCGCCATTCCACCGGCATGCCGAACTGGCGCAAGGATCCGGCGAACGAAAAACTGGTGCCCGCAGTGAAGCCCGGCACGCGCATCGACTATTCGGGCGAGGCGATCTTCTGGCTGCAACTGGTGGTGGAGACGCTGACCGGCGAGAGCCTGGACGAGTCCATGCAACGCCTGTTGTTCGGTCCGGCCGGCATGCGCGACAGCAGCTACACGTGGAGCGCGGACCTCGCCGCGCGTTCGGTCCATGGCCATCGTGCCGTCGAGGACGAAGAGCCCGGCATGCCGCCGCAGATGCTGCGCGAACAGTGGAGCGCGGCGCAGGTCATCGCCGGTCGCTGGGGCAGGCCGCTGTCCGCGTGGCGTTACGAAGACGCCGCGCGCGCACTGCCACTCGTGCAGGCGATCACGCCCAAGGGCCTGGTGAACTGGCCCGGCGACATCCTGGCCAATGCCGCGGCCAGCCTGCGCACCACGCCGACGGACTACGCCCGCTTCATGGCGCTGATGGTGCGTACGCCGCGCGCGCCCTGGCAGATCAGCGAGGCCACGCGCACGGCGATGCTGACGAAGCAGATCGACGTGCCCGGCCGCTGGACCGAGAAGGGCCTGGGCTGGAACCTGGAAGCCACGCCGCGCGGGCCCGTGTTCTACCACTCGGGCAGCAACGGCGGCATCTTCAAGAACTTCGCCCTGGGCGACGCCCGCGGCCAGCGCGCGCTGGTGGCGCTGACCAACGGCGGCAGCGGCAACGTGCTGTACCGGCGCGTGGTGCGCGCCGCCACCGGGCACGACCTGCTGGCGTTCGACCTATAGGCCCTGGAACACGAACGGTTCCGCCGGTCGGAAGTCCTTCACGGTGTTGCCGGCGAACACGTTGCGCTGGTCGGGGCCCAGGTCCAGCCGCAGCACCTTGCCGGTCTCCTTCGAGAAGTCGATGTCCTTGAGGTCCACCCAGAACGTGTTCGGCGTCAGTGCGGACTCGAAGAAATAGAGCTTGCGCTTGTGGTCGGCGACCGTGCGCCAGCGGGTGGAGGAAATGTTGGGTTCCTCCGGCGTGTTGATGCCGAACGGCACCGACGCGTTGCGGATCACGCTGAAGACGCTGGCCAGCGCCTTCACCGGGTCCTCGCTCTTGGGGATCGCGTTGACGTAGAACGAGGCGCGCGCGAAGCGGTCCGCCGCGCGGTTGGTGCCCGGCAGCATCACCGTGCCGCCGATCTGCTTCCAGTACGTGTTGAGCGCGAGCTGCTGGTCGAACACCGGCGAATTGGTCATCACCTGGTACTGGCGGCCGTGGTGGATCACCTGCTTCCCGCCGATGTACTCGATGATGGCGCTGTCGCCGCTGGCGTCCGACAGCGACAGGTGCAGCGTGGCCAGCCGGTCCTCGCCGGGCACCTTGTCGGTCACCAGGGTGAAGGGCTCCTTGCGCAGCGCCTCGACGGCCTCCTTCACGCTGCCGTAGTTGTCCAGCGCGTACTGCGCCCACGCGGCGATGCTCAGGCCCGGGCCGCGCCCGTTATAGACCGGGTATTCGGATTCCACGAGCCACAGCACGTTCGCCATCAGGCCGGCTTCGTTCATGCCGTCGGTGGTGGAGACCTCGTAGCCGGTGGCGATGACGCTGCCGTACTTCGATGTCCACGTGATCGAGTTCGGCCCCGCCTGTCCGCTGCGCTGCATGCCGCGCGGGAAGATCCACAGGTTCGTCGCCACGTCGTTCTTCCAGTCCATCGAACGGGCGGTGATGACGTCGTTGCCCGCCCCCAGATAGACCAGCCGGGTGCAGGCAGCGGCGGGCCGGGAGGACAGGGTGGGCAACAGCACGGCGGCAAGGGCAAGCGGCAGAACGAAGCGACGATCCATGGCGATCTCCGTAGGCGTGGGACGGCAGCAGGCGATGGCGGCGGGGGCCCGCCCTTTGGGCCAGCGAGTGTGTTAAACAGCGGTCCTCCCCCGCATCCGGAGATGCTGCCATGACATCCCCTCGCCTGTTGCACCGTTCGTCTTTCCAGGCCTTCCTGCTGACAGGCGCCGCCTTCGCCCTGTCTTCCTGCGTCAGCACCCCCGGCCCCCAGGTGGAGGGCGGCGGGCGCTGCAGCGATAGCGCGCTTGGTTGGGCGACGGGTCAACCTGCGGACGAGGCCACGCTCAAGCGCCTGTCGCGCGAGAGCGGTGCCGGACTGGTCAACCCCATCGGCCCGAAGACGGTCGTGAAGCACGACGCGCGCAACGACCGCCTGCGCGTCTACCTCGACGCCGACAACCGCATCACCGCGGCCCGCTGCGAGTAAGCAGACCCCCATGCGCCGCGACCACATCCTCACGCTCTCCTGCCCGGATACCACCGGCATCGTCTATCGCGTCACCGGCCTGCTGTTCGACGCGGGCTGCAACATCCTGGACGCCCAGCAGTTCGGCGACGACGAATCCGGCCGCTTCTTCCTGCGCGTGCATTTCGATCTGCCGGAGGCGATTGCCGCCGATGCCCTGCGCGCGCGCTTCGCGCCGCTGGCCGACGCGTTCGCGATGGAATGGCAGATCCACGACGCACGCCGCAAGGCGCGGCTGATGGTGCTGGTGAGCAAGCAGGGCCATTGCCTCAACGACCTGCTGTTCCGCGTGCACAGCCGGCAGCTGCCGGTGGAGATCGCCTGCGTCGCGTCCAACCACGACGACTTCGCGGCGCTGGCGCAATCCTACGGCGTGGCGTTCCACCACCTGCCCGTCTCCGCGGCGCATCGGGATGAGCAGGAGCAGCGCATCATCGACCTGGTCGAACGCGAGCAGATCGACCTGGTCGTGCTGGCCCGCTACATGCAGATCCTCTCGCCCGCGCTGTGCGATGCGCTGGCCGGCCGCGCGATCAACATCCACCACAGCTTCCTGCCCAGCTTCAAGGGCGCCCGGCCGTACCACCAGGCGCACCAGCGCGGGGTCAAGATCATCGGCGCCACCGCGCACTACGTGACCCGCGACCTGGACGAAGGCCCGATCATCGAACAGGACGTCGCCCGCGTGGACCACGCGATGACGCCGAAGGAACTGGTCCGCATGGGCAGCGATATCGAATCGCTGGTGCTGGCCCGCGCGGTGCGCCGCCACGTGGAACACCGGATCCTGTTGAACGGGCACCGAACGGTGGTGTTCCGCTGAGCAGGGGACGGGCTTCCTGCAGGAGCGACGTCAGTCGCGACCGCGCCCCGATAGCGATCCACCGTGCAGAACAGGAACGCGCCGCAGCGCGCCCGCACGGAGAACAACCGGCTTGCCATATGAAGATTGGCCGTGCGGTCGCGACTGACGTCGCTCCTACAGATCAGGCCCCAACGCGCCGACGCAGCCCCACCAGCACCGCGTACACCACCGCCAGCACCACCACCGCCACACCGATCGCCGTCCATTCGCGCGCGCTCAGCGTGGTCAGGATGGCGACCATGCCGACCACCGCCAACCCCGGCACCAGCGGACCGCCGCGCAGCACGAAGGGCTCACCGCGCTCGCGCAGGTCGCTTCGCTGCGCGCGCCATGCCGCCACGCACACCATCACGTACACCAGGCACACGGCCCCGCCCGAGATCAGCACCAGTGCTTCGAAGTTGCCCACCACCGCCAGCAGGCAGGCAATGCCGGCGTGCGTGGCCAGCGCCAGCAGCGGTACACGGTGGGTGGCGCTGACGCGGCCGAAGGCCTGCGGCAGGTAGCCATCGCGCCCCAGCGCGAACAGCAACCGCGACGAACCCAGCAGGTTGCCCAGCAGGAAACCCGCCATCGAGATGCAGGCGGTGACCAGCAGCGCGATGCGCGCCGGATCCCACAGCCGGCCCGCGGCCTCGGCGATCGGCACGCTGCTGGAGGCCAGCGCCGCGCCCAGCACGCCCTGGCAGACGATCTGCAGGCCCAGGTACAGCAGCACCACCAGCAGGATGGCGCTGAGCGCAGCGCGCGGCACGCTGCGCGAGGGATCGCGCACTTCGCCACCGGGAATCAGCGCCGTCTCCACGCCGGAATACGCGAACACCACCATCACCATGGCCGCGCCCAGCGCCGTCCACGACGGCACGTCGGTGAAGGCAAAGCTGACCTGCGTGGTGTCGACGAAGGCCAGGCCCACGAGCACCAGCAGGAACAGCGGCACCAGCTTCAGCGTGGCCAGCGTCATTACGGCGCGCGCGCCCAGCTTCACGCCGAAGGCGTTCAGTGCGTAGATCGCGGCGTACACGCCCAGCAGCAACAGCGCGCGCGGCACCGGCGCGGCGACCACCGGCCACAGGCTGGCGACCTGCAGCGACAGCGCCGCCGCAACGCCGGCACTGGAGGCCACGTTGCAGATCCACATCAACGCCCCGGCCAGGAAGCCCGGCAGCGTGCCGAACACTGCGCTGACATAAGTGTATGGCCCGCCGGTGGCGGAGGCGCGGCTGCCGATGGCGGCGAAGCACAACGCCACCGGCACCATCACCACCGCGCCGGCCAGCAGCGCCAGCGGCGCAGCCGCACCGACCTGCGATGACAGCGCCGCCGGCATCTTGAAGATGCCGCCGCCGACGATGATGTTGATGACGGCCGCCGCCAGCGCCAGGCTGCCCACCGCACGCAGCAATGCGGCATCGCCCTGCAGCGGACGGGAGGAAGCAGGATCGGCGTCGCGGGTCATGGGTGTACGAGGGGCTGCTCAGTGGCCTGCGAGCCTGCCACGCGCGCCTATCGAATGCGAGCCGCGCGCGGGCATGCGCTCATGGTGATTCGCCATTGGACGCGCGCGCCGCAGGGGCTAGCATCGTGCTCCCCGCACGCCCCGGATGCCACCATGCTTCGCGCCCAACGCCTGTTTGCCGCCCTGCTCGTCGCCACCGCCGCACTGGCAGGTGCCGACGTCCGTGCTCAGGATGCCACCGCGCTCGCTGCGCTCGAGCGTGCGCAACCGCAGCTGGTGCAATGGCGCCGCGACTTCCACCAGCATCCCGAGCTGGGCGAGCAGGAAGTCCGCACCGCCAGGCGCGTCGCCGACCACCTGCGCTCACTCGGCCTGACGGTCCGCACCGGCGTCGGCAAGACCGGCGTGGTCGCGGTGTTGAAGGGCGCGAAGCCGGGTCCGCGCATCGCTTTGCGCGCCGACATGGATGCGTTGCCCGTCACCGAGCAGACGGGCCTGCCGTTCGCCTCGAAGGTGAAGGCCGACTACCGCGGCCAACCGGTCGGCGTGATGCACGCCTGCGGCCACGATGCGCATGTCGCCATCCTGATGGGCGTGGCGCAGGCGCTGGTCGCCGCGAAGGACGAACTGGCGGGCGAAGTGATGTTCGTCTTCCAGCCGGCCGAGGAAGGTCCACCGGTGGCCGGTGAGGTGTTCGGCGCGGCGCTGATGCTGCAGGAGGGCGTGTTCAAGGACTTCACGCCCGATGCCGTGTTCGGCCTGCACGTCTGGGCCGGCCTGCCGGTGGGCAGCGTGGGCTACCGCAGCGGTCCTCTGCTCGCGGCGGCGGACGAGTGGTCGCTGGTGGTGAAAGGCAAGCAGACGCACGGCTCGCGTCCGTGGGATGGCGTGGACCCGATCACCCTGGGCGCGCAGATCCTGCTGGGCACGCAGAGCATGATCGCGCGGCAGGTGAACATCGCCACCAGCCCGGTGGTGCTGACGGCGGGCCAGTTCCAGGCCGGCGTGCGCTTCAACATCATCCCCGACGAGGCCACGCTGGTCGGCACGCTGCGCACGTTCGACCCGGTGGTGCGCGAAGACGTGATCGCACGCTTCCGCCGCATCGCCGATGACTACAGCCATGCCAGCGGTGGCAGCGCCGAGCTGAAGGTGGCCAACAACGCGCCGGCCACCATCAACCAGCCCGCGCTCACCCAGCGCGTGCGGCCTTCGCTGGAAAAGGCGGTCGGCGCAACGAACGTGGTCGAGATGCCCTTGGTGACCGTGGCCGAGGACTTCTCGCAGTTCGCCAATACGGTGCCGGGCTTCTACTTCTTCGTCGGTGCGACGTCGAAGGGCATCGATCCGGCCACCGCGCCGATCAACCACTCGCCGCAGTTCCTGCTGGACGAACAGGCCCTGCGGACCGGCAGCCAGGCGATGCTGCAGGTGGCGCTGGACTACCTCGCTACGAAGCCTTGATCTTCCCCTCTCCCCGCCTGCGGGGAGAGGGTGCCGAAGGCGGGTGAGGGGCAGACGAAGCCGTCGACCCCGACGTGTGCAGGACGCAATCGAAGCATCGCGCTCGCCCCTCATCCGCCCTCCGGGCACCTTCTCCCCGCCTCGCGGGGAGAAGGACTACAAGCCCACCCACATCCGCAACGGATGCTGCGGATCGGCCAGCAGGCGGATTGCCAGCGCGATCGACACCGTGACCAGCAGCGGCTTGATGATGCGGGCGCCCTGCTTCATCGCGAAGCGCGAGCCCAGCTGCGCACCGAGGAACTGCCCCGCGCCCATCACCAGCCCCACCTTCCACAGCACCGCGCCGAACGCGAGGAACACCGCGAACGCGCCCAGGTTGGAACCGAAGTTGAGGAACTTGGTATGCGCGGTGGCCTTGAGGATGCCGAACCCGGCCAGCGCCACGAAGCCGAGCATCAGGAACGACCCCGTGCCGGGACCGAACACGCCGTCATAGAAACCGATCACCGGCACGAAGGTCAGCCCGAACACGAGCGGGCGCATGCGCTGGTGCCGGTCCACATGGCCGATGTCGGGCTTCAGCCCGAAATAGATGGCGATGCCCGCCAGCAGGAACGGCAGCGCCAGCTTCAGCCACTCCACCGGGATGATGGTCGCCAGCAGCGCGCCGCCCACCGCGCCGAGCGCGGCGGTGAGTGCCATCGGCAACTGGCCTTTCAGGTCGACATGCCCGTGCCGCGCGTAGGCCCAGCTGGCCGAGGCCGAACCGAACAGCGACTGCAGTTTGTTGGTGCCCAGCACGTGCAGCGGCGGAATGCCGGCCAACAGCATCGCCGGGATGGTGACCATGCCACCGCCGCCGGCGATGGCATCGATGAAGCCCGCCAGCATCGCGGCGAGGAACAACAGCAGGAGTACCTGCAGGGCGAGGTCGGGCATGGGGGTTCCGGACGGAAGTCGGTGCGTGTCCGCGTGTGCATTCTAGAAGCCGCGGCGGGGTTGTAGGAGGGGCTTCAGCCCCGACCTGACGTTATCGGCAAGGCGTCGGGGCTGAAGCCGCTCCTACAGTGCCAGCCCATTGCGGTTAGCATCGGGGCTTGCCTCCAGGAGCCGACACGATGCGCCACGCACGTCCCTTCGCCGTTTCCCTGCTCACCGTCGCGCTGGCCTGCGCACTGCCCGCCGCCGCGCAGGACGCCGCACCCGCGCAACGATCGGAAGTCGCTGCCGCCGGCAAGGCGGTACTGCAGCAGGTCGTGGACTGGCGCCGGCACTTCCACCAGCATCCGGAGCTGTCCAACCGCGAGGAGCAGACCGCCAGGCGTGTCGCTGAAGAGTTGCGCAAGCTCGGTCTGCAACCGCGCACCGGCATCGCGCACCACGGCGTCACCGCCGTCATCAAGGGCGGCAGGCCGGGTCCGCGCATCGCGCTGCGGGCGGACATGGATGCGCTGCCGGTGACCGAACGCAACAGCCTGCCGTTCGCATCGAAGGCGACCGCGACCTATCGCGGCGAAACCGTCGGCGTCATGCATGCCTGCGGCCACGACGCGCACACCGGCATCCTGCTGGGCGTGGCGAAATCGCTGGTGGCGATGAAGGACACGCTGGCCGGCGAAGTGCTGCTGGTGTTCCAGCCTTCCGAGGAAGGCGCGCCCGCCGGCGAAGAAGGCGGCGCATCGCTGATGCTGAAGGAAGGCCTGTTCAAGGACTTCAAGCCGGACGCGATGTTCGGCCTGCACGTGTTCTCGTCGATTCCCGTCGGCCAGATCGGCGTGCGCCAGGGCCCGCTGATGGCGGCCTCGGACAGCTTCAACCTGAAGGTCGTCGGCCGGCAGACGCATGGCTCGCGGCCATGGGGCGGCGTGGACCCGATCGTGGCGATGGCCGACGTCATCGGCACCACGCAGACGATCGTCAGCCGCCGCACCGACATCTCCCGGCAACCCGCGGTGGTCAGCTTCGGCGCCATCAAGGGCGGCATCCGTTACAACATCATCCCCGACGACGTGGAAGTGGTCGGCACCATCCGTACTTTCGACGAAGGCATGCGGCAGAAGATCTTCGCCGACCTGAAGAACGTCGCCAGCCACGTGTCCGCCGCGCACGGCGCGAAGGTGGAAGCCAACGTGCCCGACCGCAGCGGCAACCCCGCCACCATCAACGACCCCGCGCTCACCGCGCGCATGACGCCGAGCCTGCAGGCCGTGGTCGGCGCGGACAACGTCATCACCCCGCCGCTGCAGATGGGCGCCGAAGACTTTTCGTTCTACGCGCTGGAAGTGCCGTCGATGTTCTTCTTCGTCGGCAGCACGGCGAAGGGCACCGACCCGGTGACCGCCCCCAGCAACCATTCCCCGGAGTTCATGCTGGACGAAGCCTCGCTCGACGTCGGTGTGCGCGCACTGCTGCAGGTCACGCTGGATTATCTGGAGAAGCCGAGGGGCTGAGATAGTTTCTCCCTCTCCCCGCCACGCGGGGAGAAGGAAAAGCCCGTCACCGATGCTCGCCTTCCACGTACAGCCACCGCCCGTCGAGGCGGACGAAGCGGCTGCGCTCGTGCAGCCGCACGGCGCTGCCACCGCCGACGCGGTAGCGGGCGACGAACTCCACCTCGGCGGTATCCGGTCCGGTGACGCGATGCTGCTTCACCGACAGGCCCAGCCACGTGGTGGGTGGCGCGCCGGGCGCGTCCAGGCCCAGCTCGGCCGGACAGGTGTCGGGATGCCAGGTGGCGCGCAGGTAGCCGGCATCGGCCATGACGAAGGCGCTGTAGCGCGAACGCATCAGCGCTTCGGCATCCGGCGCGATGCCGCCGGCGTGGTAGCGGCCGCAGCAGGCCGCGTAATCGCGGCCGGTGCCGCAGGGGCAGGTGGTCATGCTTGTGCCCTTTGTAGGAGCGACGTGAGTCGCGACCGTACACCTCCCGATAACGGGAAAGCGGGCGCCACGGGATACGGCAGGCGAATGGACGCAGACGTCATCCGGTCGCGACTCACGTCGCTCCTACAACGTCGCCCGCCCTCACCGCCGCCCGTTGCCGGTCTCGATGAAGCGCAGGAACTCGGCGCGGGTGCGTGCGTCTTCGCGGAAGGTGCCCAGCATCTTGCTGGTCACCATGCTGACGCCGCGCTTGTGCACGCCGCGCGTGGTCATGCATTCGTGCGCGCCGTCGACGACGACCGCCACGCCGCGCGGCTGCAGCACGTCCTGGATGCACTGCGCGATCTGCGCGGTCATCTTCTCCTGCACCTGGAAACGGCGCGCATACACGTCCACCACGCGCGCCAGCTTGCTGATGCCCACCACCTTGCCGTCGGGCAGATAACCCACGTGTGCGCGGCCGATGATCGGCGCCATGTGGTGCTCGCAATGGCTTTCGAACTCGATGTCGCGCAGCACGATCATCTCGTCGTAGCCGGCCACTTCCTCGAACGTGCGCGCCAGGTACTCGCGCGGATCCATCTGGTAGCCGCTGAACCAGTCGCGGTAGGCCTTGGCCACGCGCTTGGGCGTGTCCAGCAGGCCTTCGCGCGCCGGGTCTTCGCCGGCCCATTCGAGCAGCACGCGCACGGCATCCTCGGCCTGCGCCTGGGTGACCTTGCCGGGGTTGTCGTCGGACTGGCTCATCGCATCGATTCCTGCGGGGGGCGTGGAGGATAACCCATCATGCCGGACATGGCCCGGGCAGCCCCGGGCTGGGCCGCGTTCACCACTACGGAACGGGGCAACGTCCGGATGCGCGCCTCCACAGCGCGCGGCGCACCCTGCCGATGTCCGCTGCCGGAACAGGACTGCGGGCACGCGTCGGGTATCCACGAAATGACGCCGCGCGTCGCGCCTCGCATGCGCTTCACCTAGGCGCGCGCAGTTGGCTATGTGAACGTCGTGCATGCGTCGCCGTCACATCGTGTTTTCGCGCCTGCGCCTAGAACGGTTACTCCTTTCACAGCCACGGAGTACCGCCATGGCACGTTCCCGCACCGTCAACACCGCGCAAGTCCACGAACTGCTGCTGCAGGCCATCGAAACCGAACGCGGCGGCATCCAGATCTACACCACGGCGATCAAGGCCGCAGTGAACAAGGACCTGAAGAAGGAGTGGGGTGAGTACCTCGACGAAACACGCACGCACGAAGAAGTGCTTACCCGCGTGTTCGAGCAACTCGGCATGGATACCGAAGAGAAGTCGCCAGGCCGCAGCGTGGTCGCGCACCAGGGCGCTTCGCTGGTGAAGGCCATCGAGATGGCCATGAAGAGCGACACGCCGGAAGCCGCCGAACTGGTCGCTGCCGAATGCGTCGTACTGGCCGAAACCAAGGACCATCAGAACTGGGAACTGATCGGCAAGGTCGTGGAACAGGGCGGCGAACTGGCCAAGGTGCTGGAGCCCGCGTACAAGGCCGTGGAAAGCGACGAAGACCACCACCTGTACCACACGATGGGCTGGTGCCGGGAGCTGTGGATCCAGTCGCTGGGCATGCCCGCGGTGCTGCCGCCCCCGGAAGAGGTCAAGAAGGTCGAAACCGCGATCGGTGCCTCGCGCGCCGAACAGAGCCGCGACGAGATGCTCGGGCACAAGCACTGAGTTTCCACCGGCCGCACGCCCGGTCTCCGGCCATCCTTCTCCCCGCACGACGGGGAGAAGGTGTAGGCGCACCGTCTTGCCGCCCACCTGGTTACCGGATCAGGGCTTCCTGCCGATGAAGGTGATCTCGCCCGAGGTTTCCAGCACGGCCAGTTCGATTTCCCCCAGCGTGGCGTAGCCTGCGGAACGGCGCGCGATGGCGAAGTCGTGCTCGCTCAGCGACTGGCGCGCCAGCTCATCGCGGAAGAGTTCGCCATGCCGCAGCAGGATCACCGGCTTGCCCTCCACCACCTGGTCGAAGCGGCGGCTGCGCGCGGAAA
>Ga0247822_10000975_pt1 | contig 16796 bp, 11 predicted proteins | sample 13C_Cellulose_Da_FD_192423 | JGI IMG/M metagenome (GOLD analysis project Ga0247822, IMG submission 192423) | Soil microbial communities from agricultural site in Penn Yan, New York, United States - 13C_Cellulose_Day30 | ecosystem: Environmental > Terrestrial > Soil > Agricultural land | place...
CGCCCACGCCCGCGGCGGCGTTGACGTCCGCGGACTGCTTGAGGAAGCCGTTCTCCAGGCCGAGCTTTCCTCCAGCCTGCGCGGCCGCACCCGCCACAGCGCCCGCGGTGACGGAGCCGTGGAGCCGGCCCAGGTGCCCACCCGCCGTACCGTACACTCCTGCCGTGGCGGCGGCGCCGACCTGACCCGAGAGCAGCGCCGTGGCGCTCTTCGGATCCAGGGAGGCGATTCCCTCGGCGAAGGCGGTGGCCGAGGCCTTGGCCTCGCCCTTCACGAACGCGCCCGCATGCCGGTTGAAGTCGTGGGCGGCGCTGGCCGTGACGCCCACCCCCGTCTCCGCCTTGGCCGTCAGCGCGGCCGTATACGCGTGGTTCTTCGTATCGGCCGAGATACCCGCCTGCGCCTGCGCCTTGAAGGTGTTGGCCTCGCCGGTGAGCTGGACGCTGGAGACGCCCAGGCGGCCCGCGTGAGCCTTCTGGAGCTCGAAGGAGGCATTCGGCCCCTGGAACTCGGCCTGGGCCGAGTGGTGGTACACGCCCCCGCCGCTGTGGTGGGTGGTGGAGGCCTGGGCCGAGCCCAGGTTGGCCTTCACCGTGCCTCCGAAGACATCCTTCTGGAAGGGGTTGCCCGGCTTGTCCAGAAGCACATTCTGCTTGGCGTTCGTCGGCGCCGTCAGCTTGTTGTCACCCCCGCCCACCATCAGGTTGCCGGCCTCGCCCGTGGTCTTCTCGAAGGGGCTGTACTTGGGGCCGCCCTCGGGCAGACCCGGGTGCTTCACGGGCGCTGGCGTGTTCGAGGGGGGCTTGGCCGCCGTCAGCGGCGTGGCTCGAGTCAGCGGCTTGGGCTGGAACGAAGAGGCCGTGGAGAGGGGAGCAGCGCGGGTCAGCTTGGAGCCAATCGGGGCCATGGGAGTTCTCTGGGGCAGCCGCAAACGGTGCGGGAAGGTGATGCCTTGTCCTTCTGCATCCGACATGCCAGCGCTCATTCCCAGCAGGGGGCTGCGAGAGATGGTGAGTGCACTCACCAGGAGCGGGAGAACGGTCACGCGTCCGTCCAGGCATCCCTTCCAGCAGAAGCAGGGCAGGAACATCCTGATGACTTGCGTCCCGGCCCTGGGACTCCAGTCACCACCTGGCCGTCCTCCTCACCCGCTTGAGGGAGCGCGGGAGGTGACGCTCAGGGAGGGGCTTCCCCCAGATAGAATTCTCGTTCCTCCGCCGTGAATTCGCGGAACAGGACGGCGCGAGCGCTCTTGAAGAGCTCCTCGGTGGGGGGACATACGTCGTGTACTCGCCAGAGACGCGCCGTTTGGTCCTCACTGGCGGTGAGGACGTGTTGGCCGTCGGGACTGATGGCGACGGCCGTTACCGGGCCAGAGTGCCCACGCAGCGTCACCAGGACCTTGCCGGTAGTAGCGTCCCACAACCGAGCAGTCCAGTCCTTGCTCCCTGTGAGGACGCGCTGGCCATCGGGGCTGAAGGTGCCGGCCGTCACCAAGCCAGAGTGCCCGCGCAGCTCCGCCAGGACCTTGCCGGTGGTGGCATTCCATAACCGGGCTATCTCTTCCTCGCTGGTGGTCAGGACACGCTGGCCATCGGGACTGAACGCGGCGGCTTTCACGGAGCCAAACTGCCCGCGCAGCATGACCAGAGCCTTGCCGGTGATGGCGTCCCACAACCGAGCGGTCCAGCCTTCGCCTACGGTGAGGATGCGCTGGCCGTCGGGGCTGATCGCGGCAGCCGTCACGCGCCCCAAGTGCCCGCTCAGCTCGGCCATGGCCTTGCCAGTGGTGGCGTCCCACCACCGGGTGAGCCCGTCCTCGCCCACAGTGAAGATGCGCTGGCCATCGGGACTGAACGCGGCGGCCTTCACTGGGCCGGAGTGCCCGCGCAGCTCGGCCAGAGCCTTGCCACTAGCGACGTCCCACAACCAGCCACTCCCTTCCTCGCCTACGGTGAGGATGCGCTGGCCATCAGCGCTGAAGGCAACGGCCTTCACGACCCCAGGGGGCCCGTTCAACTCGGCCAAGGTTGTGCCGGTGGTGGCGTCCCACAGCCGGGCGGCCGCGTCTTGACTGGAGGTAAGGATACGCTGGCCATCGGGGCTGAACGTGGCGGCTTTCACGGGGCCTTTGTGCCCGCGCAACTCGACCAGAGTCTCACTGGTGGTGGCGTCCCACAATCGGGCGGTCCTATCCACGCTTGCGGTCAGGATGCGCCGGCCATCGGGACTGAACATGGCGGCCTTCACAGGGCCCGAGTGCCCGCTCAGCTCGGCCAGGCTCTTACCGGTAGCGGCGTCCCACAACCAAGCGGTCCAGCCCCCACCTATGGTGAGGACGCGCTGGCCATCAGGGCTGAACGCGGCGACCGTCACAGGGCCCAAGTGCCCGCGCAGCTCCAACAGAACCTTGCCTGTGGTGGCGTCCCACAACCAGGCAGCCTTGTCTTTGCTGCCGGTAAGGACGCGCTGACCGTCAGGGCTGAACGCAGCGGCCGTTACAGGGCCAAGGTGCCCGCGCAGCTCAAACAGGACCATGCCGGTTTTCACGTCCCACAACCGACCGGTCCCGTCCTCGCTCGCGGTCAGGATGCGCTGGCTATCAGGGCTGAACACGACGGCCTTCACGGGGCCCGAGTGCCCGAGCAGCTCGGCCAGCGCCTTGCCGGTGGCGACATGCCACAACTGGCAGGTCCCGTCTTCGCTCGCGATCAGAACACGCTGGCCACGAGGGCTAAACTCGACGGCTGTCACAGGGCCCGCATGCCCGCGCAGCTCTGCCAGCGCCTGGCCGGTTTTCGCGTCCCACAACCGGCCGATCCTGTCCACGCCTGCGGTGACGATGCGCTGGCCATCGGGACTGAACGCAGCGACTGTCGCGAAGTTGAATTGCCCGCGCAGCTCGGCCAGGAACTTGCCGGTTTTCGCGTCCCACAACCGGGCGCTCCCGTCCTCGCCCAGGGTCAGGGCGCGCTGACCATTGGCGCTGAAGGCGACAGCCGTTACAGGGCCAGAGTGCCCGCGCAGACACAATCGCTGTCTTCGCTGATACCAGCTCCACAGAGCATCCGTTGTCTTCCCACTCGGATGAAGCCCATGCGCTTCAATGATGAGCCGCAGGCAGAACTGGGGATCATCCTGTACGGCTTTCTCGGAGATGCGCTTGAACATGCTTTGGGCCAGGTCGGCACGTCTGACCTGATCGAGCAACTCCCGTGACTCCGTGCTGACTGGTTCGGCGGATTTCAGATACTGAAGTTGCGCCTCGCTTGGGAGTGCACCCGTGGCTTTCCAAAGCCTCGCCGAGGCGTCCAGGTCGTTCTGGAGTTCCAGCGCGTCACGGCTCTCCGCGAGCCAGTCTCTCAGCGTCCGCCACTGCTCCAGCAGGGCCTCATGAACGAGGTCCACGTGCTCCGTTCCTACAGCGAGCAGGCGAGGAGGAGCAGGAGCTTCCGCGGGCATCTGGGGAGCGCGGCCTCCGGAGAGCCGCACGAGGATACCGTGCCCTGTCTCGCCTCCCCCCGCCGCCGTGACAGCCTCCTCGATTGTACGGGCTCGGCGCGCGTCACGAGTCCCTGGGCCTACCTTCACCAAGGCCAGCATCAGCTTGCGGACATGCGCCTTCTCGTCTGGAGTGAAGGTGTCTAATAACGCGTCCGCGCTAAGGCTCAGGGCGCCAGCAACGCGGCCCAACTGTTCATAGGCTGCATGCGTCAACAGCTGCCCAGACCGCCGCTTCCACAGCTCACGCAGAACGTGGGCCACCAAGGGCAACCCTCCACTCAGCACCTCAGCTTCCTGTAGGATGCGCTCCTGGAGCCCCCCCTCCCAGAACAGCCCTGCCAGCTGTGAGGGCCCCAGGAGAGCCTCGTGCAGTTGCTGAGGCTTCATGAGGCTCAAGTTATACCGGGACGTCCACCCAGCATTGAGCGCCTCTTCCAGATGAGGAAGTTCGCCCATGCGGATCAAGAAGTCGCTGCGGAGGGTGGTGATCAGAAAGAAGGGGAGCTCCCCGCTGGTGAGCGCCTCGCTGAGGAGCGTATCCAGGTGACGGGGCTCGTCCCGCGCGCCTTCGGTGAGGGTGAAAACCTCTTCTAGCTGATCCACCACCAGGAGGAACCCCTCTGCCTCCGTCAACTTCGCTGAGATGGTGTCGTGAAGTCCCCTGGGCGAGCGCAGCACCGCCTCCACCTGGGTCAGCTTCCCGGGGATGTCCTGCCAATCAAACGTGCGCACCAGCGCTCGCGCGAGCTGATGTACCGGACGCTTGCCGGGACGCATGACCGCGATCCGCCACTGGCTCGGCGCGCCTTCCACCCAGCCGCCCCGGATGGAGGGCACCAACCCAGCCCTGGCGAAAGAGGACTTGCCAGCGCCACTGGCCCCCTCCACTGCCAACCACCGCCGGTACGTGCCTTCCCCCCGTCCCAGCCGGGCCAACGCCTCACGAATCTCCCGGTCGCGCCCAAAGTAGAAGCGCGCGTGCTCCTCCTTGAAGGACTCCAATCCAAGGAAGGGACTCTCGCCCGGAGCGAGAACGAACCGCGTGCTCGCGGTCCCAAGTTGCTCGGCGAGTCCCTGGAAATGCCGGTGCTCCCACTGGGTGACGTCTCCCTCGAGGGTGAGGGCATGGAAGCGGGCGATGAATGGAGGCAGTTGCCGGACATCCACTCCAGAGGATCGCAACGGGATGATGCGATAGGCCGGCTCATTCACCTGGCGATGGAGGGCCACATCCACCTCGGCGCGAACCCAGCGGTCCACGCCGTGCCGGGGGACTAGCAGCAGGAAACCCTGAGACTCCTGCAGCTTGCGCTCGAGCTGCTCAAGGACGGGTTTGCCTGGTTCGACAGCCTGATATCCCTTGTCGAACCAGACGTCGATGCCGGCGGCCTTCAATCCCTTCGCGAGCGCACCTGCCACTGCGGCATCGGCGCCCGCGTAGCTCAGGAAGAACATGGCCCTATGGTACTGGAGTTGTCAGCTCAGCGCTTTGGCCACTTCAGCAACAGGAGTGGCCTTCTGAGCGGCCTCTGCAGAAGAAGCCCCTAGCCCGGCTCGACCACGGCGCCGTCCACGATGACCGATTGGATCTCGGCCTCGAGGAGAGCCTCCAGTGCGTCGAGCGAGCGGGGCTTCAGGACCAGCATGTCGGCTCGCTTGCCAGGCTTCAGGCTTCCAATCATGGCGTCCAGGCCGAGGGCCCGCGCTCCCGAGAGCGTTGCCATCTCGAGCAGCTCCTGGATGCCCAGCCCCTGGGCGCTGGCCGAAGCCGCGAGCGACCGCATCTCGGCAAGAAAGTCGTACCTCAGGCACGTCGCCGCACTGTCCGTACCCAGGCAGACATTGACGCCCAGGGCCTTGAGCTGCCCAACGCGCGCGAGCGGGTTCCCGAGGAGACCCGTGCTGACCGGGCATACGCAGACCCGCGCGCCGTGCCGCGCGATGAGCTTCAGATCCTCCGGACCGGCGTGACAACAATGAACGAGGACCGTCCGAGGGCCGAGGAAGGGAAGTGCAGGGTACAGCGCGCTGGGGGGACGCCGGTCTGGGTACGTCGCCTTGAGCGCCACGCGGATCGGATCGTCCCCGTCCTCCCCCAAGGCGAAGAAGCGGGCCTCTGGCTCGAACTCGAGCATGTGGATGCTGAGCCTGAGCCCACGGGCGTTGGCAAACTCTCCGAGGCTCGCAAGCTCCTCCTCCGAGAACCCGACCACACTGTGGACGAAGAGACCGGTGAAGGTCCGGGTCCCATCGACCTTGCCCTCCAGGCGCTCAACAACTTCCGCGGCATACCTCCAGCCTCTGCGAGGCTTTGCCGTGACGAGCCCCACCACCCGCAGTCCTACGCTCGCTGCCGCGTGGAGCAGCTCGGGGTGGGCAGCCGGCAGGTTGGTGGCCACCGTCGTCATCCCGGCGGAGAGGCACTGGCGCGCCCCCGCTACCACGGACTCGACAAGCTCCTCGGGGGAGGTCTCCCGCTTGGCCCGGCTGATCTCATCCAGCGCACGAGAGCCCTCCTGAACTGGGATTCGTCCCGCCAGCCTCGTGTGGTGCAGGTGGTTGTGGGCGTTGACGAACCCAGGCACCAGGACGGTGTCCGCTTCCGTCGGGAGCAAGGGAGGAGGTGGATCTGGCAGATCTCGCAGCCGGCCCACCCAGTCGATCCGGCCGTCATCGGCGACGATCACACCTCCGTCCACGATGACCGGGGCATCGACCGGGTAGACGCGGGCGGCGCGCAGCAGATACGCACCTGAGGCGGGGCGGGGCAACGTCCTGCTCACCCGGGCTGGATGGGTGTGCCGAGCTGGCCGCTCCGCAGCCGCTCGTTGAGCTCCCACAGCGCGGTCTTGTTCGAGTCCCAGCGCAGGCGCTCACGCGTCTCTTTGTACGGGCCCCAGCGCTGCTGCACGTGCTCCTTGGACAGGCGCAGCTCGACCGACGTGCAGTCCACGGCGAAGGAATACTCCGGGATGACGAAGAGGTCGGCGGGCCAGTGGAGCCGCTCCGAGAAGAAGTGCACGGGGATGCTGCATTGGGAGTCCAGCCGGTAGAACGGCAGGCTCGGAGGAACGCCTATCTCCTCGGTGGCCTCTCGGATGGCTGCTGCCTCGGGAGTCTCCCCGGCCTCACCGCCGCCCGCCACGCCTTGCCAGCTCCCATCATCCGACCGGCACAGGGTCGCGAACTCGAACTCCCCGGAGGAGGACCGGCGGAACGGGAGGACCAGGATCTGGAAGGGAGCTCGTGCCATATGCACCTCGTCTCACGCGTTGCGAGGATCACCTATCGTGCTTCACCTCGTGGCCGTCAAGCACCGATGAGCCTGACGACCAGCTCGAGGAGCTGCTGGCCCGATGACGCGTTCTGCGTCACCGCATAGACGGGGACGCGCTGGGCTACGGCGCCCTCGAGCTCCGCGGCGCGCGCGGCCGCCTGGCCTCCGAGGTAGCGCAGGAACCCGTGCTCGGGAGAGATCGCCTCGAGGCCGTCGAGCCGCATCTCCCGAAGCGTCTCGGCCGCGCGCCGCTTGTCCAGGAGCTCGACCCCTGCCTCGGCATCGGGCGCATAGCGGGAGACCAGGATCCCCCCTGGTGGGCACCGCGAGGCGACCCCAACTCCGCAGGCCTCAGCCAGCTTGCGTGGGTCCAGCCGCACCTTCTCGTCCAGCCTGTGGATCGCTTCGCCGCCTCGGCGCGCCGCCTGCAGCAGCTCTTGCACGGTCAAGGGATCGCGCGCGGCGGCCAGGACCTGAGACGGATCTTCGAGCGCCGCGAGCGTCCCGATCCGGATCCCTGCCGCGACAGGGAAGCCTTGAGCCACGAGGCCTCCACCCTCGAGCTGGAGGGCCACCTTGTCATTCGAGAGCAGGTCATATCCGCGGAGCAGGAGCCGGAGCAGGGTGGTGGTCTTGCCCGAGAATTTGTTGCCGGTGATCAGCACACACCGCGAGCCACGCGCCACGCCTGCTGCATGCAGGAACGTCCACCCTGCCAGCTCGATGCGCCGGAGCAACAGGCTGCGCACCGATCGCATCGCCACCATGGGGGCCTCGGGGTCGCCACGGTCTACGATGACGACCATTCGATCCGCTCGCGGCCAGAGGAAGTAGTACGCATACCCTCCGGCGGTGGTCGTCCGCACGAGCGTCGCCTCGCCGCCGCCGATGTCTCGCTCCTCCCAGTACGCCTCCGAGCGCCACCCCTCGCGGCCCAGGTCCGCCAGGGCTGAGAGGAGCGACGGCTCGTGGACTACGAGCACTTCTGCCCTGTCTGCCGGCTGCTGGGATACTTCCAGGAAGCCACCGCAGTAGCTGCTCGTCCAGTCCGCCAGCTCGGGAGTAGCCCGAAGAGAGGCCTGGAGGTCACCGGTCGAAAGGCGGACGCAGGCGCCGCTCTCTTGCACCCGCTCACCCTCTCGCCAGGCGAGCTCCGCGCACCACGCCGCCTGCTGCTCGACGCTCATCGAGTCTTCCTCACGAGGTGCCCTCCCGCTTCGCGCGAATGAGCGCGTCGAGGTTCTCAGCGACCTTTGACACTGCAGCCACGACGTCGTCGAGGTCCGCCGGGCGCTCCAGCAACAGGCCCGAGCCGGTGGGCTGCCCCATCCGGATGAGCGTCCTTGCCACCTCGCGCGCCTGGGAGCAATCCATCGCGCGGCTTGGGACGCCTGCGTCCTTCGATCGGAAGAGGTGGAGGTCTGGCAGCGCGAGCGTGTGGCGGTTACCGGTCGGGATGCCTTCAGCCGCCAGCGCTCGAGCGAACTCGAGCATCGGAACCCCCGAGAGCTGCGCGTCATAGCGAAACGGGAAGCAGAACAGCCCGTGGGTCGCGTGCGCTGGCGGCAGGGCTCCACCGCTGAGCCACGGCAGCCCAAGCCGCCCAAGTTGCTCGGCGAGGTAGGCAGCGCCCTCCGCCTTGCGCGCGAGCTGTGAGTCCAGTCTTCGCAGTTGGCTTCGCAAGAGCGCGCCCTGGAACTCCGTCATCCGAAAGCCCCAGCCCAGCTTGGGGTGGTCATCCTTCTGCCCGGGCGGCCGGCCGTGATCCCGGAGCGCGCGTGCTTCCCGCGCGAGGCCCTCGTCGTCGGTGAGGACCGCGCCGCCCTCGCCCGCAGTCAGGTTCTTCGTCATCGCGAAGCTGAACGCGGCGACCTGTCCAAAGGTGCCCACCCGGCGCCCACGGTAGGTCGCTCCGTGGGCCTGCGCGCAGTCCTCGACGACTGGAATCCCGCGCGAGCGGGCGAGCTCCATGATCGGGTCCAGCTCACAGGGATGGCCATGCAGGTGGACGATCACGATGGCTCGGGTCCGGGGGCTCATGGCCGCTTCAATGCCAGCGGGGAGGATGTTGTGGCTGCGCGAGTCGACGTCCACGAACACAGGGACTGCGCCGATCAGCGACGCGGCGGTCGCGGTCGCCGCATACGTCACCGCAGGCACGATGACCTCGTCTCCAGGGGCCACGCCCAGCGCCTTCAGCGCAACCATCAAGGCCGAGGTCCCGTTCGTCACGGTGATGGCGTGGCGCACCCCGTGGTAGGCCGCGAACTCCCGCTCGAACGACGCGCACTGGGAGTCGCTGTGGTCAATGGCCGACCAGCGCTTGCTCTCGAGCACCCGGACCATGGCGCTGGAGTCCTCGGGATCCAGCTCCGGCCACCCTTGGAAGGGTCGAGTACGAAGAGGGGTTCCTCCGTGGAGTGCGAGCTTCATCCGGTCTTCTCTCCTGTGCCTGTGCCCCTCGCCAGCCCCTCCTCAACGGCGCGCTGGAGCATGGGCCGGGCTGTATGGAGCCACTCGCTCAGGTGCATGCGCTTGCGCGCGAACTCGCGGACCCCTCGGACCTGCTGCTCGTCGTCCGTGAACGTGCGGGTCTCCGCCGTATACGCCCAGAAGTACAGCTCCACCATCGTCTCGAGCTCGGCCGAGCAGCCTGGGCGCTCCCGCGCGTAGGCGCGGACATACCGCTCCAGCAGGTGCTGCAACCTCGGCGCGGAACTCTCCGGGAGGGCAAATTGCAGGAACGCGCGCAGCACCTCGTAGACCCAGGGGAAGACAGAGGCCTGGTCGTAGTCGAGCAGGACGAGCCCGCCCGGGAGATCGTCCGAGGCCAGCAGATTCCCGGGATGGACATCCCCGTGGATCCACTGTCGGCCCAGCCGGCGGAACGCGACGACCTGCGCCTGAGGGACTTCCGAGAGGAGCTTGAGCTTGCGCTCCAACCAGCCGATCTTCTCCTCGTCCCGGACCTCCGCCGAGCGGACGCGTGACAGGGCCTCCTCGACGGCGGCGGGCGTGGTCGCGGTGAAGGCCATGAACCCCGGGGAGGAGGGATCCGCCGGTAGCGTCGCGAGCGCCTCATGGACGCGGGCGAGGAGCAGGGCCAGCGCCTCGGGCCAGGACTCCTGGTAGGGCGGCTCCAGGTGCCAGCCCGTGATGAAGGGGAACAGCCCGAAGTGGCCACGGTCCGTCCACACGCAGGGGCTGCCGTCCCTTGCGCGAAGGACACGCGGGCTGATCCCCACCGCTTGGGCAACCGTCTCCTGGGCCCGGCAGGCGGCGAGCACCTGTGCTTTCGAGAACTTGTCGTGGAAGCGCTTGAGGACCAGGTGGCCCCAGTGCGCGGAGTGCACCTGCCACAGGGAGCTGACGTAGCCCGCGCTCAAGGGCTCGAGCCTCGCGTCCTCGACACCGAAGGCCAGGAGCGCCTCCCGCGCCTCCTGCTCAGAGCTGGCCGGGAAGGTGCTCATCACTTTTCGAGCACGTGGTTTCCCAGCACCAGCACATCCAACCCAGACGAGTAGAAGGTCCGGATGGCATCTCGGGGAGTACAGACGATGGGCTCGTCGTTCAGGTTGAACGAGGTGTTCATCAGCACCCCGAGCCCCGTCTGCTTCTTGAACTCCGTGAGGAGCCGGTGGAAGCGCGGGTTCAAGTCCTGGGTGACGGTCTGGGGCCGCGCCGAGCCGTCCACATGAACCACCGCAGGAATGAGCGCTCTCTTTTCGGGGCGCATCGGCAGCGTCCGCTCCATGTGCGGCACGCCCGTCACCTCCTGCACGTCGAAGTACTCCCGGAAGTCTCCACTCAGGACCGCGGGCGCGAAGGGACGGAAAGACTCCCGGAACTTGACCGCGCCGTTGACCCGATCGCGATTGGCGGCATCCCGGGGGTCCGCGAGGATGGACCGGTTGCCCAGCGCACGCTGCCCGAACTCCATCCGTCCTTGGAACCACCCCACGAGCTTGCCTTGCGCGAGCCGCTCGGCGGTGTAGCCCTCCACGTTCTCGAGGCGACGCGCTGGCACCTTGTAGAGCGCGAGCTCCTGGCCAATCGCACGGTCATCGAAGGCGGGCCCGAAGTAGTTGTGGGCCTGGGGCTCGGGCCGCCCCTGCTTCTTAAGCACCGTGTGGGCATAGAGGGCCGCCCCGATGGATGTGCCCGAATCGTCGGGGCAGCTCGAGATGAAGGCCTCTTGGAAGGGCGTCACCCGCTCGATCTTGCCGTTGAAGACCGAGTTCATGAATGTGCCACCCGCCACCGCGACGCGCGGGTTGCCCACCTCGCGATGCAGGGCCCCGAGCATGTGCACCAGGACCTCCTCCAGCACCCGTTGGGCGGCAGCCGCCAGATCCTTGTGGTGCCGTGTCAGCTCCTGCTCCGGCTGACGCGGCGGTCCGAACGCGGAGACGAACTTCGACGAGCACGCGCGGTTCACAGGCTGGAGGAAGTACCCGAAGTAACCCAGGTCGAGCTCGAAGGTCCCGTCCGGCTTGAGTTCGAACAGCTCCCTCAGGCGGTGGTACAGCGGGCCCTCCGGCTCGCCGTAGGCGGCAAGCCCCATCAGCTTCCACTCATCCCGGTCGAAGCGGAACCCCAGGTGCTCCGTGACAGATCCATAGAAGAGCCCGAGCGAGTGCGGGTAGGGGACCTGGCGGATGATGCTTAGCTCGTCTCCCGAGCCCACGGCGAACGTGGCGGTCTCGTCCTCGCCGCGGCCATCGACGGTCAGGATGGCCGCGGAGGGAAAGCGCGACCAGAAGAAGGCGTTGGCCGCGTGGGTGAGGTGGTGCGTGACGTAGAAGACCTCGACAGCCTCGTCGCCCACGCCGAGCTGCTGCGCCATCGCGTCTCCGCTGAAGTCGGCGAAGGCCCCCAGGTGGTTCGGGATCGCGTACAGCGCCTCGGGATAATACCGGATGGTCTCCGAGTGGCGGCGGCTGCGCTTGGCCAGGTCAATGGCGGGGTTGGCGCTCACCGCCACGCAGTCCACGTCGGCGAGGCTCACCCCGGCCTCGCGGAGGCAATAGCTGAGCGCGTGGTGTGGAAAGGCGCGGGTGTGCTTCTGGCGCGAGAAGCGCTCCTCGGCGGCGGCGGCAACAACCTTTCCGTCCTCGAGCAACGCCGCCGAAGAGAGGTGGACGTTGCTGGCGAGCCCGACGATCCGCATCCTAGGCTTTCCTCTCTTCGAGGCTCTGGCCCGCGGCCTTGGCGGGCGCCACCTTCGAGAAGGCCTCCAACAGCTCGTCGCGGCACGCCTCGGCGTCCTCGCGCCCGCGCTGCTCGTAGATGCCGACCAGCGATGCGAGCAGCTGGTTCGCGCGATTCTTGAACGGGTCGCACACCTTGGGGCAGACGCTGGGCAAGCCCTTCTTCAGCCGGGCGCGTGCCTGCCCTTCCCAGATCTCCCCGAACGACTGAACGGTCGCATCACCGTAGTTCGTTCCGCCCGGGCGCGGGTGGTAGTTGCACGGGTAGAGCTTCCCATCGGAGCCGACCGCCGCCATCAACTCCGTGATGGTGCAGAATGAGAACTTCCGGGTGAACTCGGGCCTCTCCCCCAGGTTGTGGATCTCGAAGAAGCGGAACGACTCATCCTCCAGCTCCGCCTTGATGCGCTCGATCTGCTCGACGGTCGCCGCCTGCTGCGCCTCGGACAGGACGCGGTCGCCCGAGATGTCCCGCTTCACCCGGAGGCAGTCCACCCCGATGTCCTTGAGGATGCGCGCGGCTGTGTAGAGCTCGTGATGATTCTCGGGATAGACGATGTACGCCGTGTTGACGGCCAGGCGGCTGTCCGGCGTCGTGGCCCGGCGGCGGACCAGGCCCTCCACGTTGCGGAGCATCTGCTTGAATTGCTCCGGGCCGTGCTTGCGTCCGCCGTACTTCAGCTTTCCGTACGTCTCGGCGGTGCCCGAGTCGACGCTGACGACCACGTAGGCGATACGCAGCAGGGTGTCCCACGTGCTCTCGTCCGCCAGCACCGCGTTCGTGAAGAGTCCCACCCGGCGCGAGTTATCGACCAGGTAGTTCATCGCCCGCATCACCGCGGCCTTGGAGGCGAGCGGCTCGCCGATGAGCCCGGAGAACTGGACGTTCTCGACGTAGAACTCCCGCTCTTGCCACGCCCCGCCCTCCTGCCAGCGCCCGACCTTCCGATAGTTCACGATGCCCGTGATCAGGCGCATCATCGCCTCGGGGTCGCGCAGCACGTCCGGGAGACGCTCCTCCGCCGTCTTCGCCGCGTCCAGCACCACCTGCCTGGCGTCGCCGTCTGTCTTCACGATCGGGACATGATCACCGATGCACCACGCGCACATGAGGTTGCACGCGCTCGACGGATGAATGAGCACCTCAAAGGGTGGAAGCACGGCCCCTTGCATGTGCGCGGCGAACCGGGGCCACTGCTTCTTCAGGACATCCGCTTCGTTGAAACGCCCCGGCAGATCCGACCGGAGGTGCTTGAGCAAGGGGTTGCGCTCCGTGTTCATTGCCAACATGCAAGCAACTCCCTTTCGATTGAGATGATGCAGTGGGGGAAGGTCCGCCGAATGCGCTCCGAGGGATCACCGCTCTGCACCGCTGGGGCGGTGATCACGGATCATTGAAAATGGTACATATGGCGTGTTGGAGAGGTCAACCCGCCGGAGATCACACGGAGCTGCCTGATGCCGCGCCTGCGCTCGTGGGTTGATGCCTCACGAGCCCGCCTTTTTCCCCGCTCCACCTGGAAGAACAACGTCCTCTGCGGGCTGGGCGTGCTCGCCGAGCGGCGCCTACCTGCTCCGGTGAGAGGCTACCTCGACCTGCAGCGGGAGCCCGAGGTTCTGGCCGAGGCTGCTTTTCACGAACTGGCGCGGCATCGCGTGCAGCAGGTGGCCATCCACAACCTCGAGCAGGAGCGCGGGAGGAGCGCCTTCGAGGATCTGCTCTTGACCCGGTTGCGCGAGCGTCGGCCCGCTACGCGCAAAAGACGCTCGCGCGGACCTTGGGGATCGTTGGCAGCAGGGCCGAGGCGGCGGGAGGGATCTGGATCAAGGGCGTGGCGGTCGAGGCGTGCTACCCGCACCCCTTTGCCCGGACGTCGCATGACGTCGACCTGGTCGTGCCGGGCTTCGAGCAGCTCTGGCGCTTCCTCGCGGACGTTGAGGACCTGTACCAGTTCCAGCGCATCAAGGTGTATCAGTACCCCGCTGGACGGTATGGCGGCTCCGTGGAGCTGGTGCCCAGGTCTCCCGAGCTGCACTTGAAGCGAGTCGACGTGAGCGTCGGCGGCTTTCATCTGTGGGGCGCGAGCGCATTCCGTGCGGACCTGTGGCTGCGCTCGCGCGTGGTGGACGGGCATCGTGTCCCGTCATGGGAGGACACGCTCCTCATCATGGCGGGGCACGTCGCGACGCAGTGGCACTACCGGTTGCGGGACCTCAATGATCTGTGGGCGCTCCTCCACGGCGTGGGCCCGCAGCTCGACTGGGACTACGTGATTCGTATGGCGCGCTCGGAGGGGCTCCTGGCGCTGATTGGGATCCTCCTCCGAGAGTGCGAGCGGGTCTATGGGAAGCCTCTTCCTGGAGTCCCGCAAGAGCTCCGCGTTGGAGCGAGGCTCGTCGATCGTGCCTTCGCGACCTATAACTTTGGAGAGACGAACGTCGGCGTGGGCGCGCTGGAGCAGACACGCTTCCTGGTGCCGCGCTACTCCAGGGACTTCGGTCCCCTCCGGGGGACCTACGAGGCCCTCAGGAATGGCGCTCACCTGGTGAGATTCCGGCGGCGCGCCTTCTACGCCGGGCCCGAGCGGCGCCGCCGGAAGATCGGTCCCAACGAGGTCCTCGTCCTCGTGCGCACGGCACCGCCGGATCCCAGCGTGCCCTGGGACAGCCTGGGCGGCCGGTCTCTTGGGAGCCCTGCTCTTCGGGTGGTGGACGAGGCGACGCCCGAGGAGAGGTTCCTCACGCCCTACGGCACGTTTGCTCAGGCCAGCTATCAAGGGGAGGTTCTGAGCGAAACGGCCGCACCTCAGCGCGCGGGCTCTACCAGGGAGAGCTCGAGGTCCGCCATCACGCCGAAGTGATCGGAGGCAAAGACGCCATCTGGGCTCGGCTCATCCAGGACGACGCGGCAGCTTGAGAGGGTACACCGCGCTCGGCTGCCCGGCCCGATGAAGACGTAATCGATGCGACGCTCGGGATCCGGGTGGCGCGCGCGCGCCGTGAAGGGGTTTCGTCGCGCCCAGGTGATGCCGCCGCTGGGGTCTGCCGGGTGGCAGTCCGCATAGGCATCCCGGTAGGATGCCTGGTGTCCGTCCAGGGCCATCTCTCCCCGGAGGAATCGAATCGGGTTCGAGTCGGGCGTGGTGTTGAAGTCACCCATCAAGATGGAGGGCAGCGGGCTCGGATGCGCCCGGAGGAACTCGTCAATCACCCGGACCTGCGGCTCCCGGTCGATGCTCTCGGGCCGATGGGACAGGTGGACCGAGCTGCAATGAAGCCGGCCCAGCTCAGTCTCGAGCTCTGCCATCAAGAGGATGCGCGGCTCCGCGTTGGGGGCCGTCGTCGGGAGGGGGCTCGTGGCGTGCCCCTGGATCTCGAAGCGCGACAGGATCGCCAGGCCCTGCTGACCCCCTCTTCGCTTCTGCACTGCGGGCGCCCAGACCCAGTGATAGCCCAGGCGCGAGGCGAGGGTCTGCGCCTGATTGGGCAGCACCCCCGGGATCTCTCGCACCTCCTGGAGCGCGATGACGTCTGGACGCAGTGACGCCAGCGCGCGCTCGAGGACCCGCATCCGCTCCTCGAGCGGCTCCTTCTCTCCCCAGAGATTGAGGGTGAGGACACGCAGGTTCATTCTAGTGGCCAGCCCCTTGATAACGGCGCAGCCCCGCGCGCCAGAAGAGAGCGGCCACCCCTGCGAACAGTGGCCCCGCCACGGGGGAGCACCACCCCAGCCAGGCGTCGGGGGCCTCCTTTCTCAGGAGGATGAGCGCCGGATAGTAGCTGATGAAGGCCAGTGGAAGCGCCGCGGTCAAGAAGAGGCGGAGGAATCTGCCGTAGAGCGTCATCGGGTACTTGGCGAGCTCCGCCAGGTTCAAGGCGAGCGCGGGGAAGGAGCCGCTGAGGTGGAGCTCCCAGAAGGCGACGCTGTTGGTGAGGAGGTTCAACGCGGCGATCATCGTCGCCGCGCCGGCGATGGTGCCCATCAGGAGCATCAGCCGGGCCGCATCCAGGGAGAGCCCCAGCCGCGAGAGCGCCTCGAAGAGGATGAAGGCTCCCAGCAGCACACTGCCCAGCCCGTGGATGCTCGAGGCCTGGGCCATCAGCTGGAGCACGGGCGGCAGCGGTCTCACCAGGAGCCGGTCGAACTGTCCCGAGTTGACAAGCTGGCGCAGCTGCCAAGAGCCATCGCAGAAGAGCTCGACCAGCCCGCGGGGGATGAGGACTAGCGCATAGAGGCATGCTACCTCCTCCAGAGTCCACCCATGGAGGGTCGGCACCTGCTGGAAGAGCACCCAGGCAAACGCCACGCCCGCGAACTGCGTGAGGAAGGCGCCCACGAGCCCCAACCAGAAGTCCGCCTCGTACTCGAGCCGGGCCAGCAGGTGGGCCACCTGCAACCGGAGATAGATACGCACCCAGAAGACGAGCCGCATCATGGCCCTCAGCCTCCCTGCACGCTGAGAGCACGGACGCTCGAGCGCCAGAGCATGTGGGCCAGCACGCCCAGCACCCCAAGCCAGAAGAGCTGAAGCCCGAGCGCCATCCACAGCTCCCGGCCGTCCAGCCTGCCCAGATAAACGGACAGCGGCGTGTGGATGATGGATTGGAAGGGAGCCCAGGCGGCGACCAGACCCAAGCCGGCCGGGAGGAACTGGAGGGGGATGAGCGCACCCGAGAAGAAGTTCGTGATCGAGGTCCTGGCCCAGATGAGCCCGGTGACATTCAGCGTCCAGAAGCAGAGCAAGCCGGTGAGGTAGCTCAAGAGAAACTTCACGCCCAGCCCCAACACCGCGCTCAGGGCGAAG
>Ga0247822_10000976_pt1 | contig 16763 bp, 12 predicted proteins | sample 13C_Cellulose_Da_FD_192423 | JGI IMG/M metagenome (GOLD analysis project Ga0247822, IMG submission 192423) | Soil microbial communities from agricultural site in Penn Yan, New York, United States - 13C_Cellulose_Day30 | ecosystem: Environmental > Terrestrial > Soil > Agricultural land | place...
ATGCCAGGCAGCAGCGCCGCCATGGTCGGGCGCTCGAAGGCAGCTGCCGCGCCCATCACGGCCACTGCGGCGAAGATCCCCCAGGTCGGCAGCCAGCCCTGCCACACACCGAGCGCGACGAAGCCCATCGTCACCGCCTCGATGATCTGGCAGATGAGCCCGATCTGGCGCCGGTCGAACTGATCCGCCACCTGTCCGGCGACGAAGGTCAGCACCAGCATGGGCAGGAACTGGAACAGCCCCACCATGCCGAGGTCGAACGGGTTGCGCGTCCGGTCATAGACCAGCCAGCCGATAGCCACCGCCGACCCCTGGAACGCTATCGAAGACAGCGCTCGGGAGGACAGGAAGTGCCGGAAGGGGCTGAGCTTGAGGACGTGTGGGGCGGGACTCGACATAGGCAGGATGCAGTCCTGCCACGGCCCCCGTGATCCTACAACTCATCCCTTCGGCGCCAAGCCGACATAGTTGTCATACAGGTTTCGAAGACTTGTATGTTGACAATCCGGCGACCCCTCGACTAACCAATTCGACAGGGGAGGGATTGGTAAAGCGCACATCAACGTGCAGCCGACCCGCGGCTGTTGCTCCGCGCCATCAGTTGGCGCGCGATAGCTTTGGCTTGCCGCCAAAATGCTTCGCTCGCCACTACAGTCGATGCCCCGTCTATTATTGTCCATACGTGCCTGAGAGTTCTGAAAGCTCATACGGGAGGATAATGATGTTTCAGATGACCAAGCTCGCCGCTGCGGCCCTTGTGGCCGCCGCCATGTCCATCGGCCCTGTGACGGCACAGACCGTCCTGGTCGCTTCCGACACGCATCCGGACGGTTACCCGACGGTCGAGGCCGTCAAGCATTTCGGCCAGCTCGTCAGCGATCGCACTGGTGGCCGCTATTCGGTCGACATGAAGTTCGGAGCCCAGCTCGGCCAGGAGGCCGACACCGTCGAACAGGTCCGCGCCGGCGCCATCGCCATCAACCGCACGTCGCTCGGACCGTGGAATGGCCTCGTCAAGCAGACCATCGTGCCGTCGCTGCCCTATATCTTCCGCGACACCGCCCATGCTCGCGCCGTCATGAGCGGCCCGATCGGGGATGAAATCCTCGCGGCCTTCGAGCCCTACGGTGTCGTCGGCCTCGCCTTCTATGATGGCGGCGCCCGCTCGTTCTACACGTCCAAGAAGCAGATCACCTCGGTCGATGACCTCAAGGGCATGAAGCTCAGGACCATGCAGTCCGACATCTTCGTGGACATGATGGCCGCCTTCGGCGCCACCGCGACGCCTATGCCATACGGCGAAGTCTACTCCGCCATCGAGACCGGCGTGGTCGATGGCGCCGAGAACAACTTCCCCAGCTACGACACCGCCAAGCACTCTGAAGTGGCCAAGTTCTACACCCTCGACGAGCACCTGATCGTCCCCGAGGTCCTGGTTATGTCCAAGATCGTCTGGGACACGATCAGCCCCGAGGACCAGGCGATCATCAAGGCTGCCGCCAAGGAGAGCGTCGCCAAGCAGTATGAGCTTTGGGACGCCAAGGTCGCGGAGTCGCGCAAGATCGTCGAAGGCTCCGGCTCGACCATCGCCGACGTCGCCAACAAGCAGGCCTTCGTCGATGCCGTGAAGCCGGTCTACGACAAGTACGCCGCAGATCCCGACCTCAAGGCCCTGATCGAGAAGATCCAGGCGCTTAAGTAAGCCTCTCGGTGCCGGGGCGGTTGTCCCGGCACCGTCGACCGTCGGGGAGGGACGTCCAATTGACTTTGATCGATGAGGCGGTCGCATCACGGCCGCGTCTGCGCCGGCTCGCGAGTGTCCTGTCCGCCACCAGCACCGCCGCGCTCTACCTGGCCGGCCTGCTGCTGGTACTGATGACCATCTTCGTGGGCTGGCAGGTTTTCACCCGCTACGTGCTCAACTGGTCGAACGCCTGGACCGAACCGGCGGCCGTCATGCTCATGAGCTGGTTCATCTTTCTCGGCTCGGCCGTTGGCATCCGCGAGAACTACCACCTCGGCTTCGACGTGCTGCTCTACGTGCTGCCCAAGGGTGGCAAGAAGTACCTGCGCACTATCTCCGACCTCGTCGTGCTGGCCTTTGCCGTAGGCATGATCGTCTACGGCATGCAGCTGGTGATGCTCTCCTGGGCCGCGCGCATGCCGACGCTCGGCGTACCAGAAGGGACCAAGTACCTGCCGGTCGTCGTCGGCGGCGTGCTGATAGTCCTCTTCTGCATCGAGCGGCTCGTCGTCCGCTGGTCCGGCGTCGACATCGACCGCGACGTGAATGTCGACCTCGACGAAGTTCCCGTGGCCGCGGTGGTCAAGGAGGCATAGTCCGATGGAACTCTGGGTGCTTTTCGGCTCCTTCACGCTGCTCATGCTAATAGGAACGCCGATCGCCTTCTGCCTAGGCGTCTCGGCCTTCGCCACCGCCCTCTTCATGAAGCTGCCCCCGCTGGTGATCTTCCAGCAGGTCAATTCCGGCATGAGCATCTTCACGCTGCTCGCCGTCCCGTTCTTCATCTATGCTGGCGACCTCATGGTGCGCGGTGGCATCGCCCAGCGCATAGTCGCCTTCGCTGGCTCGCTCGTCGGCCACCTGCGCGGCGGCCTCGGCCAGGTCAACGTCGCCGCCTCGACCCTCTTCGGCGGCATCTCAGGCTCCGCAGTGGCCGAGGCTGCAGCTGTCGGCGGCCTGATGATCCCGCAAATGAAGCAGCGCGGCTACGGCGCCGACTACGCGGTGAACATCACCTCGATGGCCGCGCTCATCGCGCTGCTCCTGCCGCCCAGCCACAACATGATCATCTATTCCATCTCGGCAGGCGGAAAGATCTCGATCGCCGACCTCTTCACCGCCGGCATCATTCCCGGCCTGCTCTTTGCCGCCTCGCTCATGGTCGTCGCCTACTTCGTCGCCCGCAAGCGCGGCTATCCGACCGAGCCTTTCCCGGGCTTCCGTAAGGTCGGACACCTGTTCCTCGTCTCGCTGCCTGGCCTGCTGCTCATCGCCATTATCTTCGGCGGCGTGCGCTCGGGCATCTTCACCGCCACCGAGAGCTCTTGCATCGCCGTCTTCTACGCGCTGCTCGTGACCATCCTCGTCTATCGCAACATGAGCTGGACCAACTTCGTCCACGCCACCCTTGGCGCCGTGAGGACGACCGCCATGGTGCTGCTGATCATCGGCACCGCCGCGGCCTTCTCCTACCTCATGGCCCGCCTCAGCGTGCCGGCGCTGCTGATCGAGTTCCTCAACAACATCTCGTCCGACCCGCTGGTCATCCTGCTTCTGCTCAACGTGCTGATGCTGTTCCTCGGCACTTTCATGGATATGGGTCCGATGATCATCATCACCACGCCCATCTTCCTGCCCGTGGTCCAGGCCTATGGCATCGACCCCGTCCATTTCGGCGTCATCATGATCCTCAACCTCGGTATCGGGCTCAACACGCCGCCGGTCGGTGCCGTGCAGTTCGTCGCCTGCGCCGTCGGCAAGATCACCGTCTGGCAGGCCATGCGCTCGATCTGGCCGTTCTACTTCGCGAGCCTCATCGTGCTCGCTCTCGTCACCTACATCCCCGCCATCTCGCTGTGGTTGCCGGGCGTCTTCAAGGGCCACTGACCATGACTTCCGAACTCGGACGCCCGGCGCTCGCGCCGCGCCCCAAGCTCTCCGTCCGCCTCATCGATGCACTGCGCTCCGATATCGAGTCCGGCCGCATAAGGGGTGGCCAGAAGCTCCCCAGCGAAGTGCAGCTCACCGTCAAGTTCGGCGTGTCGCGCACCGTCGTGCGCGAGGCGCTGGCGGCGCTCGCGGCCGATGGATTGGTGGAAACCCGCCAGGGCTCCGGCGCGTTCGCCGTTCAACAGCGCTTCTCGGCTTTCAGCAATCTCGCCGCCGACAAGATTTCGATTGCGATCAACGTGCTCGAGGTGCGCATGGGGATCGAGATAGAGAGCGCCGGGCTCGCCGCCCAGCGCCGCAACCCGGCGCAGGACGCGGCCATCCACGAGGCCTACTACGAGTTCGATCGGCTGCTTGCGCTCAACGACGCGACCGGCAAGTCCGATTTCGCCTTCCACCGCGCCATCGCCGCCGCCACCAACAATCCGTTCTACATCGAGGTGCTTGAGGCGCTGGGCACGCGCACCATTCCCTGCGACGTCACTTCCCCCTGGGGAACGGACAGCATGCTGACCCTCGACTACCAGATGGGGCTGCAGGTCGAGCATGCCCGGATCATGGACGCGATCTCGGCCGGCGACGCGGGTGAGGCGCGCGCCGCCATGCGGGACCACCTGACCAACAGCCAGCAACGCTACCGCGCCCGTCTGCAACGCCCCACCGCCACTCTACCTAGGATCTGATGATGGCCGACCACACCGACTATGACATCCGCTGGGCCATCGATCCCACCTCCGCAGCCCGCATGGGTACCGACGAACTCCGGACCAACTTCCTCATCGAGGACCTGTTCACCCCCGGTCGCATCCGTCTCACCTATTCGCACTACGACCGCATGACCGTGGGCGGCGCCGTGCCGCTGGGCTCGCCTCTCGCCCTCGAAGCCATCAAGCCCACCGGCACTGCAAACTTCCTCGACCGCCGCGAGCTCATCGCGGTCAATATCGGCGGCCCCGGAACGGTGACCGCCGACGGCGAGCGCTTCGATGTCGGCCCGCGCGACATGGTCTATCTCGGCATGGGCCTGAAGGATGTGACCCTCGCCTCGGCCGATGCGGCGATGCCAGCGAAGTTCTACCTCCTCAGTGCCCCGGCACACGCCAGCCACCCGGCGCGGCTCCTCCGCATCGCCGATGCGAAGCGCCTCGATCTCGGCGCCCCCGAAACCTCGAACCAGCGGTCGATCTTCCAGTTCATCCACGCCGATAGCCCGGCCCGCACCTGCCAGCTCGTCGTGGGGCTCACCACCTTTGCCCCCGGCTCGATCTGGAACACCATGCCGCCGCACGTGCACGACCGGCGGATGGAGGCCTATCTCTATTTCGACCTCCCCGAAACCGCCCGCGTTTTCCACATGATGGGCGAGCCGACCGAAACCCGGCATCTCGTTGTCGCCAATGAGCAGGCTGTCCTGTCGCCAGCCTGGTCGATCCACTCCGGCGTTGGGACCGCCGCCTATGCCTTCATCTGGGCCATGGCCGGCGACAACGTCGACTACACCGACGTCGACCCCGCTCCGGTGACGGCGCTCCGTTGATGGATCTCTCCGCTTTCAGCCTCGAGGGCCGCACCATCCTCGTCACCGGCGCCAATACCGGAATAGGGCAGGGCATCTGCGTTGCCGCTGCCAAAGCCGGAGCCACCGTGCTCGGCGTCGGCCGGTCCTCGCTCGACGAGACGGCCGCGCTGGTGGGCGATGCCTTCCATCCGATCGCCTGCGATCTTGCCGACCACGCAGCGGCGCTCGCCATGCTCGACAAAGCCGAACTGCAGCATGGCCCGATCTTCGGCCTCATCAACAACGCAGGCATCATCCGCCGCGCCGACAGCGTTGATCACTCGGAATCCGACTGGAATGATGTCATGGATATCAACCTCAAGGCGGTCTTTCTGCTGAGCAAGGCCTTCGCCCGCAACGCCATCGCAGAGGGGCGCACGGCCAAGATCGTCAACATCGCCTCGTTGCTAAGCTTCCAGGGCGGCATCCGCGTTGCCGCCTACACCGCCAGCAAGCATGGCGTGGCCGGTCTCACCAAGGTGATGGCCAACGAGTGGGCCGCCAAGGGCATCAACGTCAACGCCATCGCCCCCGGCTATGTCGAGAGCAACAACACCGAGGCCCTGCGCGCCGATCCGGACCGCTCGACCGCCATCCTCGCCCGCATCCCCGCCGGCCGCTGGGGCCGCCCCAGCGACATCGGCGCCGCCACGGTCTTCCTGCTCGCCCCGGCCTCCGATTACATGCACGGCACCATCGTTCCGGTTGATGGTGGCTGGCTGGCGCGCTGATTGCGAGTGCGGGAGTGTTGCCGGCGGGCTCGCCTGGTCGATGGAGCAGGTGAGCAGTAGTCCGTGCCGCGTCGCCTCACGAGCAGCAAGGAGCTGCTAAGGCGCTGAGCTATCCGGTGAAAGGCTGGCTGGGGAACCTGGATTCGAACCAAGATTAACGGAGTCAGAGTCCGCTGTTCTACCATTGAACTATTCCCCAAGCGCCTAGCCTGGGAACGCGGGGCGTCAGCCCTCGGCGTTCGGTGTGGCCTTCTAGCGACATTCGATGCCGGGATCAACACCCCAGTTGGCGAACATTTGCTCTTCGTCGCAGCGGCTGGGGCAGGGCGGTTTGCGGCGGAATCTTGGCGTTGCGCTCACCGGCTTCATCCACTAGGCTTTTCGGCGACACTGAAATGAGCCCGCGTCGGGCGCCCCGGTTCTGAGGCCGGTCGAGCGACTGCACGGGAATGGAGAAATAGGTTGGCCGATTCTGATCGGTCCGCCGCCGCAATCGAGGCCGAGAGCCCCGAGCGGCACCGTGGGGGGCAAGGCGAGAGCCGGGCCCCGTCGACCGCAAGAGCCGGGGGGCAACCGGATCAAGGCGGAACGGATAGGCGGACGAATCCACCAGTCCACCCGGCGCGCCGTTCGCGGGGGCCGATCTATGCCGCGCTCGATCTTGGCACCAATAACTGCCGTCTGCTGATCGCCCGCCCGCATGAGAACAGCTTCCGCGTACTCGACGGCTTCACCCGCATTGTCCGGCTGGGCGAGGGCCTCTCGACCACAGGCCGGCTCTCCGATGCCGCCATGGAGCGGACGATGGAGGCGCTGCGCCTCTGCCGCAACAAGCTGCGCGAGCACGAGCCCACGCGCATGCGACTCATCGCCACCGAGGCCTGTCGCGCGGCCTCGAATGGCCTCGAATTCATCGCCCGGGTGGAGCACGAGCCCGAGCTCGCGCTCGAGATCGTCGACCGCCAGACCGAGGCCTCGCTGGCCGTCACCGGCTGCGCCGACCTGATCGAGGAGGCGTCGGCCGGCGCGCTGATGTTCGATATCGGCGGCGGCTCGTCCGAGCTCGCCTGGCTCGATTTCCGCGGTGGGCGCCCGCGCCGGCAGGGCCGTATGTTTTCGTCCATCCGCTCCTGGCAGTCGCTCCCCGTCGGGGTCGTCTCGATCGCCGAGAAGTTCGGCGGCGTCGACGTGACCCGCGATCGATTCGAGGAGATGGTGGCCTTCGTTTCCGGGCACCTGCGCCAGTTTCGCGGGCGCGACAAGCTGCGCCAGATGATCGCCGAGCACCCGGTCCACCTGATCGGCACCTCCGGCACGGTGACGACGCTCGCCGGCCTGCATCTCGGGCTCGAGCGCTACGAGCGCCAGAAGGTCGACGGCCTGTGGATGAACCGCAGCGACGTCGATGCGACAATGCAGGCGCTGCTCGGCATGACCTTCGACCGACGCGTGGCCCATCCCTGCATTGGCAAGGACCGCGCCGATCTCGTTCTCCCCGGCTGCGCCATCTTCGAGGCCATCCGCCGCGAGTGGCCGACCGAGCGGGTGCGCGTCGCCGACCGGGGACTTCGCGAGGGTATCCTCATTTCGCTGATCGATGCGGACCGCGCAGGCCGCGCCAACCGGGGTAAGGGAGGGCGCTGATGCCTAAGGGAAGCGGAGATGGAGTTGGTCGCCGTTCGGATCGCGACCTCAAGGTGCGCGTGAAGACGGCCAAGGGCCGCAAGATCGGCTCGACCCTGTGGCTGCAGCGGCAGCTCAACGACCCCTATGTGGCCAAGGCCCGGGCCGAGGGCTATCGCTCCCGTGCCGCCTTCAAGATCAAGGAGCTCGACGAGCGCTACCACCTGTTCAAGAAGGGCATGCGCATCGTCGACCTGGGCGCCGCCCCCGGCGGCTGGTCGCAGGTCGCTGCCCCCATAGTCGGATCGACCGAAGAGAACCCGCTCATCGTAGGCATCGACTATCTCGAGATGGATCCGATCCCCGGCGTCGTCCTGCTCCAGAAGGACTTCAACGACGAAGACGCGCCGCAAGCGCTGATCGATGCCCTGGGCGGGCACAAGGCCGACATCGTCATGTCCGACATGGCAGCACCGACCACGGGCCACCGCGCTACCGATCACCTGCGCATCATCGCGCTGGTCGAACTCGCGGCCGATTTCGCCGTCCAGGTGCTTGCGCCCGGCGGCACGTTCATCGCCAAGGTCTTCCAGGGCGGCACCGAACACGAACTGCTGCACATGCTGAAGCAGAACTTCGCCACCACGATGCACGCCAAGCCCAAGGCCAGCCGGCAGGATTCCGCCGAAACCTACCTCGTCGCCCGCGGCTTCAAGGGCTGATCCTCCTAACTACTCCGCCGCCTCGCCCTGCGGCTTGCCGGCATGCGCGTGCATTCCGGCGCCGCGTGGCATGCGAAGGAACCACAGCGTTGAGACCAGCGTCACGGCTGCGATGACGAAGAAGGAGAGGTGGAAGTCGGCCAGCACCGGCTCGCCGCCATGCGTGAGCCTCAGGCCCTCAAGCACGCCGCCACCCAGGGCCACGCCGCAGGCCAGCGACAGCTGCACGCCGACCTGGCTGATGACATTGGCCTGACCCGCATCCTTGTCCTCGATATCGGCAAAGACGAACGCGTTCGTGGTCGTCCAGAACACCGACTGGAAGAAGCCGGTGATGACGAGGAAGGCCATCATCAGCGGCACCGGCGTCTCCGGTCCGTAGATGCCCATGCCCACGAGCCCGAGCGCCGAGACAGCCGTCGAGGCGATGAGGCTCGGCTTGAAGCCGAACCGCATCAGCAGTCGCTCGGTGACGAACTTGGCGCTGAACGCGCCGATGGCGGTGGCGAAGGTCACCATGCCGCTCTCGAACGGGTTGAGCCCGAAGCCGAGCTGCAGCATCAGCGGGAACAGGAACGGCATCGCGCCAGTGCCGAGGCGATAGATGAAGCCGCCGATCACCGTCAGCCGGAACATCGGCCGGCGGAAGATCCTCAGGTCGAGCAGCGGATACTCGGTGCGCTGGAAGTGGAACCAGTAGGCGATGGCGCCGATCGTCCCGATCAACAGCGACCCGTAGCCGAAGCCGGCAGGAAGCGCCGGTAGCGTCAGCACCGAGATGCCGAAGACCCAGCCGGCGAAGGTCGTGCCTGCCAGCAGGAACCCGGTGAAATCCATCTTCCGCGGCTCGTTCCGATGCCATTCGGGCAGGAAGCGGTTGACCAGCAATACGCCCAGGAGCCCGATCGGCACATTGATGAGGAAGATCCAGTGCCAGCTGGCGAAGGTGGTGATGAAGCCGCCGATCGGTGGTCCGATGATGGGCCCGACCAGACCGGGGATACTGAGCCAGGCCATCGCATCCACCAACTGGTTGCGTGGCGTCACCCGCACCAGCACCAGCCGCGCCACGGGCGTCATCATCGCCCCGCCCATGCCCTGCAGAAAGCGCGACGCAACGAAGGTCAGCAGCGAATCCGAGATGGCGCAGCAGACCGAGCCGAGCACGAACACGACCATGGCCCAGCTGAACACCGTCTTGGCGCCGAACCGGTCGGCCATCCAGCTCGAGACCGGGATGAAGATGGCGAGCGCGACCATGTAGGTCGTGAGGGCCAGCTTCAGCGCGATCGGCTCGGAGTTGATGTCGTGCGCGATGGCTGCGAGCGAGGTGGCGATGACCGTGCTGTCGATGTTCTCCATGAACAGCGCGACGGCAAGGATCAGCGGGGTGAGGCGCAGGCTGGACATATCAGGCGGTCACTGGAGCGGGTTTGGTGATGGTCTTGATCTTGTGGCCCGACACGTCGCTGCCGGCGTCGGGTGGCAACCGCATGAAGGGGATGGCGCTGGAGATTGCCACGGCCGCGACCACGAACCAGGCGATGTGGAAGTCGCCCAGGGTCAGCTCGCCGCCATGGAAATTGGACGAAATCTCGAGCACGCCACCTGCGACCGCCACGCCCGCCGCGATGCTGAGCTGCTGGCTCACGGCATTGATGGCGGTGGCCTGGCTGGCATGGGCCTCGTCGACATCGGCGAAGACGAGGGCATTGACGCCGGTGAAGAAGAACGAGCGGGTGAGGCCTCCGAAGAGGAGGGCCGCCATGAGCAGCCAGTGCGGGACGGCCGGCGTGAAGAAGCCGTTCACCGCAAGCAGCAGGCACCCCAGGACCGACATGGCGACAAGCGTCCGCGGGAAGCCGTAGCTCGCATACAGCCGCTCTGCCCCGAACTTGGAGAGGATCGCACCGAAGGCGGCGATGAAGGTCGTGAGGCCCGACTCGAATGGGGTAAGCCCGAAGGTCAGCTGCAGCATCAGCGGCATGAGGAACGGAAACGCGCCGATGCCGATCCGGAACAGCGAGCCGCCGATGATGGCGTTCCGGAACAGCGGCAGCCGGAACATCCTGGGATCGAGGATCGGGAACTCGGTGCGCCGCGCGTGGCGGAGATAGAGCAAGCCTGCGACAGTTCCGACGACGATCGCCGCATACCCTGCCCAGACGGGAATAGCCGGCAGGCTGATCACCGAGAAGCCGAACATGATGCCGGCAAAGGTGATGGCCGAGAGCAGCAGGCCGGGAATGTCGATCGGCCGCTCGTTGCGTGTCTCCCCGGCATTGAGGAACTTCGTCACGAGGATCAGCCCGATGATCCCGATGGGCACGTTGATCCAGAAGATCCAGTGCCAGGTGAGATAGGTGGTGAGAAAACCCCCGAGCGGGGGGCCGGTTATCGGGCCGATCAGCGCCGGGATGGTGAGCCATGCCATCGCCGAAACCAGCTCGTTCCGTGGTGTCGCGCGCACCAGCACCAGCCGGGCCACCGGCGTCATCATCGATCCGCCGATGCCTTGCAGGAAGCGCGAGAGGACGAACGTCAGCAGCGAGTCCGAGAAGGCGCAGCAGATCGAGCCGATCATGAACACGACAATGGCGACGCGGAAGACGTTCTTGGCGCCGAACCTGTCCGCTATCCAGCCCGAGAGCGGGATGAAGATGGCGAGGGCGACGAAGTAGGCGGTAAGCGCGAGCTTGAGCGAAATCGGCTCGGTGCCGATGTCGGCCGCAATCGCCGGAAGCGAGGTCGCGATGACGGTCGAGTCCATGTTTTCCATGAACAGGGCGACCGCGAGGACGAGGGGGATGATGCGCAAGGAGGAGCCTCTCGCGAGGCATGATTAGGATCGAAGTTATCGTTCAAGCATTACGGTGCGTGGAGCCGTGGTGCAACAGGCGTGCCTGCTTATTTCGGCCCAGTGCTCGGCAATTGACCAAAAGCCGCCAAGCGTGGCTTATACGCTTAGGGATTCCGTGAGTTTTTTGCCATGAAGAGTTTTTCGTCTTCGAGCTTTGCTTCGAGCCATGCCGAAGCGCTCGATCTAGCCTTTGCTGCCGTGCAGAAAGACCCGCAGGCGCTCTTTACCAATTTCCAGTGGTTCCTGTTCGCCGGCAAGGACACGATCTTCTTTACTGCCTTCTCCAGGGAGCAGTTCGACCAGGAACGGCTGAAGCAGCTCGTTGCACAGGTTGTTGGTCTTGCCCCGCAACTGACGCACGGTTTCATCGGGGCCAGTCCGGGCCATCCGCTGACCGAAAGCCAGCTGGATGCGATCACCTCCGTCGACATGGTCGATGACTTCGAGGGCTATCCCGACAAGTGGATTAGCAAGAGCGCCGACATCTTCGACCATCCCGACCTGCCGCTGTTCCGCTTCATGGCCGCGACCCGCAAGGGCGGGCCGGACAGCGAGGGCAGGGCGTCGATCATCCAGGTCCGCGCCGCCCACAGCGTGCTCGAGGGCTCTGACTCGGCGCTGCTGTCGCGTTCGCAGACGGCGAGCCATGGCATCCAGAAGAACAAGTCCAACAAGGTGCCGTTCGGCCAGCGCATCAAGGGTGCCCTCGGCGCCGGTATCGGCGTCGCGCTGCACCTGTTTTTCGCCCACGTCCTCTCGCCGCCCGACAAGCCGTTCGGCTACCGCACGCTGCCGCTCAAGCGTGACCGGATGCGGACGCTGGCGAACCGGCTCGGCGTGCGCCAGCGCTCGCTCTATTTCGCCATCGTCACGCACGCGCTGCACTCGGACAGCGATCACCGCCACAACGAGGAGGTGATCACGGCCGCCTACACGATGCTGGACACGCGCCGCAACGCCGTGGACGACGACTTCTTCCGTGTCCGCGCGCTCATGGCGAAGTTCAAGTACATCCCCGACTTCGTCGACTATGTCCGTAACGTCGACCGCGTCGTGAGCGAGATCGAGAACTCCGACGTCACCTCGTTCCAGGTCCAGACGCTGGCGCTCTTCGCGCTACACCGCAAGGTTCAGAAGCTGCTCCCGTTCCTCTATGGTCCGCGCTTCTGGCGTTTTGCGGGCCGTACCGACACCGTGCTGACGCTGGTTCCGCCGCACCGCACCTTCGGGCCGGTGACCGAGTGGATGATGGAGCCGATCTATTGCGGCGCCTACCACCCCGCCCAGAACATCGCCACCTTCTGCCCCGGCCGCGAGTACATGACGCTCAACTTCGTCATGGAGCAGCGCTACGTCGACCTCGCCGATCGCATCGAGCCTCTCATCGCCTCGATCGAGGCGATGGACCTCGGCCCGGTGAAGCGGGCGCCGGCAGAAGCCGACGCCTGAGGCGACCGGGTTGGTGCCTGGGTCCCCTGCGCTGGGATCGCCGGTGGGGGAGAGACGGTGACAGGCTGAGAGATCGCGTGGGTTTCCTGGTCAAGCCCGGGGACCCATGCCCTGGACGTGCGGATGCAATCCGACTGCCCTCTCGGCCTCGGAGTTTTCAAAGAGCCATCTCCCCATGTGGAGAGATGAAGCGGGACCGGCGAGGCGTTTGCCTCGACGCGGGTAGTCCGCAGATAAGAGAGGCTCGCGCCTCGCCGGCCGGCCGGGGTTTTGGGCGTATGGCACGATGGCTCGGGCGCATCCCGTGCCGCATCGCGAGGAACGTGCCGGCTGCGAACGGCCGGAATCCACCGAACCGTCCCGCCTCTGCGGCTGCCTCATGCATGGCAGCCTTGTCCCCTGAACCAGCCTGCATTCGGATGGCTCCCGCGTGCTAGCGGCGTCCCCGGCGAACCGGATCATGCCGTCGTGCTTTCGGCCTGATGGCGAACGACTCCACCACCACCCGGTCTCCTCCGCACCAACCACTCGTCATGATCTCGCTTCGGTGCAGCGGACGAGTGGGAGAATCGCACGGGTATCGGGGTGGGGGGACAAGTCGGCGGAGGGTGGGTCGTATCCCACTCTCCCGGTGTCCGGCTCGCCCTGCCTCCGCCCTTCCGCTCTTCGCGCTAGGCCCCGGCGTGCCGCCCGTACTTCTGCGCCACCTCGTCGGCAAGTCGCCCACTCATCTCGGCGAGATGGTCGAACTCCTGGACGAAGCTGCCGACGCCCGCTGTCGCGGAACGCAACTCGATGATCAGGTCCTGCATCTCCGAGGCCGGGACCAGCGCGTGGATCTCGTCCCAGCCATCCCAGCCATCCCGCGCGTCCGAGCCGACGATCTGGCCGCGGCGGCGCGGCAGGATGGCGTTGATCCGCGCGGTGGCCTCGCTCGGGCAGCGCACCGTCACGTCCATCACCGGCTCGAGCAGCACCGGCTCGCATTGCGGCATGCCTTCGCGCATGCCGATCTGGGCCGCCTGCCGGAACGCCATGTCTGAGCTGTCGACCGTATGGTACGAGCCGTCCGTGAGCGTCACCGCCACGTCGACCACGGGGAAGCCGAGCGGCCCGCCCATGTCGAAATACTCGCGCACTCCCGCCTCGACCGAACTGATGTACTGGCGAGGGACCACGCCGCCGGTGATGCTCTCGTCGAAGCCCACGCCCGAACCGCGCGGCGTCGGCTTGATGGTGAGCACCACATCGCCGAACTGCCCATGCCCGCCCGACTGCTTTTTGTGCCGGCCGCGCACATTGGCCGACTTGCGGATGGTCTCCCGGTAGGCGATGCGCGGCACCGAAGTGGTGATGGGCACGCCGTAGCGGTTGGTCAGTCGATCGATGACGACGCGCAGGTGCATCTCGCCATGCCCTTCGAGCACGGTCTCACCCGTCTCCGGCACGTGGATGAGCCTGAGCGAAGGGTCTTCCTCGATGATGCGCTGGAGCGCGGCCGAGAGGCGCACGTCGTCCTTGCGCTCCCTGGGTGCCACGGCAATCGACATCATCGGCATGCTCTCGGGCAGCGGCGCGACGTCTGCGACCATTCCGGTCGACAGCGTGTCCCCGGTGCGGGCAGCCTCGACCTTGCCGAGGGCGACGGTCTCGCCTTCCTGCGCGGCATCCCGCTTCTGCGTCTCCTGGCCCATGACCCGGAACAGGCCGGAGACCTTGCTCTCTCGTCCATCGGCCGAGCGCAGCACCATGCCGTCGGTCACGCTGCCGGCAAGCACCCGGGCGACGCACATCTTGCCGCTGCGTGCCGTCTGCATGGTCTTCATGACCTGGACGACCGTGCCCGAAACGTCCTTGAGCCCGAGCCGCTCGCGGGTCTCCCGCACGGTGGGAGCTTCGTGCCGGATGGCCTTGAGCAGGCGGGTGATCCCATTGCCGTGCTCGGCCGATCCGATGAACACGGGGCTGATCCTGCCGGCGCGCATCTCCGCGACGAGATCCTTGAACACGAGGCTTCGCTCGGGCTGCACATCCTCGAGCAACTGCTCCATCAGGGTGTCGTCGAAGTCGGCGATCTGCTCGAGCATCGCGGTGCGCGCCTCGATCTCGGCGGCCTTCTCAGCGTCGGGCAGCTCGATGATCTCGCTCTCCCTGGCCTCGTGGTAGACATGGGCGCGTTCGAGCGCGAGGTCGATACAGCCCGTGATGACGCCTCCATTGGTCATCGGCAGCTGGCGCAGGACGAGGGGAACGCGGCTCGCCGGCTGCAGCATCTGCAGCACGTCGCGCACCGATCCCGAAAGCTTGTCGATCTTGTTGAGGAAGATCACATGCGGCAGCCGGCGTGCCTCGAGGTCGCGCAGGATCAGCTGCAGGGCAGGGACCTTCTTGGGGTCAGCCTCGGCCACCACCACGGCCATGTCGACGCCGGCGAGGACCGGCAGGGCCTCATACTGGAATTCGACGGAACCGGGACAGTCGATGAAGGTCAGCCGGTCATCCATGTAGGTGGTCTCGGCGACATTGACCTCGACGCTCATGGCGTTGGCACGAGCCTCCTGCGAGGCGTCGCCAACCATGTTGCCTTCCTTGGAGTGACCTTGTCGGTTGATGGCCCCAGTCCGCATAAGGATCGCTTCGAGCAGTGAAGTCTTGCCGCTCGCGAACGGCCCCACCAGCGCGATGCACCGGGGCCCGGCTTGTCTGCCGTTGTCGTTTGCCATCTACTCCTCCATGTTCTCGATTTGTTCGCTCTGCGCCGTCCTCCCGGGTGCGTTTCTTCGCACCCCTGAGGCGCGTCCGCGGCTGCTACTCTAGCGCTCCCGAAGGGCGGAGCCAATCGGTGGGCGACAGGCGTACATCACGTTCTTCGCCCGCTATCGGCCGCACTGCAGCCATGCGGAAAGCGCCTTCCCATCGCCATATGCTGGTGCTATTGACCCTCGCCAACCCGCAGCAGGGCTTCGAGTCGCCGGCTGCGGGCTTCCGTTTTTCTGATGCGAGAAGGGAAGGGCCCGACCCTTGGCGAAGATCATTACCTCAATCACCGGCGAAAGCGCGCTCACCTTCGATGACGTGCTACTGCAGCCCGCGCACTCCGACGTGCTGCCCACGCAGGTGGACATCCGCACCCGCGTGACCAAGGACATCTCGCTCAACATCCCGATCCTCAGCTCGGCGATGGATACGGTGACCGAGAGCCGCATGGCCATCGCCATGGCCCAGGCCGGCGGCATGGGCGTGATCCACAAGAACCTCGATATTTCGGTGCAGGCCGAGAACGTCCGGGCCGTGAAGAGCTTCGAGAGCGGCATGGTGGTGAACCCCATCACCATCGGGCCCGACGCCACGCTCGCCGATGCGCTGTCGCTGATGGAGATGAACCGCATCTCCGGCATTCCGGTGGTCGAGAACGGCGGCACGGGCGGCCGGCGGCTCGGTCGGCTGGTCGGCATCCTGACCAACCGCGACGTGCGCTTCGCCTCGAACCCCAACCAGCCCATCTCCGAGCTGATGACCTATGAGCGGCTCATCACCGTGCGCGATGGCGTCAGCAAGGAAGAAGCCAAGCGCCTGCTCCATGCCCACCGCATCGAGAAGCTGCTGGTGGTCGATGACGATGGCCGCTGCATCGGCCTCATCACCGTCAAGGACATCGAGAAGGCCCAGCTCAATCCCAACGCCGTCAAGGACGAGCAGGGGCGCCTCCGCGTCGCCGCCGCTTCAGGTGTCGGCGATGCCGGCTTCGAGCGCTCGCTGGCGCTGATCGATGCGGGCGTCGACCTCCTCGTGATCGATACCGCCCACGGCCATTCCGACGGCGTGCTGAAGTCGGTCGAGCGCGTCAAGCGCGAGAGCAATTCGACCCGCATCGTCGCTGGCAACGTCGCGACGGCCGAGGCCACCAGGGCCCTGATCGACGCCGGCGCCGACAGCGTCAAGGTCGGTATCGGCCCGGGCTCCATCTGCACCACCCGCATCGTCGCCGGCGTCGGCGTGCCGCAACTCGCGGCCGTAATGGCCTGCGCCGAGGAAGGCGCCAAGCAGGGTGTTCCGGTGATCGCCGACGGCGGCATCAAGTTCTCGGGCGACATGGCGAAGGCCCTGGCCGGCGGCGATCACCGGA
>Ga0247822_10000978_pt1 | contig 16734 bp, 14 predicted proteins | sample 13C_Cellulose_Da_FD_192423 | JGI IMG/M metagenome (GOLD analysis project Ga0247822, IMG submission 192423) | Soil microbial communities from agricultural site in Penn Yan, New York, United States - 13C_Cellulose_Day30 | ecosystem: Environmental > Terrestrial > Soil > Agricultural land | place...
CGATAATCAGGGTATCCATCACATCAGTTAGCTCATGCACATCGAGCGTCACTATGTTTTTGCCTTTGAGGTTTTCAAGGGCGTTAATGATCGCTTGGTTTAAATCAGACATTCAGTTACCTATTACTATAAAAAATTAAAATTGATTTATCGCGTTAGCGATACAACCCCTGCGTGCGAATGTAATTCCACACTGCATCGGGCAATAAAAATTGCGGCGATTCACCTGCGCCAATTTGCGCACGAATTTCGGTGGCAGAAATCGGCAACAGGCGCTGCTCCAGTATCACCAGCTTACCAGCTGCTGACGTATGGATTTCATCCGCACTAGCGCGATGCTGCGCAACTAAATCCGCTATCGGCCCAGTAACCGGTTGCTGCCAACCGGGGCGCGCAACCACAACTAAATGCGCAAGCCCGATTAATTCCTGCCAGCGATGCCAGGTATCCAACCCGGCAAAACTGTCCATCCCCATACACCAACTCAAACTCACATCAGCGCCGAGTTCAGCGCGCAGCTCGCTCAAGGTATCGTAAGTGTAGGATGGTTTTTCCCGCTGTAGTTCACGTGCATCCCAGCGCAACTCCGTGCAATCCGTTAAGGCCAACTGCAACATGGCTAACCTTTGCTGCGCATCCACACTGGGCGATGCGCGATGCGGCGGTATGTAGCAGGGCAACAAATGCATCTCATCCAATGCCAACTGCTGTTTTAATTCCAGCGCGAGCCGCAAATGCCCGAGATGGATCGGATCAAAAGTGCCGCCGAAAAATCCTATGCAGCGCATTCGGGGTTAGACACGAATATGTCCATCACCAAACACAACCCACTTTTGTGAGGTCAAGCCGTCGAGACCAACGGGACCGCGCGCGTGGATTTTGTCGGTGGAGATACCAATTTCAGCACCCAAACCGTATTCAAAACCATCGGCAAAACGGGTGGAGGCGTTGACCATTACCGATGCGGAATCAACCTCGGTAATAAAGCGGCGCGCGCGGGTGTAGTCTTCACTCACAATCGCGTCGGTGTGTTGTGAACTGTATTGGTTGATATGCGCAATCGCCTCATCCAAACCGGACACAATTTTGATCGACAAAATCGGCGCGAGATATTCAGTCGCCCAATCTTCATCGGTGGCAACATTCGCACTGATCAGATCGCGGGTTTTTTCATCGCCACGCAACTCCACACCTTTTTCAGTGTAAGCAGCAGCGAGGCGCGGCAGGATTTGCACCGCAACTTTTTCGTGCACCAATAAGGTTTCCATCGCGTTGCACACACCGTAGCGATGGGTTTTGGCGTTGATGGAAATGGTGAAGGCTTTATCGAGATCGGCTTTATCGTCGATGTAAACGTGGCAAATGCCGTCGAGGTGTTTGATCACCGGCACTTTCGCATCGTTGCTGATACGCTCAATCAAACCTTTGCCGCCGCGCGGAACAATCACGTCCACAAATTGCGGCATGGTGATCAACTCGCCCACGGCAGCGCGGTCGGTGGTTTCCACTACTTGCACTACTTCAGCTGGCAAACCAGCGGCTTTCAAACCGGCTTGCAAACAAGCTGCAATGGCGCGGTTGGAATGGATCGCTTCGCTGCCGCCACGCAAAATGGCGGCGTTGCCGGATTTCAAGCACAGGCTCGCTGCATCGATAGTCACGTTAGGGCGCGATTCGTAAATAATCCCCACCACCCCCAAAGGCACGCGCATTTTGCCGACCTGGATGCCGCTTGGGCGATAGCTCATATCGGTGATTTCACCGCAGGGGTCAGCCAATGCCGCAACCTGGCGCAAGCCTTCAATCATGCCGTCGATGGTTGCTGGTTTTACCGCGAGACGGTCGAGCATGTACGCATCGAGACCGTTTGCCTTACCCGCAGCCAAATCTTTTTGGTTCTCGGCCACCAACGTAATACGCGATCTATCCAACTCGTCGGCAATCGCCAGCAGCGCTTTATTTTTTAACGCGGTGGGCGCGGCGGCAATCACGCGGGATGCAGTGCGCGCTTTGCGGCCAAGCTCGGCCATGTACTCTTTGACGTTCAATTCAGACATGAAACAACCTGTTGCAGACAATTCGGAAAAAATGGCCGCGATTATAACCCGACTCGCGCCCGTTTTTGGGGCTGCCAGCAGCTTTATTCAACGATTCAAGGGCTTTATTCGTTGATTCAGCAGGTTTGTAGGGATTTATGGGCAATGTCTTTTATTAATTCCGCTTTGCGAAAGCGCTCACAAGATTGCCTGCGGTGATTTCAGTTTTTGTTCAGATTAAAAAGCTTAGTCTGAAACCACTCCCGAGCATTCTGGAGCCACCGTCAACTACGCGAGTAACTCATCATGAAAAGCCTGTTATTAATCAGCACCCTGGCCAGCAGCCTGTTGCTGGCTAACAACGCCCTGGCTGATCGCGACCACCGCCATAAGCACAGACATCACGACCATCGCAGCTATCAGATAGTGGAATACACCGAATATGCGCGCGTTGTTTCAAGCAGACCGATTTATCGCACGGTCGCCGTGGAAGTGCCAATGGATTCTTGTCGCGTTGAAACTGTGGCTTACAGCGAGCGCCAGCGCGGCGGCGACTCATTTAAAGGCACAGTTGTAGGCGGTTTGATTGGTGCGGCGATCGGCCATGAAGTGGGGCGCAATGGACATGCAACTGCAGCGGGCGGTTTGATTGGTGCGGCGATTGGCAATAATGCTGCTGGCGGAAGCCGTCGCGTGACTCATTACGAAGACCGCGAAGTGTGCAGCACGCGCTATCGCACTGAATACGAACGCCAACTGGTTGGTTACGATGTGACCTACCGTTACGACGACCGCATCTACCACACGGAAACCCGTCATCATCCTGGCGACCGGATTGTGCATGTGAGAAGTCGTCGTTAACTTTCCAAAACTGTTCTCAAACTCTAAAATCCCGAAACTGAAATTATGCGCGAGGGTCAAATTGACCTTTGCGCAAACACGGGCGATAGTGAAGGCGTAATCTTTACGCGAACGCCTCTTGTTGGAATTTGTCATGCTGTATTCAAAAACCATCGAAACCCGCCCGGGTATGTCGCGCTTGCCAGCCCTTGTGCTGGCATTGTTCATTCTTGCGTCACCGGGCATATTTGCCGAGCCAGATCTACTGGGCGGCGATATGGGCTTTCCCTCCAGTAAAGCCAACGATTTGCACGAAAAGTCGCTGATCAACCCTGATAACATCAAAACCGCACCCGCCGAACCCAAATTCACCCCGGCTGAAGCTGCCGAACTGGTACGCAATAAAGTCGGCGGGCAAGTCATGGGCGTCAATACCCTGCATAATGACGAAGGCGTTATATATGGCGTCAAAGTACTTAATGCTGGCCGCATGCGGGTCATCAAAGTGGATGGTCAAACCGGCCAATTACTGAATAATTAAGGCGCGCGCCAATCCTGTACACTCAACAGCAACTAACCGTAAAACCAGGAAAGCTTTATGCGTATTTTGATCGTTGAAGATGAAAAACCCCTGCGCGAACAAATCCTCAGCCTGATGGCAACCGAAAAATACGCATGCGACGCCGCCGCAGATGGCCGCGAAGGTTTGTTCCTCGGCAGCGAATACGACTACGATCTGGCGATTATCGATCTGGGTTTGCCACTGCTGGACGGCACCGCACTGATCCGCGAACTGCGCAGCAAAGAACGCAATTTCCCCATCCTGATTTTGACCGCGCGCGGCAACTGGCAGGATAAAGTCAGCGGACTGGAAGCCGGTGCCGATGATTACTTAACCAAGCCGTTCCACCCGGAAGAATTGCGTGCGCGCATCCATGCCCTGCTCCGCCGCGCCAGCGGTCATGCATCGCCGGTATTGCGCTACGGCCCCATTACTATTGATACCAGCGCCAAGCGTGTGCATCGCGATGAAGCCGAGGTCGAACTCACCAGCTTTGAGTACAACACCCTCACCTACCTCGCATTACACGCGGGAAAAAACATCTCCAAAAGCGAGCTGACAGAACATCTGTATGCGCAGGATTACGATCGCGATAGCAACGTGATCGAAGTATTTGTCGGACGTTTGCGCAAAAAGCTCGATCCCGACGGCAGCCTGAACCTGATCAGTACCCAGCGCGGACTTGGCTACAGGTTCAACCTTGATAAGCAGTAACGCGCTCCGCCTTCGCTTCGCAAAGGTTGGCACCCGTTTTTCGTCTATCGCCTCACGCCTGCTGTTGGCGTCCGCATTGTTGTTGCCGCTGTTCCTTGGATTAACCGGATTTTTCCTCGACCGCGCATTTGAAAATAGCCTGGAAGTCGCCGAGCGCTCGCGCTTGCGCGGCCACGTTAATCTATTGATGAGCGTGGCCGAACCGGTCAGCAAAGATGCATTGATTGTCGGCCTGCGCTTACCGGTGACGCTTAGCGAAGCCGATTTTGAACACCCCAATTCCGGCCTCTACGGCTATGTGTTTGATGATCGCAAAAAGGCGGTCTGGCACTCCAACTCCGCCGCACTCAACGACCCGCCCAATTACAAAAGCATCGCCAAAAGCGACACGCCCGGAAAAATGCTGTTCAGCCAAAAAGAGCTGGCGAACCAACTGCACTTTATCGCGCGCTATACCGTGAATTGGGAAGATGCCAATGAAAACCCGACGCCGTTTCACTTTGTGGTGATCCACAGCGCCGAGGAATATCACGCGGAACTCAAAGCCTATCGCAATCAATTGTGGCGCTGGTTAGGTGCGGCGGGGATTTTCCTGTTGATCGCCCAGACGCTAATCCTGCGCTGGGGTTTGCGCCCGCTCGGCAAACTCGCACAGGCACTCAAGGCGATGCAAAGCGGTGACACCAGCAATATCGCCGGCGAACATCCGAAGGAATTGCAGCGGATCGTCGATAACCTCAATCAGGTTCTCGCGCGCGAACAGGCGCTGCGCCAGCGCTATCGCAACAGCTTGTCCGATCTCGCCCACAGCTTGAAAACACCGCTCGCGGTATTGCAAAGCAAATTGGTGGAGAGTGTGGAATCCGATAGCGAACTGCAGCAAATCGCCAGCGAGCAGGTTGCGCGTATGAATCAGGTGGTGACTTATCAATTGCAGCGCGCGGTATCCAGCCAGCAAAAAGGTACCTTTCGCCGCACCCGCATCGAACCTATCGCCCAGCGTTTGTTTGCCGCGCTGCAGAAGGTATATGCGCATAAACAGATGGAGCAGGAATTGGATCTCACCCCTAACTCCACGGTTGCCGGCGATGAGCAGGACGTAATGGAGTTGCTGGGCAATATGCTGGAAAACGCCTTTAAATACGGTCACAAACACGTGCGCATGCGCTCAACTATTGAAGAAGAACACCTGCGTATTGATATCGAAGATGACGGCCCCGGTGTACCAGAAGATCAGACCGAGCGTATTTTGGAGCGCGGCCAGCGGCTGGATACTACGATTCCCGGCCAAGGCATCGGCCTGTCGGTCGCCGCTGAAATCGTGCGCAGTTACGATGGCGAAATCAGCATCCATCGCTCCGAATTTGGCGGCGCGCGCTTTAGTGTCAGACTGCCGCTTTTACCTGCCACCGACTAAACCTCACGCGCGCTTCTTATCCCTCCCTCATAGATTCATTTATAACCATTTTGCGGATTTTCGCCCGCTCTTGTAAGCCAAAGCTCACACGCCTGCCGTCTACGCCTCACAACAACTTCCGCATCGCCTCACAAGCCACGGTGATTTATGCGACTACTGCTTTATCGATCAAAGCCCGATACTGGCACCATCAACTCAACTGCTGCGCGATCAAAAAGCAGCGGGAGTGACAGGAATAAGGTGCAAGGAGTAGCACGCCAATTTAACCCAGTGGAGAAAGATGATGTCATCCAGGACGTGCATTGCCGTAGATTCAACGTGCGACTTACCCGCAAAATTTATCCAACAACACAATATTGAAGTGCTGCCCATCTATATCAATCATTCCAAGGGGCAGGAAATGGATTACCGCGACCCGCAAACCATGTTGAATTTTTACAAGAACCATTCACGGGATGTGTATGGCCTTGCGCAATCTGATCCACTGTCAGTTAATGACATGACTGAAATCCTGAAGGAGCGCCTACTGCCAAAATACGATCTGGTGCAAGTCGTTACCATCAACAGCAAAAAGAGCGACGTATTCAAGCGCGTATCTGAAGCGGCATTGGTAAATGAACCAAAATTCCGCGAGATGGAACGCAGCGAAGGCCGCGCGCCTTTCCGCATTCGTCTTTACGATTCCATGTCGATGTTTACCGGCCATGCATTGTTAGTGTACGAATTGGTAAAACGCATTCACGTGGACAAATTACCGCTCAATAAATCCATTCGCGAAATCGACAATATGCGCGATCAGGTTTACGGCTACTTGATTCCGAATGATTTGTCTTATATGCGCGAGCGCCGCCATTTGCGCAAAGGCGACAACAATATTTCCTGGATTAATTTCAAATTGGCGAGCGCGTTAAACCTGCGCCCGATTGTGCAACTGCATCGCGGTGCGACCGACAAAATCGATACCGGTAAAGGCTTTTTAGGTGCATTGGAAAAATTATTTGTGCACGTGAAAAAACAAATCAAACAAGGCTTAACCAGCGAAGTGATCGCTATGAGCTACGGCGGCCTATTGGAAGAGATCAAAGACGAGCCAGTGTTGGTTGAGTTTCGCGAGTTTTGCAAACAACACAACATCAAAACCATGTTGTCGATGATGAGCATGACCGGCGCAATTAACGTAGGCCCAAAATCATTTGCGCTGTCGTTTGCGACGGAGAAAGATTTGGTGTGATGTCAAACTACAACTTAAAAATAAGCCCGCAATAAACCACTAAAACCTCCTTCATGGAGGTTTTTCTTTAATGAGGTGGGGCAAAAGCCTACAACGCAAACTCAATCAACCACGTTTATCAGCGTTGAAACTAATTTTCTAGCGCCATTTTTTGCATAATAGATAACAAAATCCAGCAAACTACGATGACCCGCATGGAATTCATCAGCCAAAATTGAGCTTCAACACAAATCAAAAGGAACTGCGTATGGATACCATCGAAAAATTACTTATCTCCAAAGGAGAGCTTGATCGAATTTATGTCGGTGCATTAAAACTCTATTTATGGAGATCGCTCCACAAAACCGCAAACACAACCAATCCGTTGTACCCTGATTTTGAATCAAGGCAAATTCGCATCGGTGTATTACGCGCCCCTGATGTAGAAATCAAACCTATTGGCGGCCTTGATCATGTTATTGCACGATTAGGTCAGGGAACTTTACTATTTGATAAGCCCAACGCCTTTGGCGATGCGAACTGGATGTATTTTGAAATTCCAGAGGGTACCGAAATTCCTAATGGCCTAATTATCACGAAAGACAGTTACAACTCAAAATTCAAAGCTACGCATTACTCTATAAGTCCAAATTACACTATGCCAAAGCTTCAATTTATTAAGCTTCTTGATAAACTTGCTGAAAATGCGCAGGCACAAAAACGGAAATTACAATATGTCAAAAATCGATAACATAACCCTCATGATGGCAATTCAAGCTGTAAATGAGCAAATTAAAAAATATGAACAGCTATTAACATCTGAGACACTGCGTGATGCAGCTGAAATTCAGGAGCTGGTATTTTCTTATGAGAAAGCACTTGAAGCATTGCGACTGGCTTATGAAGCAAACTGGGTTCAAGATGGAAATTTACCTGCATACGACGCACTCGTTAACTCATAACGCTGTTACTGAGCGATAACAATTTAAAAATTGCGATATCAAATAGCCTCACACACAACATCGACGAAAACAAAAAACTCCCGCCAGTTACCTGACGGGAGTTTTTTTATTGCTGCGAATTGCTTAAGACATTACAGCGATTCGAGGAACTTGATCAGATCATTCCGTTGCGCTGCAGTTGCAGCTTTATAAGCGCCTTGGCTCGCTGTTGCTTCGCCGCCGTGCCACAAAATCGCTTCATTGATATTGCGCGCGCGACCATCGTGCAACAAGCGGCTGTGACCGTTAACGGCGTCAGTCAAACCCAAGCCCCACAATGCTGGCGTACGCCATTCGCGATTCAATGCAGCGTTGCCGGTTAAGCGATCGGCCAATGCCTCGCCCATGTCATGCACCAACAAGTCGGTGTACGGCTTAATCGTTTGACCGCGCAACTCCGCCAATGGATGGCCGTAATCGGTAGTCATACTGGGCGTATGGCAACCTCCACAACCCAAATTCGCAAACACTTGCTCACCGCGAACCACATCGGCGTTGTTGACTGTTTCAGGGCGACGCGCCGGAGCACCCAGCGCTTGCATGTACACAGTCACCAGGTTGACACGCGCATCACTCAGCTCGATTCCTGCAGGCCCGGCATTGCGGCATGCTGTTTGGTTAGCGCCGCACGCAGGTCCCTGGAACATGCTGGTGCTTACACCAATATCCTCATGCAGAGCATCAGCAGTAAATTGCTCAAGGCTTGCGATATTCGCTTTCCAACCAAAACGGCCGATACGTTGGACGCCGGTTTTTGCATCAGTCACTTGCACTGCGCGACCGGAAATTCCATCGCCATTGCTGTCATTCGGATCGTGACGTTGCAACAAAGTCGCTTCAGGTACAGCTTCCAACAATCCCAAACCAACAATGGTTTGCGCCATACGCGGCGAGAAGAAATTCACTGCGCCGCCCGCTTGATCCAACACTTGCACCGAATAAGTTGGCGCTTGCAATTGGTAAGCATTGCCATCGTTGAAATTGCCATTGATGGTGCTGTAAGTCAGGCTGGTAGCCGCCTCGGCAGGAACACCACTGTTGCGCGATTGCGGCTGCAATACTTTACCGAAGTAAGCGTGTGGCAGCGCGTTACCTTGCGCATCGGTGCTGCCGGAGCTGACTTTCACTGCCATGGTATTAGGCAATTGGCCAGCAACTGGCGCAGTACCGCGACCATTATTCACGTGACAGCCCACACAAGAGTTATTTATCGTCAGGCCGGTAGAGAGATTTGCCAGCTCGGTGAAATCCGGATTGCCCGCCTCAAAATGTTTACCGTTCACAAAATCCGTATGGAAAATGCGGCGACCATTCAAGAAACCGTTGTGGGTTTCCCAGCGGGTGTTCAGCGCTTCGCGGAAGAATGACGTCCACAGATATTCGTGACGATCCACCACAAACGGGCTGGCGGCAGTCGGCGCATATTCCAGCACCGGATCAGTGAATATCTGGGTTCCTTCGCGATAAGTCACAGTCGCATTATTCGCCGGATTGGTTACCAGGTAAGACGGTTTTTGGTAGCCCTTGGCGATACCTTGCGGTGAGCGGATCGGCATATAACCCTGGCCGCCCGAATCGACCAACACACCGGAAGTGCTGATCACATTCTCTTGCGCGATACCTTTAAACGCGCGCACTGGCGGAGCAGTAGCGGCGCCACCGGCCGACAACTTCGAATTCAACTCGTCGTTGTTCACTATGTACAAACCGGGGCTACCCAATTTGATGCGGAAAGTGTCGGTGTAGTACACGCGCTGAGCGCTGACTTTAGGGTCGGTATCGGTGAAGCCGAGCCATTGCTGGAACTCAAAATCGTAGAACTCGCCGGTGCGCAAGGTGGTTTGGCCTTCGCGCTCACCCGGTACAAAACGGGTACCCACGCAGCGCCAGCGCTCGCCTTTGCCGGTCGCCGGATCAGCGGTCGCTATGCGGGTAAAGCCGCCGTTATCGCCGAAGTAAGAGCGGTAAGGGTTAAACAAACTTTTGCGGCAACCTATATCGTTGAAGTTGGCGTATTCAGGCTCGTAGAAAATCTCCACGCGCGACTCGCCTTTCGGCGTGTGGTCATGCACTTCAAATTTGAAGGTGCGGTGCTCGTGATAGAACGATGGGAAGGTATAGAAAATACTTTCCGCTTCATGGCGAGAACGGGCACGGCCACTACCAAAGGTGACGATGGTGCCGTCCGGCTCAATGCGCCAGTTGCGCGATACCGCTTGCGAAAACTGGGTTGGGAACAGCGGCGTGTAATTCACGTTAGCGGGAATACTGGTCGCTACACTGCTGGAAGATGGCGCCACCGGGGTAGATGAAGGTGCAGAAGACGATGCGCGACTTGAGGCCGGAACACTGCTTGGAGCCATGCTACTGGGCGCAACGCTGCTTGGCGAACTGCTCGCCGGAGTGCCGCCAACGCTGTAAACCTTTAATTCAAAAATCGAGTAGCCCCACTGGTTGGTCACGCTGCGCTGGGTAGCGTAAACGCGCAAATAGCGATAGCTACCGCTGACGGAGAGCGTGTCGGTACGCGCACCAAAAGTGCCGCCGGTACGGCTCGCCAAATCAACCCATGTAGAATTGTTGTTGGAGCCTTGTACCTGATAGCTAGCAGCGTTGGCGGCTTCCCAATCGATCACCACTGAACCCAGGGTTTTTGCCGAACCAAAATCCAGGGTGATCCAGCTTGGATCTATGCCGTGGGCAGATTCCCAACGGCTGCCAGCGTTGTTGTCATTAACCAGCGAGGCCGGCTGCAACTGGGTGCTAGCGGTCGCGGTCGCACCTATGGCGATGTTAGTGGTCGCCGCTACCACACTTGATGCGCTGCTCGCCGGTGCACTGCCGTAAACTTTTAACTCCCACAGCGAGTAGCCCCAGCCATTGCCAGTGCTGCGCAAGGTGCAATAAATGCGCACGTAGCGGTAAGTTCCGCTCGCGGCCACTGCGTCGGTACGCGTACCAAAGGTCCCGCCGGTGCGGCTGGCGATGGTAGTCCAGCTAGTCCCGTTAACCGAGCCTTGTACCTCATAGTTGGCCGCATTCGCCGCCTCCCAATCGATAACCACCGAGGACAGGCTATAGCTGGCGCCGAGATCTACACTCAGCCAACTTGGGCTAACACCATGAGTCGATTCCCAACGGGTTCCGCCGTTGCCGTCCACCGCATTAATTGCAGGGGTAAGCGCTGAACTGGCAGTCGCCGCTTTGTTCTGGGCCAGGTTTGTTTGGGCAAAGAGATTGTGACTAATAAACAGCGAACAGAGCAGGAATAGCATCCGGCCCAGGGTGATGGTTTGCATAATTGTCTCCACTAATTTCCCTCTGGCGCACTTCATTCCTGTCTCTACGAGATCTTATTTTTATCGCGAATGAAATCACCGGGTAAAGGGAACTGGCTTGGTTGTGATGACTGCGATACAGCTCCACTGCCGACACCAAAATACGTAGTGTTTGCGCGAGGAATCGAGTCGGACTTTTATTAAAATTAGGGTTGGGTATTGAAATTATGGTTAGGTGTCGATGGACTAACACACTAGTCAGCATCACTGATTTGCGGAGTTTTCTCTTCTCACTTTTGAAAAAGCGGAAAAAGATGGGGCATCTCACTTGCTTAGGTAAAAAGTGAGATGGGTTTATGCACAACCGGTCACAATTGTACTGTGCGGGCAACCAATTACATGGAAAATTACATCACTGATGAAACGAGTTACACAACTTAATCGCGCTACAAAAAACGCAGCGCCCCAAAATAAAAACAGCCGATGAAATCACTTTCATCGGCTGTTCGGATCAAGCAATTAAAACGAACGATCAGTCACCATAGCCATTCGGGTTTTGCGACTGCCAGCGCCAGGCATCTTGCATCATCCGCTCAAGATCGTATTTTGCCGTCCAATCCAGCTCGGCCTTGGCCTTCACCGGATCAGCGTAACAGCTGGCGATATCACCCGCGCGGCGCGGCACAATTTTGTAGGGAACAGCGCGGCCACTTGCCACTTCAAATGCCTTGATCATCTGCAACACCGAGTAACCGCTGCCGGTACCGAGATTGTAAGCGCGGCAGCCGATGCCGGATTTATCCAGCCCTTTCAGAGCAGCCACATGGCCGTGGGCGAGATCCACCACATGGATGTAATCGCGCACGCCCGTGCCATCCACAGTTTGATAATCATCGCCAAATACACTCAGCTCTTTGAGCTTGCCAATCGCCACCTGCGCCACGTACGGCAGGAGATTATTGGGGATACCGGCGGGATCTTCGCCGATCAAGCCGCTTTCATGCGCGCCAACCGGATTAAAATAGCGCAGCAATGAAAAATTCCACTGGCTGCCAGGCGCTTTGGCGATATCGGTCAGTATCTCCTCCACGATTAATTTGCTGCGGCCGTAAGGATTGGTGGCCGAGGTAGCGAAACTTTCATCGATAGGCACAGAAACCGGATCGCCATACACGGTGGCAGATGAGCTGAAAATCAACTTCCACACCTTGAACTCTTCCATTACTTCAGTGAGCGACAAGGTGCCGGCCACGTTGTAGCGGTAATACTTCATGGGGATCTGGTTGGACTCACCAACTGCCTTCAAACCCGCAAAATGCATTACCGCCTCAAATTGATGGGCGGCAAATACTTTTCGCAAAGCGTCTTTATCGTTGATATCCACTTCGTAGAACACCGGCTCAACACCGGCAATTTTCGCCACGCGCTTGAGTGCTTCGGGATTGCTGTTGCAGAGGTTATCGACCACCACCGGCAGATAGCCGCTGTTGATCAACTCAACACAAACATGGCTGCCGATAAAACCGGCACCGCCAGTGACAAGAATAGGAGAGCGGGACATGCAAGATTCCTTATAAAGATGTAAGCCGTTTCGCGCGCATTGAACCAGAGTTCGGGCGGCAGCATAAGGGCTGAAGAAGAATCTTTTATTAAATCATATAATTATTATTTAAATAAGATGTGATACAAAATAAGCCAGAAGATGGAACCAGAATTCCGGATGCGCAACACCTGAAAGCAAAAAGGCAAGCCGAAGCTTGCCTTTCTTATCGAGCAGTTTTAGTGCGCTAACACTTATTCGATTGGCAGAGTAAAAGCGACAACGATTTTCGCTTCGTCGTTGTATGCGCCGTCTACGTCATCCACTACTTTACCAAGGGTGAAACTCAGCTTTTCGTTGTAAGCGTAGGTGATATCTACGTGCGCCAAATCATCTTCATGCACACCGTACTTGGCGGTCACTGGACCGAAAGTAGCAGCTAAAGTCATATAGGTGTAGTCAGTATCGAGATTGTCGTAGTAAGTGAAAGCAACTGGGCCGTAACCAACCATCACTACCGCTTCTTGCAAGTCACCTGGTGACAATGCTTCTGGAGTTGCATCAACAGGCAAACCATCGATGAATTCAACTGCGCTAGCTGGTTTTGGATAAGAGTAAGTCCAGTAGCTGATATCGAATTTGAAATCGCCGAAAGAATTACCGTAACCAGCGTAGAGGTCATATTCCTGACCCATAACTGAGTCACCTGAAGCAGCCCAAACACCACCGTAGAAACCAGCACCACTTAATTTCAAATCACCCCAGATTTGTGCATCACCGTTGCCCAAATCCAAGCCACGCCAGTAGTACATGTTGGCAGCCCCAACTGCCGCAGAAACTTCGGCGTGAGCCGCTGGTACAGAAAAACCGGCCATAGCAGACAGAGCGATAGCACCAGCAACTAATTTTTGTTTCATCTTCATGAGTTCTTCCTCTTAATGGTCTTTACTAGTTAGTTTTTAAGGCAGCTATTGATGATTCACACTAGCTTGATGGCAATATTGCAGTTCCCAAGCCAGTTTTATTTTTGTCTTTTAAATCATTGTGTTATCTGTTGAATACAAGATTGCATACCCGAAACCAAACTAGTGCAAGCACAAGCATGGTGCATAAAAAGCGAGCGCGCCACTCAGGCGCGCACCAAAACAACTCATTTAAAGCGAATAACGTATTCCTTAATTTTTTGCAGCTCCTCCTGCGCACTGGTTTCACTCTCTAACGGCACAGGTTTCGTTAATTGATCCATCAACCAAGCGTTTATTTTTGCTGCCAGCGAACGCATCGACCAAGGCAAATACAGCAGCAGCGCAAAGAGCACCACAGTCACACCAATTAATGTGTGTACTGATAAATCCTCATCCGCCAATTGCTTGCCAATAATGATCGCGAGCACCGGTGTCATTAAAGTGATGAGCGATACTGCCGAAGCTGACATGCGCTGCAAAATGTAATAAAACAAAACTCCGCCAATCAGTGATCCCATGATTGCCAAATAAATCACTGACGCACCCGACTTCACCGACACCTGAGTGGGCATAGCACCATCGATCAACCACCAGGTTAAAAACAATCCGGGCAATGAAAAAATCAATGCCCCACTGGCCTGATGAAAAGCATCGAGTTTTAGTGATTGCTGCTGGGTTAATTTTTTCACCCACACGCTGCTAAAACTAAACAACACGCAAGACAATAAAATACTGGCGATGCCATAAATGGAGCGCGAGTTAAATTGAAATTGATGATAAAAAATAACAACCAAACCAATCAACGCCAGCACTAACGCCACTATTTTTCTGACCGTGAATGGATTTTGTTTAAGCAACAACAATGTCATCACGCCGGTCACAAAGGGTGACATCGCAAAAATCACGGCAACAAGACCTGACGGAATAAATTGTGCGCCCCAATACACAACCGGCATGTTGGGGAAAATACTGATCGACGCCGCAAAATAAATATTCGCATGCCGCCAATAAGTGGAAAGGGATTTTCGTAGCAGTCCATGTACTAACAGTACAATTGCTAATGCAATCGCAGTGCGTACCGCAGCGGCGGCAATAAAACTGAGACTGTCACTACTCCATTGAATAGCAAGCGGGGTCGTAGCCCAAATAAGCACTACCGAAAAATATGCAAATAACACAGCCACGGCATAACTCCTTATTGCCCGATGAGCAACTTACGAGAGAAATGGCCGCAGCAAAAAAAACAGTGAGACTGCCAAAAAAAATCAGCAAACTGAAAGTAAAAAACTGAACCCAAAAACAAAAAGGCCGCAGTTTTTATGCTGCGGCCTTTGTTTATAACGATTATTCAACTAATCAACAAATTCCGCCAAGCAACGCGCCATGACCGCGCACCAAAAAATTGGTCGCAGTGAGGCGGTATGCTTAATGGAGTTCATCTGATACATAATTAATTGATCTAAGGTTATAAGGATTTGTAAAACTGAAGCGAGGTTAATTTAATTCCTGTTCAGCTACAAGTTATTTTTGCATTTTTTTTATTCAATTAATTACCCTATACTCGTGCCCCAACTTTTAACGAAAAGATGTAATAACAAAACAAAATGAAAACATATCTGGTTGGCGGTGCTGTCCGCGATAAGTTATTAGGCCGAACCGTTACCGAACAGGATTGGGTGGTAGTCGGTAGCAGCCCCGAACAAATGCAAGCACAGGGCTTTGTCCCGGTAGGCAAAGATTTCCCGGTATTCCTTCATCCACAAACCAAAGAAGAATATGCCCTCGCACGCACCGAGCGCAAAACCGGTAAAGGCTACGGTGGCTTCAGTTTTTATTGCGGCGAAGAAGTCACACTGGAAGATGACCTTGTCCGCCGCGACCTCACCATCAATGCCATGGCCGAAGATGAAAACGGTGTGATTATCGATCCGTACAACGGACAGCAGGATCTCGCCGATAAGCTCTTGCACCATGTATCGCCCGCATTCGCCGAAGACCCGGTGCGCATTTTACGTATCGCCCGCTTTGCTGCGCGCTATCACGCCCTCGGTTTTCGCGTAGCGGATGAAACCGTCGCGCTGATGAAAACCATGGTGGCCGATGGCGAAGTCGATCATCTTGTAGCAGAGCGCGTATGGAAAGAAACCGAGCGCGCACTGGGCGAGCCCAATCCGGAAATTTTTATCGAAGTATTGCGTTCATGCGATGCACTCGCACGTTTATTTCCGGAAGTGGATGCACTTTTTGGCGTGCCGCAAACTGCAACGCATCATCCCGAAATTGATACCGGCATCCATACCTTAATGAGCCTGCAACAAGCGGTAAAATTATCGCCCAGCACCTGCGTGCGTTTTGCAACCTTGCTACACGATCTTGGTAAAGCGGCAACACCGCCCGAGGAGTGGCCGCGCCATATTTCTCACGAAGATCGCAGCCTGCCGCGCGTTAAGCAACTGTGCAATCGCATCGCCGCCCCCAAAGATTACAAAGATCTTGCGCTGATGGTTGCACAATGGCATACCCACTGCCATCGCGCATTGGAATTAAAACCGGCGACCATATTAAAAGTATTGCAATCCAACGATGCATTTCGCCGCCCTGAACGCTTCGAACAATTTCTATTGTGCTGCGAAGCAGATGCTCGTGGACGCACAGGCTTTGAAAATCGTGATTACCCGCAGGCCGATTTTTTCCGCGCTGCACTCAAAGCCGCGCAAGCAATTAATATGGCCGCCATCCAGCAAGGCGGCCATACCGGCCAGGCATTTGGTGATGAAGTTAATCGTCAACGCCTGCAAAACTTGGCTCAATTAAAAAGTAATTACCCCACTGCTCCATCCGCGTGATTATAATTTGCCAATAACTAACGCAGAGGTAAGTCCATGACCACATCGACTCAAAACAATAATTCTCCATCTGCCGCCACCATTACAAACACATCGACAAAAGTAGCCCTGGTCACCGGCGCAGCAAAACGCATAGGTGCTGAAATTGTCCGGCACTTGCATCAAGCCGGCTTTAATCTGGTTATCCATTATCATTTTTCAGAAAAGGCTGCATTGGAATTAGCAGACGAACTGAATGAGGAGCGGGAAAACTCAGCAATCTGTATCCAGGCAGATCTCAACAACATCGCCCACATAAATCATCTGGCAACAGCGGCATTAGCAC
>Ga0247822_10000979_pt1 | contig 16724 bp, 20 predicted proteins | sample 13C_Cellulose_Da_FD_192423 | JGI IMG/M metagenome (GOLD analysis project Ga0247822, IMG submission 192423) | Soil microbial communities from agricultural site in Penn Yan, New York, United States - 13C_Cellulose_Day30 | ecosystem: Environmental > Terrestrial > Soil > Agricultural land | place...
GCGCGCATTCGCAGGCGCGACGAGAAAGGCAGGTTTCTGTGAGCGCTCCCAGAATAAGTATCGTTGGCCGCGTGATCGAGGTTGGAGGCGGAAAGGTGTACATCGACTCGCCGCCCAACTGCCCCGGAGAGGAAGGCTTAGGCGTCCCGGCGACGTCGGAGGCCGAGCGCGCGTATGCGGCCATGCTCCTAGTCGATGGCGCCGTGCGCATCACGATTGAGCCCGTGTCCGCTGCGCTCGCCGGACAGCAGCCCCGCGACCTCGCCGGCCGCATCCGGGCGCTGGTGCAGCAGAAGGCCGGTGAGTGGGCGGACGAGCCCGACATGGAGAGGGCCAAGATGCGCCTGGACATCCTACGCATCCTTCGCCTGACGCTCGCTCATGCAAAGTCCTGCGGCTTGGTAGACCATGGCTACGTCGAAGATCTGCGGTCGAGGGCGTCATCCTGGCGCTCGTACGCCGACGTTTCTGCCAACGCTACGCAAGCCGCCGACGAACTCGAGGCCATCGTGCGCGAGTGCGCGCCAACGGAGGAGACATGAGCGATCTCTTTCGCCAGGCGCAGAAGCGTCTATGTCACGACCATTCCCGGCCGCGTGGTCGGGCGCCATACGGCTGCCCGTGTTGCCGTCGCATCGCGAACCTTCGCAGACACAAGGCGTCGAGCCGCCGTCTCGCGCGAGCCCGCCTCGCTGCGGCGTTCCGGAGGGAGACCGGATGACCGTCAACCTGTCCGACTTGCTCGACGTGGATCCTTGGCTGCGCCTCGCGATGCAGCGATCGATGCTGGAGTACGCGTCCGGCGAATGGCTCGAGGCCATGCGCCACATGGTGGCGCCGGAGCGGCCCGACGTGGGCGCCGCCGTTCGCGAGGCAACCGAGGCAGCGCGAGCGCTACAGTCGGCGCCGCGCAACCGACACGAGCGACGCCGGATTGCGGCGCTTCGCCGGAGAGGAGAGATGCTGTGACCTCGCAATCCTACCCAGGGCCGCCCCTGTCGCCCTCGCGCGTCGCCGCCGATGACCCTCGATGCCGTGCGCATCCGGAGGAACATCGCGACATGTGCAGGGCGTGCGCGCGCATCAACGTGGATGTCGAGCGGGGCCGCGGGCGCTGGCGCTTCTCCGCCTGGGCCGCGGGCGTCCTGTTCGGCGGACCTATCGAGCTCGAGACGCGCGGCAACCTGCGGGATTGGATGGTGATGAGCGAGAGCGAACGTCTCGATGCGCTGTCCACACTCTGGTCCAGCAGCCTGCGACATCAACGCCAGATGGCCGGCGAGGGGCCGCCGCCGCGGCGGGCTCGCACGTCGCTTGGCTTCGGTCTGCTCGGCTCGTGGGCGCCACCGGACGGGCGATGGCAACGGAGGACGTTCGCGCTCTCGCTGCCCGACGGGAGCCCGATCGAGATCGTCGGCGGTGGCTCGACATGACCGCCGCCGCACCTGCGCGCCCGTCGTTCGGCTTCACGCGCCACGCCGTCGACAGGTACATCGAGCGCCTGCATGACGGCCGGTACGACGACAGCAAGGCACTGCTGGAGCTCGTCGCCGCCACGCACACGGCGGAGCTCGTGCCGCGGCCGTCGTGGCTTGGGAACAGGGTGTGGACCGTGGCCGCTCCGGCGATGAGATGGATCGCCGTTCCTGAGGCGGGGCGCGAGATCATCGTTACGGTGGTAGACGGCGCGGACCAGGGCATCGAGGAAGAGCGGATCGAGTATGACGCTCTGCGGGTGCGTAGATTGCTCGAGCGCATCCCGCAGATCGGTCGTGCCGAGGCGACGTCTCCGATCCCCGTGTCGGACGGCGACTACCGATCGTGGGCCGGCCTGGAACATCGACGGATCGAGGTCGAGAGGAAGCGGTTTGCTCTGCTCCGCGATGCGCTCATGACGCCAACGGAGCGCATGGTGCGCATCCGAGACAAGCGAGAGGCGCGCCTCGCCGACAAGGAAGCGGCGCGAGCCTTCGCGCTAACGGAGCAGCAGGCCGCCATCATGCGACGCAATGAGCTACTGGAGGCCATGGCGGCCCGGTTGGCAGAGGTGGACGCAGAGTGCAGCGCGACGCTGCTGGAGACGTGGAGCAGACTGAGGCAGCCGCCCGGATGCGGCTCGCCGAAAGGCAAAGAAGATGGTTGATGTCAACAGGATTCGAGAGCGAGCGGCGGACTGGTTGGGCGACGTGAGCGCCCACGCGTCCGGCAAGCCGGCCGTCGTCGTCAGGGGGCAGCCGTGGGCCTGCTCCGGCCTGGACATGGATCACTATGTCGCCGAAGTGGAGGTCGTTGCCGGCGTTTGCGTCGTCGGGCTTGCGCCGGCCGGAAGCGTCGGCGTCACGGTGCGAGCTCGCGCGGCCGATATGCTCGGCCTGAAAGAGTGGCGCTTCCTGGGGTAGAAAACCAACGACCTCCGCTGGCACCATGCCGGCGGAGGTCGTTGGTTGCGACTACCTAGGGAGCCGCAGAGTAGCAGCGGCGCGCGGATCAGTCAAAGGATGCAACGGTGCGCTCGCGGATCTCCGCGAGCCCGTTGCCGCCGCCGCCCCTTTCCGGGCGCTTCCTCGGCGCGAACAGCCGATCCCCGATCTTCACGATCGGGTTCTTGGCGCCGCTGTCGATCGCGCGCTGCGCGATGACCGGAGCGCGGTTCCGGATGCGACGCTCCACGGCTTCCTGGAGCGCGAGATCGGTCGCGTGATCCTCGATGAGCCTCGCCCCGCTGTGCCGCTCGAAGTCCTCCGGGCCGGGCTCACCCTGCGGCGCCTCGGTCGCCGAGGACTCCGCGAGCTGCCCCGGCTCCCCGGGCTGCGCGCCATCGGCCACGCCTTCGCCGGCGGGATGCTCCGCGCCGATCTGCTCCGCCGAGATCGATCCATTCACCTTGTCTGCCTTCGGTTTCGCCATGATATCAAGCCTCCTCAACCACCATCCCGCGCGGGAATTCGCCCGGGTTATCTACCATTCCGCCGTGTTCGATCTCGTCCGGCGCGTGCATGCCCCAAAGGATGTCGCCCCAATGAAGGCGCGCGCACTCGCGAGCCGCGGCCCAACGCAGCATGATCGCCGGTCGCGAGCGCCATTGCCCGGAGTGCTTACCGTCGAGAAAGCCAGCCTTCTGCGCGTCTTCGATCGTGAACGGGTAGACGCCTTTTACGGCGTGCGGCCCACTGCGCTCGAAAGAGACCGCCGCGGCCCTGTCGTTGCACTTGTCGTTGACGAACGCAAAGCGCCGCGTGGTCGGGTGACTCTGCACGAGAGCCATCTGAAACTGGGCACTCCAGCCGAGTCTGCCCTGTACCATAAAGGCGTGCTGCGCCGCAAGAAACACAGGCATGCCGATCGAGCGCGCGATCCCGATCACCATCAGACACGCCCCTGGACTGGGCAGGTTCTTCCGGAACAGGCCAGAGCCGTCCATCCACTTCGCCAGATCGATCGCCTGTCCCATGTTGACGGGCTCGAGCGAGTGCCTGGCCGGCGGCGCAAGCGCGGCGCTCTGCGCCACGGCGAGAGCCGTTGACGTCGCGGGCGGCGCCGGCCGCGTCTCCGCCACTGGCGCGTCATCCTGTACATCTGGCGCCGCCGGCCGGATCGGTTTGCGTCTTGGCTCCTCCAAGACAGAGGAGTAGTCGATCTGTAGGTCCGGGCGCATGTACGCAAGCTGTCGACCGAGACGCAAGCCATCATGGCCGTGATGCTTCAGACACAGGATAGCCGGCGCGTTCAGTTCGCATCCAGGGTCCGTGGCCGCAAGCACGGCGCGGATCACGCCGTCGGCCCCGCTTCGCTCTCCGGGCTCGCGCTCGACCGCCGACAGGACGATCTTGGCCGCGAGCGCCGGACCGATCCCGGCCTTCGCGCCCCCGTTGGCGCTCCGCTCCGGATGCTCGAAAGGCTTGTATCCGTCGCTCTTGTCGCCGCAGAGCGCCTTGACCTCCGGCACGAGCGGCGGCGCGACGCCGAACCGATCCACGACAGCATCGACCATGATCGTTTTGCCGTCGAGGTCAATGACATCGATCATGAGCTCGTCATCAACGAGAGCCCAAAGGTCGGTATCGCCGGTCAGGATCCGCAGGGACCATTCCTCGCCGCGCTTCTCCTGGAACCACATCGCCAGACTAGAAAGAACGTCGTCGGCTTCGCCGAAGAAAGCCCACCCGTCGCGCTCGACAGGCATGACCATCCGAGGCGACACGAACGTGATCGCGCCGCGGCTCCGGAGCTCCTCCACGGTGCCGCGCAGCTGCTCCCTGTACGCCTCGCCGGGGTCGACGCGATCCGCCTTGTAACCATCGTACAGGGCCCGGCGAAACGAAACGCAGCGCGTACCATCGGGCAGGCTGTACGGCGGATCACGGGCGATCACGATGCGATCGAAGCCAGACGCCGCGTCTAGCACCTTGGTCACGGCTCGCGAGCGCGCGACCGTGAAAGCATCATCGTGCCCGGCCTCCCACGCGCGACGGAACACGCTCGAGATATCAACGGCAAGAATCTTCACGACTCCTCCCGCTTCCGCCACGCCGCTTCAATGGCGCGATCTTCCTCGGCGGTCGTGAGGTCGCCGCGGTCCTCGCCGGCCCAGTCCAGAGACTCGATCTCCGCGTCGCCGCCGCCGGGGTAGAGGCACACGGTCACGGTCACTTCGTCGGTGAAGTCGTCGCGCTCGATCGTGAGCTCCACGTCTTCTGTCTCGCTGAATCGGACCGCTGCAAATCCCATGGCTTCCTCGATTACTCGGTTGGCTGCGCGCTCTGTCCCGAACGACTCGACCGCCCGGCGACTGAGCTCGGCCCGGGCGTTCGGCAGCAGGGTCGTCGTGTAGGGGACCCTCGCCGGACCTTTCGGGCGCCCCCCGCGTCGCTGTGTCACCGGACGGTTTTACACGTGAGAATCCGTCCGCGCAACTGGATCGCGCGCGTCCCAACCGACAGAACGGCCCGGACGTCAAGCGTTGACAAGCGGACGGATCCGTGCCAGCCGTCGAACGTGCCCGACTGGAAACTCTTCCGTGAGGAGGCGAAGCGCTTGGCCGGCGACGGCCCGGAAGAGTGGGGATGGCTCCAGGTTCTTGACAACCGTCTGATGGCGGACGAGGACGCGCCGGAGCCGCCCGTTACGCCGTGGTGGCGCGAGACGTTGCGCGCGTTCTGGGCTTCGGGTCGCGCGTTCTTCGCGAACGCCAAGGGGCAGCGCTCGACGGCGAGCACGACGATCACGCGATGCCTCGTGCTCGAGACGGCGATGCGCGAGCGCGAGGTGGTGCTCGGTCAGATGGCGATGAGCCCGATCATCTCCGCCAACACCGCCGAGGCAAACCAGCGATGCGGCCCGCTCGAGATCGTGCTCTCGAAGGGGCTTCGCTTGTCCAAGGTGGCCGAGCGCGCGAAGCTTGAAGCGAGCAACTATTTCGGCTCCACGAACGAAGCGCAGGGCCGGTCGGTGTTCGATTTGCTGGACACGGGCGGCCACAAGATCCGCCTCGCCGTTGCGCCGGCGACGCGCGAGGCAGCGTCCGGGTTCACCGGGGCCGGCGCTCTCGTGGACGAGCTTGACCTCTGGCCGAGCACGGGAGCGAACGCGGCAGCCGACGTGCTCACGCTGCTACACGGGCGCCTGCACAGTCAGAAGGGCGCGCGCATCTACCATGTGAGCACGCCCATGGGACCGAGCGGGCCGCTCTCGACGATGATTCGCAACGCCGAAAAGAGCGGCGCGGAGGAGCTGTTCGTGTCGCGGCTTGGCGAGCTCGGCGCGAGGCGCGACGGCGAAGCGCGCGAGGCGTTCCGCAAGCACTTGCAGCAGCGCGCGCGACACGCGGACGACCCGGCCACGCGCGCCAGCTGCGCGCGGTGGGAGGCCGACCCGCGCTTGAGCCGAGATCCAGATCCGCGGTCGTTCTTGATCCCCACGTGGGCCGCACGCGCGGGCGATCCGTTCCTCGAGATCAAGGAATGCTGGCGGCTCGTAGGCGTGCAGCTCCGCGACGGTGACGAGGGAGGCGACCCGCTCGACGTGCTCATGGCCCGCTACGGGGCCGAGCCTGCCGGGTCCGACGGGCGACGCCTGTTCTCTCCCAGCGTCCTGTCTCAGGCGCGCGGCGTGTCCCCGGTGTGGTCCTGATGCCGTGGTGTGGCGTCGACCCTGGAGCCTCGCGCAACGCGCTCGCCGTCGCCGTGATCGACCGCGATCGCCGCGGCATGTGGGCGCCGATATACCTGCGGGAGATCCGACCGAAGCGCGGCCGTCCGCTCGACATCCGCAACGACCTCGTGCCGATCGGGCGCGAGGTGCGCGCGCTCGGGTGCGAGTCATGGGCGACGGACCAATGGGCCCATCACGACGTGCTTCACGCTGGCGACGACGCCGGCCTTGCGACGGTGCGCGCGGAGAAGGATTCGGCGGAGCACTGGCGGCACCTCATCGCGGTATGCGCTCGCGAACTTCACGCGCTCGGTCCGTCGCGGCGCGTGACCGCGGAGCAGCTCGAAGAGCTCGAAGCGCAGCTCTCGAAGGTTCAAGAGGTGTTCGAGAACGGAGGGCGCACGATCCGCATCCCGGAGATCGGCGGGCTCCACGGCGACCTGGCGACGGCCTACGCGCGCGCCTTCTGGCACGCCAGAGCGGCCGACTACAAGCCGGCGCCGCCCGCGCCGCGGCCCCGCGGACGCTCCGAATACGCCGGCGAGATCGCGCCGATCCGTAGCTACTGACGATTGGCCTTGACTTTGCCCGTGGCACATTGCCACGCTGTACACACTTGCCGCGCGCCGGGTGCTGACCCTCGAGGCAGTCGACTTCCGCAAGGAAGCGCAAAGGCGGCGCGCGGCTGGCCGTGGCTCGAAAAACCGCACCCGTCTCCACGCCGCCGAGGGCTTCCGCCGCTCGTCCATCCAGGGCGAGGGAGCAGTCTTTCGCGGACGCGTTCAAAGAACGGACCGGGTTCCCCACTTACGATCGCTTCCTCGATGCGATGGCGTCGACCCGGGAGTTGCCCGGGTTCATGCCGCAGGCGCTCACGGTTGACGAGCGCCGACGAGCGATCCGAGAGGTCGACAGCGGACGACTTCAGAAGGCCGCCGCGCTCACGCGCGAGGCGTGCACGGAATGGGGCGACGCGTTCGGCGTGCTCGCGAGCATCACAGAGACGCTCGCGGGTCTGCCGTACGTCTGGCAAGGCCCGCCCGATCTGGTTGATGCGCTCCGCGGCTCGCCCGACAAGCCAGGGCTCGCGGACATCCTGATCCCGGAGACCGAGCGAGCGCAGATCGTCAAGGTCGGGATCACGCTTGGCGTTGGCCTCGGTCGACTCTCGCCGATCAAGGTCGGCTGTCGGAAGATGCGGCGGCTCAAGCACTGGGACTCTGAGCACCTGCGCTATGAGTGGTCCTCTGATACGTGGTCAGTCTCGACCAGCAAGGGGCCCGAGTGGCGCGACGTCGAAGAGGGCGAGTGGATCCTATTCCTGCCCTACGGCGACACGTACCCATGGAAGAAGTCGCCGTGGAAGGCGATCACGCTCGCTTACACCCTGAGTCGAGACGCGTGGTTTCAGCGCGCGCGCTACGGCCAAGTCATCGCGCCGACGCGCGTGGGCGAGACGTCGGAGGGTTCCACGGAAGCGCAGCGGCAGGTGTTTGCCTCGCTGCTCGCGAACGCCGTTTTTGACAACTATCTCGTACTGAGACCCGGAGAGAAATACGAGATCAAGGGCGTGTCCGGCGGCGACAGTACCCTTGCGGTATTCGCACAGGCGGACGACTGGGCTCGCCGAACGCTCATCACGGCACTGAAGGGCGAGACCGTCACGACCGACGGATCGCCAGGCTTCAGTAGCGGCTCTGTTCAGGAGCGCATCTCCGGCGCCAAGATGGGTTTCTACGCCCGCGCCGTCTCCCGTTTCGAGGGCGAGATCTTCTCATGGGCCGCGCACGATCTGACCGGCGAGAAGACGCACGTGATCCGGACGGCCGACACGAGGACGCCAGCGGACTCGGCCACCAAGATCAAGACGCTCGACGACCTCGGCAAGGCCCTGAACTCGCTTGACGCCGGGCTCAAGACGTTCGGCTTCCGGCCTACGGCTGACTCGATCAAGGCGCTCGCGGAGGGCGTTGGGATCGAAGTGGAGCCGCTTCCGCTGTCCAGCGCGCCCGCCGCGAAGATCGACTTCGCGCCTACCGACATCGCCAAGATGGTCACCAAGGACGAGGGGCGCGCATCGCTCGGTCTCGGCGCCCTTCCGGAAGGGAAGGGGCAAGAGTTCATCGCGCCTGACGCTGCGCCCGAAGCGCCAGCAGAGGAGACATCGACCGATGCCGTTCCTTGATGACGCGAGCGCCGCCGTCAAAAGGTGGCTGTCGTTGCTCGGAATCACGGATCGCGTGAAGGTCGAGATCGGCAAGCTCGAGTCCCACGTCTGCGCGTCCACGTGGACGAACCCGGACTACCTAGAGGCATTGATCGTGTTCAACGATCCGGCCGTGTGCGGGCCATACGACCTTGAGGAGGTGGCTGCGCACGAGGTGTTTCATATCCCCATGGCCGAGTTCAAGACGAAGCCAGGGACGCGCGAGCGGAGCGCGGAAGAACGCGCGGTCGAGAGGTTCTCTCGCGCGTTCGTGGCGATGTGGCGCGGAACGCCAGCGTTCCAGCGCGTCAAGCTCGCTCCGAAACTGCGAACCTTGATCGGTAACTCACGACGTGAGCGGCACGCAATCGCCGCGAGGAAGAGAGAGACGATGCCCGAGAATCTGATGGCGCTGCTGATGTCCGCGGGGGCCGCGGCCGAGCGCGACGACGTGCCCGACGAGGTGAAAGAGCTGCTCCGCCAGCTCGCGGCGGCGGCCGTGACCGGCGAGGCCCCGGCGGAGGGCACCGAGGCGCCGCCCGTGGAGGCCGAGGTGCCCCCAGGCGAGGAAGAGGAGGCGCCCCCGATGCGCGCCACGCTGTCGCCCAAGGCGCGGCAGGCGCTCGCGGATGCCGAGCGGGACGCGCTCGAGGCCGCGAGCCTCGCTAAGCGCCGTTTGAGCCTCGAGACGACCGCGACGCGGGCGGCCCTGTTCGACAGCGCGCCGGACGTGTTCCCCGCCGAGCTCCCCAAGCGCCGCGAGATCTACGCGAATGCGCCGGTCGGTGAGATCGAGCGGTACATCGCGAGCCAGCGCGAGAGGCCCGCCGCGCCGCCGGGCGCCGGGTCGCGCCAGCGCACGAGCCTCGACACGTTCCGCGAGCCGCCCACGGGCGGCGGCAAGCTGCCCGCCAAGAACGCCGGTGGCTTCGTGGTGAAGGGGGGCAACTGATATGGCACTCGTCAATGACGCGATCGTCAACCATCACCCGATGCTGCTGGAGAAGCGGACCCTGTGTCTGCGCGGCGGCACGGGCGAGGTGTTCCTGTATGCCCTCATGGGGCAGCGGATCGGATCTGCCCTGCTGGAGAAGATGAGCTCCAGGCCGGATCTCATCTGCCGCGGCATCGCGCTCGACAAGCTCGAGGACCCCGGCGCGGACGTCAACACCGAAGCCATGGCGGTTCAGGCCGGCAGGATCTCCGGCTTCACCAACAGCGAAGGCGCGGACGAGATCACCGACGATCACTACGGCCAGATCGTTTTCGCGGTCGATGACAACACGCTCGCCGCGACCGACGGCGGCGGCACGCGCTCGCCGGCCGGCTTCTTCGTCGGCTTCGATGACATCGCCGGCACCGAAACGCCCATGATCGAGGTGCCCGACAACTTCGATGCGGCCATCGCGCGGCTCCAGGGCTTCGCCGTGGCGTCCCGCGACGTGCGCGGAGTCGTCGCCGCCAACGTGGCCGACCTCGACGCGTTCACGGTCGCCGGCAACGACGGCTTGACCTACGCGGCCGGGCAGCTGCTCCTGTTGGTCAACCAGACCTCCACGGACGAGGACGGCCCCTACGTCGTCGGCACGGTCGCGACGGGCGTCGCGCCCCTCACGCGCCCCTCGTGGTGGGCCGACGGTTCCGTGCAGGCCGCCGGCGTGGAGTTCAAGGTCAACGCCGGCACCGCGTGGGCCGGTCACGTCTGGTATGCGACCCTCGCCGGGGCCATCACGGTGGGCACCTCGGCGCCGGCCTTCTACCCGCGCCGCCATTCGATCGTGACGGGTGCCATGGTCGCCGGCGTCATCACGCCGGCGACGCTGTGGATGCGCACGGGCGCTGCGATTCAGCACGCGCGCGCGGCGGCGGCGGGCACGGCCGGGCACGTGGCGTACAGCGCCGCGACCGCGGGCAAGGGCACGGGGGCGATCACGCTCACGAGCAGCAGCAACACCGAAACGTCCACGCACGCGATCACCGTGTTCAACTGAGAGGATGCCATGAGCGTTGCCCTTTCGACTGACATCTTCTATCACGACGACAACGTCCAGGCGTGGATCACGCAGTACGCAAACGACATCATGGGCTCCATGCCTCCGCTGTCGATCGCGACGCGGTGGTGGGGTCCGTATGCATACGTCGCGCCCGGGAGCGCGCCGATCCTCAAGATCCCCTTCAACCTCACGGTGCCGCGTCTCGGCACGCATCACGCGCGCACGAACTACCAGCGCGGGATCACCGAGTGGTACACGGTCCGGCGCAGCCAGCCGCGCAGCATCGGTTTCCAGCAGGACATCGAGCGGCTCAAGGGCGGCGACTTCGGCATGTTCTCGCAGCATCCCGCGATGATCGCTCACGCGATCGAGGTCGATCCGGATGTTCGATTCGCGGCGCTGCTGAATGCAGGGCTGACCACGCCCGACTGGACAGGGACGAACTTTTTCGTTCTGGCCGGCGCCGCCGACAACCTCCAAAAGCCCGTCAACCCCGGCGCGAACTTCCTCGGCAAGTACACGAACGCTCGCGAAAACTTCGCGTTCAGCAGCGACAACGTGTCGACGCTCATCGGCGACCTGAACACCAGGAAGGGAATCGATGGGCGCTACCTCGGCAATGAGCAGCGCGTGGTGGAGCTCTGGGTTCCGCCGACGATGGCGGAGGAGGCAAAGCAGGTTCTCGAGCGGATGGAGATCATTTTCTCCTCCGGCACGGGCGGCACCGCGCGCGCGTTCAAGCGAGCCGACTACCACGTGATTAACGACATGCGGTCTGATCTGTGGTGCGCGACCATCCGGCCGCAGAGCCCGTGGGAACTCATGTTCGTGCACATGATGGGCGCGAACCCGAACACGGAGCAGGCGATCACCGGCATGCCGTCCTGGCAAGTCCAGCAGGGGCAGGACATGACCCCGCATCGCGAGATGGTCGTGATCGACACGAGTCATGCGCTGTACCAGACGAGCGGGATCGTCGGATACAAGGCCATCCTGAACGAGACGCAGAAGGTGCTCAGCGGCATGATGATCGCCGCGGCGTACACCGGCACGGCCACCTGATATGGCACACGCCGAGGAAGACGAGCTCATCACGTCGGCCGACCTGGCCACGCTCGGCATGACGCCAGAGTACCTGGAGCATGCGCCGGCGGAGACGGTCGCCGCGAAGTGCCGCGCGGCGATCGGATACGTGCTGAGCTTCCTCGGCAAGCGCGCAACGCGTCCAGTGCTGACCATCGGCGACGAGCTCAAAGAGGCGATGGTCACGCGCGCCTACTGTCAGATCGTGCGCTTCATCGGGTATCCGCCCGGCGATGGCGCCGACGACCAGTTTACGAAGGCGGAGATCGCCAACGAGGCATGGCTCAAGATGGTCCGCCTCGGAGAGGTAGAGCCAGAGTTCACGGACTCGACGCCAGCCGTTGCCGAGTTCGGGCCGCTCGGCGGAACAAGCCTCACGTCGGACGCATGGGCCTATCGACAGAGCGCCGGCATCGCCAGGCGGCGTCGGGGGTGCTGTTGATGGCCGGCCTCTCCGCAGCGGCGAAGTACCGCAGGATCGCGAAAGAGCTGCTCAAGGTGCCTTCTCAGGTGTCCAAAGAAGCGGCGCTCGGCATCGAGAAGATGTGGCGGCGGAGCTACATGGCCGGGACCGATCCGTACGGCAACGACTGGGCCGCGAACAAGCCGAGCACGATCAAGAAAAAGGGCCACGACTGGGTGATGGTCGACTCAGAGGAGACGCTCAAGTTGACCCGCGTGCGTCCCCTGCCCGGCGCCGGCATCGGTCTGAAAACGGGACCGAACGCCTCTTACCATCTCGAGGCCACGGCGACCCGTCCCGCGCGCCCCGTGCTGCCGCTATACGGCATGCCGAAGGCGTGGACCGCGTACATGAAAAAGATCTACGTGGAGCGAGCTCAGAAGGCGGTGCGAAGTGGGTAGCATCCGAGCGATCTTTGAAGCGCTCCAGGCGCAGATCGATCTTGAGGTCGCGCGCCCGCTGAATTCCGAGGGGTCCGGCGGGACGTCGTTCCCTGTCGATGTAGTACTCGGCCACGAGCAACTGAGCAAGCTACAGGGCGACCGGGGGCGCATCGTGCTTGCGCTGCACGAGGACGGCGACGACCAGATCGCGCCCGGGAAGCACCTCAACGGCATCCTGAAAACGCTCTGCACGTGGCAACCGAAGCTCGCGGCCAGCCTGTGGGCCCCGGTCGGGATGGCCGGAAGCCGCGTGTACCTGGATCGGCTCGACGCCATCGAGGCGCTCACGCGCTGCGTGCTCCGGTCGATTCATGAGGTGGCACACGGCGCGAACCTGCCGGACCGTCCGATCGCCGACTCTGCCACGGTGTCGAGGGAAGCGCGGCACCTCCGCCACGGCGAAGCAGCGCTGATCCTGTTCGACATCGGTATCCCGATCACGAAGGGTCGCAGCCTTGCGACAATGCCGGCGGGCACGAGCCTGGCCGTCAACATGAGAATCAACCCGGAGACATGACCAGATGGTAACGCCGAGTCAGACTGTCACCATTGCTCGATCCACGGCAGGGCCGGCGACCGACGCGGCGGAGGCTGCGGCCGTGTTCGCGGTCATCGGCACGGCCGCGTCCGGCGACGACAACGCGCCCCATCTCGCGCGCAACGACCGCGACCCCACGTCGCGGCACGCTGGCGGTCCGCTCGTCGAGACGGCGGAGATCATCATGTCCTATAGCGGCATGAGCGCGATCCTCGTCAAAGCGGCGACGGCCACGCCGGGCGCCTATGGCACGCTGGACGACAGCGCGTTTGATGGGACCGCCGTGCCGACCGCTGACGCGACGCTTGTTCCGTACGTCAACGGCGAGCTCTATATCATCTTCGACACCGGCGGCACGCTGGGCGATGCAGAGGACGGCATCACGTACCGCACGAGCCCCGACGGGGGCCGCACGCTCTCGTCGGCAAAGTCGCTCGGCGCGGCCACGACGATCACGGAAACGTCGCTCAACGGCCGCGTGCTTCTCAGCGTTCCGCAGGACGAGCTCATCGATCTCGTTATCGATCTGCGAACCAAGATCGTCGCTCACTTCGCGATGGGCGCGAGCACGCATAACTCGGCCGACGTGACCAGCGGCGTCGGCATCGGTTCTGCGCCGGCGACCGAAGCCGCGGCGATCACGGTGCTCAACCAGATCCGTGCGGCCGTCCTGCTGCATGCGGCGAATGCGACGGCCCACAACTCCGCCGACATCACGAGCTTCGCGGACCTTCCCGCCGCGGCCACGAACGGGCCGACGGGGGTTACGCTCGCGAACGCCATCCGTGCGGGCTACGAGATCCATCGTGTCAACGTGGTGGCGCACGACGGGGCCGACTCGACCAATACGATCGCGGAGCCAGCCGCGCTGGACGGCACGATCGTCGAGGGCGACATCATCCAGCTCCCCACGACGGGGCCGACGCTCGACGCGGCGGGGCTCGCGGCCGCGATGACGGCGCTCGTGGAGTACAACGGGAGCCTCTTCGGCGGCGTCGTCGTCGTCGGTGCGTTCGCGCCCGCGACGCTGTGGGCCGCGCTCATCAACGGGCTCGACTCGCTCCGCGAGAATCACATCCCGGTCATCGGCGTCATCGAGGCGCGCTTGCCGACGTCGGGCGAGACGGCTTCGCAGTACCGCGCATCGCTCGAGGCCGCATGGGAGGCGTACAGGGATGAGCGTGTGTACCGCTGCGCCGGCGACCTGCGATATGACCCCGCGACGCTGGCGCGGTGCGGGGCGCAGTACTACCGCACGAAGCTCGCCCCGTTCGTGGCGCGCCTCGCTGCGCTCGACTTCGGCGAGAGCCCCGGCGTCACGACCACGACGCAGCGCACGCGCGGGCGTCCGTCTGCGTTCGGAGGGCCGCTCGCGGGCGTCCGCATCTACGATGATGCAGGGAACCGCATCGGCCATGACGAGCGGGCCAACCCCGGCCTGAACGCCGCTGGCTTCGGTGTCGTCACGAGCTACACGCGGGTCCCGTCGCGGACCGCGGCCTACGTGTTCGAGCCCAAGACGGCGGCGCCCGACGGCAACACGGCGCCGCACATCACACACCAGCGGATCGCAGCCGTAGTCGAGGGCGCGATCTACGAGAAGGGGACCGAGCTCATCCAGACTCGGCAGCTCGCGGAGCCTGACCGGAGCACCCTGCGCGCGGACGTGGCCGATGACTTCGATGCTGCCTTGGAAGAGCGCGTGTTCCGGTACACGGGCGACCCCGACCAGTCCCGCGCCGCTCGCATCTCCAGCCTGGATATCGCGGTCGACAGGGCCGCAGAGATCGACATCGCGGAGCCGGTCGTCCCGGTGAGCGCCGACGTCAAGACGCCTTACTACATCTCGCAGATTCAGGTGAGTCTGCGAATCAACGGAGGTGCGTGATGCCCGACTACAGCAACACGACCGGTCGGAGCTACGTGAACGCGTCTGGCTCGGTCCGGTTCAACAGCAGCGCGATCACGGTTCGCAAGGTGAAGCCGTCGAAGACGGCTCGTGACACGCAACACGCGTACGCGTTCGGGCGGAGGCAGCCCGTCGCCCATATCGAAGGTCGGGAAACGATCGAGGCGCACACGGTCACGGTGGCGCTGCGCGAATGGCAGATCTTCATCAACGCCAACCCGAACTGGAAAACGATTCGCGTGCAGAGCGTCGCGTCCTACACAGAGGAAGATCTCGGCGCGTGCTCGTATAACCACAAGAATTGCCTGATCATCAGTGAGACGCCGAGCGAGTCGGACGGTGGAACGACCGGCGAAGCGCTCGTGGATCTCGAGCTCCTCCCGCTCGGAGTGGAGCACGCTGGCAAGACGGGTCGCTGAAAGGAACGGAAGGGCAACATGGGAATCGCGGAGATGAAGGCGCAGCTGGAGAAGCTCAAGGCGATCAAGCACGAGCTCCCCAAGGACATGGACGCGGAGGCCGAGATCGCACAGGCGATCGTGGCCGAGCAGAACCGCATTGACGAGGAGGGTCAGCGCGCGTTGGCCAAGCTCGCGACGCTCCGCGAGGCGGAAGCGTGGGCCGCGGTGCCGGAAGAGCGGCGCTCGACGGCGAGTATTCGATGCGTCTACGACTGGCCTACGCATAAGCGCACGATGACGGGCGGCGACATCGAGAGCGGCCGGGGCATCCTGGTCGTCACGTCGCCGGATTCGGCGGTGGCCGCGAAGGCCATCCGGAAGCGAAAAGGCGGCGCGGGCGATATCGTCGACATGACGCCGGAGACGGTCACGTCAACGCTGATGAAGGCCACGGTGTATCCGCCGCTCGACGTGTTGCAGCTCATGCTCATCGATTCGGAGCCGCTGTGCCAAGCGGCATACGTTACCGCGATCGGCCTGACGGGCGCGCACGCCAAGGACGTCGCGGGAAAATCGGAGAGCTGACCCGGGCAGCCGTAGAGGATCCTGATGTCGGCGGCTACCATCTGTGGGCCGCCGACAACGATCCCGGGAGCATCGATGGCGCCGTGGGCTACGTGCTGGCGGCGCAGGGGCTGCACGATCTCAGGGTGATTCGCCAGCTGTTGCAGCGGGCGTTGACGAAAGACGGGTAACGCAGTGGCGGTCACGCTCGAGGAGCTCCAGCTGAAGTTCAAGAGCGAGATCGCGTCCGTCACGTCAAAGGACCATGCGGCGCTCGCTCGCGTGGACGCTGCCGTTGCGACGTCGCAACGCCGTCTCGACGGACTCAGTAGCGCGCACGCGCGCGTAGCGGCGGCGTCAAAGCAGGCGGCCGCGGCACAGGCGGCCGCTGAGAGCGCGCTTGCCACGGCGAAGCCAGAGCAGCGCGCGGCGGCGCAGACGGCGGCGAAGCGCGCGCAGGCCGCGGCGTCCAAGGCCGCGGCGCGCGAAGAGGCCAGCGCGTCCAAGCTCGGCGAAGCGCAGAAGGGGCACAGCGCTTTGGTCGCCGCGAAGCCTGGGCTTGTCGCACTGGCGAAGGCCAGCGCAGAGGCCAAGCGAGAAGCGAAGGAAGCGGCAAGCGCGCTGAACAAGATGGGGCAGGGCGTGTCGGCCGCCGGTGGCCCGCTCGGCTCGCTACTGGGTCGCCTGGAGCTGTTCAAGGGCATCGGCTTCGCCGGAGCGGTCGGGCTCGCGGCGGGCGCTGTCGTCGTGCTGACCGTCGCCGCGCTCGCCGGGGTCGCCGCGCTGGCGTCCTACGGGCTCGCCGCGGCCGGCGCGGCACGGGATGCACGCATCCTGGCCGACGCGCTCACGGGCTCCGCGGCGCTCGGCGCGGAGTTCGATTCCGTGGTCACGCAGCTCGCGGGCGAGATCCGAGATCTGCGAACGCGCGAGCGGCACCTTGCTCGCGAGCTGCGTGACCACGGAATCGAAC
>Ga0247822_10000980_pt1 | contig 16705 bp, 15 predicted proteins | sample 13C_Cellulose_Da_FD_192423 | JGI IMG/M metagenome (GOLD analysis project Ga0247822, IMG submission 192423) | Soil microbial communities from agricultural site in Penn Yan, New York, United States - 13C_Cellulose_Day30 | ecosystem: Environmental > Terrestrial > Soil > Agricultural land | place...
CTCGTCCGCAACCTCGGCGAGGAGCTCGCGACCTTCCGGCGGCGCGCCCATGCCGCGGAGTCGCGGCTCAAGAACATCGGCGCGACGCCGGCCGGCGATGCGTCGGCCGAGGAGCGAGTGGCCGCGCTCGAGGCGGAGAACGAGCGGCTCCGCGCACGCCTGGAGAAGGCGACCGGCCGCACGCATGCGATGCTGGACCGCGTGCGATTCCTGAGACAGCAGCATGTGCTGGGGGGTGAACCGTGACCGTGCATTCGACCCGCGTGAAGATCGTCGGCGAGGAGTACACGATCCGGTCCGAGGTACCGCCCGAGCACACGCGCGCCGTGGCGGCGCATGTGGACGCGGCGATCAGGAAGGTGTTGGAGAGCCCGGCGATCACCGACCCCGGCAAGGCCGCGATCCTCGCGGCGATGTCGATCACCGACGAACTGTTCCGCGAGCGACAGGCGGCGCAGGACGTGGCGGACGAGATGCGCGGGCTCTCGGGCGAGTTGCGGCGATGGTTGCCGCCAGGAAAGAGGTAGCAGGTTTCAGGTAGCAGGGGGCCGCCCGGAGCGGGCGGCCCTCCTTCCGTGAAAGCGATGATCCTGACACCTGTTACCTGACAATCATTCGTTGCCTTTTGCAACCCCCGACCGTAGCTTGCGGCATGAGTGGGTGCAAGGGCACGTAGGTGTAAGCGTACACGGCAGTTAGCCCGTCCCGTCCCGCGCCCTTCGCCGGCGCCCGATCGGCCGGTCGGCCGCCTTGAAGCGTCTGCGCCCCACGTGTCGTCTGCGCTCTCCGTTCCGAACGCGGCGCAGCTGGCCGCCTTGCGCATACGAGTCAAACATGACGAGTACCCTGTACGTCGCGATCGCGATCGGCGTGTTATTGCTGGGCGCCATCCCGGTCGCGCTTTCCTACGGAAGGCGATCTGGCCGCGCGATCGAGGAAGCGGCGCGGCGAGCGGCTGGCGAGGCCGCCGACCAAGTGGCAAGGAAGATCGTGAGCGAGGCCGAGCGCGAGGCGGAATCCGCCCGCAAGCAGGCGCTCCTCTCCGGGAAGGAAGAAGTGATGAAGGTTCGCGAGGCCTGGGAGATCGAGGCCCGCAAGCGCCGGGAAGAGGTGGATCGCGAGGAAAAGCGCATCACCGAGCGCGAGCAGCAGGCCGAACGAAAGTTCGAGCTGGTCGACACCAAGGAGAAGGACCTCAGCCGGCGCGCCAGCGAGCTTGGCCGCCGTGAGAAGCAGCTCGAGGAGAAGCAGGCGGAGCTCGACTCGATGGTCGGCGAGGAACGCCGCCGGCTCGAACAACTGGCTGGGTTATCGGCGGGCGAGGCCAAGGCGGAGCTGATCCGCCGCCTCGAGGACGAGGCCCACGCCGATGCCGGAAACCGCATCCGCGAGATCCGCGACACCGCCAAGCGCAACGCGGACCGTGAGGCCAAGAAGATCGTCGCCCTCGCCGTCCAGCGCATCGCCGCCGAGCACACGGCGGAGATCACCGCCTCCGCGGTGGCGCTCCCCAAGGACGACATGAAAGGCCGCATCATCGGGCGCGAGGGCCGGAACATCCGCGCCTTCGAGCTCGCGACCGGTGTCGACGTCATCATCGACGACACGCCGGACACGGTGGTGGTCTCCTGCTTCGACCCGGTGCGGCGCGAGGTGGCGCGGCTGGCGCTCGAGAAGCTGGTGGCCGACGGCCGCATCCATCCGGGGCGCATCGAGGAAGTCGTCGAGAAGGCGAAGAAGGAGGTCGAGGCCGGCATCATCGAGACGGGTGAGCAGGCGGCCTACGAGGTGGGCGTGCACGGTCTCCACCCTGAGCTCATCAAGCTGATCGGCCGCATGAAGTGGCGGACGAGCTACGGGCAGAACATCCTCTTCCACTCCAAGGAAGTCGCGTTCCTGGCCGGCATCATGGCCGCCGAGCTCGGGCTCGACGTGGCGATGGCCAAGCGCGGCGCGCTGCTGCACGACATCGGCAAGGTGCTGACGCACGACCACGAGGGCACGCACGTGCAACTCGGCGTCGAGGTCGCGACCAAGCACGGCGAGCATCCGCTGGTGGTGAACTGCATCGCCGCGCACCACGACGACGTGCCCCATGAGAGCGAGGTGTCGGTGCTGGTGCAGGCCGCCGACGCCATCTCCGGCTCGCGCCCCGGCGCGCGGCGCGAGGCGTTCGAGACGTACGTCAAGCGACTGGAAGGCCTCGAGAAGATCGCCTCGAGCTACAAGGGTGTGGACCGCGTGTTCGCGATCCAGGCCGGACGCGAGATCCGCGTCATCGTGGACCCCGAGGGGATCGACGACAACCGCATGCAATCACTCACCGAGGAGATCGCGCGCCGGGTCGAGTCCGAGCTGCAGTATCCCGGACAGATCAAGGTGGTGGCGATCCGAGAGAAGAGGACGACCGACATTGCCCGCTGAACGGATCGATGGCGTCGCCATCGCCAAGACGGTGCGCGCCCGCGTGGCGATCGAGGCCGCGGAACTGAAGGCGAAGGGCGTGACGCCGGGACTCACCGTCGTGCTGGTGGGCGACGACCCGGCGAGCGCGGTGTACGTCGGCAGCAAGGAGCGCGCGTGCAAGGAGGCGGGGATGAACGGCGAGACGATCCGCCTCCCCGCCGAGACGAGCGAGGCCGAGCTGTTGGCGGTGATCGACCGCCTCAACGCCGACCCGGCGGTGCACGGCATCCTCGTGCAGATGCCGGTGCCGAAGACCATCAACGCGCAGGCGGTCATCCGCCGCATCGCGCCGCACAAGGACGTCGACGGCTTCCATCCGGTGAACGCCGGCAAGGTGCTGATCGGCGACGCGGACGGGTTCGCGCCCTGCACGCCGGCCGGCGTGCAGGTCATGCTGATGGAGAGCGGCGTGAACACCGCGGGTTTGGAGGCGGTGATCCTCGGCCGCAGCACGATCGTCGGCAAGCCGATGGCGGCCCTGTTGATGCAGGCGGGAAAGGGCGCCGACTGCACGGTCACCGTCTGCCACTCGCGCACCAAGGACCTCGCCGCGCACACGCGCCGCGCGGACATCCTGATCGCCGCCATCGGCAAGCCGGAGATGGTGACGGCCGACATGGTGAAGCCGGGCGCGGTGGTGATCGACGTCGGCATCAACCGCGTGACCGATGCGTCCCTCCCTCGCGGGTACCGCATCGTAGGCGACGTGAAGTTCGACGAGGTCAGCGAGATCGCGTCGCTGATCACGCCCGTGCCGGGCGGCGTAGGACCGATGACGATCGCGATGCTGCTCGCCAACACGGTCCGCGCCGCGCGCAAGGACCTTCAGTCGGCGACCGGCGCCTGAGACGGTGGATCTCTTCCAGGCCGCCCCCGGCGAGACCGCTGCCGCCGCAATTGCCGTCGCCGAGCTGAACGAGACGGCGAAGGTCGTGATCGAGGGGGCATTTCCGCGACTCTGGGTGAAGGGCGAGGTCTCGAACCTCACCAAGCACCGGAACGGCCACTGGTACTTCACGCTCCGCGACGCCACTGCGCAGCTCACCTGCGTCGTCTGGGCGCGCGACACGCGGCGCATCCCCGCCGTGCCCAACGAAGGCATGCACGTGATGGCGCGCGGCCAGCTCACGGTCTATGCCGCGCAGGGCAAGATGCAGTTCCAGGTGGACGCGCTGGAGGCCGAGGGCGAGGGGCTCTGGAAGAAGGCGTTCGACGAGACGAAGGCGCGGCTCGACCGCGACGGGCTCACGGCGGCGGCGCGCAAGCGTCCGCTGCCGCGCTTTCCGCGCACGGTGGCCGTGATCACGAGTCCCGACGGCGCGGCGTTGCGCGACATCGTCTCGGTGATCCGCCGCCGGAACCCCGGCGTCTCGGTCGTCGTGATCCCGGCCGCGGTGCAGGGCGACGCGGCGCCGGAATCGATCTGCGCGGCGCTCGACCGGCTCGACCGCTGGGGCGGCGCCGACGTGCTGATCATCGGGCGCGGCGGCGGCTCGCGCGAGGACCTCTGGGCGTTCAATCACGAGCAGGTCGCGCGCGCGCTCGCGGCCTGTCGCGTGCCCACCATCTCCGCGGTCGGGCACGAGACGGACTTCACGATCGTCGACTTCATCGCCGATGTGCGCGCGGCCACGCCCTCGGTGGCCGCCGAGTCGGCGGTGCCGGTGCTCGCCGAGGTGCGCATGGCCGTCCGCGTGCTCGCCGGCGCGATGAGCGACGCGCTCGAGGACCGGCTGCAGCGCGGCGCGCGCGACCTGCGCCAGCGGTCCGAGGGCCTCGCGCAGCGCGCGCGTCGCGTCGTCGAGCGCCGGCGCGCGCGCGTGCAGCAACTCGCCGGCCGCATCGAGGCGCTCTCTCCGCTCGGGGTGCTCGCGCGCGGCTTTGCGGTGGCGCGCGGCCTCGAGGGCCACGCCTTGCCGCGGCTCGGCGCCTTCGCCGCCGGCGAACGGTTCGACCTGCTGCTCCAGGACGGGCGCGTGCGAGCGCTCGCCGAGTCCCTGCACACCGACGCGCCCCACCTACGGAAGGACGCATGACCTCATCGTTCGAGAACACCCTCAAGCGGCTCGAGCAGATCGCCAATTCGCTCGACCGCGACGACATCCCGCTCGAGGACGCGCTCGTGCTCTTCGAGGAAGGCATCGCCAAGCTCCGCGAGGCCACGACCGCGCTTGCCGAGGCCGAGGGCAAGGTGCAGACGCTGATCGAGCAGTCGCAGGGCGTGTTCGAGGTGCGCGAGTGACGGCGGGAGTTCCGACCGTGTCCGGCACGCCCGTCAAGGGAGGATCCGCCGAGGAACTCTTCGAGCGCCGGCGCCCCGACGTCGCGCGCGCGCTCGACGCGCTGATGGAGGAGCACCTCCCCGCACACGGCGGACCCGTCGCCGACGCCATTCGCTACGGCATCGCGGGCGAGGGCAAGCGCCTGCGCGCGATACTCGTGATGGCCGCGTACCGCGCCGCGCGCGGGCAGGGTGACGTGCTGCCGCTGGCCGCCGCCGTCGAGGTGGTGCATGCGTATTCGCTCGTGCACGACGACCTGCCGTGCATGGACGACGATGACATGCGTCGCGGCCGCGCGACGGTGCACAAGGTGTTCGGGGTGCCGGTGGCGACCGCTGCCGGCATGGCGATGGTGCCGCTGGCGGCGCGAGCGGTCGAGGCGGCCGCACGAACGCTCGGGCTTCCGCCGGAAGTGCGCAGCGAGATGGTGCGGGTGCTGATGCGCGCCTCGGGCGCCGGCGGGATGGTGGGCGGCCAGCTGCTCGACCTCGAGGGCGAGGGACTCTCGCTTTCGCTCGAGCAGCTCCAGCGCATCCACCGCCTCAAGACGGGGGCGCTGATCGAGGCCTCGATGACGCTGGGCGGCCTTGCCGCGCAGGCGGCGCCGGCGATGCTCGCGGCATTCGCGCACTTCGGCGCCTGCATCGGCCTCGCCTTCCAGATCACCGACGACGTGCTCGACATCACGGGTACAAGTGATCAGCTGGGCAAGACCGCCGGCAAGGACATGCAGTTCCACAAGAGCACGTATCCCTCGCTGCTTGGCATCGACGGCGCCAGGGCGCGCGCGGAGGCGCTGGTTGCCGACGCCTGCGACGGGCTGCGGCGTCAAGGGGCACTGACCGCCGAACTGGAGCACATTGCCCGGTTCACGGTGGCTCGCACTTCGTGAACCACAGGGTATCTTCCGAAGCGATGAAAGACTCCATCCTCGACCGCGTGAATAGCCCCGCCGACCTCCGGCGGATGAGCCCCGAAGAACTCGCCCAGCTCGCGCAGGAACTTCGCGAATTCCTCATCCAGAGCTGCTCCGTCACCGGTGGCCATATCGGCGCCGGCCTCGGGGTGGTGGAGCTGACGATCGCCCTGCACGCGGCCTTCGACACGCCGCGCGACCAGCTCGTGTGGGACGTGGGCCACCAGGCCTACCCGCACAAGGTGCTCACCGGGCGTCGCGACCTCATGCACACGCTCCGGCAGGAGGGCGGCATCTCCGGCTTCCTGAAGCGGACCGAGAGCGAGTACGACGCTTTCGGCGCCGGCCATGCCGCGACCTCGATCTCGGCCGCGCTTGGCATCGCCGCGGGCCGCGACATCAACGGCGAGGACTTCAAGGTCGCCGCCATCATCGGTGACGGGTCGCTCGGCTCCGGTCTCGCATACGAGGCGCTCAACAACGCCGGGGCGACGGACCGCGATTTCATCGTCGTGCTCAACGACAACGAGATGAGCATCGCGCCCAACGTGGGCGCGATGCACAAGTACCTCACCTCCGTGCAGCGCAACCCGATCTACAACCGGCTGCGCGCCGCGATCGGTGACTGGGTGGACCAGCGGAGCGGCATGCTCAAGGACGCCGGCACGCTCGTGCGGCGCTGGGAAGAGTCGGTGAAGGCGTTCCTGACGCCGGGCGTGCTGTTCGAGGAACTGGGCTTCCGCTACTTCGGCCCCATCGACGGCCACGACATCCCGCAGATGCTTGAGACGTTCAAGGCCGTGCGCGCGTTCAAGGGACCGCGGCTCGTGCATGTCATCACGACCAAGGGCAAGGGATTCCCGGCCGGCGAGCACGGCGAGAAGTGGCATGCGCTGCCGCCCGGCCACGACCCGGCGACGGGCAAGCAGCTCAAGGCCTCGACGGCGAACCCCAACTACACCGCGGTGTTCGGCAAGGCGCTCGCCGAGCTGATGACGGAGTTCCCGCAGCTGGTCACGATCACGGCGGCGATGCCGAGCGGCACCGGCACCGGCACCGTGCAGAAGCAGCACCCGCAGCGGTTCTTCGACGTCGGCATCGCCGAGGGGCACGGCGTCACCTTCGCCGCCGGCATGGCGACGCAGGGGCTGCGGCCCGTGGTCGCCATCTACTCGACGTTCCTGCAGCGCGGCTTCGACGGCATCATCCATGACGTCGCGATCCAGTCGCTGCCGGTGATCTTCGCGATGGACCGCGCGGGCCTCGTGGGCGAGGATGGCGAGACGCACGCCGGCCTGTATGACATCGCGTACATGCTGGCGGTGCCGAAGATGACGGTCACCGCGCCCAAGGACGGCACCGAGCTGGTGGCGCTCATGCGCTCGGCCGTGGAGCATGCAGATGGGCCGTTCGCCATCCGCTATCCGCGCGAGGTGGCGCCCGACCTCGTGGGGCCCGCGAAGGGAATCCCCGCCGTGCCATACGCCACGTGGGAAGTGCTCCGGAAGGGCGAGGAGATCGCGATCCTGGCCGTCGGGACGATGGTCGCCGAGGCGATGAAGGCGGCCGACGCGCTCGCCGCCGAGGGACTGCCGGTGACGGTCGTGAACTGCCGCTTCCTCAAGCCGTACGACGAGACCACGCTGACGGCGCTGCTGGCGACGCACAGGCAGCTGCTGGTGGTGGAGGAGGGCACGGTCGTGAACGGCTTCGGCGCGTACATGGCGTCGATCGTGAGCGCGATGGACGCCAGCGTGCGCGTCTCGGCGCTCGGCGTTCCGGACCGGATCGTCTATGCGGCCGCCCGCCCGCGCCAGCTCGCACTCTGCGGCATCGACGCGGCGGGCATCGCACAGCGCGTCCGCACGCTGCACGGGAGCGAGGCGCTCGCGGGGTGAGCAAGCGTCTCGGCGTCATCGGGCACCGCGGCTACGACGGGCTCAACGACGTCCTGGCGTTCCTTGCCAACGAGGCGCCGCGCCGCGGGCACCTGCTGTCATACGAGGATGACCTGCTCGCGGACGTCGCGGGCGGTTCGCCGCTCGCGCACCCGGGCGAGCTCGATGCGCTGATCACGCTCGGCGGCGACGGCACGCTGCTGCGCGGGGCGCGGTACGTGGGCAGGACGCCGGTGCCGATCTTCGGCGTGAACCTCGGCAAGCTGGGCTTCCTCACGTCGTGCCGGCACCAGCGCTTCGCCGAGGCGTTCGACGCATTCGAGCGCGGGGAGTATCGCGTCGAGCCGCGCATGGCGCTCGACGCCGAGTCGATGACGGTGGAGGGCGGCGTCGGCGTGAAGTTCCGCGCGCTGAATGACGTCGTCGTGCACAAGGGCGGTTATGCGCGCGTGCTGCGCATGCGCGTGTTCGTCAACGACGAGTTGATGGGCGCGTTCGCCGCCGACGGCGTGGTGATCGCGACGCCCACGGGCTCGACGGCGTACTCGCTCTCCGCCGGCGGACCGGTGGTCGTGCCGACCTTCGACTCGATCATCGTCACGCCGGTGGCTCCGCACACGCTGGCCATCCGTCCGACGATCCTGCCGCCGGACGCGGTGGTGCGCCTGGAGGTCGACGATGCGCCCGAGGAGGTCCTCGTGACGATCGACGGACAGGTGGGCGCCTCCCTCGCCCCCGGCCAGTCGCTGACCGTGCGGCGCAGCCCGTGCCCGATAGGGCTCGTGCGCTTCCCCGGTCGCACCTTCTTCTCGCGCCTGCGTCGCAAGCTCGGCTGGGGCGGGCTGCTCGAGCGCGACCATCACGACAAGACCTGACCGCGCCGCCCTCCCGACGCCCGAGCCAGGTCGACCCGCATGCTGACTGAACTCCGCATCCGCAACCTCGCGATCATCGACACGGTCACGCTGCCCCTCGCGCCGGGGTTCAACGTGCTCTCGGGCGAGACGGGCGCCGGCAAGTCGATCATCGTCGGCGCGCTGGGGCTGCTGATAGGCGAGCGCGCCAGCGGCGACCTCGTGCGCACCGGCGCCGAGAAGGCGACGGTGGAGGGCATCTTCGACATCGCCGGGCAGCAGGCGCTGGTGTCGATGCTCGACGCGCGCGGCATCGAGCTCGTGGGCGACGGCACGCTGGTGCTCAAGCGCGAGGTCACGACGGCTCCAGGTGGACGTACGCGCGCGTGGGTGAACGGCTCGCCGGTGACCGCCGGCGTGCTGGCGGAGATCGGGCGCGCGCTCGTGAACGTGCATGGGCAGCACGAGGCGCAGGCGCTGCTGGAGCCAGAGGCGCAGCGGCATATCCTCGATGCGTTCGGCGAGGCCGGGAGCGAGGCGATCGCGGTGGAGAAGGCTCACGCGGAGGTGATCGAGGCGCGGGCGGCCATCGCTTCGCTCTCGGCGCGCCGCGACGACGCCACCAAGCGCGCCGACTGGCTCGCGCATGTGGCCAAGGAGATCGGCGACGCGGCGCTCAAGGAAGGCGAGGAGGAGCGGCTCGAGGAGGAGGCGCGACGCCTCACGCATGCCGGCGAGCTGCAGGCGCTGATCGGCGAGCTGACGACGGCGCTCGACGGCACCGACGAGTCCGCACTCGGCGCACTCGGACACCTGCAGAAGCCGCTGGGCGCATTGCAGCGCATCGACCCTGCGACGGCGCGGCTGCAGGAACTCTACGACGCCGCGTGGTACGCGCTCGAGGAGCTCGCGCGCGAGGCGCATGCGTACGAGGAGGGGATCGAGATCGACCCGGCGCGCCTCGACGAGGTGGAGCGGCGCCGCGACCTGATCTTCCGGCTCACCAAGAAGTACGGCGGCAGCGTGGAGGCCGTGCTCACCAGCGGCCGCGAGGCGCGCGCCGAGCTGGACCTGCTCGACACCGCCGGTCTCGACCTCCGTTCACTCGACGCGCGCGTGAAGGAGGCCGAGTCCGCGTTGGCGACGGCCGCGGGCAAGCTCTCGAAGAAGCGACGCACCGCCGCCGCGGCGCTGGCGAAGTCGGTGGAGAAGCGCCTGCCGGACCTCGGCATGCCCGATGGCCGCTTCCTCGTCGAACTCACCACGCGCAGCGAGCCGGCCGCGACTGGCGCCGAGGACGTCGAGTTCCGGGTGGCGCTCAACGTGGGGCACGATGCGCGCGCGCTGGCCCGCGTCGCCTCCGGTGGCGAACTCGCGCGCGTGATGCTCGCGCTCAAGACCATCCTCGCGCGGCTCGACGGCGTGCCGACGCTGATCTTCGACGAGGTCGACGCCGGCATCGGCGGTCGCACGGGGCTGATGGTCGGCGACGCGATGCGCGACGTGGCCGCGCATCACCAGGTGTTCGCCATCACGCACCTGCCGCAGATCGCGGCGCGCGCTCACCATCACATCGTCGTGCGGAAGGGCGCCAAGGGCGGCGTCACGACGTCGGACGTGGCGTTGGTGACCCACGAGGACCGGGTCGACGAGATCGCGCGGATGCTGGGTGGCGATGCGGAGAGCGTGACGAGCCGCGAGCACGCGCGGGAACTGCTGGCCCGCGCGTCAGGCGTTCAGCGCCCGAACAGTCGCGTGTAGTACCGCAGCTGGAGCCGGTCCTCCCAGCGCTTCGGCACGATCCCCTCGCCGCTGCTGACCGACTGCTGGTGCGAATACGAGATCTCGAACCGGCCGCCGATGCGGGCCGCTGTCTGCGCCGCGAGCGTGGAGAAGGAGATCTCGAAGCCCACGCGCTGCTCCGTGCTCGCGTTCGCGCTGCGCATGCCGGTGTCGTCCAGCGGCACGATGCCGGCTCCCGGCGGCGCCGCGGTGGCCGTGGAAGGCACGGTGTAGTCGTCGCCGCCACGTTCGCGCCAGCCCCAGTAGCCGCCGACGGCGAAATAGTCGTTGAGCAGCCACCGCGGCGAGACCTCGGCCTGCATCACCGCGCCGCGCTTCACCGGCGCGACCACTTCGCGCCACGACTCGAGGAGCTGGTCGCCCTCCGTGCTCGGCACGCGGATCAGCGCGTCCTCGCCCTGCGCCTGTGCCCAGCCGAGCGAGACCGTCGACCAGAATCGCTCGTTGATCACGATGTCCGTGTATGAGCGCACGCCGAGGGCGTTCTCGCCGGTTCCCGTGCCGAGGTCAAGGAAATCGCCCGGCTCGGCCGCGATGCCGCTGCCGATGCGAAAGGTGAGGCCCACCGACTGCCGGAGCCCGAAGCGGCTGGCCTTCATGCGCGCGACCGTCGCGCCGGAGCCCGAAGCGGCTGGCCTTCATGCGCGCGACCGTCGCGCCCGAGCCCGCGCCACCGAACGAGTCGTACAGCTTGACCTTCACGCCGACGTCGATGTCGCCGATGTTGATGCGTGCGCTGCCACGCAACGGCCGCGCGCCGTAGCCGTTGGTCGAGTCGGCGATCAGGCGATTCAGGTCCGCCAGCGCGAGTGGCGCCTGCGCCCCGAGCGGCAGCCCCGTCGTCGCCGAGATCTCGCTGACGCCGTAGCGCGTGAAGGCGTTGCGCAGCGAGTCCACGCGGGCGAGCAGCGCGAGCTCGGCCGCCGAGCCGGCCATCGGCACGTACGCCGAGGGCGTGACTCCACCCGCCGCTCCGTAGGTGGATTCGAGGCGACCCGCGAACGCCGCGGTGCCGGCGATCAGCGCATCGACCTGCGCGGCCTCGGCGAGGACGGTCGGGCAGGCGGGAGATGACGCCGGGTTCGCGGTGCATGCGTCCCGCTGCGCCGTGAGCGACGCCGACGCAGCCACGTAGCGGTCGATGGTCGCGCGGTTCGACGCGCCGACGCCGCTGCCGATGAAGAACGGATTGAGCCCGACCGTCGCCGCGCTGCCGTCGCTGCGGAACTGCGCCTCGGAACGCACGCGCACCAACGGCGCCGTGACGCCAAGCGTGAGCCAGTCGGTGGCGCCGAACTCGAGCGAGAACGGCGTCACGAAGATGCGCTGGCGAAGGTCGAGACTGGTGGAGCCGAGCGACGCGGCGAAGTCGCTCACGCCGAGATCGCGGACCGACTGCTGGAGCGGCCCGAGCACGGCGAGCTGTTCCGGCCCCAGCGCGCTGAACGAGAAACCGCCGCCGAGCGGCTCGAGTGCGCCGTTTCGCCAGCGGTCACGGAAGACGGTGTGCTCGCCGCCGATGCCGATGCGGAGCGTGCCACGCTGCTCCGTCACCGCATCTGCGGTGACGCCGCGTACGCGCTGCGCCGAGAGCCGCGCGGCCGGGGAGGCAGCGGGCCAAGCGAGTGCGAGCGCCGCGAGCGCGGCGAGGGAGGGTAGTAAGGAGCGCATGGAAGGGCGGTGGGCTAGTTTAGCATCGTACCCCACTCAAAGTAACGTGACGACCGAGACCTCCTCGCCCGACGCAACTCCTGGCCGTGATGCCGCCCCGCTGCCGACCATGCCGTGGCAGATCACCGGCAACCACTGGCTCGCGCTTCCCTGCGTGCATCCGACCGACGGCTCCATCCATGCGGTGAGCCTCCTGCACCGAGGCGCGCGCTCGGCGGTGGAGTTCGCCGGATCGGCGGATTTCCTCGAGGGCAACGGCGCGGCGCTCGCCCGGCCAGTGGTGACCGTGGATGACCAGCCCGTCGCGCTCGCGCGGAACGGCATCGCGTGGGAGCGGGCGCTGCAGTGGCTGCCGACGTTCACGTCGCAGGCCGACGACCTCGTGATCCGCGGCACCGTCTTCGCGCCGTTCGGCCGCGATGCCGACATCGCCGGCGCCGTGTACGCGATCGCGTTCGAGAACCGGGGCAAGCGTCCGAAGCGCGTGCGCCTGGGACTCGAGGGCACGCTCGGTCATCGCCAGCTCCGGGTACGCACGCCGCGCCCCGCCGAGGACGCGCATCGCGTGACGCTCGCGGGTGAAGGCGTGGTGGTGCTCGATGGCGCCGCCGCGCCGGGCCTCTGCGCGCTCGCCATCGCCGCCGACGGCGCGGCGACGATCGAGTTGCGGGACGAGTCGACTGGCGCCCCGGGCTATTCGATCTCGCGCGAGGTCACGATCGGCGCCGGCGAGCGCCTCGAGACGGCGTTCTACATTGCCGCCGGCCCCGAGCGCGATGGCGCCGAAGCGACCGTCGGCGTGATGCGACGCCGTGGCTGGAGGGCGCTGCTCACCGCCACGCGCGACGCGCTGCGCATGCTCGAGCAGTCCACCGGCATGGAGTCGCTCGACGCGCTGATCAACCGCAATCTCCTGTTCGCCTACTTCTACGCCGTGGGCCGGGCGCTCGACGACGCGCACTTCTACCTCGTGCGGAGCCGCGCACCCTGGTGCGCGTGGGGCGTCACGGTGCGCGACTGGGAGGCGCTGGCGTGGACGGTGCCGGCGATCCAGCTCGCGGACCCGCCGCTGGCGCGCGAGCTGATCCTGCGCGCCTGCGAGGTGCACGGCTACGCTCCCGGGCGCGGCGTCGACTACCTCGACGGCACGCTCTTCGAGCCGGGCTTCACGCTCGAGGGCGCGGCGTCGTACGCCATCGCCACCGAGCGCTACATCCGCGAGACCGGCGACGACCAGATCGTGGAAGAGGTGGTGCTGGCCGACACGCTCTATGTGTCGCACGACGAGATCGCGATGCGGCGCGACGAGAAGCATCCGCTCTATCACACCGAGGTCACGCTCGACCGCCAGCCGGCCGCGCTGCCATATACGCTGCACGGCAATGCGGTGGTGGCCTACGCGCTCGACGCGTTCAAGAAGACGCTCGACGAGGAAGCTGCGCGCGAGGTGCAGGACGCATCGGCGGTGCGCGCCGCGCTGCGCCGCCGCTTCTCGACCGGGGCCGAGGGCAAGACGACATTCGCCGCGGCATCGGACCTCGCGGGCAAGCAGACGCTCGACGACGATCCGGTGGGCTCGGCGCTCTGGCTGCCGCTCTGGGAGACCGTGGAGCGCACCGATTCCGTGTACCGTCGCACGGCGAAGCGCATCGGCGACTCCGAGAGGCTGGTGGTGCAGGTGGCGCGGCTCTTCGGGCCGGATGCGTCGGAGACGCTGGAGTGGCTGCGGCGCGCGCCGCTGGGGCACGGGCTGGCGGCCGAGTATGTGGACGAGGAGGGACGTGCGACCTCGCATGGAGGTGACGCGTCGCTGAGCGGGCTGCTGGCGTATGCGGCGTGGTATACCGTGCACGCGCACGGGGTGCGGCCGTAGCGCTTCAGCCCTTCGTGAACGCGAGCGCGTAGCCGACGAACACGGCGCCGACCGAAAGCACCACGCTGACGAGTGCGTACGTTGCCGCGCGCCCGATCTGGTTGGCGTGCACCATCCCAGCGCCTTCGAGAGCGAAGGCCGAGAAGGTCGTGAAGCCGCCGCAGACGCCGATCATGAGGAACGCCCGCAGCTGCGGCGACGCGTCGGTGCTCACCGACCACCGCAGCACGAAGCCGAGGACCATCGAGCCCACGATGTTGACGGTGAGAGTGGCCCAAGGGAGCGCGGTGAACGCGGGCAACCGCCGAACGCCATCGCTGATGGCGTAGCGCAATGCCGAGCCGATCGCGCCACCGAGCGCGACCCAGAGCACGGTGCCGGCCGGGAATGCGGCGGCGGGAGAGGGGATCAAGGATTCCAGGTGCCGGGGGTGGGAATCGAACCCACATGGGGTTGCCCCCAACGGATTTTAAGTCCGTCGCGTCTCGCCACTTTCGCCACCCCGGCAGTGCGGTAACTGATGCTCCGGCAACGCGAATCTCCGCGCGCCGACGCTGCATGCTACTTGCACGGAGGCCGCCGCGGCAACCGCGCGCCTTCCGCCTCTTGACTCTATACCAAGATACAGGGTGCATCATCATCGCAGACCCTCAATGCGGAGGCATTGTGATGATGATCGACCGACAGACGCTGCGGCGCGCCGCGACGATGACCGGACTGGCGCTCGTGCTCAGCGCCGTCGTCGCGACCGACGCGCGCGCGCACTGCGACACGATGGACGGCCCGGTGGTGCTCGCCGCGCAGAAGGCCCTCGAGAGCGGCGCCGCGAGCCACGTGATGATCTGGGTGCGACCGCAGGACGAACCGGCCATACGGCATGCGTTCGACCATGCGCTCAATGTGAGGAAGCTCGGTGGCGAGGCCCGCCAGCTCGCCGACCTGTACTTCTTCGAGACGGTGGTCCGCCTGCATCGCGAGGGCGAAGGCGAGCCGTACACCGGGCTCAAGCCGGCGGGCACCGATCACGGGCCGGTGATTCCCGCAGCGGACCGCGCGGTCGCCACCGGTGATGTCGCCGCGCTGGAGACGCTGCTGCTGCACGCCGTGCGGGACGGACTTCGCGAGCGTCTCGACCGCGCGCTGGCGACGAAGACCTTCGCGCCCGGCGACGTGGCGGCGGGGCGCGCCTACGTCGCGGCGTACGTGCCGCTGCTGCACTATGTCGAGCAGGTCCACGCCCTGGCCGCGGGAACGGCGCACGGCGCTGCCGCGGGAGCCACGCACGACGCGCCCCACGGCGCGGCACACGGGGCCAAGCACCCATAGTCGCGCAACAAAGCCCCGGCCTGAAGTCCGCGTTAACGACGACGGCGCGCCGCCATCGCCGGCGCGCCTTCTCGCATCTGGTCCCTGACGTACAGAGCGGGAAACGGGACTCGAACCCGCGACCCCAACCTTGGCAAGGTTGTGCTCTACCAACTGAGCTATTCCCGCATACGGCGAACGTTAGGCGAGTCGGTGCGCACGGGCAAGCGGCTGTCGGTTAAGTTTGTCCAACATGTCTGATGTCGTGTCTCTCGCCGCCGAACTGCTCGCCACTCCCTCGACCACGCGCGACGAGGGTGCGGTCGTGGATCTTGTCGCCCGCTGGCTCATCGCCCGCGACTGGAACGTCACCGTGCAGGAGGTCACGCCGGGACGCGGGAACGTCTGGGCGTCGCGGAAGGGCGGCGGCGTCACGCTCTCCACGCACCTCGACACCGTCCCGCCTTACGTGCCGCCCCGGCGCACCGACGGGCGCCTCTACGGTCGCGGCTCCTGCGACGCCAAGGGCATCGCCGCCGCGATGATGGTGGCCGCCGACCGGCTCGCCGCCGAAGGCGAGCAGCGGGTCGACCTACTCCTGGTCGTCGGCGAGGAGCGCGGGTCCGACGGCGCACGCGCCGCCAACCAGCTCCCGGCCACCAGCAAGTGGCTCATCAACGGCGAGCCCACCGAGAGCATACTCGCTTCCGGCTGCAAGGGCGCGCTCCGCGTGACGGTGCGCACCACGGGTCGCGAGGCACACTCGGCTTACCCGCATCTCGGGGCCTCCGCCATCGCGCCGATGCTCGCGATGCTCCCGGAACTCGACCACCTCGAACTCCCCGTCGACGCGATCCTCGGCCCGACCACGGTCAACGTGGGCCTCATCCGCGGCGGCACCGAGGCGAACATCGTGCCCGGCGAGTGCGAGGCCGAGATGATGGTGCGCCTCGTCGGCGACGTGGCTCCCGTGAAGAAGCAGCTCGACGCCTGGGCGGCCGGGCGCGCCGAGCTGGAATACGGCTCGTTCATCCCCGCGCAGCACTTCCACACGGTGGATGGCTTCGAGGCCGCGCCCGTCGCATACACCTCCGACATCCCGCTCCTCACCAACTGGGGCAAGCCGCTGCTCTTCGGGCCTGGCTCCATCCACGTCGCGCACACCACCGAGGAATACGTCGACGAGGACGAGCTGCGCCGCAGCGTCGACAGCTACATGCGCCTCGTCCGCACCCTGCTCGGTTGATGCGTCACGTGCACTCGCCTCCGCCACCGCCACCCGGCCGTCCTTCATGACGGACTCTCGCCTTCCCGTAGCCGTGCTCGGTGCGACCGGCGCCGTCGGACAGACGTTCATCCGTCTGCTCGCGGGGCATCCCTGGTTCCGCCTCGCCGAGGTGGCCGCCAGCGAGCGTTCGGCCGGCAAGTGCTACGCCGACGCGACCCGCTGGATCGAGGGCACCATGCCCGCCGACGTCGCGGGCATGACGGTCACCCGCTGCGATCCCGCGGGCGTCAGCTCGCCGGTCGTCTTCTCGGCGCTCGATGCCGCGGCCGCCGAAGTGCTCGAGCCTGCGTTCGCCAAGGCCGGACGGTTCGTGCTCAGCAATGCGAAGAACTTCCGCATGGAAGCGGAC
>Ga0247822_10000985_pt1 | contig 16692 bp, 13 predicted proteins | sample 13C_Cellulose_Da_FD_192423 | JGI IMG/M metagenome (GOLD analysis project Ga0247822, IMG submission 192423) | Soil microbial communities from agricultural site in Penn Yan, New York, United States - 13C_Cellulose_Day30 | ecosystem: Environmental > Terrestrial > Soil > Agricultural land | place...
CGACGACTCACGATCACTTCTCGCCCGGCGGCCGTACGCACTCTTCCTCGCCGGGCGGTTCTGCGGCACGCTCGCGACCGGGTCGCAATCGGTCGTCATCGGCTGGGAGGTGTACGAGACCGCCCGCGAGACCATGTCGGTCGCCGAGGCCTCTTTCGTGGTCGGGATGATCGGCCTCGCCCAGTTCCTCCCGCTCTTCGCGCTCACGCTCCTCGCCGGCGAGGCGGCCGACCGGCACGACCGCCGCCGCATCCTCGCCCTGTGCTACCTGACCCAGCTCCTGACCGCGGTCGCGCTCGCGCTCCGGTCGGAGTTCGGCAGCGGGCTGTGGCCCATCTTCGCCCTCGCCGCCCTGTTCGGCTCCGCCCGGGCGTTCTTCCAGCCGGCGGCGAGCGCGCTCGGCCCGATGCTCGTCCCGCTCCGGCTCCTGCCCCGGGCGATCGCGACGAACTCGCTCGCCGCCCAGCTCGCGAGCATCCTCGGCCCGGCCGTCGGCGGACTCCTCTGCGCGGCCTCCCCCGCCCTCGGCTACGTCGTGAGCGCCGCCCTTTACGCTACCTCGGCCGTCTGCGTGCTCCTCATCCGGGCGGACGCCCGGCCGCACGTCGAGCCGGGCCGGTCGCGGGCCGCGCAGATCCGGGAGGGGCTCGGGTACGTGTGGGGCAACAAACTTGTCCTCGGTGCCATCTCCCTCGACCTGTTCGCGGTGCTCCTGGGCGGGGCGACCGGCCTCCTGCCGGTGTTCGCCCGGGACGTGCTCCACGTCGGACCGGAGGGGTTCGGGGTGCTGCGGGCCGCGCCCGCGGTCGGGGCGCTGGTCGTGGCCGCCTACCTCTCGGTCCGGCCCGTCCGCACGCGGGCCGGGGTGAAGATGCTCGTCGCGGTCGGCCTGTTCGGGCTGATGACGGTGGTGTTCGCGTACTCCCGGTGGCTGCCGCTGTCGGTCGTAGCCCTCGCGGTCCTGGGCGGGGCGGACATGGTGTCGGTTTTCACCCGCCAGAGCCTGGTGCAGATCGCGACACCCGACCGGATGCGCGGGCGGGTGTCGGCCGTCTCGACGCTGTTCATCGGCGCGTCGAACGAGCTCGGGGAGTTCGAGAGCGGGGTCGTCGCCCGCGTCCTCGGGCCGGTCGGGGCCGTGGCGTTCGGCGGGTTCGCGGCGATAGGCGTGACCGCGCTCTGGGCCTGGCTCTTCCCGCCGCTCCGGCAGGCGGACCGCCTGGTCTGACGGGTCCGAGGCGACTGTGCTCGATATCCCGATCGACTACCGACCTTGCCCGGTCGCCTGCGGCGACTTACCATCCTCCACTTTCCAAGGATCCGAGGTGCCGATGGACGTCTCCTGCCTCACCCCGATCCTGAACGTGTCGGACATGGCCGCGAGCTTCACCTGGTTCGAGAAGCTCGGGTGGAAGAAGCTGTGGGACTGGGGCACACCGCCGACGTTCGGGGCGGTCGGCTCCGGGAAGGTGGAGATCTTCCTCTGCCTCGGCGCACAGGGGTCGCGGGGCGGGCCGATGCCGAAGTTCGCCGGCGACGGCGAGACGGGCGGGGTGTGGATGAGCTGGTTCCTCGGCTCCCCGGCCGAGGTGGACGCGGCCCACGCCGTCGCGCTGCAACACGGGATGACCGTCACCCACCCGCTGACGGACGATCCGTGTGGCGTCCGCGAGTTCCACCTCAGGCACCCCGACGGCCACACCTTCCGCGTCGGCGCGGAGATCTGCGAATAATTCGGATCGGGACGACCCATGCTGCCACCGCTCATCGCCGACGCCTTCCATACACTGCCGGCCGACCTGGTCGCAGTTTGCCGTCCGCATTCGTGGGAGGAGCTCACTGCCGTGCCCGGTGACGGCCTCCGTTCGGTACGCGACATCTTGGTGCACCTGATGGACAACGAGGCCGGGTGGGTCGGGCACGTCGTCCGCGGGGAGCCGCGGCGGCGGTTCGACCCGGCGGCGTTCGACGGGCTCGACTCGGTCCTCGCCGAGTGGGAGCCGCTGCGGGCGGCGAGTGTGGCAACCATCCTCGGGCTGACCGAGGAAGCCCGCCGGTCCCGGCGGCCCCTCCCGTGGGACGCGGCGAAGACGGTGAGCGTCGAGGAGATCGTGTGGCACATCGTGGGCCACGACCAGTACCACCGCGGGCAGGCGTTCACCCGGCTCGCCCTACTGGGCCGCCGGGACCTGCCCGACCACGACCTGATCCGGGTGGCGTGATGCCGGAGCTCTCGCACTCAGTGATGGCGTGGACCGCGGGCGTCCTGCTCGCCGCGTACGCGGTCGGCATCCTGTACGCGCTGACGGCACCGGTGAAGCAGCACGACCCGCAGCGGGGCCAGGCGGTCGGGTGCCTGATGATCGTGCTCGCGGGGTTGCTCGCCCTCGGGGCAACGCTCGCTGCCGGGGTGTGCTGGGATGTGGCTACGCTCGTGTGGGTGCCGTTCGTCACGACCGTGTTTCCGGCGGTGAGCCTCGTCGGTAGCGGGGTGTACCACCTGGTAGCGAGGCTCCGTGGACGGGATTAGTGGCGTGTGCGAGTGAGAGTCCGATCTGCAGCCTTCAGCAAACTCCGGGGCGGAGAGGTGAGCCGGTCCGGTCTCACAGTTCGAGCCGTCGGGTGATCCCGACCGCCTCGAGGAACGTCTCGTCGTGGCTGACCACGAGCAGCGCGCCGTCGAAAGCCCGCAAGCCGGCCTCAACCGCCTCGATCGAATCGACGTCCAGGTGGTTCGTCGGCTCGTCGAGGATCAAGAGCGGTGGCGGCCTGACGCCGAGTACGCAGGCGAGGCCGGCCCGGAGCGCCTGCCCGCCGCTCAGCGTCGAGACCGGTTGCATCGCGGCGTCGGCCCGGAACAGGAACTTGGCGAGGGCGGCCCGGCACGCTTGCTCGTCCGTCCTCGAGTTGAGTCGCAGGAAGTTGTCGCGGACGGAGGCCGCCGGGTCGAGCACGCCCACCCGCTGGTCGAGCAGCGTGAACGGGGTCATGACCTGAACCACCCCGGACCAAGGGGTCAACTTGCCGGTAACCAGTGCGAGCAGCGTCGTCTTCCCCGCGCCGTTCGGTCCGGTGACGGCGACCCGTTCCGGCCCGGTGAGGGTGAGGGACAGGTCGCTCAAGACCGGTCGGCGCGGCTCATAGCCGACCGTTGCCCCCTCGACCTTCAGCACCGTCTTTCCGGCCGGAAGCTGCGTCGGCGGAAGCTTGACGGTGAGCGGCTGGAGCACTTCGATCCGCCCGCGGGCGGTTGCCGCGGCGGCGAGGGCCTGCTCCCGCTGGCGTTCGGCGAGACGGGCGTTCCCGCCGGCCGTGTCCTCGCTCCGGTCCTTCAGCGTGCCGAGCACGATCCGCGGCGTCCCGCCCTTGAGCCCCTTCCGCTTGCCCGCGCCGCTCCGGCGGGTGTGCCGCTCGGCCGCCTCCTGCACTCCGCGGTCCACGTCCGCGACCCGCTTCTCGGCGTCCGCGAGTTGCCGCTTCGCAGCCGCGAGCTCCTGGGCCTTGAGCTCGCGGTAGCTGCTCCAGTTCCCGCCGTAGCGGGTCGCGCCGAGCGTGGTCAGCTCGACGATGGCGCCCATCGTCTCGAGCAACTCCCGGTCGTGGCTCGCAACGATCGCCCCTCCCCGCCAGCCGGCGAGTAGGTCGATGACCGCCTCCCGGCCGTCGCGGTCGAGGTTGTTGGTGGGCTCGTCGAGCAATAGGAAGTCGGGCTCCGAGAAGACGAGGGCGGCGAGCCCAGCCCGCGTGCGCTGCCCGCCCGAGAGCGTCGCGAGCAGCGTTTCGGGCGGGGCCTCGAGCCCGACGCGACCGAGGGCGGCCGCGATCCGCGTCTCCAAAGTCCAGTCGGCGTCGGCGAGCTCCTCGTCCGTCACCTCGCCGCGGTCGGCGCGGCGCAGGACCGCAAGGGCCTCGGTCGCGCCGAACAGGTCGGCGACCGTTTCTCCCGGGTCTGACAGAATGGCTTGCCGCAGAACACCGAGACTGCCGCTGACGGACACGCCGCCAGCTCGCGGGCAGAGCTCGCCTGCGATCAGCTTCAGGAGAGTGGTCTTGCCCACGCCGTTCCGGCCGACGAGCCCGGTGCGGACCGGGCCGAAGCTCAGGCTGAGGTGGGAGAACAGCTGCGGGCGGTCAGGCGCGGCCCACGCAAGGTCGGACAGGGTGATGGATGCAGGCATGTGAATGACCCCCCGGCGACACGGCGATAAACGCGACGGTATCGACGGCGGTCATCCACATTCCTGTAGCCTCCTGGTACCCGGGGCGCGAGCCTCATCCTGACACGGCGGCCGGGTTCCCGGTTCGCGCCCGGGCCGACATAGGTCCGCCCGGCCCTCCGGCGCGAAGCCGAGTTTCGGCCGTAGCGTCCTGCACCTGCCAAAAAACTTCCCCCGATTGTCACATAATGCCCCTGCCAGTTCGTCCTTGCTGCCGAAGGGGTCCGACACACGACAGGAGGAAGGCCATGGTTCGGGGAATGCTCACACTGGTAGTCGGCATCGCCCTGGGCGCGGGCGCGCTGGTCACGGCCCGGCACGACGAGAAGCACCAGTCGGTGAGGGTGATCGCCGCCCGCGACATCGCCGAGAAGGTGGACGGCAAGGAGGCGAAGGCCACGGCGGTGGAGGTGACGCTCGAGCCCGGCCAGGCGGGCGAACCGCACCGCCACCCGGGGCCGGTGTTCGGGTACGTGGTCGAGGGCGAGTACGAGTGGGCCATTGACGACCAGGAGGCCAAGGTGCTGAAGGCCGGCGAGACGTTCTACGAGCCGGCCGGCTGCCTGCACCGGGTGTCGAAGAACCCCGCGGCCAAGGGGAAAACCCGGGTACTGGCGTGGGTACTCCACCCGCGGGACGCGAAGGGCCTCGTCATCCCGGAACCGAAAAAGTAAGCGGACGGCAGCACGGTGGTGAACTCCGTCGGGTTCTGCCCCGGCGGCCGATGCGACAGACGCACCGTCACCTTGTCCGGCGTGTGCGCCGCCAGGTAGTCGAGCAGTAGGGCCTTCCGCCCGGTGCCGCGGAACTGTGGGTCGCCCACCTTGCGGGTGCCGAAGTGGAAGGCCATCGGCCCGGCGCGGTTGAACGTCTTCGGGTCGAGGGTGAACCCGCGCTCGCCGGCCGGCCCCACCCAGTCGGCGAAGAACCGGTCCTCGCGGCACGGGTCCGTGTACGCCGGAACCCAGGTCCAGTCGCAGGCCGTGTCCATTTCGTCCACGAGCGTCTGCCGCTCGAGCGTCGCTCTCACGCCGGCGAGTTCGGAGACCGGCTTGGTCACCAGCTTCGAGCTGATGCGTACGCCCGCCCGGTAGGTGACGTTCGCGAACGCGTACAGCACGTCGGCCCTGGCGAGGAACGGGGCCGGGCCGATGAACCCGCCGTTGTCGCGGCGCACGTCTGTGACCGTCCGCCAGAACCGCGCCGTCGGGAAGTCGTTGTTCAGGCAGTAGTACACGTCCACCCGCTCGACCTGCCCCGGGTTTGCCGGGGTTACGCGTACCACGGGCACGCCATCGCCGGCAGCGACCTCGACCTGCGGCGTCGCCGGCCACGGGCCGCCCACCCCCTTCAGGTGCGCGTCCATGAACAGAGGCAATGACCTCGCCTCGGCCGGCTCGACGTGGTGGTCGTAGTTCGCGGTGAACACCTGACCCTTCACCTCGGCCGGGACGCGGTCGAGCGTGCGGAAGGCGAGGTCCATCCGCCCGTGGATGTCGTTGGACGCGCTGAGCAAGAGGACCGGGCACTTCACGTTCGCGGCGTGGGCCTCGGGGGCGATGAGCGCCCGCCACAGCTTCAGGTCGTCACCCACGGGGGCCTTCTCGTCCGACGGGTACTGGTAGAACTCCCAGCCGCAGCCGTAGATCGGGGCCGCCGCCTTCACCCGCGGGTCGAGCGCCGCGATGCCCCAGGTGAGAGTCCCGCCGACCGAGACGCCGAACACGCCGAGCTTGTCCCCGTCCACCCCCGGCCGCGTCTCGAGAAAGGTGAGCCCGCGGCGGGCCGCGAGGGTCCAGTGGTACCACGGGTTGTGCCGCGGGGTTGGCGTCATCGAGAGCCCGCCGCCGACCTTCATCATGTCCGCGGGCACCTTGCCCCAGCGGGTGTAGTGCTCCCGCTTGTAACCCGGGCCGAGTTTGGGGAGGTTGGTGTTCCCGCAGAAGTCGAAGCTCAGGCAGGCATACCCCCGCGCCGCCCAGAACCGCGGCCAGTCGAGCCCGGCGGTCTGCCCGCCGCCGTGGACGTGCAGGACGCCCGGCACCTTCCCCTCGGCCTTCTTGGGACGGCCGAAGTGACCGAACACGCGAACCTTCTCGCCCTCGAACACCTCGCCGGTAAAGTACACCGTCTCCAGGTGGACGTCGCCCTCGTCCCAGGCCTTCACCACCTCCACGTCGAGCGGCACGGCCCGCGGGTCGAACCCGGCCCAGAGTTGCCCGGCCGTCGCGACCGGCACGTCCTGCGGCCACGGGTCGGGGGACGCCGCGGCGATCGCGGCGAACACGGCCAAGCCGAGTGTTGCGGAGCGCATGACGGCACCTCGGTCACTCGAACGCGACCATCGCGTGCATACCCAGGTCGTTCACGGTCGCCACCGCCCCGTCGTCGTTCTTCGTCAGCGGCAAGGGGACTCCGCCCGGCTGGAGCGTCGCCCTCGTCACCCCCGGCACCCGGCACCGCACCCTGATGTTGCCGAGCGGGATCACCTCCTCGCGGACCGGCCAAGTGCCCCGCAACTCCGACCGGTTGGGAAACCCCCACTGCTTGTTCAGCTCGTCCGGCAGCGGGGCCACCTTCTGGTAGATCGAGTGCTGCCCCCACGAGCTGCCCTGATTCAGGAGGTGAACGACGTACCGCTTCTTTTCCGGCTGCCGGCGGAACGTGGCCGTGAGGATGAGCGGCCCGTCGACCCCGAGCGGCGGGGCGGCGTCGCGGGCCGCCCACCGCGCGGCCAAGTGAAGCATCTGCCGCATGTACGCGTCCGGGTAGAAGAACATCCCCTTGTCCACCGACGCCGGGAAGTACACGACCCGCCCCTTGCCGTACTCCGACGCGATCACCGCCGGGTGTCGGGCGCGGGCCTTCTCCGCCGGGCCGGCCACGTTGAACGTCGCGAGCACATTCCCGCCGTCGAGCGCCGTCACCTCGGTGGCACTCGCGACGAGCGCGAGCGGCCCCTTCGCCGGCGGGTCACCCGGCTTCAGCCACGCGGTCTGCTGCCGCGAGCGGATCACCGGGTCGCTCACGATCGGGTGCTCGGCGTCGAGGGTCAGGGAGAGTTGATCCGTCCGCTGCTGGACCGCGTGGGTGCCCGCGTACTTCGCGCGGAACAGGTCGGCGAGCGCGAAGTCGTCGCGCTTCTTGAAGTCGGCGTCGTATCGGGACGTCTCGAACGTCGCGACGAGCCCGCCGCCGGCCTTCACGAACCGCCGGACCACCTCGGCCGCCCGGTCGGACAGGCAGGCGACGTTCGGCAGCACGAGCACCCGGACGCCCTGCAACGCCACTGACTCAAGGTCGTGCTCGGTCAGCACCCGGACCGGGACGTGCTTCTCCAGGTAGCTCTTGAACGCCCCGAGGGTGTGCGAGAAGTAGACCGGCAGCGCCCCGCGGGCGTACAGGGTGCGGGTCTGCTCGGACGCGACGATCCCGACGTACGGGACCGCCTCGGACCTCTCGAACCACGCCTCGCGGGCCTTCATGTTCGCGAGGTGTGTCTTGAAGTACTCCTCCCTCCCGGCCGACTCGACGAACTCGGGGACGACCCCCCACGGCGTCCCCTCCAGCCCCCGGAGCTGGATCTCGACCGGCGACGCCACGCCGGAGATGCCGTGGGCGGACGGCTGGATCCAGACCGTCGCCCCCTTCTCGTGCGTGACGCCCTGCATGAAGGCGTACACGAACTGCTGGTAGAGCGGGTCGCCCGGGACTTCCCAGTAGAGCTCGACCGAGGAGAAGTCCACCGCCCCGGAGTACTGGGCGGGGTACTCGCCCATGTACGACTCGGGGAAGTACCACGTCCGGTTCGCCGAGTGGTTGACGTAGATGACGGCCTCCGGGTTCTCCTTGCGGACGGCCGCCCGCATCCGGTCCGCGAACGTGACGAAGTGGTCCTCGTGCCAGGCGAGGTACTTCCGGGCGGCCGGATCCTTCACCGGGTCGAAGAACATCGACCGGTCGGGCACGTCCGACATCGGGAGCGGGATGTCCTTGCCGCCGGAGAACGCGCGGTAGGCCTTCCGGGTCGCGTCGTCGTAGGTGTGCAGGTGGGGCGGGGCGTACCCGTCGAACCAGAACCCGTCGGCCTTGAACTCCCGGGTCACGTACGCGAGTTGCGCGAGGAGCCAGTCGGCGTAGCCGCTGCGGATATTCGCGAAGTTCGGCGTCGGGTCCGGCTTCCCGTTCGGCCGGATCCGGAGCCAGTCCGGGTGGGCCTTGACGAAGGCGGAGTTGCCGACCGGGACCTGGACCGGGCCGACGTAGAAGACTGCCTTGGCCCCGGCCTTGTGGCACTTCTCGACGTGCGCGCGGTGGTAGACCTCGGCCTCCTTCATCTTCTCCGGCGGGTGGAGCGGTGCCGACGGCCCGACGGCGTCCCAGCGGCCCAGGGCGTTCAGGATGACCACGTTGTACCCGGCCTTGAGAAACTCCGTGGCCATTTCCGGGCTGCCGGGCAGGTGGCCGACCCGGAAGTGGGTGCGGGTCCACGCCGGCACCGGCCGGGCCGGGACCGGTTCGGGGACCGACCGGGGCGGGAGGCCTGTGAGCTCGACGGGAGGGAGGTCCTCGCCGGCGGGTGCCGGCGGGACGGCCACGAGCGCGACGAGGAGCGTTACCAGGACGAGTCGCATCGGCGGTCTCGGGGTTTGTGCGAACAGGGGCGAAAAGGCTGACGCGCTGCGTCGGGGGACACAGCAGGTACTCCGGCTTCCAGTGCGCGAAGTTCACGCCCCCGTCGAGCTTGGTCAGTTGCGTTGATTCGCCGCCCAACGCACGTGAATCGCGAATTCATGCGTGTCCCTTGGGTCGCTCCCAGATCGGTCGCCCGTCCCGGTACACCCGGCGGACGTTCAGCTCCCGGTCCAGCACGACCAGGTCGGCGCGCTTGCCCGGGGCGATGCTGCCGACTTCGTGGTCCCACCCGGCGATGCGGGCCGGCGTCAGGCTCGCCATCCGCACCGCGACCTCCAGCGGCACGCCCGTGAGGCGATGGAAGGTTCGCACGCAGTGGTCCAGGCCCACGACACTCGACGCCAGCGCCGTGCCGCACGGAAGCAACCCCACGCCGTTCGCTTTTTGGAACGGCTCGCCGCCGTCGAGCGGGCCGATGAGGTACGGGCCATCGGGCATGTCCAGTGCACGGCTGCAGTCGCTCACGAGCGCAAGTCGCTCGGATCCCTTGACCTTGTACGCGAGCAGCAGGAGCTCGCGCTGCAGGTGCTTGCCGTCGGCGATGACCTCGGTGGTCAGTTCGTCGAAGTAGAGCGTCGCCTCCATCACCCCGCCCCGCATCGGGTAGGTTTGCGTCTGCCGCAGCCGGGCGCGGTCGGACATCGCGCAGAACAGGTGGTCGACGTGCCGGACGCCCCAGCCGACGGCCGCCTCCGTCTGCTCGAACGTCGCGTGCGAGTGGCCGGCGTTGCAGCGGACGCCCTTCGCGCGGCAGGCGCGGACGAACCCCTCGGCCCCCGGCAGTTCTGGGGCGACTGTTGCCGTGACGATGCTGCCCGCGAACGCGAGGTACTGTTCGTACTCGGCGGCGTTAGGCGGTCGCACACCGGCCCCGGGGTGCGCCCCTCGCGCCTCGTAGGCGAAGTAAGGGCCGTAGAAGTGCGCTCCCAGGATGCGTGCCCCGTCCGCCGCGTCCGTCTTCAGCCGCCGGCACAGATCGAGGAAGGTCAGGTGCTGTTCGTGGCTCGCCACGGTCGTTGTCGGCAGGAGGCTCGTGGTGCCGTGGCGGGCGTGCGCGCGGCAGGCGGCACGGAACGCCGCCTCGGTCCCGTCCATGAAGTCGGCACCGTCACCGCCGTGGACGTGGAGGTCGACGAACCCGGGGGCGAGGTACCCGCCCTCCAAGTCGATGCCGGGCCGTGTCTCGCCCGTTGACTCGGTGCGGACCGCGGTGATCCTTGCCCCGTCGACATCAACCCGTGCCCCGGCAAGCAGCCGGTGTTCGAGGATGACGGCACCGCCGTGGAAGGTGAGTGTTCCCATCCGTTGTCCGCTCGGTTTCGTGGTTCTCCGACCCGGGCCAGCCGGCATTCTTGCGGCAGTGGTCAAGATACCGTCACGCACCCGTCGAGGACGGACGATTCGGGCCATCTCGAACGAGATCCCACACGTCCTCGCCGGCGCGGTGGTGAAGGGTACGATGTCGCATTCAGCGCATCCAAACCGCTGTTTCAGGTACACGTTGCGTCTACGGACGTGGTCGAGAGAATGACGTGTGGCTCCCGCCGACACGAGGTACTCCAGCCGTGGGGATCGAGAATGTTACGGGACGAGAGGCCGAAGCGAGACCGGCACGCCCTCAACGCGGACGGCATGGTCCTCTGCAACCCCCGCGACCGGGAGGCCGCACACCGGGCCGAGACGGAAGGCATCGCCACCGACGACCCTTCGGCGGTGACGTGTCGGGACTGCCTCGAACGACTCTACAAGCTCGCGAGAGAAACGCGGGATCGGTGAGCAGTCTTGGCTGGGTGTCCGTGTCGAACGGTACGCCGACCGAGCCCGGCTGCAGGGGAAAGTTTGGCAGCAGTCGCGTGGGCTCTCGACTCGATGAGGTCCCAAGGTGCCCTGAGGTGTCGGCCGAATGCACATCGTCCTGGCGACCGTGAGCACCGACGGGGACGTGTTCCCCCATGTCAGGCTCGGTGCGGTACTGCGGGTCCGCGGGCACCGAATTACCGTCGCCGCCCCCGAGCCTTACCGCGCCCGCGCGACGGCCCTCGGGCTCGAGTTCTGCCCCCTCGCGACCGCGGCAGAAGTGGCGCGGATGCTCGCCGACCCGGACCTCTGGCACCCGCTCCGAAGCGGGCGGATGATGGCCCGGTGGGGCGGCCCCCTGGTCCGCCGTCAGTACGGTGCCCTCGCCGACCTCGCCTGCGAACCCGCGACCTTGGTCGTCGCGAACTCCGGGGTGCTCGCCGCCCGATTGGTTCAGGAGCGGCTCGGGGTCCCAACCGCCTCCCTACTCCTCCAGCCCGGCCTCCTGCCGAGCTCCACCCTGCCGCCCGAGATGCCGGGTGAGCTTACCATCCTGCCCTGGCTCCCGCGGCCCCTCCGCCACCTCTACTGGCGGGCGGTCGATGCGGCGGGGTACCTGCTCGACGCGCGACCGCTGAACGGCTTCCGGTCAGAACTGGGCCTACCCCCGGTTCAAAGGTTGTTCCGCTGGTGGCTGTCCCCGGATCTGGTGATCGGGTTGTTTCCTCCCTGGTACGCGGTCCCGCAACCGGACTGGCCGCCGCAGCTCCGACTCGCCGGCTTCGGTCGGTTCGACGGCGTACCGGGAGAGTTACCCGACGACGTGCGAGACTTCTGTGCGGCCGGGCCGCCGGTCGCGTTCACGCTGGGGACAGGGATGATTAACGTTAATACTTTACCCCCCGAATTCGTCAGTGTTTCCAGCCCAGAAACCCGATCCCGACGATGCCGATCCGAACCAATTCGAAGTACTCCGTCGGCTGTGAACTCAGGGGCCGGGCTGGACCGCCGGCCGCGTGTGGGTAACAATCGCAAAACGACCCCGGCGCTGCAAGGAGGGCGCGGATTTGTTCGGACACGCCGAATGACATCGACCCGTCGCCTCGTCGTACTCCTGGCGACCGGACTTGTGTCGCTCGTCGCACTTCTGGACCCGTCGATCGATCGCGAGCAAACTTCCCGGATGACACGCCACCCAACAGAAACACAGATCACATCCGGCCCCGGCGGCCGCATCCTTACGAATGTCAACGTCTGGTCCCCGGATGGTCGATGGGTCGTCTACGACACCCGGTCCGACCCGGCCGGCGACACATTCGACAGCACGCGGATCGAGGAGGTGAACGTGCAGACGAGGGAAGTCCAGGTACTGTACGAATCGAAGCACGGTGCGCACTGCGGCGTTGCCACCTGGCACCCGATCGAACCGAAGGTGGCGTTTATCCTCGGCCCGGAGCACGCGACCCCGGACTGGCGGTATGGCCCTTCCCGCCGACAGGGGGTCGTGGTCGATGCTCGCCATCCCGGTGTCGCGGCTAACCTGGACGCGCGCGACCTCGTACCACCTTTCACGCAGGGAGCGCTCCGTGGCGGTTCGCACGTCCACGTCTGGAGCCCGGACGGCCGACTCGTCAGCTTCACCTACGAGGATCAGGTCTTGACCAGGCTGGCCGACCCCGCCTCGGACGTGAACCAGCGCAACGTCGGCGTGTCCCTCTCCAGTCGGCCCGTCGTTGTGCCGAAATCGCACGCCAGGAATCACGACGGCGAGATGTTTTCAGTCCTCGCCACTTTGACGACCGCAACGCCGCGGCCCGGGTCGGACGACATCACGAAGGCGTTCGAAGAAGGCTGGGTCGGCACTGTCGGCTATCGCCGATCGGACAATTCCGTGCAGCGGTACGCCCTGGCCTTTCAGGGACACGTTCAGTCCGCCACGGGTGAAACTGTGTCGGAAGTGTTCATCGTGGACCTGCCCGACGACTTGACGGCTCCCGGCATCGGCCCACTCGAAGGCAGTACCACGCGCCGACCAGCGCCGCCTAAGGGCTCGGTCCAGCGGCGGCTCACGTTCACCACTACCGAAAATTACCCTGGCCTTCAGGGTCCGCGCCACTGGCTGCGGTCGTCGCCGGACGGTTCGCGGATCGGATTCCTGAAGAAGGACGATCGCGGGGTCGTCCAGTTCTGGACCGTTTCACCGAACGGCGGCCCGGCGGTCCAGGTCACTCGCAACCCACACTCGGTCGCTTCGGCGTTCACCTGGCACCCCGACGGGCAGCGTGTCGCGTTCGTCATGGACAACAGCGTTTGCCTCGCGGACGTGCGCAGTGGCGAGACGGTGCGGCTCACCCCACGGTCCGACGATTCCAGCGCGCCGCGGCCGGAGACGTGCGTCATTTCCCCGGACGGTCGCCGAATTGCGTTCGTGCGGCGTTTGCCGACCGGGTTCGGATTCGCTAACCAGATTTGCGTGGTCCTGACCGACTAACCCACTCACACACGAGCAGCCCGTGACCCGCCTGACTGGTCTCATCTCCGCCCCGCACACGCCTTTCCTCCCCGACGGTTCGCTCAACCCCGACGCGATCGACCGCCAGGCCGAGCACATGGTCCGTTCCGGCGTGGACGGCGTGTTCGTGTGCGGTACGACCGGCGAGGGGATGTCGCTGACCAGCGCGGAGCGACGAACGGTCGCCGAGCGGTGGGTGAAGGCCGCGGCCGACCGGTTCCCGGTGGTCGTCCATGTCGGGCACGCCTGCGTCCGTGACGCGCAGGAACTGGCAGCCCACGCGGAGGGGGCCGGGGCAAACGCCATCGCGACCGTTGCCCCGTTCTATCACAAGCCGGCGGGTGTGCCCGAGTTGGTTCAGTATCTGGCCTCCCTGGCCCGATCGACTCCACGCATGCCGCTTTACTACTACGACATCCCTGGGATGACCGGGGTGAGCGTTCCCACAGCGGACCTGATGATCCGAGCTGCCGAGGAGGTCTCGACTTTCGCCGGTGTGAAGTACAGCAACCCGGACCTGGTCACATTGCAGGAGTGCCTGACAGTCCGCGACGGGTCACTGGATGTGCTGTTCGGGGTCGATGAGATGCTGCTGGCGGCGGTCGTGCTCGGAGTTCGTGGGGGCGTGGGGAGTACTTACAACTACGCGACTCCGCTGTACAAGCGAATGCTGGATGCATACGACGCCGGCGACATGCAGAAGGCCCGCACACTCCAGCGGAAAAGCGTCGAGTTGGTCCGGGTGATCGAGTCTCACGGCGGACTGGCCTCGAACAAGGAAATGATGCGGCTCGTCGGTGTCGATTGCGGCCCGGTCCGGCCGCCGCTTACCCCGATCGAGCCGACCGTTGCGGACAGCCTGTCGAGTCAACTCGACGACATCGGGTTCTTTTCGGACCCTGTGTTTCGGCCAGTCTGATTACAGCCGGTCAGGTCAAGACCACGAAACCCGGCCTACGACGTGACCAACTCCAGCAGTCGCCGGTATTCGGCCAGCACCGCCCGGCGGACCGGCTGCGCGCGGCCGTACAACAACCGCTGGGCTTCGACATACTCCTCACGCCCCTCGCGCGTCTCGATACGGACCGGCGGGAAGCCCATCCCGGCCAGGTCGTAGGGACTGGCCCGCATGTCCAACTCGCGGGTCGCGACGGCCAGTTCGAACGCATCGGCCACCACCTCCGCGGACGAATACGGTGCGATCACGAACGCCCACTTGTACAGGTCCATCGTGACGTGCAAGCACCCCGGCTGATCATGGGCGGGCGTGGCCTCCCGGCTCAGTTCGACCCGGTTACGCGGCCTCGCGGGCGGTGTGAAGAATCGGAAGGCGTCGTAATGTGTACACCGAAGCGCGGCCGCCTCGACCACATCGTCCGTCTCGTCCCGCGACAGGCGTAGCGGGATCCGGTCGTGACGGACCTGTTCCTCCCGATACACCATTGCCCACTCGTGCAGTCCGAAGCAACCGAACGACGGCTCACGCTCGCCGGTCGTCTCCAGGTATTCGATTGCCCACCTCAGGAACGGTAGACGTCGCCGGGAGAAGTCGGCCGCCGGTAGCACCCAGCCGCCGTCACACGGTCGGAACCACGGTCGCCAGTCGAGGTCGCTTTCGACCGCAGCTTCGAGCCGCACTCCGACACCCGGCGACCAGCGCATGAGGTACGACGGCCGGTAAGCGTAGTACTCGAACAGGAAGTCATGGACCGGGTGCTTGCGTTGCCTGCTGACGCGGCGAACTCGATCCTCGGCCTGCGGGCGCACCCGCGCCCGGTACGCCTCGCGCCGCGTCCGCCACTCGTCCGGTGATAGCGATCGGTCGAACACTGTTTCCTGACGCCCGCCGGTATGCGATAACTGAGCCGGCACACCCCACTCGTCGGGACCCACCCATGCCCCGTCACATTATCATGCTGTTCGCACTGCTGACCGTCACCGCCAGCGATGGGTACGCCGATGACCGCGTACCGCCGACCGCATTCAAGGCCGGCCGCTCTGTGACCGTGGCGAACAACGGCATGGTCGCGGCCGCCCATCCACTCGCGGCCCAGATCGGGCTGGACGTGCTGAAGCGAGGCGGCAACGCCGTGGATGCGGCCATCGCCGTGAACGCCGCACTCGGGCTCATGGAGCCGATGTCCTGCGGCATTGGCGGCGACCTGTACGCCATTGTCTGGGACGCGAAAACCCGCAAGCTATACGGCCTCAACGCCAGTGGCCGCGTCCCGCAGAAAGCAACCTGTAAGTGGTTCAAGGAGAACGGCCACGAGTCCATCCCCGACCGCGGGCCGCTATCGTGGTCGGTGCCGGGCTGCGTGGACGGCTGGGACCAGCTTCGGCAGCGCTTCGGGACTTTGCCCTTCAAGGAACTCCTGGCCCCGAGCATCAAGTACGCCGAGGAAGGTGTCCCGGTCCCGGAGGTCATTGCCGGATACTGGAGGGGAAGCGAGCGCCTGCTGGCCCGCGACCCGGGGTTGTCCGAGACGTTCCTCGTCTCCACCAACGAAGGGAAACGCCGTGCGCCGCGGGTGGGGGAGGTCTTCAAGAACCCGCACCTCACGTGGTCGTACCGCCAGATCGCCGAGAACGGCCGCGACGCCTTCTACCAGGGCGAGATCGCCCGGAAGATCGTCACCCTCTCCGACAAGGCCGGTGGGCTGTTCACCCTCAAAGACTTCGCGGACAACTCGGCCACCTGGGTCGAGCCGGTCAAGACGACTTACCGCGGCTACGAGGTGTGGGAACTGCCGCCGCCGGGCCAGGGCATCGCCGCGCTCCAGATGCTCAACCTTCTGGAGCCGTTCGACCTCAAGAAGCTCGGCCCCACCTCGCCCGAGTACTGGCATCTGCTGGTTGAGGCGAAGAAACTCGCCTTCGCCGACCGTGCGAAATACTACGCCGACCCCGCGTTCGCCAAGGTGCCCGTTAGTGAACTCGTCAGCAAGCCCTACGCCGACGCCCGGCGGAAGCTCATCGACCTGGAGAAGGCCGCGGCCGATATCGCAGCCGGGGACACGAAACTCGGGCGTGCGGACACGACCTACCTGTGCGTGGTGGACAAGGACCGCAACTGCGTGTCGCTGATCCAGAGCAACTACATGGGCTTCGGGTCCGGGTTGGCCGCACCGGGGACCGGGTTCGGCCTCCAGAATCGCGGCTGTCTCTTCTGCCTGGACGAGGGGCACGCCAACTGTGTCGCGCCCGGAAAGCGGCCGTTCGCCAAAAACCCCTCGCTCACGCTTCGGGCTCCGATGGCACTACTTCCACCACCGCCGCGGTCACGTCGTCGGTCAGCGGGGTGTTGCCACTGAACCCCCTCTGGCATTTCAGCACGTCGGCGAGGACCGCGGCCGACGCTTCCCGCGCGTGTTCGGCAAAGCACGCTGTCAGCCGCTCGGCGCCGAACAACTCGCCGATCTCATTGCGGGCCTCGACCAGACCGTCGGTGTAAAAGAGAAGCTTGTCCCC
>Ga0247822_10000987_pt1 | contig 16683 bp, 10 predicted proteins | sample 13C_Cellulose_Da_FD_192423 | JGI IMG/M metagenome (GOLD analysis project Ga0247822, IMG submission 192423) | Soil microbial communities from agricultural site in Penn Yan, New York, United States - 13C_Cellulose_Day30 | ecosystem: Environmental > Terrestrial > Soil > Agricultural land | place...
ATTATGATCTGATCACTTCCATGCCATCGGCGCGAAGCGATAGCTGCGGTGCTATTGTACTTTTCACTGAGACCAAGGGCGGCGAACCCGTGTTCGACGGGAGCAAAGGATACAAGCTCCCAAGCCCCCTCATGCAATTTAATAGTCTGAATAGTGTTTCGTGAGGCTCTCCAGAGATGATCTTGCTGATGGAGAAACCCGACATAATCCTCACCCTTCAAATGGGGAATATCTGCAATCGAGACTGAACCAGCAACAGGACTGGAACCCGAGATAGGATCGTGGTTTAGATTGAAAGCTCCTATCACGCCACAGTCGCCGTTAATGTTGAATATCTTGAATGGAACACTGCTTTCATGGGGCGATATGAATAGACAATCCAACGTCGGGCGCGCTGAATACTCTGATCTTAAGATAGTACCGTCTGAAAGAACTAGTCGGCGGAGAACCGAAAAATCATGATCGCCTGATTTATCGGAAACATACACGGGGCCGCCGGAAATGGCCCTCGCGGCAGCGTGAAAGGAGCCTCTCTCATGCGAAGACTGAAACATGTCCCAGTCAAGAAGCATGAATTCGCCGAACCACATGCCGACATGGGCGTTTGTGTAAAGATGCATCCCATGCGACTCAGGAACCAATGGCAAGAAATCATCAGATGAACGCATGACCGCCGTTTTCGCCAGATACGCGCACTCGGAGGTACTGGACATGCAGTTGATCAATCGTCCGTCAAAGTGAAAACTGACGGATCTGTCTAACGCCTCGCGGTAACCCTTTACGGATCCGACACGTCCTATCTCTCCCCCGCTGACTGACTCCAGCAAGGCTTGGGCATCCACTTTAACTCCATCCACACCCTGAGCGGCAAGAGTGCTGTGATAATCCTCGTAGAACTTAGTAATTCCCAAAGGAGACGGCCGCGTGATTTGCGCTCCCCAAGGCTCGACATTCCATTTGGCATTTTGACTTAGAATTCCGGGACCAAAGCTCCTTGGCTGCGTTACGGCATCGTATCCGGGGAGAGCCTGAGAGCATATGCCTCCCCAATATCCCATGAAAGCATGCCAAACTAGGAACCGTCTAACACCATGATGTATTTTGGTCTCATTTACAAGAACAGACAGATCTCCTCCGAAGCGCTCATTCGGGGCGAGGCTGGTTAGCAACTCCTCCCCGCTGGCTGCCAGCTCCCAACTCTGCCAACCATCGTCCAAGATCAGTAGAGGAAGACTAATGCCACCGTCCCTGAAGTGTTTGAGACCGATGGTTACCTTGTCCGCAGAGACGTCTTTATAAAAAGCGTCCCAAGTACACCATCCGAAGAGATCAACAAAATCGGGGACCGCTTTCTCCCTCCTCAGGCCTCCCGTGCTGAAGAACTTAGCTACTGAGGCCGAGGATTCCGAGATGAGTGTGTAAGGACACTCTCCCGCAGCAACAAAGAGGCTTGTTCCCAGGGTACACGGCACTTCTGACGCTCCCGTCTCAACAACGACCGTTAAACTTCCGCTAGTGCCAGAGAGTGAGTACCGGTTGGGACCATCCAGGAGGGGCACAAGCAAGACAAATCTGCACTCACTGACTTGGGCGAGAATCCAAAGCGTCTCGACAGGGACATCAGCTTCGTGATGTCCGACCACAGGCTTCAACCAGAAAGGTGAATATCGGTGGCAACAAACAAATCGCTTAAGACCTACGATGTCGCCTAACGGCAATTCCAAATAGCAGCCTTTTGCGTTCGGGGTTCCCTGTAAAAAGCAGCCTCTCTCCTCAGGGGTGCCCACCAAAGTCCATGACTCTGTCAGGCCACTCAGAGTCTTCTGGCCACCGAGCAGCAGAGTGCCCTCTGCAAGAATAGAATCGTGTTTCATAAACGCGCTGAAGACGAGGAATGCCAGAGCAAACAGGGGCGGAGCGCCTTATTCTCAAGGGAGCTTGTCATTTTCAGCATGCCATCCGGTAGTCTTATCAAAGCACTGAACTATGCCCACGCGGTTACGATTGCTTACAGTGAGCATGAACGACTTTTCGAGCTGACACCCTTGAAGAAGGTGAAATCCAAAATCGTCGACCACTCGAAACTCTCCATCGATGATGCAATTTGCGAAGCTTAGGCCTTTGGATTTCTCTATCTTAATACTTCCGCGTTTTTCTCCGTAAAAATGACATGCAGTGAACGAATGACCGTAATCCGCATTAATCGATATCAGGTTGTAATCAACGTTGTGGTTGATATTGACCGAGGTGAACATGCCATGTGAGTTGTTCTGCGCGAGGGTTCCGCCCAAAATAATGCCCACCTGATTGTTGGTGATATTGCCACCCACCCAATTGATATTCCCGCTCCCGATCGCAGCGCCAACGTTGTTACTGCCGCAAGTGATATTGTTGAAGTTGATGTACTCTGTCCCGCGAAGTGGAGTTGTTTCCACACCGCATTGATTACTGAGGAACGCACAGTCCGTGAAAGTGCCCGCGTCGCTGCAGGCGTACGGCAGATGAGTACCTTCCGTTATTTTCAGGCCAAAACCGGAGATGCCGGAGATCACCATGCCGGTGACTCGATAGCGTTTTCCCCCGATGACATGAAGGCCGATGTCGTTTCCGCCTTTATTTCCTTCGCCGACGATGGATAGCTTGCCTTGAATAACCCAATCATCCACTTGATCAGCTAAGAGAAAGGGGCTGGCTTTTCCCACTATCCGCGCAGACTGAGATTCAATATTCTGTCCAGATCGGATAGGTTGCGTCGCGCTTACTTTGTATGTGCCATAGAGAAGCACATTGTCATTTTCGGCGAGGCACTTCCGGAACGCCGCGGTGTCATCGGCGATCCCGTCTCCCTTAGCGCCATACTGCTGCGGACTTTTCGGTGCACCTACATTACTCGCCAACGTCAGATGTGTCGTAAAGGCAAACGTCAAGATAAGACATGAAAAACGGATCAAACGATACATGGCACTCATAAATCCTCCTAATAACTCACTGTGACAATCGACTATTTTCGGCCAGCCCTATACGGAACCCTTTCATGGCGTAAAATACTATGAAGAGGCAGGCTGGAAAGACACATAGAAAGAATGCCACCTGTGGCGAAACCCAGGAAACCATCAGTGCATAGATCTGCGGCACGATAGCGCCACCAACGATGCTCATGATTACCAAGGCTGAACCGATTTTGGTAAAGCGACCTAGATTGCTGATCGCCAAGGGGAAGATCACGGGCCACATCAGGGCATTAGCTAGACCCAGGAGCACTATGAACACCACCGAGGCTCCTCCAGCTGTGAGTAATGCACCCATCGAGAAGAAAATCCCTAACACTGCCGACCATAATAATGCCGTCTGCTGAGATATGAATCGAGGAATAATGCAGATACCGATAATGTATCCGATGAGCATAAATACCATCGTGTATGAGGTGAGATTCTTGGTGGTATCAAGCCCGAATCCGAGACTCTTAGCGTAGGGCGCAATGACATCTCCAGCCATCACCTCAGCTCCGATATAAAGAAACATACAGACAACGCCGAGAATGAGGTGGGGAAACTGCAACACCGATGTTTTGGCGGAAGAGGGCTCCCGAACATTATCGCCCTCAGCCTCAATCTCCGGCAAGGGCGAAAGGAAGACGGCTGCAGCCATGAGAACCAAAAGCGAAGAGATGACTACGTAAGGAGTGACAATTCTCTGCGCTAGCTGGCTTAGCAAGTTAGCACGATCTATCTCGCTGGCAGCAATCACAAGGCTCGCTTCGATTTCGCTAGCACCATGCAGTACGATGGCGCTTAGAATGAGCGGGCTGAGGGCGCCGGCCACTTTGCTGGCGACACCCATCATGCTGATACGTCGCGCGGCACTTTCGATAGGGCCAATGATCGTGACGTAAGGATTGGATGCCGTCTGGAGAAGAGCCAGCCCCATTCCCTGAGTAAACAATCCACTCAGAAAAACTGCAAAACTACGACTGTAGGCGGCCGGCACAAAAACAGCGGCTCCAACCGCCATGATCAGCAGACCTACTGACATGCCCTTCTTGTACCCTATCTTACCGATGATGAAAGACGACGGGATCGCCAGGAAGAAGTACGACAAGTAAAAAGCAAAGGTCACCAAAAGAGCCTGTGCGTAAGACTCTAACGAGCAGGCCACCTTAAGAAACGGAATCAGCGCCCCATTTATCCAGGTGATAAACCCGAAGATAAAGAACAGGGTGGCGATAATCGCGAGGGAGAGCGTATAATTTCTCTTAATGGTCGCCATAGACTATCAACGGAACTGAAATCGAAGAACACTCACCATCGCGCATGGGCAACAAATGGACTAAGGAAGCCGGGGAATGACAGACACCCGAGGGTCGGAAAGGAAGAACTCAACAGGCGTACTTGTGATAAATATGACATTACCCAATGTAACTTCCGCCGCGTGTTCAGCTTCTGATGGGTCGTAGAAGAAGTCATTATGCGAGTCGGAGACCAAATTCCCCTCGAATGAGACAGGTCCCACTTTGGCCGTGAAAGTGCCGGCAGCGAGGTCGAGACGCGCATAGAAAGAGACGACTTCATTGATGGGAGACCTCTCACCCACCTGATGAAAGTAGCCGTCATACCAAGACATGATGCCGTTGTCCTTCAACGCCAAGGTGAAAGACCGATTCTTAGTGCCCTCGTTATCAAGGAAGGTCATTACGCTCATGCCATTGGCTCCCGTGCCTCCGACCATGTAGAAGGAGAATGCGATCTCCACGAATTGCCTGATTGTCTTCGCGCTCGCATCGTCACCCAAGTTCCAGCGTAGTCCATTGGCGGTGGCACCTGGCGCATGAACAAATCCCTTCTTTTCGAAGGCAGCGGCCGCAAGCGCGGCGCTCCCCTCGGTTTGCGCACCAGGCACATATAAGCGTCCCTCACCCGAGTAAGACGCGCCTACCCGTGGGCTGCGTTGGGCAAGAACGTCCGAACCGTCGCGTTTGTCCGAGTAATCATCCTGAAAGACCACAATCTCACCATTTACGTCCGAACATGCCATGCTCAGGAGAAGGCCCGATAGAACAGTTAGTAGCACTTTCATCGGGCGGCCTCAATTTCCCGCGAGGCGGGCTTCCAGACTCTTTAGACTCACCATGAGCATCCGCCCAATCGGCTTTCCATCTCGATACGTAATCGCCCACACATTTGTAGCTCCATCCGGGATGGCTATAGGTTTGCCCTCGTACCGCCCCGCGAATTCATCCGGGAAGGTGTAGTCAAAGGTATAATAGGTGGTGAGGCCTTCAGCCTCGGTGGAGAAATCCAACTGCATTTTATTCGAGGAGTCGCGGGAGGGCACTACGAAGGGATCGTAGATGCTGCGAGCGCAGCTGATCTGACGGCGATCAAACCTGGGGAAATGAGCTTCCACCCGGTTAACAAAGCTCTTCCAGTTGCGTTTTCCTTTCGGCGACCAAAGCACCTCAGCGATAGCCAAGGCGCGCGGCCACGTCATGTACTCAGCGCGTCTGGGACTAGCTATGCGCTCGGTCCAGAGGTTTCCTTGACCTCCGAGAATGAGTTTGGGATCGGCACCCTCAGGAAGTGGGTCGAACGCATAAACTTGGTTCAGACGCATAGGGCGGAGAAGATATCCACCATACCTCTCGATAGCGGGCTCCCCCTGAATATGATCGAGATAGTACGGCTCGATGGGAGACATCACCACGGGGTGGCCAGCTTTAGCGGCTGCAGCGCCCTTTGCTGCTCCTTGCCACGCCATAACAACCGAGTCTTTAGAAAGATCTGCATTTATAATTTCATCCCAGCCGACGACCTTTTTTCCCTTAGCATTTACCATGCTGGCTATGCGCTTGATGAAAGCGTGCTCCAATCCGATCTCTCCCTTAAGACCCTCGTCTTTGATCTTCTTTTGGCACTCGGCACATTTCCTCCACTCAGCCGTGTCCACCTCATCCCCTCCGATGTGGATGTAGGGGCTCGGGAAAAGTTCAGCGATCTCACCAAATATCTTGTCGAGCATCTCATATGTCTGCTCATTGCTCACGCAGAGCGCCGATGTGAAGACAGCACCGCCACCACCTCCGGGATACACGGGATGCTTGACCTTCGAACACGAAGCTTCGGGGTATGCAGCGTTCAGAGCTCCGCTATGACCCGGCACGTCGATCTCAGGCACGACCATGATAAAACGCTGCCGAGCATACTCGACAATCTCTTTTATGTCCTGTTGGGTGTAGAAGCCCCCCTCAGTCGGAATTTCTCCCGGTCTCGTGGGTTCAAAATACATGAAGTTACCAGTCCTTTTGGCTCTCCATGCCCCAGTCTTGGTCAGCTCCGGATACGCTTTGATCTCAATACGCCAGCCCGGATCGTCGGTAAGATGCCAATGGAATACATTAAGTTTATACTTCGCCATCATGTCCAGATGGCGTTTTATGTACTCCTTAGGCAGGAAGTGACGACTCACATCCACCATCACACCGCGCCAGTCAAACCTGGGATAGTCCTGAATGGTCAGGCTCGGAACCACCAGCCCTTGGGTTGGCTTCTCACTCTTATCTGGTCCTACTGGGATCATCTGCTCCAGTGTTTGCAGCCCATAGAAAAGGCCCGCTGGCTTGTTCGCAACTATCTTCACTCCCGCTTGGTTGGAGACCAACTGATAGCCTTCTTCTTGGAGGGATGATATGGCCGGAGTAGCCAGAGCGAGACTGATGGACTTTCCCCCAGGATTACCAACAGGCACCTGCACCCGTAGCGGAAAGCCAGTAATGGGAACCAAGCTTTCCGAAAAGCGCTCGGCGATCGCTTTGATCTCCGCGTTATTGGGCGGCACCTGGATGACGACATCCGGGGTGAGGACAAATGTCCCTGCGCCAGCTTGAATTTGGACTGGTTCGGGAATAATCGAAACCCCAGTGGGCTGCGCCCAGACAGTAGAGGCCGCAAAACAAACTATCACGGAGGCGAAAATAGTCCTAACAATCATAGTTGGGCTAAACTGACAGGGTCAGAAACTTCGATTCCGTTGTAAGTAGCCGCAACTACGGGAAACTCGGGGAATGAACTTAGAATGGGCTCACATTGAGATGGGCCGAATGCCTCCACAATCAATCCTGAGTCACTCCGACGCCAACTGATCCGGATATCGCCAAAAGGGGTCGGCACTCGCCCACCAGCATGCGCGAAGCGATAGGGATAGATCTTCAGTGAGAACTGCTCGAAAGCGGGTTCCAACGGGGTAATTCCTAAAATCGCGGTCTGATAATAGTGCAACGGCAGACAGCTAAAGCCGTGGCAAAGGCTCCCCGCGTGACTGAACTCAACGCCGGCATCGCGCATCTCCCATAGGGTCGATGCGCCGGAGAACGCCATCTTCGCCCAGACATCCTCGAGATGCTCGGCAACCCACCGCCGACTCTCCGGGGAATGATCGTGCAGAGGGCGGAATAAGTAATATAGCGCGCCAATCATGGCTGGCGTGAACTCTTGCGCCATGATGCGACGGACCAAATCCGCCGCTCGCTCTTCGTCGAGAATACCTTCGCAAAGAGCCAGCGACTGAACCAATTCGTGAGCGCCGTTTAACGTTCCAGTCGAGGAGCCTTCCGTCCGAAAACAGGACCCGTCCCAAAAAAACTCATCGATGGCCGCAGTAAGACTCTTGCATCTCTCGGTAAGAGCATTAGCACGATCGGTCTCTCCGGCTTGCTGGAACATCCAAGAAGCCGACCGAATGGCCTCCAGCAAATACAGGTTATAGCTAGCGTGTCGGGTGTCACCTCCGAGGGTTCCGCCTGATTCTATCGTCCATTCATAAAAGCCCCAGTATGCATCCCCTTTAGGATGAACGTACAGGCCGCGCTGATCCTGGCGGAAGAACGCCGCATCCAAGATGACTTCAATCGTCGCAGCGAACTTACCAAACAAATGAGATTCACCGCTGTAGAGCCAATGTTCGGCCACCGCGGTGATCCAGTTAAATGTGAATACCGGTATCGTAACGGGCCACCTCGACGGGGCAGTGAGAGCGAGAAAGCCGTCGTCATTTAAACTCTCCCCCATCAACTCCAACGAGACTTCGGCGAACCGGTAGTCGCCACTGCTGGCGTAATCGAAGAGGGCTTCAAACCGCACATCGAATCCATACAAAGCCTGCTCGCGCCACGGGCAGTCCTCGTAATGATCGTGCTTACAGAGCTCCAAAGTCCTTACCGCCATTTCCCTAATTCGGTTGGTCAATGGGTCGTCTACCTGCAAACTCCCTCGAAGTTGTGTCGGGTATTCGACAGACCGCAACCCTAAGGAATAAAACCTAACGCTCGATGTACAGTGGATTTCCAGATAGCGGGCAGCAAGGCGACGAAACGGCATTTGGAATCTCTGCCGTCCTTCCCGACAAATATAGCGGTCTCCAAACTGGCGCTGGTGGGAAGAAACACGAACCCGGCCGTCGTCAAGGTGTTCTCCGTGTCCGATATCGATGATCGTGCCCGCAGAGGTTTCCAACTCGAACTCTATAAGTCCAGCGACTTCAACCCCGAGATCGAGAATGAAATACCTACCCGTCGCTCCCTGTGTAGGCGAACGGAGGGCCAGAGAAGTCCGAGCAGCATCGCTCTCGGATAGATAGGGCCTCCCGGGACAACCTGCCTCAGTCAATGGCATCTCACCATCGAAAACGTCTCCGGGAGATTCCGCCCGGAGGGCGTCCGACCCCATAGCGTTAGCTGGGGACAAGTCGCTTCTCTTTTCGTCATTAAAGAAGAGACCCTGGGATACAACCACGCCTAAGAACAAATCACGGAGCTCCAGTTGAGGTAACGGGCGAGGAATCAGTTCCTTCCAATGGCGACCGCTCACACCCTCCTCTTGGATGACGTTTGCAAAGGACCAATCGCTATCGTCAAAATCACGATTCTGCCAGTCTCTGGACAGCCGCGCATCATACTCAAAGGTATATCCCGCTTGAAATGTCATTTTCACCTGCCGAGAGGCAAATGCTGTGTCCTCGTGGGCTCGCCAATGGGGACCTGACAAAATCTCGGCGTCTCCCGAGCGTAACCCTACAATGATCCCTCCGGGTCCGGCTTGATGCTCAAAAAAATCCTCGCCTCGATGATAAGCCCACACGGCCAAAATGTTTTCGCCGTTCGCCAGGAGATCGCCTACGGGAAATCGACTCCACGTCTTCTTGGTTGCGAAATCACCGAACTGGCCTCGGCCCAACTCTTCCCCATTAAGGCAAAGGACATAATCGCTATCCGCGGAGATATCGACAAATGCCTCCTGATCGCGATCCGACAGCTCGAACGTATATCGAAAACACGCGTACCTGTCTTTATTGGAACGGCTTTCCGAGCACCATATCCAACTAGCATTGCGTAGTGGCGTGTCAGCTACCGGAACACACGTGTCGGTTTCACCAGTGATTTCAACACTAGGCGGCTCTACAAGACTTTCCACAAGGTTCGCAGTCATCAGAAGCTCCATTTTCCGAGCTCTTCAAACGGCTGCTTGCCGGTATGCTTAAAAGGTGACCAATAGGTGGCCTCTTCGAGCTCTGGAAGACGACGTCTAGAAAGATTTGCCTTTAGTTCTTCTCCGTTGGAGGGTGCCGACATCTTCAACTCGGACCACGGGATGGTAAACTCAGCCCACCAGCCATCGGGGGTAACCGAAGCATTACTATCCCACTTTAGATTGACCGCCGCGCCCATGTCCCTCTCCGGAACGCTCATTCCGTCCCACTGCACATTAGATGGGTTCACCATAAACTTAAAGGTGGCCCCTGGCACCTTCGGATTCTCCAGCATGAGCTGCACATGATCCCCCTGCCAGAGCGCATGGTCTCGGACGCCGGTGGTAATCCGAAGCTTCTTGGGGTCGCTCTCTTTGCACAGCACACGAACATAAAGATTAGTTTTGTCGTAAGCCACCCATGCCTGGGTGGAAGCTTGGACAGGCTGATCGCTGAATATAAGAGCCTGAGAAAATGTCCCCAGATCGGTAAAGCCGGGAGACTCCGCCGCTCCCTGCCATGAAGCCGGAGCTTTGCTCAGTTGCGAAACTGTCGCACGTTTCGAATCAACAGTCATGCCCTCGATACTCTTGGCTCGCTGTGACGCATTCGTGACAGCGTCCGAGATATCGATCTTAGCCATCGCCACGCTGTTGGGCTTGTTATACATTTCCCGGGCGCGCTCAATACCCTTCTCTACACCGCCAAGAATATTTCGGTTATTAGTCCAGCTCTGGTACATCGAATAAAATACAACATACTCATCCGAGGCCACCATCGCGTAGTAGATGTTATGCTCCCAAGTCCGCAAGCGCTCGGCTGGCGTCATGAAGGTCCCGGGCTTTGAGACATACTCCGGGATCAGGCTAAGAACACCATCCGCATCAACTGTCTGACCGGCTTCCATCTGACGGCGTGCTTTTTCCCGGAGACCAGGCGGCACCATCCAGCGATCCATCCGACGCATGTCGAGATAAGACTCCAGGTACTCCTGAGCATTTGTGTAGTAGTACGCTGGCTCGTTGATATTTACAAAGCGCACTCCAGGGCTGGCTGCCTCCAACATTCCATCAATGAACGGCGTCAGAAGGTTGTAGTGGTACTTATTATATCTCGCGGTCCGAGCCGCGGAGTCGGCGGAATTGTTATCCTGAGCAACATTATAAAGATAGTAGCTAAGGACCACCAAATCGTCGTGACCAGCTTGAAGAACCTTCATAAACTCAGCCCCTCGGCGGGCGACGACCTTGCTATACTCGGCATACGACATTTTCCCCACATGTGCCTGCGTGTCGTAACACCATGGGTTGGTAAACCCCTCGAACACGGCACCATAGGTCTCGGGATCGAATAGGACTCCCTTGCTTCCAGACGCCTTTACAGCATCAGAGATATACTTGGTCCGAGCCAAGATGGTCTGCCAATGGGCATCATCCGTCCAATCCATGTTGGAGTCGGTATGGATCATGATAAAATTGTCTTTAAATTTATCCCATTTAATATCTTTCAAGATATCGAGTTGTCCGCGTGACTTCTCCTCGTTCCACGACTTCACGTCGAACACACGATCTGCATGATCAGCGAGTGTCAGCACGATACCATCAAGAGGAGACGCAGCCTCCATCTCACGAATATGATCTCTTGTGTACTCAGGAGATGGGCTGTCCCAACCCGATTTAATGAGTTTCTTAGCTGCTGGCACTGCAGGGGTCACGCTACGATCAAAGCCTTCGGATGCGTGAATGTGAACGCTTGTCGACATCGCAGCGAAAGCAACTAATAGGGAAAAATTAGGCAGTCTCAACGAAGAGGTAGAGCCATTGAGGATGCCGGTAAAGCGCGCTTTGGAAACGCAATAACGAGAGGGAGACAAGAACCACATTTCGCCCAGTTTAACCATGTGGTTGACACGATGGCAATAGGAACTTATTACCATTCCTCCCTGCGTTGACTGTCCTATCTGAAACCTGCGGCCCGACTTCGCGCAGTTATTTCCATGCTCACACCTTCCGGCCAGATCTCCGCCACACCTGACGATCGCTATCGATGCGGGACATTGACCTATACAAAAGCAGGGCTCTTCACGTTATTTAGCTGGCTGCTTTGGGGAGACTTTTGCTTCACCCTGATGGAGGTGATCTGGCCCACCATCTTACCCTTGGTGATCAAGGGGCAGGGCGCCCCGAACACCGTTCTGTCGCTGGTGATGACGACCATCCCAAGTGCGATGAATTTCATACTAAACCCCATCATCAGCACAGCAAGCGATCGACATCGCGGTCGGCGGGGGCGACGCATCCCATTTCTCCTGTGGGCTACTCCGTTTATCTCACTGTTTCTAGTTCTGCTGGGCTTCTCTCGTGAACTAGGTGAGTTTGTTCACGCGGCGATTTCCGGGACTTTTCCCGCTCTCACTCCCAGCATGGTATCCATCGGGCTTATCTGTGTATTGGTCATCGGTTTCCGATTTTTTGAACTCTTTGTCGCTACCGTATTTTGGTATCTCTTCAACGATGTCGTCCCCAGTGCTTTTATGGGACGCTTCCTCGGGCTTTTCAGGGTAGTCGGGTCACTGGCTGGGGCATTGTTCAGCTATTTCCTGCTCCCCTACGCGGAGACCCATTACTCCTTCATCTTCCTCGGGGCAGCCATTCTCTACGGATCCGCGTTCATCATGATGAGCTTGAACGTGAAAGAGGGTGAGTACCCACCTCCCGATCAGAACAAGGAAGCAAGACCGTCGCTGGTGGTACTAATAAAATCGTTTTTTACGGAATGCTTCACACACCGCATATTCCAATACATTTTCACCGCATCGTTCTTTGGAGGGATGACTGTCGCGATCAATACCTTTGTGATCTTCCAGGCATTCTCCGTGGGCCTCACGCTAAAGCAGGTCGGACAAATCTCTGCCGTGGCCACTCTCGTCAGCATGCTGCTCATGTACCCGGTGGGAGCGCTTGTCGATCGGTTCCGCCCCTTGCGCATCATGCTCGTAGCGCAGTTGGGGTTCTGCCTGGTTATCCCGATCAAGCTAGTCTTCCTCTTCCGCGATTTCTCCCCGGAAACAACGTTCCTGATCTTCGCCTGCACTGCTGGTATCTACATTCCTTTTAGCGTGGCCAATACCGCGTCGAGCGTGCCAATGCTGATGCTTCTTTTCCCCCAGGAGAAATATGGTCAGTTTTGCTCGGCAAATGCGATGTGTCATTCGATGGGGCTGATCGTAGGAGGAATGTTGGCCGGCCTTGTGCTCGATGGACTCAAGTCTGCAACTGGTGGCGGCGATTACTATTACCGCTTCATTCCATTGTGGAGCACCTGTTTCATGGGTGTGGTTATGGCGCTGACCTATATGATATTTCGTCAATGGAAGAAGCTAGGCGGAGACTCCTCATACCGATCACCCATTGCAGATAGATTCGCCTCAGCATCAGTGTAACCCTTTTATCGATAGCGGAATAGCCTCCGGTCTACTACGGATATCGGGTCTCAGCAATGCTTCCCAGCGTCGGGGGCATGCGCCAGCGCCTTCAATAGGACGTTAGCATCCGTCTCAAACTACAGGGAAGGCGTCCCCCTCCTGACGAGCACAAGAAAAGGTATTGCAGAAATGGGCTGGCTCGACTCCATATACGAAGACGCCATGATGAAATCAGAAGATGAGATCCAACGACTGATCAAAGCGATGGAGTATATTCTGTCGCGCCCCCCCAGTCAGGTGGGGAAACGTCTCCGCTCGGAGCGCGAACTGGCGACCCACTTGAAGGCCAACCGATACACGGTCAAAAGCGTATTCAATCATTTCGTAGATAGCGGGTATCTGGCGAGGCGCCCTGGAAGCGGCACCTATGTGCGCAAGGTGACTCCACCCCCAAAGTCAGCTCAGAAGAGCGCTTTCGGCCTGCCGTTTTCCGCGGACGACCTTTTCGCTCCTGGCGAGCTCATTCCCGTACGAAAAGCTGCGTTGGCAGAGCATCGCCAACTGAAGCTGGCTTTCGTTTTCGCAGCGAAAACTCGTGGTGAATCACAGAAACACATCATTGCCGGCATCGAAGATCGCGTCAAACAGGCGGGGCACAAACTTAAAATCCACACCATAGATCGCGTTGGGGAAGAGCCTATCAGCGTGGAGGCCTTGACGGAGAAATTGCACTCGATCAGTTGCGATGGATACATCCTCTGGTCGGTAGAAGCAAAGGCCGTCAACCCTGAATTTCTGAAGCGGCACGCCCCTGCTGTCTACGTCGGGGATGACAAGCGTTACAACGACTCAAACTACTCTCCGCTGGTGAGAGTCGGAATGGAGGATGCCACATTGCGCGCGATCGACCTTCTCGTACAACAAGGCTATCGACGCATCGGATACATCGATCTGCCTCACTTCGGGGAGGGTTTGCGCAAAAATCGACATTTCTACGAGTGGGCCCTGCAAGGGGTGGATCTTTCCTATCGCCGTTCCGAGTTCGTGCATTTGGATGAAAAGTCCGCGTTACTTTCCATGCGTCGAATGTTCAATTCAGCGGACCGCCCAGAAGCGGTCTATGTTGCTGACGACATCGTGCTCCGGCACGTCGCCAAGGCCTGGCAGCAAATGAAGCTCATTCCCGGAAAGGATTTTGCCGTCATCACCCATTCGAACCGAGGAGTTCCCCTTCCGACGGGATTCGATTGGAGCCGCATGGAGTTTCATCCGTTTCAACTGGGCCGAATCGTCGTGGACAGCCTCCTACTTGAGATCCAAAACGCCGGTGAAGCGATTTGTTCCGTGGAGCACCTCGCTATCTGGCATCCCGGATCGACGCATACCGTTACCCGGTAAGATTCGGCTCGCTGCCCGAGATATCCATTTCTAGGCAAACCGTATAGGCCGGAAGAGCCGCGCGGCTTGACCGCGCCTCTAACGCGGAACGCAAGTCGGCGCGCCCATGCCCAAAGGATGAGCTACCGTAACCTCCGACTAGCTCTGACCAAACTATGCGCGCAAATCGTCCAAAGCAGACGACCCGCTCACCGCAGCAAAGCCAGCTAGAGCCTGTACCGTCCCTGGAGGGTAACCGAACTCCAAGCATTACAATGGATATACAGTCAAGACGACTTCTCACTTGACAAAAGACACCCACAATACAAAAGTGGGCGAGTGCGCTATCATGTTTCCCCAAGAAATGATGGATCTTCTGCCAACGACGCCGTCGCGCTTCCGGACGGATCGCGAGCCATGGAGAAGTCGCCGCGTATTCTTCGCGCTCACCGCCACACACCTCGCAGGTTTTTTTCAACCGGAGGCGGATTTAGCCTTATCGAGTTACTAGTGGTCATCGCGATTCTTTCCATCTTGGTCGTGACGACCGTGAGCGGCTTTAAGAACATCTCGACATCTCGAGGGGTGACGCAGGCGGCCGCTGACGTCGTGAGTATCCTGGAGCTCGCCCGCAATGAGGCTGTCACTAGGCAGACATTTACCTGGGTGGTCTTTAAGGACGCCACCAATTCCGGGAACCTCGAATTGCAAATGGTGGCTTTGGGCTCTGCCAATGGGAGTTCCTCCGCCGCGGGGAGCAACCTCACTATGTTGAGTCGAGTCGTCAAGATTCGCAACTGCGGACTGACTGACTTTTCCGCACTCTCCGCAGGAACACGTGGGCAACTCTCAAACAACGTCACGGTCACAGATCTAGGCACCTCGGGAATTACTTACACCAATCTAACGCAAGATCGGTTCCTTGATAACATGTCGGTCACTTTCACTCCTCGGGGAGAGGCCATCCTGAAAGGTCAGCCCTCCTCATCAGACGGGTTTGTCCCAAACATCGGAATCGGCGTGATTCCCGCTAGAGGGACTCAGAAAGCACAAAACTCCACAGATGATGCTGGCATCGTTCTCGACGGCAGCACCGGTATCGCCCGAACCCTCAGATTGTAACTATGAAAGCTAATTGCGCCGTCACCAAAGGTTTTTCGCTAGTCGAAGTCGTGCTGGCACTCGGGATAGTCTCTTTTTGCCTGTTATCTGTTGTAGGGCTGCTTCCCGTAGGTTTGGCCGCTGTCAAGAACGGCAACGATGAATCCGCAGCCAGCAATGCTTTGACCCAAGTGGCCTCGGCCATTCGCAACGCCAAAAGCACCAACGGCATTTACTCTGCCAGCGGTCCGTTTTCAGGCATCGCATGGACGCTCAATGGATCTACAAATGTCTTTCCCGTAACCCTCGCATTAAGCGGACAGCCTACAGGCAATCAGATTCGCATGAATGCTCATGTAGAGATCATCGCTCCTGCGGATAATACATCGATAGGAAGGGCCAAAATTTCCGTCGCGTGGCCCGCGTCAGCCGTGTGGTCTGATGGAAAATGGGTAAAGGCCGAGGGCTCTGTGTCTAGCGGAATGATCTTCCTACCCCAGTAATGGCGACACTTATGAGCCGTCGCGACATGGAAGCCCGTAATCACCCAATAAAGCGCAGGAGGCGCTGCGGCTTTACCATCGTAGAACTACTAGTCGCGACGGCAGTACTTGCACTGATGTTAGCTTTGCTCGTACAGATCGCTAACCACACACTGCAGGCGTCTAGAGTCACCACCCAGCAACTCGAATCCACCCAGTCCTCACGGCGCGTTCTCGACACCCTGGCCAGCGACTTAGCATACTCCGTATTCTCCAGCGGAGCCACTATCATAGTCCAACCGAGAGCAGGCTCCGTCACCCTCTCCCTGCTGACATCTGGGAGGGGCCCCATCACCGACATGGCGCCGCCTCGCTTTCTAGCCATCAACTACAAGCTGGAGAGGCACCAAATCATTCGCTCCTATCGTTCCGTCGGGTGGTCGGAGCAGAATCTTCTAGTAGCAGCCGAGAGTGCTGCCGGGGTCACCACCGATACCGCCCCGTTGGCCGATGGCGTTCTCCAATTCGCGGTTCTTGCCGTCTTGGAAAACGGCGAGATAGTTTCCGTCACCAGCCTTCCGCTATCAGCAGGAGTTTCACAGCCCACCACATATCAGGGGGAGGTCGTACCCACCGGCTGGACCGCATTGATTCCCGCCAAGCGGCCATATACTTCCAACTCTGAGCGCGTCAAAAGTCTCCTCTTTGCCATAGCGTCAGTGGATCAGCAGAATCTTCAACTTCTCTCAGAATCCCAGAAAAACATCCTGCCCCCCCCCACTA
>Ga0247822_10000988_pt1 | contig 16680 bp, 10 predicted proteins | sample 13C_Cellulose_Da_FD_192423 | JGI IMG/M metagenome (GOLD analysis project Ga0247822, IMG submission 192423) | Soil microbial communities from agricultural site in Penn Yan, New York, United States - 13C_Cellulose_Day30 | ecosystem: Environmental > Terrestrial > Soil > Agricultural land | place...
GCAAGGCGCGCAAGGCTCGCGATCGCTCACGGCGATGAGCATGTGCCGCGCGGCGCCAGCGAGGTCGTCGGCGCTAACCGCGCGAGCGCGCGGACCGAGTGACGAGGTGGTGCGACACCCCGCTGCGGTGCGACACCGCAGGCGCTGACCTCGCCAACACGCGGCGTCAGCAGCGCGACGTGGCCCGGTGCAGGGCATGCGCGTATTTCGAGATCATGCGCACTCTTCGGCTCGCGATCGCTTGTTCGGTGTTCTCGTTCCTCGCCGCGTGCGGTGCGCGGCAACACACGCACATCGACGGCGGTGTGCTGGGCCGGGTCGTCATCTATCGCAACGGCGTCGCGTTCTACGAGCGGCGCGCGACCGTGGACAACGGACAGCTGGTCGTCCAGGTGCCGCGCGAGCGGGTGGATGACTTCCTGAAGTCACTGACAGTGGTGGATCCGAGCACGCGCAAGCCGCTGTCGGTCACGATTCCGCGGCGGGACAGCTACGACGGTGAGCACCTGACGATGACGCTCGAGACCCCGGACTCGCGGCGCGCCGAGGTGCTGCTCACGTATGTGACCGAGGCGCCGGCGTGGAAGCCGAGCTATCGCGTGGTGGTCGGGGGCGATGGGAAGGTGATGTTGGAGGGCTGGGCGGTCGTCGACAACACCACCTCCGAGGACTGGAACGGCGTGCTGGTCGGCGTAGGGGCCTCGTCGGCGCTCGCGTTCCGCTATGACCTGTGGAGCGTGCGGCAGGTCGATCGCGACTTGCTGCAAGGTGAAGAGCGGTTCGCGATCGCGCCCCCGACGGGCGTGTCGCCGTATGGCGGCGGACCGGCCGAGGAGCTCGCGACGTTCGGAGCGGTAAACGATGGCCTGGGCGTAGCGTTCAGCGGCAGCAGCACGCTCGAGAACCAGTACTTCGTGGACGGCGTGAACACGACCGGACTGACGGACAAGGCGCCGCTCCCCAACGCCATCCAGGGCATCATCACGGATGGGAAGACCGGCGAGAAGCTCGCGGGCGTCACCGTCGTCGCGACGCCGACCCGCGGCACGAAGGGAGGCGACCAGACGTCGATCACCGACCAGGGCGGTCAGTACAAGCTGCCGCTGGAGCCCGGCACGTACAGCGTGCGGTTCTACTACGGCGACGTCACGCTCGAGCGCTCGGGGGTCGTGGTCGCCGCCGACAAGATCACGCCGGTGTTCCAGAAGATCAACACCGCGAGCGTTGGCGGCGAGGTCATGGCGATCAAGGACAGCGCGCCGGTGATCGAGCCGACGAGCACGACGAAGAGCGTGCAACTCGGCAGCGCGTACGAGCGACGCACGTTCAACTCCACGCTCGGTGCGGCGGCCGGTAGCCACGCGGACCCCGTGGTCCCCGATGGGTTCGGGGGCTTCGATGGACCGCCGCCGCCGTCGCGATCGTACGAAGCGCCACCACCACCACCGAAGCGCGATCCGGCGGCGGAGCTGCGCGCGCAGCTCGATCCGATCGTCGCGAAGTACAAGCAACAGAAGCGGCACGTCGTGATCGAGGCGCAGGGTCCCGCGAGCGATGCGGCGGAGGTCGCGCGGCGCGGCGAGAAGCTCAAGCACCAGCTCGTGGACGCGGGCATCCCCGCGGACAAGATCCACGTCGTCAGCAAGCCGGCCGAGGGTGCGAGCTATGGGACCCGCGTGCTCGCCGTCGCCGAGGCGCCGAAGGCGCCGACCGCGCCGCCGTCGGCGAAGCTGCGCGACCTCGGCCCCGATACGCCCGTGGGCGAGAGTCACTTCATGGCAGATCGGCCGATGACGGTGCGCGCCGGCTCGAGTGCGATGGTCGCGATGGTTCACCAGGAGACCACCGGCGGCGTCGTGTACCTGTATGACCCGATCTCCGATCGCGGCGACAAGCGCTTCGCCTTCAAAGCAGTGCGCCTCGATAACCCGACCGGCGACACGCTCGAGCCCGGGCCGGTGACGGTGTATGGCGAGGGCCGGTTCATCGGCGAGGGCATCACCGAGCCCGTGCCGCCCCATGCCGCGGTGGTCGTGCCGTTCGCGCTCGACAAGCAGGTCGTGATCTCCGAGGACGCGTCCGAGAGCGACCGTATCGCGAAGCTCGTCACCGTCCAGCGCGGCGTGCTGACGGCCGAGGTCCAGCATCGCCGCACCGCGCGCTACACGGTCACGAGCCGGCTGACCTCGCCGGCGACCGTGTACCTGCGCCACCGCCTCGAGAGCGGGTGGACGCTCGTCGAGGCACCGTCGGCGTTCACGCGCGTCGGAGATTCGCAGCTGTACGAGGTGACGCTCGCGCCGGGCGAGACGAAGGAGGTGACGATCGCGGCCGCCACGCCGGTGACCTCCAGGTTCGAGCTCGGCTCCCCCGAAGTGCTCGGCATGATGCGCGTGTTCATCGACGAGCCCGACGCCTCGCCGCAGCTGCGCGCGCAGATCCAGGCGCTGCTGGCGACGCACCGGACGGCGGCGGACCTGGATGACAGGATCGCGACGCTGCGCGATCAGCTCGGCGAGTACCGGGCGCGCGCGGGTGAGCTGCACGCGCAGGTGGTGTCGCTCAAGCTCGTGCGGACGGGGGGCGAGCTGATGATCGCCCTCAAGGCGAAGCTCGCGGAGACGTCGGAGCGCATCCAGAAGACCACGATCGCCCTCGTCGACGCCCAGGAGCAGCGCATGCTGGCGAAGGTGAAGTTCCAGAACCAGCTGGCGGATCTTCGCCTGACCGATCCGGCAGCCAAGTCCGCGTCCGCCCGCTAGCGATCGACGCGCCCCCGCGGTAGGAACGGGGCATGCCCGAGCAACGTTTCGATGCAGTCGTGATCGGAGCCGGACCCGGTGGTTACCCCGCCGCGATCCGGCTCGGTCAGCTCAAGGTCAAGACCGCCATCATCGAGCGCGAGTACATCGGTGGTGTGTGCCTCAACGTCGGCTGCATCCCGTCCAAGTCGGTGATCCACGCCGCGAAGATGTTCGAGAAGATGGGCCACGCCGACGACCTCGGCATCGGCATCGCGAGCAAGCCCACGCTCGACATGAAGAAGCTGCAGACGTGGAAGGGCAGCGTCGTCAACAAGCTCACGTCGGGCGTCCGTACCCTGCTCAAGGGCAACGGCGTCGAGATCATCGAGGGCTCGGCCACGCTGGGCAAGGCGGGGCCGGACGGCCACCGCATCACGGTGAAGACCAAGAATGGCGGCGAGCAGACGATCATCGCGAAGAACGTGGTGCTCGCGACGGGCAGCCGCCCGATCGAGATCCCCGGCTTCAAGATCGATCAGCAGCGGGTCATCGACTCGACCGGCGCGCTCGCCCTCGACACCCTGCCGGCGCGCATGGTGGTGATCGGCGGCGGCTACATCGGGCTCGAGCTCGGCATGGTCTACGCGAAGTTCGGGACCAAGGTCACCGTCGTCGAGGCGCTGCCGCGCGTGCTCAGCTCGATGGACAAGGACTGCGTCGCCGTCGTCGAGCGCAAGCTCAAGAAAATGGGCGTCGAGGTCATGGTGAACACCAAGGCGAAGTCGTGGGAGGAGAAGGGCGACCGCGCCGTCCTCACCGTCGAGCTCGCCGATGGCAAGACAGCCACGATCGACACCGACAAGATCCTGATGTCGATCGGCCGCCGTCCGAACAGCGAGAACCTCGGCCTCGAGGCCGCGGGCGTGAACGTCGACAAGCGGGGCTACGTGCTCGCCGACGATCGCCTGCGCACCAACGTCGCCGGCATCTACGCGATCGGTGACCTCATCGGCGGCATGATGCTCGCGCACAAGGCGACCAAGGAGGGCGAGGTCGTCGCCGAGGTCATCGCCGGCCACAAGGCCGCGTTCGACGTGCGCGCGATCCCCGCGGTCGTGTTCACCGATCCCGAGGTCGCGTCGACCGGCCTCACCGAGGACGAGGCGAAGGCGAAGGGACACGCCAAGCTCAAGATCGGGAAGTTCCCGTTCGCGGCGCTCGGACGCGCGCTGTCGGTCAACGACAGCGACGGCTTCGTGAAGGTGATCGCCGACGGCGATACGGGCGAGCTGCTCGGCGTGCACATCGTCGGCAACGGCGCGTCCGACATGATCGCCGAGCCGACGCTCGCGATCGAGATGGGCGCGGTCGCCGATGACCTCCGCCTCACGATCCACGCGCACCCGACGATGCCCGAGGCGATGATGGAGGCCGCCGCGGCCGCGCTCGGCGAGGCCGTGCACATCATCAACAGGTAGAGCTCGGGCCAGCGAGGCACGACCGTAACCTCGTCGGCAGCACCGACATCTCAAGCCAGATGCGAAGTCTGGTCTTCATCGCGTGCATCGCCGTGGCGACGTCCCCGTCGCTCGCGCAGACCGCGCCGCAGACGGGCGTGGTCGTCGATGCGCGTACGGGTAAGCCGCTCGCGGGTGCGACGGTCGCCGCGGGCGGTGTCGAGGTCACCTCCGGCGAGGACGGAACGTTCACGCTCGACGGCCTCGCGGCCGGCAAGGTCGACGTGGTCGTGTTCGTCGACGGCTACGCGCCGGTGGCCGTCGAGCGCCGGCGCGGTGGCCCGTGGCGATTCGCGCTCGTACCCGATGCGTCGGTGCAGGGCGGCGAGGTGATCACCGTCGCGGCCGAGGCGCCGCCGCTGACCAAGCCCGTGCCGTACGACCTGCGCGGCGACGAGGTGCGCACGCTGCCAGGCTCGGGCAACGACGCGCTCAAGGGCCTGCAGAGCCTACCCGGTGCGGCGCGCGTGCCGTTCGGGCTCGGCGGACTCGCGCTGCGTGGCTCGGCGCCGCGCGACACGGCGGTCTACCTCGACGGTGTCGAGGTCCCGATCTTGTTCCACTTCGGCGGGCTCGCCTCGTTCTATCCGTCGGGGCTGCTCGGCACGATCGAGCTCGCGCCGAGTGGGTTCTCCTCTCGCTATGGCCGCGCGCAGGGCGGTCTCGTCGAGCTGTCGACGCGCGCACCGCGCACAGATCGCTGGCGCGTCGGCGGGGAGTTGTCGCTCGTCGATGCACAGGTGCGCGCCGAGGGGCCGGGCCCCAAGGGCGGCGGGTGGACGATGGGCTTGCGCCGCTCGTACGTCGATGCGGTGCTCGCCGCGGCGCCACTCTCGCTGACGCTGTTGCCGAGCTACTGGGACGCTCAGCTCATGTACGAGGTCGGCAGCGTGGACCGGGGCCGGTGGACGCTGCTCGGCTTCGCGTCATCGGACGGCCTCACGCTGATCAATGAGGATGACGATCCGACCGGGCCCGACGATCGCCTCGACTACACGTCCCGCTTCCTTCGGCTCGCCACACGCTATCAGCGCGAGGTCAACGACGTCGGGTTCGATGCGGTCGCGGCGCTCGGCGGCGACGAGGTCGTGCTCGCCTTCAACGACGAGGGCGTCACCCGCCGCAACCTCCCCGTGTCGGTGCGCGCCACGCTCACCAAGAAGCTCGGCAAGCTCGGCTACGTCGCGGCGGGTCTCGACGTGCAGGGCTCGCGCTACGCGTTCGAGCTCGGCGGCGATGTCCCGACGAACCCCGACGCGATGGATCCGCCCGAGCAGGTCCGCGGTGACACGATCTGGGCTGCGGACACCGCGCTGTGGACCGAGCTGCTCTACCCGATCGCGGGCAAGGCGATCATGGTCAAGCCGGGCCTGCGCGGAGAGCGCTACGGGCTCACGGATCAATGGGTGCTCGATCCGCGGCTCGCGATCCTGCACCAGCTACCGCGCGACGTGACCATCACGGAGTCGATCGGCCTCTATCACCAGCCCGCGAACGTCGCCGATCTCGATCCGGCGTTCGGGAACCAGGAGCTGCGCGCGTCGTCGGCGATCCAGACCGCGGTCACCGTGAGCTCGCCGATCGCGCGCGGCTTCGAGGTCACCAGCACGCTCTATGGCCAGACCATGCGCGATCTCCCGGCCGACGCGGTCACGGGCGCGACGCCCCTCAGCGCCGGTGGCAGCCGGCAGTCCGGTGGCGTCGGCGCGATCGCGACCGAGCTCGCCGACGAGCAGTTCGGCACCTACAGCTACAAGGAGAACGTCGGCCGTGGCCGCGCGTGGGGCCTCGAGGTCCTGCTGCGCAAGCGACTCGGAGGGTGGACGGGCTGGCTCGGCTACACGTACGCGCGCTCGCTCCGCCGTGGCGATCCGAGGACCCAGTCGACGTACGTGCCGTACGTGTTCGATCAGCCGCACCTGCTCACGCTGCTCGCCTCGGTGCCGCTCGGCAAGCATTGGCGCGTCGGCGCGCGGGCGCGCTATGCGACGGGCAACCCGTACACGCCGGTGGTGGGCGCGTTCCTCGACGCCGACGATCAGGACTATCAACCACGCGATGGCGCGACGCTGTCGGCGCGGCTGCCCGCGTTCTTCCAGATCGACGTGCGCGTCGACCGCACCTGGGTGCGCTCGTGGGGCACGCTCAAGCTGTTCGTCGACGTGCAGAACGCGACGAACCGCCTCAACCCCGAGGGCGTGACCTACAACTTCGACTACAGCCAGCGCTCGTACACGCGCGGGCTGCCGGTGTTCCCCTCGATCGGCGTGGAGTACATCCCGTGATGCGCGCGTTGTTGATCACGGCCCTCGCGCTCGCCGCGTGCGACGACAGCGCCCCGGGCTCGCCGGTCGCGGGGCCGCGCATCATCGCCGTGATCGCCGATCCACCGACGATCGCAGCGGACGCCACGACGCACCTGTCCGTCCTCACCGCGATCGATGGCTTCCCGGCCCCCGCCGATGCCGTGATGTGGCGGGCGTGCTCACCGTACGCGCTCGTCGTCGATCCGGTGCGGGACTGCGCGGGGGACGCCGCGCTCGAGCTCGCCCTCGATGCCGACGGAGATGCCGTGCTCGATGTCGCCGCCCTCGCGGCGAAGTTCGACATCGTGTTGCCGAGCATCACGAGCGCCGACGATCCGTGCGGCGAGGACGTGCTCGCGGTCTCGGTCGTCGTCGAAGCCGAGGTCGCCGGCGAGCGCCTGATCGCCGTCAAGTCCGTCGAGGTCGGCGTCGCGCCACCCGTACGAACGAACCCCGTCGTGCTCCACGGACTCCTCGATGACGTGCCGCTCGTCGACGGCGCGGCGGTGGAAGGCGGCCGCCGCTACGCACTCGGCGCCGAGATCGATCCCACGTCGCGCGACCTCGTGTGCTTCCGCGACGAGACGATGCCGGCGCGGCGCGAGAGCGTGGAGGTCTATGCGCTCGCGGGCGGCGGCGCGGTCGTGCGCGGCAACGACATCGACATCGACGACGACGAGGCCGGCGTGACCTCCGTCGATCCCGTCGAGCTCGAGCTCCCGGCCGGGCCAGCCTCGGTGCCGCTGTGGCTCGTCGGGATCGACCGCGACGGCGGCGTCGGCGTCCAGTATCGCGTGCTCGAGGTCCGCTAAGCTCTCAGGTGGCGTGTATAGTGGCGATAGGATGGACGAAGGGTCGCGGGATCCGGTGGGACCAACCGCTCCAGGCGCGGCGTTCGACGCCACTACACCGGGCGAACGTCCGAGCAGCGGATCGCTCGCGGTCAGCCTGACCGATCGCCAGGTCGGTGACTACGTCTTCGGGCGCGTGATCGGGTCCGGTGGGATGGGCGTCATCTACGAGGCGACCGATCGCAAGCTCCATCGCAAGGTCGCGATCAAGGTCATTCGCGAGCAGCAAACCGAAGACATGACCGGCTACGCGTCGAATCGGCTGCTGCGCGAAGCGCAGTCGATGGCGCGGCTCCAGCACCCGAACGTCGTGACGATCTACCAGGTCGGTACGATCGATAGTCAGGTGTTCGTCGCGATGGAGTTCATCGACGGCCAGACACTGACGCAATGGCTCGAGACGACGAACCCGACCTGGCGCAAGGCGCTCGAGGTCATGCTGCAGGCCGGGCATGGGTTGGAGGCGGCGCACCGCGCCGGCATCGTTCACCGCGACTTCAAGCCCGATAACATCCTGATCGGACGCGACGGTCGCGTGCTCGTCACGGACTTCGGGATCGCCCGCGCCGCGCACCTCCACGACCTGCAGGCGCCGACGCAGTCTGGCTTCCGTCGCGATGCAAACCTGACGATGACCGGCGCGATCATGGGTACGCCGCGGTACATGTCGCCCGAGCAACACGAGGGGCGTTCGGCCGACGCGCGCTCCGATCAGTACAGCTACTGCATCACGCTCTTCGAGGCGTTGTACCGGAAGCGTCCGTTCGAGTGCGAGTCGTGGGAAGAGCTGATCGAGGCCAAGGACGCGTGCAAGATCGCTGCGCCGCCGGCGGGAACGCCCGTGCCTCGAGCGTTGCGCGGGATCATCACGCGCGGCCTCGACCCGAAGCCCGCCGAGCGCTATCCGGCGATGCGCGACGTGTTGACGCTGATCGAATCTCAGCGCACGCGGCGTCGGTGGTACGCGGTCGCGGGTGTTGCGGGCGTGTCCGCGGTCGCTGCGGCTGCGGTCGGCGGCGTGATGATGTCGCGATCGGGTGCGACGACGACGGTCTCGTGCACGACGGGCAGCGCCCGCCTCGCGGAGAGCTGGAACCCCGCGCGCAAGCAGGCGATCGAGAAGGTGTTCCGATCCGTGAAGCGCCCCTTCGACGAGCCCAGCTGGCTCCACACGACCGCGACGCTCGACAGCTACGCGCAGGCCTGGGCGAACATGTACAAGGACGCGTGCGAGGCGACGCACGTGCGCCACGAACAAAGCGAACGTCTGCTCGATCGGCGGATGTCGTGCCTGCGCCGCCGCGCGGACGAGCTCGAGACGGTGCTCGGCCTGTTCGATCGCGCAGATGCAACGATCGCGAGCCAGTCCGCCGACGCCGTCAGCCGGCTCAGTCGCGTCGAGGACTGTGCTCCGACCGAGGCGATGTCGATCGCGGCCGCCGAGAACCTCGGGCCCGAACAGCGAGCGGAGCGGGACAAGCTCTCCGGCCAGCTCGCCCGCGCCAAGTCGCTCGCCTCCATCGGCAAGGTTCAGCAAGGCATCGAGCTCGCGCAGCCGGTGGCCGATACCGCGAAGGCCAAGGGCCTACGGGCGATCGAAGCCGAAGCCCTGGTGCTGCTCGGCCGCTTACACGCGAGCGCCGGCAGGTTCCAGAACGCCAAGGACGTGTTCGTGCGCGCGTCCGAGGTCGCCGAGCGGGCTCGTGAGGTCGCCTTGCGTGCAGAGGCGCTGATCGAGCTCGTCTATATCGACGGATACGAGCTGCAGAACTTCCCCGAGGCGCACGTGTGGGCACGCCTCGCGGCGACTGCGATCGAGGGCGGCGAGGGCTTCGAGGTCCTGCGCGCGCGCCTGGTCGGCAACCGGGGCACCGTGTTCTTCGGCGAGGGCAAGTATCAGGAAGCGACCGACGCACTGATGGAGTCGTTGGTCATCCAGCGCAAGATCTTCGGGCCGGACCACGTCGACGTCGGCGTTACCTCGGACCGGGTCGGATCCGCGCTGCTGCGGCTCGGTAAGACCAAAGAAGCGATGGAGTACCATCGGGTCGCGGTCGCGACGTTGAGCAAGACCCTCGGCGAGACCCATATCGGCCTGGCAGACGCCGTCAATAGTCTCGGCAACGCGCATGCAGAAGCCGGTGATCTCGAGGCGGCCGACCAGCAGTACCGGCGCGCACTCGAGATCCTGAAGACCGCGGTGGGCAACTCCCACGCGCGCATCGCCGTTGCCCACTCCAATCTCGGGAGCCTCGCCCTCCGCCGCGGCAACCCCGAGCAAGCCGTGAGCGAGTTCGAGAACGCGCTCGAGGTGGAGACCTCTACCAAGGAGACGCCACCGTCCTCGATCGCTCAGACGCTGACGTCGATCGGGGTCGCGCACCTGCAGCGCGACGCGCTCCCCGACGCGGTCCCACCGCTCGAGCGCGCGCTCACGATCTGGGACGCGATGCCCAATGCGCCGATGGATGCCGCCCAGACCAAGTTCATGCTGGCTCGTGCGCTGATCGGGACGGATCGACGGCGGGCGCTCTCGCTCGCCACCGCAGCGCGCACGGCGCTCGCAGGTGCGGGGGAAGGCTGGTTCGATCTGGCCGACGAGGTCGAGGCCTGGATCACCGAGCAGCGGAGCCGGTAGCCGCGGTTCCCGCCGCGTGGTAACCGGTTCTCGATGGCCAGCTGGAGCATCGTCGACCTCGGCCGCGAGTCGTATCGCGATGCATGGGCGCGACAGCTCGCGCTGGTCGAGGCCCGCCAGAGGGGCGACGCGCCCGACACGCTGCTCCTCGTCGAGCACGACCACGTGTTCACACTCGGCCGCCGGCGCGAGGCCGAGCAGAACGTGCTCGCCGCCGGCGAGGTCGAGGTCATCGGCATCGAGCGCGGCGGCGACGTCACCTATCACGGGCCCGGGCAGCTCGTCGCGTATCCGATCGTCCTCCTCGAGGGCGCGGAGCGTGACCTCCACCGGTATCTGCGCAACCTCGAGGAAGCGGTCATCGCGACCTGCGCGCGGTTCGGCCTCACCGCGGATCGCGAGCCCGGCAAGACGGGCGTGTGGACCTCGACGGAGCTCGGCCGCAAGAAGCTGTGCTCGATGGGCATCGCCTGCCGCAAGTGGGTCACGTTCCACGGCCTCGCGCTCAACGTCAGCACGGACCTCACCTACTTCGGCCGTATCAATCCATGCGGGTTCGAGTCCTCGGTGATGACGTCGATGGCCGCCCTGCTCGGCCCCGTCGAGCTCGCGGACGTGAAGCACGCGCTCGCCGAGGAGCTCGGCCGCACGCTCGACCGTACGCCGGGCTGACCCGCTACAGCCGGCCGTGATCGAAGCGGCCCCAGCACACGAGCACGCCCTCGCCGTCGATCGCGCACGCGTCGTTCATGCCCGCGGCGAGCGCGCGTACACCGCTCACGCCGCGCACGACGACCGGCTGGGACGAGTCCCGGCGCGAGCCGTCGCCGAGCTGCCCGTACCAGTTCCTGCCCCAGCACACGACGCCGCCGTCGCGCCGCGCCACGCAGTGATGGTAGTCGCCGCCCGCGATGTCCACGCCGCCGTCGACGTGAAGCCGGGCCGGCGACGCGCCGCTGCCCCAGCAGGTCACGTCGCCCGCCGCATCGATCGCACAGCCGCCCTTCTGCCCGAGATCGAAGTCGACGACCTGCATGTCTCCGGTCACCACCTGCGGCGTCTCACCGAACACCGTGGTGCTCGAGCCGTTGCCACCAAACTCGCGATCGCCCCAGCACATCACGCGATGGTCGGCGGTCAGCGCGCAGGTCGCGTGGAATCCGGCGCGCACCGCCACGCTCGCCGGCAGCTCCGCGACCCGCAGCGGCTTGATCTCCGGCGCGGGCTTCGCGCCGCACTCGCCGTACTGATTCGCGCCCCAGCACCACACGGCGCCGTCGGTGTCGACACCGCAGGTATGCCCGGTGCCGGCGGAGACGTCGATGAACGTCACGCCGTGCGGCACCTCGGCGAGCACGGGTGCGTCCGCGCGATCGTGCGTGCCCTTCGACGGGCGGCCGATCTCGCCGTGATAGTTCCAGCCCCAGCACAGCGCGACGCCGCCGCGCAGCGCGCACGAGTGGTTGAATCCGACCGAGACCTTCGAGGATCCCGCGGTGCCCGCGATCGGCGCCGGCGTGCGCTCGATCGGCTCGTACGACGTGGGCCGCGCGTTCCAGATGTGGACCACGCCGTCGGCAGCGGCGATCGCCGCGCCCTCACTCTCGCCGAGCGACACCGCGGCCCACCGGCCCGGCAAGATCTCGTTTGGCGCGACGGGACGCTCGGGCTTCCCCTTCGGCACGCGGATCGGCGGCCTCACCGCCTGCTGAGCCGGGGCCTCGAGCTTCCCGCGCACCAGGATCGACAGCGGCAGTGCGACGACGGCCGCCGCGATCATGATCACCGAGGGGAACTTCGTACGGCGCGCGAGCAGCTCGAGGCCGCGCGCGCCCCCGAACGCGACGAACGAGATGAGGAACAGCTGCAGCGTGTCCGGAAACGGCGACCGCAGCGCGACGAGCGGCAGGCCCACCGCGAGGACGAAGGGCAGCCGGATCCACACGGACTACCGCGCGAGCGTCGTGCGCTCGACGAGCGCACCCGCGGGCAGCGGGCCGAGCTTCGGGTCTTCCTTGAAGATGACCGTGCCCGGCTGCGCGACGTCGACGCTCCACTGGAAGCCGTCGATGACGGCGAGCGAGTCGAGGACGTGATCCGAGGTGTCCCAGATCGCGATGCGCAGCGTGATGATCTCGCCGGGCTTGACGTTGCCGCTCGTGACGAGCCACCCCGTCGCGCCACCGACGACGCTGTCCGGGTCACAGTTGAACTCGTCCGGATCGTCGAACCCGGTGCCCGTGAGCTGGTTGGTCGCGACGCAGGTCGAGATCGAGTCCGGCTGCCCCGAGCATCCGGTCTCGCCGTTCTTGCACTGCGTGAACAGGCCGGTGTTGCCGTGGCCGAGGTTCACGCCGACCGGGACCTTCGTCGTGCCGCCCATCGGCTGGTAGAAGGCGAGGTTCTTGTCGGTCGGGTTCGGCGGCGAGCCGTCGTACGTCGAGTCGAGCAGCACGACGAAGAAGTCGTTGTAGGCGCTGCACGTGTACTCGGGGAACTCGGCGCTGAAGAAGTTGGTCGCGAGGCGGAATGACTTCGCGTTGGTCGGAACGCGGATGCGCAGCGTGAGCATCACCGGGTCGTTGGCCTGCGAGCCGAACGGATCGGGGCAGCCCGGCGCGTTCGGCAGCTGGTTGTTGTTGGCGGAGAAGAAGTCGGCCGGGAACGGCGCGCACTGCGTGTTCGGCGTGAAGTCGCACGTCTGCGTTCCGACGTGCGAGTAGCCGCCCCAGTCATGGAACCCGGGGTTCATGTCGTTCTTGGCCGCCGCGCCGCCGGTCGACAGGATCGCGAGGTTGACACCGCCCTGCGGCAGCGTGCCGGTGCCGAACGTCCCGCGCACGGCGTGCGCCTCGGGATCCGGCACGCCGGTGCCGTCGGTGAGCGTGAGCGATCCGCTGATCACACCCCAGCGGCCGTCGGTCTCCGTCGCCGTCTGACAGATGTCGATCGCGCGCGCGAACTCGAGGGGATCCTGCGTGTTGGACGCGATGCCCTGATCGCACAACAGCACCGTGTCGTCGACGACGCCGTTGCAGTCGTCGTCGAAGTTGTTGCCGGGCGCGTCGAACGACCCGAGGTTCACGATCGACGGGTTGCTGCACTCCGTGGAGTCGCAGCAGTCGCCCTGGCAGGTGGTGAGACCGTCGCCGTCGCGGTCCTCGTCCTCGTCGACGGTGCCGTTGCAGTTGTTATCGATGCCGTCGCTGCAGGCCGCCCCGTCCTCGCCGCTCGGCACCACCTGGCCTTCGCACACGGTCCAGATGCCGCCCTCGACGCACGTGCGCTGGCCGCCGATGCACGGGCCGACGCCCTCCGTGCCGTCCGCGCCGGTGTAGCAGTCCTCGACCGTGCCGGGCTTGCAGACGCCGATGAGGCACTTGCTCTCGATGCACGAGTAGTTATCGCTGCACACGTTGCCGCAACGCCCGCAGTTCCCCGGGTCGCTCGCGGTGTCGGTCTGGACACCCGCGCATTCGCGCATCGAACTGCCACTCTCGGAACCGCAGCCACCCACGGCGACCACCACCGAACCGAGCACGAAACCGAGGAGACGCGAGGACATGGGCGCGGAACATGCCCCCGCCCATGCACCCAGTGCAAGCGCAAACGACTTCTGGCTACTCTTCGTCGCCCGGTGCCAGCTCGCGGAGGATGACCGTGCCCGGCGTCGCCGGGTCGACGCTCCACTGGAAGCCGTCGATCGCCGCGATCGAGTCGAGGATGTGATCGCTCGTGTCCCAGATCGCGATGCGAAGCTTGATGATCTCGCCCGGAGTCACGTTGCCGCTCGTCTCGAGCCAGCCCGTCCCGCCACCCTGCAGGCTGTTGCTGTCGCACGAGCCCGGGTCCGCGGTGTCGAGACCGGTGCCCGCGAGCTGGTCGGTGCCGATGCAGGTCGAGATCGTGCCGTCCGTGCCCGAGCAGCCCGTGGAGCCGTTCACGCACTGGGTGAACAGGCCCGTGTTGCCCGAGGCGAGGTTGACGCCGACGGGGTACGTGGTGCCGTTGCCGCTGCTGTAGAACGCGAGGTTCTTGTCGGCAGGGTTGCCGGGAACCGTGCTGTCGAGCAGCACGACGAAGAAGTCGTTGAACGGCGAGCACGTGAACTCGGGGAACTCCGAGCTGAAGAAGTTGGTCGCGAGCTTGAACGACCTGGCGTTCGTCGGGACGCGGATGGTGAGCGTCAGCATCACCGGATCGTTCGCCGTGGTGCCGCTCGCCTCGGGGCAGCCCGGCGCGTTCGGCAGCGAGCCGTTGTTCGCCATCAAGAAGTCCTGCGGGAACCCGGACTCGGTGCCGTTGCCGAAGAAGTCGCCGTCCTGGAAGTCCTGATACGCGGGGTTGGTGTCGCCGCGACCCGCGGCCGCGCCCGTGCTGAGCAGCGCGAGGTTGACGCCGCCGCGCGGCAACACGCCCGAGCCGAACTTCGGGCGGATCGCCTTGGAGATCGCCGCCGGGGCGCCGTTGCCGTCGGCGAGCGTGAACTCGGCGCTGATCACGCCCCACTTCTTCTCGGTCATCGTCGCGGTCTGGCAGATGTCGATCGCCTTCGCGTAGTCGAGCGCGTTGCTCGAGTTGGAGACGAGGCCCTGGTCGCACAGGAGGCTCGAGTCATCGACCACTCCGTTGCAGTCGTCGTCGACCATGTTGCCTGGCGCATCGAACGCACCCGCGTTGACGAGGCCCGGGTTGGTGCACTCGGTCGAGTCGCAGCAGTCACCGCCGCACGTGGTGATGCCGTCGCCATCCAGGTCGGCGTTCTCGTCGAGCTGCCCGTTGCAGTTGTTGTCGACGCCGTCGCCGCACAGCTCCTGGGACGGCACCACCTGGCCCTCGCAGGGCCCCCACAGCGCATCCGAGCCGCAGGTCTGGGTGCCGCTGTGACACGGACCTTCGCCGTCGGTGCCGTCGACACCGCCGTAGCACTCGCGCTTCTTGCCCGGGTCGCAGGTCCCCGAGGCGATGCCCCCCTTGCGTCCCTCGGGTCCGCACCCGCCGACGAGGAAGACCACGAACAAGGAGGCGATACCGAACCAGCGGAGCGTCATGGCGGCGGGACCATAAACGACGTCCCCGCGGCAGATCGACTACAAAGTTATCGCTATCGCGGACATCACCCGGTGCGAACCGAGAAGTCCCGCACGTTTACGATCTGCTTGGTCTCCAGATCCGCGAGGAAGCTGCGCCCCGAGCCGATCCGGCCGTCGAACGCCAGCAGGAACCAGACGTCGAGCGTCCACCGCACGTGATCCGTCTCGCACGGCGGGGTCCAGGACACGGCCTCCAGGTCACCGAGGTACGTCGGTCGCGACGGCGAGGAGGTCACCAGCTTTTGGTACTCGTCACTCTGCTGGACGAGCACGACCGCGGTCGATGCATCCCGCGACGCCACGGTGCGCCGCCAGGCCGAGGTCAGCCGGCAGCGCCCCACCGCCCCCGAGGTCGACAGCTCGATCTCGTACGCCTCGTCCGCGGCGAGCCCGTCGAAGTCGGGGACGTCGAACTCGGGGTACTTGTCGCGCTCCGCGATCTGCTCGAGCCGATCGTCGAACGCTTCGTAGCCGGCCTCGAGCGTGTCCTCGCCGTAGTAGCCGTAGATCCGCAGCACGAGGTTCTGCGAGGGCAGCCGATGGTCCCAGTCGACGATCGAGATCGCGCCCGCGTAGTCGTGGCGGAACCGCGACAGCGGAGGCAGCGCTGCCGCGACGCGCGTGGCGGCCCCCTCTTCGGACAGAAGGCCTTGGTAGGCCACGCGAGGGTGGAGCCGGATCTCCTCGGCAACAAACGGGCGAAGATCGGAAGACACCGCGCGCCGATAGTACACGCCTCGCGCCTCGATGTGGTCACGTCGGCCGCGCACGTGTCGCGACGCCGCGGGTCGCCGAGGACGCGATGGGCAAGGTGAACATCACGCAACATCCGCGCCCCGGTTCGCTTTCGGCCCAGATCCGGCCGCCGTGGGCCTCGACGATGCCCTTGACGATCGCGAGCCCCAGCCCGGCACCGCGGCGGTCACCCGCCCTCGCCTGCCAGAACCGATCGAACATGTGCGCGAGCTGATCCGCGTCGAGGCCCGTGCCCGTATCGGCGACCGAGATGACGAGCTCGTCACGCTGGCGGGTGGCGCTCACGCGGACGTGGCCGCCGCGGGGTGTGAACTTGATCGCGTTGCCGATCAGATTGCCGAGCACCTGGACGATGCGCGCCTCGTCCGCGAGCACCTGCGGCAGGTCCGGGGGGAGCTTCGCCTCGAGCGCGACCGACGCCGCCGTCGCCGCGGCCTCGAACATCTCGAACGCCTCGCGTGCGATCGCGGGGAGCGCCTGCGGGTGAGGATCGATCGACATGCCGCCGCCGCTCTCGAGGCGCGTGACGTCGAGCAGATCCTCGATCAGGCGCGTCGCCCGGCCGAGGGCGCGCGTCAACCGCTCGGCGATCCGGCGGCTCTGGAGGCGACGCTCGTGCTCGGGACGCACGAGCAGCTCGGCGGTGAGCATCGCCGTCGACAGCGGGTTGCGCAGGTCATGCGCGACGATGCCGAGCACCTCGTCGCGCGCGGCCACCGCCCTGCGCAGCTGCGCCTCCAGGTTCGCGTGACGGGTCGCATCGCGCAGCACGATC
>Ga0247822_10000989_pt1 | contig 16679 bp, 12 predicted proteins | sample 13C_Cellulose_Da_FD_192423 | JGI IMG/M metagenome (GOLD analysis project Ga0247822, IMG submission 192423) | Soil microbial communities from agricultural site in Penn Yan, New York, United States - 13C_Cellulose_Day30 | ecosystem: Environmental > Terrestrial > Soil > Agricultural land | place...
CTTGTGTTGCTATGGTCACCTTCTGTGGGTCCGGCATCTGTGTGACTTGCAACTCCGCGATCTTCATCTTCATGTTCATGGCTTGCATCCCGGCGGCTTGAATCGTGGCCGGCTTCCGCATGACCTGTCCCTCCGTGACCGGCATGTTCATCTGCACTGTTCTGTTTGGAACAGGAGAGCAGTGATACGGCGATTGTTGCTATAAATAATACGCGTCTCATTTGTCTGTTTTGATGAAGCTTTCACTGTCGACGAGATACTGCGCATTGCCTGCGATGTCATGAGCGGAAGAAAGGCCTTCCCTGATCTCTACGTAGCCACCGGTGCGCACGCCGGTAACCACCTTCTTTGCCCTGAAGACGTTCTTCTCTTTCACAAACACCACATCTTCAACGCCGAGATGGACAACTGCTTCACGCGGTATCCACAGCGCTTCGACGGCCTGACCTTCAATCACTGCTTTCACCAGGTGACCAATGTGCAGGCGATCGGTGTGTTGAGTGTACACGCGAACGGTGAGGAAGTCCTGACCTTTGTTAAAGAATGGCTGCACGAAGTCGATGGTACCCGCATCATTGTGCTGATCGCCGAAATCAAGCATAACCTTTCCTCCCTTTCTAACGGTACCGGTAAGCGTCGCTGCAATGTTCAGCTCTATGCGCAGGGCGGAGGGGTTGACCACCGTAAACAATGTCTGTCCCGAGGCCACATAACTTCCTTCGCGGATCAGGCCATCGCCGGTATTCGCTGGTTGTCCTGACATCGGTGGCGCGGAAACACCTGACGAAGCCCCCATGCCATCGTTCATTCCGCCACCAGTCGATGGTGTCGCCGCCGGAGAAGGTGCAACGGGAGCCTGCTGTCGCTCGGAAATGATGTACCCGTCATAAGGGCTGTAGATCGCAAAGGTGTTCTTCGGATCTTTACTCTTCACCAGGTCATTGATCTGGGCCTGCGTAGCACCGAGAAGTTTCAGTCGTTCGGTGGCGCCCTGTATGAGCGCCTGGTTCTCCGCGTCGTTTTCCAGCAGGAAGAGCAACTCCCGTTGTGCGGTCAGCAGTTCAGGGCTATAAATCTCGGCAACCTTTTGTCCCTTGCTTACCTGCTGGAACGCGTACTTGAGATACACCTTCTCGAGACGTCCGCCCATTCGCGTTGGAATGGTATAGATGTTACGTGTATCGTAGGTAACAACGCCCAGCGCCTCCGTTGAAACAGGCAGCGACTTGTATTCACCCTTGATCGTTCTGATGGATGCGACGACGCTCTCGTTCGGCGATTTGATCAGCTTTGCAAGGTCTTCAGTGATCTCCACCTCTTCACCTGGACGTGCCTTTCGCACCAGATCCATTCCGCACACGGGACAGGTTCCGGGTTGGTCGGAGATCACGGTGGGATGCATGGGACAAGTGTATGTCTCGTGTGCTGCTTCCTCTTTCCCTTTGTTGCAGGAGGTGGCAACCGCCACGAGCAGGGCAAACATCAGCGTCACCAGCAGGCTATTTCTCCAGTTCTTTCTCATAGCTCACGATCATGTTAAAGTATTCCTGGTCCTTCTCGATGTAATCCATCTGCGCCATGTTCAATGCCTCCCATGCGTCGATCACCATCGGCAGCTGCTCACGATTCTCTTCATATGCCAGCATCAGCGTCTGATAATTTTTCTTCAGGGCGGGGATAATCTTCGTCTCATAGTTGCTGAGCTGTTGTTTCATCCGTGAGAGCTGCGACGCCATGCCTGCCAGCATACCTCTGGTCTCAACAAGAATCGCCTCGCGACCTTTCTTCATCGCTTCTATATCGTATTGCATTCCCCGCACCTCCGACTTATACATCCTGTTCGACCAGGGCGCAATTGGAATGGACACCATCGCCATGGCAGTGAATTGCGTAGGCATATTGCCGATGGGTTGCATATGATCAAACCTGATCCTGAAATCGGGTCTGGCCTGGTAGCGCTGAAGTTGCTGATTTAACCGCATCACTTCAATGGTCTTCTCGATCTGCCGGATATCGCTGCGCTGTAAACTGAGCGCCGCCGTATCGTAGATGAGCTGGTTGGGCTCGTATAGGATCTCCGTTGTCGTGTCGACCATGATCGGTGTTTCCGCTTCAAGATTCATAAGACTCTTCAGTCTGAACGAACTCTCCTCAATGGACCCGTACGTCATTTGAATCATGTTCTGCACTTCGCTGAGTCGTCCTTCAGCTTTATAGATGTTGCCAAGACTTCCCTGGTTATAGGGATATCTGATACGGGCAAGCTTCACCATGAGTTGAATGATCCGTTCATTCTCTTTGAGGATACTCAGTTTTTCCTCTGCCACCAGCCACTGGTAATACATTGACTTGGCCTCGCTTCTAAGCTGGTTGAATTGTACGGAACGACTCTGCTCTTCGACGGATGCCTTCGAGGAAAGAAACTTCTTGTTTGCGTTGAGCCTGGATGGATTAGGAATATCCTGTTCGATCGAAAACATCCACGACCCTTTGTCACGTTCATCCATAAGCATCTGATTCGGATAAGGACGCATGAACGTTCCGGCGCCGACCATGGGTGCCATCCAGCTTTTTGCACCCTCGGCGTAGATATTGAGGGCCATCACCTTGTTGTCATACTCCTTGAGCATCGGATTTTGTGTATCGATGAGGTGAAGTACGCTGTCGAGTGTGATCACCTGCGCGTTGCCGGCAGCGATGACGCCCAGCCACAACGTTATAATCAGAAAATAAACCTTAATGCCTGACTTCATATACTTCGAGTTTTCCGAATTTCCTTAGTTCATATTCTTTTGTCATCAGGAAGATGAGCGGTGTAACGAGCAGGATATGCGTCGACGACGTCAGCACGCCACCGATCATAGGGAGAACGATAGGCTTCATCACATCGCTGCCGACACCGGTCGCCCACAACACCGGGATCAGACCGAACAACGCCACACACACGGTCATAAGTTTGGGCCGCAGTCGCTTCGCCGCGCCGGCGATGACATATTCCCTGAGTTCCTCGCGCGTAATGGTTTCACTCGAATTGCCGCGCAACTTTACCAGCTGCTGCATGGCATCATTGAGATAAATCACCATCACCACACCCGTCTCGACGGCGATCCCAAAGAGAGCGATAAAGCCAACGGCAACGGCAACAGATAGATTGACACCGTAGAAGTAGACCATATACGCTCCTCCAATGAGTGCGAACGGAACAGTGATCAGACTGAAAAACGCTTCGCGTATAGAATGAAAGGCGAGGTAGAGAGAAACAAAGATGATGATCAGTACAATGGGAAGGATGATCAGCAACGTTTGTTTTCCGCGAATAAGATTCTCGTATTGGCCGCTCCATTCGAGATAGTATCCGTTCGGGAGTCCGCCGAGATTCTTATTCAACGTTTCGATGGCTTCCTCTACAGTGCTACCCAGGTCGCGGTCTCTCACGTTGAACAACACTGCACCGCGCAGTACAGCGTTCTCCGATACGATCATCGGTGGACCGTTCTCAAACCGGATGTCGGCTAATGCGGAGAGCGGAACCGTTCCAAGTGATGGCGTCTTCACCGGAATACGCTTCAGCTGCTCAATGCTGTTCCTGTAATCCTGCGCGAGACGAACGCTGATGGTGAAGCGCTGACGACCTTCGATGGTCTGACCAACAGGACTTCCGCCAATGGCGGATTCGACCACGAGGTTAACATCGCTTACACTCACCCCATAACGGCCAAGCGCATCGCGGTTCACATCGATAGTGAGATACTTTCCACCGGTGATCGGATCAACATACAGGTCTTTGATTCCGGGAACTCCCGCAAGCGCTTTCTTCACGCGCTCCGACAATGCAGCGATACTGTCGAGATCCTGTCCATACACCTTCACGCCTACATCGGTTCTGATTCCCGTGGCCAGCATGTTGATCCGGTTAATGATCGGCTGTGTCCAACCGTTCACAACTCCTGGGATCTGCATCCTCGCATCGAGCTCATTGATGATATCCTTCTTCGTGATGCCGGCTCTCCATTCTGATTTTGGCTTCAGCATGATGATTGTTTCAATCATACTGATGGGTACGTTGTCTGTCGCCGTGCTGGCGCGCCCCGCCTTGCCCAGTACCTGGTCGACCTCCGGAACCGATTTGATGATCTTATCCTGAACCTGCATGATCCGCTTCGCTTCGTCATTCGAAATGTCCGGCAGCGTGACCGGCATGAAAAGGATGGATTGTTCATCGAGCGGCGGCATAAATTCACTTCCCAGACTGGTGAGTAGCGGTATGGTGATGACAAGGGCAAGAATGTTTATGCCTATCGTCGTTTTGCGCCACTTCATGCACGCGCGGATGATGGGTTCATAGATCCGTTCAAGAATACGATTGACAGGATTGATCTTCTCATCCCTGAAGCGTCCCTTCATAAAGAACGAAATGATGACCGGCCCCAGCGTCACGACCAGTATGGCATCCGTTAGCAGGATAAAGGTCTTCGTGTAGGCGAGGGGATGAAACAGTTTTCCCTCCTGGCCGGTAAGCATGAACACAGGCAGGAAAGACGTGATGATGATGACGGTTGAATAAAAGACACCACGGGAAACCTGCTTCGAGGATTTCTCGATAATGGCAAGCCTTTCAGCATCATCGATCTTGTTATATGTTTTGCGTGAGAAGAGTTTCATTCTGATTGCTGTTTGCCTTCTGTGTTAAGCCGGCGTATTGTTCTTCTTTCTTCCGATGTTTGTTCGTTATCTGCTTGTACCACCCGGATCTCCATTTCTCTTGAGTTGTCGTCCGGAGTCAGGTCTGCCATGTTCGGTTATCGGTCTTCCGGATTAAGCTCCGAGTATCGGTGCGACAGGTTCTTGTAAGAGTTCTCCGCCATGATAATCCCGTTGTCAACGATCACGCCGATGGCGAGGGCAATACCTGTCAGCGACATGATGTTGGACGTAATCCCGAACGCATTCAAAAGGATAAAGCTGGTGGCAATGGTAATGGGGATCTGGATGATGATGCTCGCCGCACTTCTCCAGTGGAAAAGAAAGATGATTACCACGAGCGAAACGACGATCATTTCTTCTATCAGCGTCGTCTTGATCGATCCCACGGATTCTTCGATAAGATGACTGCGGTCGTAGACGATGTTGAACTTCACGCCGTCCGGAAAGCCTTTCGCTACTTCTTCCATCTTCTTCTTCACCGACCTGATCACTTCATCTGCATTCTCCCCATAGCGCATCACCACGATACCGCCTACCACTTCACCTTCTCCATTCTGATCAAAGATCCCAAGACGTGTTTCACCCGTCATCTGAACGGTGGCGATGTCGCGGATCTTCACGGGAACAGTGTTGATCGCCTTTACAGGGATGTTTTCAATCTCATCGATTGACTTGAGGTATCCGGTTGTCTTGATGATGTAGCCGATGTCGCTGAGCTCGAACTTCCGTCCGCCAGCTTCGTTGTTGTTCGCGCGTATGTTTTTAATGACTTCCTGCGCCGAGAGTCCGTAATAGTTTAGCCGGTTCGGATCAATGGAGATCTGATATTGTTTTTGAAATCCGCCGAACGATGCAAGCTCGCTCACGCCTTTAACATTCTGAAGGGCGAACTTCACATACCAATCCTGGATCGCACGCTGTTCACCCAGGTCCATACCGGGTGCGTCAAGCGTATACCACAGAATATGACCTACACCTGTGCCGTCAGGTCCAAGCGTAGGAGTGACGCCTTCGGGTAGGAGTCGCGTTGCATAATTGAGACGCTCAAGTACACGCTCCCGCGCCCAGTACACTTCTGTGTCGTCGTCGAAAATGACATACACGAAGCTCATTCCAAACATGGAGGCGCCGCGCACATACTTAACCTGCGGAAGTCCCTGCAGGTTGGTGACAAGCGGATAGGTAACCTGATCCTCGATGATCTGGGGACTGCGACCCATCCATTCCGTGAACACGATCACCTGGTTCTCTGACAAATCGGGTATCGCATCGATTTTGTTTTCTTTCACCGAATAAACTCCCCATGCAAACAACCCTGCAGCAACCAACAACACAAGAAATCTATTACGAAGAGAGAAAGAGATTAAGCTTTCAATCATAACTTAAAATAAAGAATGTAGATAGTGAATGATGTATCGCTAAGACATAGCGATAACAGGAAGAGTGAAGCCTCTTCTAATAAAAGAACAAAATCAGATGATGAAGACCTGGTGCTCTACAGTGAGATCACCGGTTCGCAAAGGAGGACTGTAGTGATAGTATTGTATGCGCGCTCCGGGAGCCGCAGGAATGATCTCCGAGATAAGAACTAACGGTTGCTCTACATAGAGTGGGAGAGGTGCAGCAGATTGAAAGTGTTCGATCGATGCTTTGAAGTCGGCGCCGTCGTGCTGGATCAACTCATCCTCACAGCAGGCAGGCTTGGTGTGCTTGTGGCAGGGGGGCAACGCTTTTTCTTTTGCACATTCATCCGCCTTGCCGAAGATCGCTACATTCTGCACTTCGCCCATACACAGGTGCATACCCACCATAAAGCTGGTCGATGATACCAGCACCAGGATGGCCAGAACTACAGCTGATATGGAGCGGATTGACTTCATTTTGTACAAATCTAACGGAAATACCGGACTTTGGATTTACACTTTAATAGTAATGGTTTACAAAATTCCTTGAAACGCCGGTTTTGGAGAACATTTGACGTTTTGCGCTGGCGACCCGAATTGCCTTTTAGGTGTCTGAACACCCTATGCACCGAACGGAAAAGAGGAGGTGGCCATGCCACTTCCCCTTGACTCTTTAAAGTGCTTCTGCTTTATAGCCAGCCTTCTCCAGTGCCTGGATTACTTTGGCGTTGTCCTTTTCACCGACCACCGTCAGGACTTTGGATGGATCGTTGTAGTCTACCTCCCACTTGTTTTCGCCCACGGCTTCGTTGAGGAATGGAGTCACTTTGGCCACACACCCGGTACACTTTATGTTGGTTTTGAACTTCGTTGTTTCCATGTTTTTATCGATTTATATGACTTCCGGATTTACTGTTGTTTGTTATGTAAATAAACGTATGATAAGTCCCTTTTGCTTTACACGATCCTGGGAATGATTTACATAATTATGACGCTAATTTAATTCGGCGATGGATCATGCGCGGAATCTAAACTGCCCGTGGAAAGCGACGAACATTGCTCTGAATAGCGTGAGGAACATTAACTTTTCTCCTCGAGCTTTGTGTTCCTCAACCTCAGGCTATTGCCGACAACGCTCACCGAACTCAACGCCATCGCTGCGCCGGCAATCATCGGATCCAGCAGGAACCCGTTCACGGGATACAACACGCCGGCCGCGAGCGGGATACCGATCACGTTGTAAATAAACGCCCAGAACAAATTCTGCCTGATGCCCCTTACTGTCTTCGTCGACAGGTTCAGTGCCTTAGGAATAGATTGAAGATCGGAGGTGATCAACGTCATCTTGGCAACATCCATGGCAATATCCGATCCCTTGCCCATCGCAATGCTGACGTCCGCTTCCGCCAGCGCCTGCGAGTCGTTGATACCATCTCCAACCATAGCAACGACCCTGCCTTCCTGCTGAAGCTGCTTTACAAACTCAGCCTTGTCTGACGGCAGCACGTCGGCCTTATAATGTTTTAATCCAACCTGGCCCGACACGGCTTTCGCGGTTTGCTCATTGTCGCCCGTGAGCATGTACACCTCAATGCCTTTCTTTTGAAGCATATCAATAGCCGCTTTTGAGGTGGGCTTTATCCTGTCAGCAATCGCGATGACAGCCAGCACGTCCTTGTCATCGGAAAAATACACGACGGTCTTTGCCTGCGATTGCAATCGCGACGCGGCATCCGAAAGGTGTGCAGCTATGCTGATATTATTTTCATTTATCAACTTCCGGCTGCCAGCATAATACTGCCTCGATCCAATGCTTCCTTTTACACCCCGTGCCGTAATACTTTCAAACGTATCAAGCGGAATGGATGTAACCGATTCAGACTTGAGTTTATTAACGACAGCATCTGCCAGGGGATGTTCGGAACGCGACTCAAGAGAAAGAAGGATCTGCCTGTTCTTCTCATTTAATTCGGCTGCCGCCCATAGCAGGTCCGTTACTGCCGGTTTGCCTTCCGTGATGGTTCCCGTTTTGTCCAGGATCACCGCATCGACTTTGTGCGCAAGCTCCAGGCTTTCTGCATCTTTAATAAGAATGTTATTCTCCGCGCCTTTTCCGATTCCAACCATAACGGCCGTTGGAGTAGCGAGTCCGAGCGCACAGGGGCATGCGATCACGAGCACGGTGATCGAATTCATCAACGCATGCGTAAAGGCATTGTCGCCTCCGATGACCATCCAGGTGATAAACGTGAGGATGGCGACGCCGATGACGATGGGAACAAAGATGCCCGCGATCTTGTCGACAAGTTTTTGAACAGGCGCTTTGCTGCCCTGTGCCTGCTGAACCATCCTTATGATGTGAGCGAGCACGGTATCTCCACCCACTTTTTTTGCCTCAAACTGAAAGCTTCCCTTCTGATTGATCGTGCCCGCAAATATCTTTTCACCCGGCTTCTTTTCAACAGCAACAGGCTCACCGGAGATCATGCTTTCATCTACATAGGATGAACCTTCAACCACTACGCCATCCACAGGAATCTTTTCACCAGGCCGCACCTGAATATGATAACCTGCTTTCACGGCCGCAATGGGAACTTCCTGTTCAACACCATCAATGATGGCCCTCACCGTTTTCGGTTGAAGTCCCATGAGCTTCCGGATGGCCGACGACGTATTTGATTTCGCTCGTTCTTCCAGAAGTTTTCCGAGGGAAATGAATGCGACCACTACGGCTGCTGCCTCAAAGTAAACATGCGCGTGCACGCCTCTGGAATGCCAGAACTCGGGGAAGAACGTGTTGAACGCACTGAACACAAAAGCGATTCCCGTCGAAAGCGCGACCAGCGTATCCATGTTCGCCTTCCCGTGTTTCGCCTGTTTCCACGAGTTGATAAAAAACGTCCTCCCAAAGTAGAACACCACCGGCGCAGTTAACGCCATAGAGATATAGTTACCGTAGGGCATATCCATGAAGAACATCCCTATGATCACTACGGGAACGGAGAGGATCGATGCCCAGATCGTGCGCTGCTTAACGGCTTCGTAATGTTTGCGCTGAGCTTCTTCCTGCACAGCTTGTGGATCCTCAACATCGACCACTAAGTCGTAGCCGATTGATCGAACGGAGTTCTGGAGGTCCGCCGGTTTAGTGAGCTTCGTATCGTATTCTACCGAAGCAGTCTGATTTGCAAAGTTGACCGCGGCGTCTTTCACACCAGGCGTCGACTTCAGCATCGACTCTACACTCACCGCGCATGCTGCACAGGTCATTTCCAGCACAGGGAACGTTTCGCGTTTGTATTGGCTTTTGGAGGTTTTGCCGGGTTGTATTTCTGTTAGTAGTGCCATCTTTCTGTGCTTTAATTCCTTCCGCACTACAATACTACAATTGAGACCGTCTTTTCGTTTTACACTTTTATCGTTTTGATTTACATCATTTCAAGGCTGTGATGTTATATCACTTCAATAAAAGGCAATATAATTTACACATCGCGTCGTTACAACTCCTTACTATTGGGGGCGAGATCGTTGCGTAGAGTCCGTAGCTTATTGTAATACTCAGCACCCAGCCATATGAGTATCTGCATCACATCCCTGGCAGTTTGTGCATTCTGCTCCACTTTGTTGGCAGAGGCCCAAAGTGTCGCTCAACTGCCCTCCAGGCTGACCAGCGACTGCCACAATGCAAACTATCCCGGCTTGTTTGATGGACTGGCAGTATTTAATCCCGGCAGCCCGAAAGAGTTCACGGTACCGCCCGGTGCATGGGTCCGTCACAAGAGAAGGCTTAAACTGAAGATCCAGGCTGAGCATCATGCTGAAGTTGACAAACTAAAAACCGCCTTCCTCACAAATCTGTCCCACGAATTTCGGACACCCCTAACATTACTCCTTGCACCTCTGCGCGACTTCTGCAACAATGCCCGCAGCGATGAAGAGAAGGTACTGCTAAACACCATTGATCAGAAACGGAGAACAAATGCTCCGTATGATAAAATCACTTCCCCGACCTGAGCAAGGTGGACGTAGGGGGAATGAATGTTCAGAACAATATACATAATGGAGCGCTCTCGCAAATTCCGGGTCCGGTGGAGCGATTAGAGTCGCTGATCGAATGCCAGCATACGGAACTGAACGACGCAGATGTAAGCACAACCATTCTGGTAGTAGAAGATAACAGCGACATGCGGTATTATATCGCGCATACTTTGTCGAAGTGTAATAGGCACGACAATGAACCTCAGGATATTATTGTTGGTGATTACATGCGGGATCTGTTCCGGCAACTTGCAGGGTAAAGTCAGGAACGGATACGAAAGTAAGATTGGCGAGTTTCGCTCGTCACTTAAATGTCTTGAAACAATCCTCAAACAGCCAGATCTGCCGCTATCGCAACGACGGCAAATAAAATTGAGCATTGACAGGCTGCGTCAGAGCATCCGTTACTTCGATCTTACGAATGAAATGTTAGAGACATTCAGAGCCTTATCACCGGATCTTTTTCTCGCCGTTGACACGATTAAAAACGTCTATGGAGAATCAGTTGATGTTTTTGTAGCATTCGTTCCAAAGCGGGCAATGCTTAAAGGTATTCAAGGTACTACCAATCTCGCGTGTACACCTGATATGAATCGCTACGTTTCTGAATACGGTGTGAATACTGTTTCCGTGCGTATCACTTGTATGTCACGCGGCTACAAGTTGCTGGCACACGAGTTTGGTCATGTGTGGTATCAGGTTCATCATCTTGCTGCGTACATGAATTATGTGCACGAACACTATCCCGATGCGGGATTCGGAACAATGGCAATCGGACACAATAGCCATGACCCCAGCGGTTCAACGGCGAACCTTTTCGAGGTGATTCATCATAATAATTTTAAGGATATCAGACAACATGTGAGGATCGAAGACCCGCTGACGGCGCTGGTGCGGATCAGAAAAACAAAAGCGACCTTATAGATTCCTGTTGCAGCGCTGCCGGCACATTCGACAAGCAAGCTTCATGTGGCGGCACATCGCCATCTCAGAATCTCAGTAACGATTGGGCTATGATGAACTTCTTTTGATAATGTCATTATGCAATACGCCAGCCTTTACGCTGCCTCTCGGCAGAATGGGGGCATCACCAATAATGATATCGCGAATGGTATTAAGCGAGAACTGATGAAAGAGGACCGGATATGAGTTGCTTCGATGTATCTCGCAAGGCAAACGGGTGGAGTCGGCACCGAACCAGACAGATCAGGTACAGCCCAACGCGATGTTCGGGACATCACTATACTACACACGATTAGTGTTAACCGGGCGCTGAAATCACTACTTCCTAGCTTTTGAAATCAAGATTCTCCGTCACCCTCGTTCCATTCTTTTTGTATTCTTCCATGAACAATCTAATCCGCTTCGACGCCGTCGCAAGGTCACTGGCGTTGAGACTGATATTGAGCAGGTCTATAAACCATGGAGCTTTCACCTCGTCGAGAACATACGTCTCGGCGATCTCACGCGAGATCGGTAACGTGGTAGTCTTCGAAGCATCATGTACGTCTTTATTCTTTGCTTCCTGAAGTTTTTTATACTCTTCATCAAGCAGGATTCTGAACAATGCGGCATCAAAAACATCACCCGGTTTCACTCCGGTTTCTTTGTCTTCCTCAGTTAGCCTGGCGCCCTTGTGAACCCATTCCCAGAGAATACTCAAACGGATCTCACCTGTGGCCATGTCTTCCATAAGGTAAAGAATGTCATCGTTGCCAAAAAAATCAGCGGGCTTCAGGGCCGCGGCTTGCATACCCTGCAGGAATGCATTTCCATATTGCAACGCAACACTTAACAGGTTACGGGCACCTCGAATCGTGATAGGTGCAGGCTCCAGCAACAACAATCCCTCAGCATCCTGCGAGGTATAAGTTAACGGGGGGAATTTTCTTCCGAGCTGATTTTGCTCGCCGGCTCTTTCCCAGACAGGCCTTACAATATTGACCATCTTCCAATGCGCTACCCACTTCCCGCTGGCGCCGTCACGCTGTTCGCGTTCAGCTCCGGCCACTGCCTTGGCCATGCTCGCGGCCACACCCTCCTTTGATCCGACGGGTATGTTGGGCTCCATACCACCTTGCCAGAGTGCGTACTTGCCGTTGATGTCGGGTGTATTGACGGCGCGCCTTACGCGATCTTCATAGTTGCGCATATAGCCGTACGTCATCGTGATGCTCTCAATGTTGGGGTTGATGAACGATTTGTCCCACGACAACGCATCCGCTACACTGTTGATGTAGTCCCAGCGACCGGTATTAAATCCGACAAAATGTTTTCCAAGTGCCGCGCGTATCTCGATCAGTTGAAAAGTTTCTTCAAGCTGTTCCACCAATACATACACCTTAATCGTTCCCACCTCGAGTTTGAGATGATGCTCAAGGGCTGATAGCAGGTCATTCCAAAGGGCGGCTTCTCCTGCAGTCTGGATCTTGGGGAGATATAGTACGATGGACGAACCATCCTTGATAAGCGCCTGATAGTTGTTCACCACATATAACGTGACATCGACAATCGATGCAGCCATCGCCACTCCCTGATGATCCCGGATGTGACGGTCGTCGAGGTGAAGACCGCGCGCGCGAAATATTTTTGTAGTAAAGTTGAGCTGCTCTTTCCAGTTTTTAATGATCTCGCGTCCGAGAAATTCCCTGGCCCAGGCGTTCATTTCACCAGCCACTTTTTCGGCGGCCTTCATGAATAGCGGATCTTTATGAATAGCGAGCTTGAGGTTTCTCTGGTTGTCGAGCGACATCGAATCAATTTGTCCGAGCGCATCTTCGCCGTCAAACATCCATCCGTCGGCACCGGAGAGCAACGCATAGGCTACATTACGGATGCTGCTTTCCAGTGCCGCATGGGGTTTTGCCGCAGGACCGGTGCCCTGGATCCATTGACGCTGCAAATCGCGGGGTATTTCGGAGCCCTCGAACTTACCCGCGCGGGCATCTTTGACTTTGATGCTAGTGCGGGGAATAATGCTCTCCGGATCAGGAAAGGTGATCCGTTGTTTTTGCTGTTGCCGCTCTGCCCTGAGTTTGTAACGCGCAGCCATCGCTGCCTTGATATCGTTGTTGAAAGGAGCAAGAGCTGTTAGTGCCGAGATAGCCTCCGGCGTATAAATGTCCTTGTAGGTTTCTTTCAGGTTACCCCGAATCGCAAGCCGAGAATTCATCATGGTTGTTTATTCTTACTTAAATTAAAGCACTCGCTACGGCCACACTACACGCCACGCTGCGGCCAGGATCTCCATCGATCCGATTCCTGCTGATGCGAGTTTTTTATACTCAGGAATTATCCACGTGCCCACGTATGCCTGCAGGCAGGTGATGATACAAATGGCAAAAAGAAAAACAAAACTATGTTTCACCGTGAACCTGAACAGATCGGACTCCTTACCCACCAACCCTACGGCGGCGGCACCAATGGCAATCGACTGTGGAGAAATCATTTTACCCGTCACGCCGCCCGATGCATTCGCACCCACGGTTACGACAGGATCAACCCCAAGTGTCTCGGCCGTCGTTGCCTGAAGCTTACAGAACAAAGCATTGGATGATGTATCGGATCCTGTAAGAAAAACACCCAGCCAGCCAAGGATAGGAGAGAAGAAGGGGAACAGTACACCGGTTCCGGCCAGCGCTACAGCCATCGTGGTCGACATGCCGGAATTGTTGGCGACGAACGCAAACCCTACTACTGAAACGATCGTAATGATCGGAAACTTTAACTGCCTGAGCGTCGACCAGTACGTGCGAATACCTTCCGAATAAGACATGCCCACAAGCGGAATGGAAATGAACGATGCGATGAGTACGGCCGTACCCGGCGCTGAAAGATAATTAAACTCGAAAGGTTTAATGACAAGGGGAGTTCCGTCGGGCTTCACAATCGCATTGTTAAGTCCGGGAATTTCGAGCTTGAGGATCCCAATAGTGTTCAACGCATCCTTTACGGGCTGAAATCCCCAGGCGATGATAAAGATGGTCATGATGATGAAGGGTGACCATGCCCTCAGTATCTGTCCGGATGTATAGGTAATTGCAGTGTCGATCGTTTGCATCGGTTCTTCGTCAAAGCGCCAGACAGAGCTGGGCTTCCAGTACTTTAACAAAACCATCATGCAAATGATGGACGCCAGCCCGGCCAGCACATCCGGAAGCATTGGCCCCATGTAATTGGCAGACAACCATTGAAAGAATGCGAAGGATACCCCAGACACTATTATCGCTGGCATTACTTCAACTGACTTTTTAAACCCGGCCATGAGCACCACCAGGTAGCCTGGAACCAGCAGCGACAGGATCGGCAACGTGCGGCCTACCATTTGTGAGATGGCCATCTCCGGAATATCTGATATGCGGGACGCGATGATGATCGGCGTTCCCACAGAGCCGAACGCAACGGGTGCGGTATTCGCAATGAGGCAGATGCCCGCCGCATACAGAGGATTAAATCCCAGTCCAACAAGCATCGCAGCCGAAATGGCAACAGGCGCACCAAAGCCTGCTGCTCCTTCCAGAAAGGCTCCGAACGAAAAGGCGATAAGCAACGCCTGGAGCCTGCGGTCTGGCGTGATGGAGGCCATAAAATTTTTGATGATCTCGAACTGACCACTCTTAACGGTGATATTAAAAAGGAAGACCGCGCCGATGATGATCCAGCAGATGGGAAACAAACCGTACAACGCTCCGTGCAAGGCCGACAACAACGCGAGCTTCAGCGGCATTCCATATACAATAAAAGTCAGCAATATGGCGAGCAACATGGTAAGCAGGCCGGCAATGTAGCCTTTAACCTTCCTGATCAGCAGGAAAAAGATGAGCAACACGGGTAACGCAGCCACCAACGCCGACAGTGCCAGGTTGTGGAGCGGATCTATACTCTGGGTCCAGTTCATGCTTGTGGTTTCGTGGTAACAACTTCAACCCAGTGTTTGGGTTTTGCACCCGTGAAGTGGGCGATCTGATGACGGCAACTGAATCCATTGGCAACAAGCGTCGTTCCGTCCTTCATGGATCTTACTGCCGGGAACAGAACGCTTTCTCCAATTTTGCGCGACAAGTCATAATGTTCTGTTTCATACCCGAAAGATCCTGCCATGCCACAGCAGCCGGACGGAATCTCTGCAACGCTATGGCTATCCTTGTTCAGGCACGACTTCATGGATTGCGTGCCATACAAAGCTTTCTGATGACAATGACCGTGAATGAGGATATCTCCGTATGATTGAAGTTTTTTATTTATTCTTCCAGCAGCTATCTCACGTTCGATGAATTTGTCGATCATCATCACGTGATCCCTGAGCTTGCTGCCAAGTGCCTCGTTTTCGATAAGATCGGGGAGATCATCGTTCAGAGCAGAGGCGCAACTGGGTTCACATACTACAATGGTAAGTCCCTGATCGATGTATTTCTGTAATCGGCCAACAGTCGTGGTTCCCTCTTGTTTGGCTTCCCTTAAAAAGCCATGCGAAATCTTCGGACGCTGGCAACAACCGACGTTTGCCAGGATGACCTCATAACCACACTCATTCAGTAATCGAACTGCGCTGATTCCTATGTTCGGTTCGTGGAAGTTGAGGTAGGTGTCGGCGAAGAGCACAACTTTCTTCTCCGGATTCTGGTAAGTATTGTTGCCCTTCTTTTCGAACCACTTATAAAACGGCTCGCCGGCATATTCAGGTAATGACCTCCGGCGGTCAAAGCCACCAAGTTTTTCCATAGCATACCTGAACAGCGACGTGAGCTGGACAAAATTGACAACACCCGACAACGCTCCTGATAGACGCGACGCTGCCTTCGATGAATCGCGAATCAGCCGGTCACGCAACTTAGTGCCATGTTTATCATAATACATCTGCGAAACATCGGCCTTCATCTTTGCCATATCAACATTGCTGGGACATTCCGACTTGCAGGCTTTACACGACAAACACAGGTCCATCACCTGATGCAATCGTTCGCTGGTTAAGCCCTGCTTATCGAGCTGACCAGAGAGTGCCATACGCAATGCGTTCGCTCTTCCACGTGTCGAATGTTCTTCGTCGCGGGTGGCCTTAAAACTCGGGCACATCGTGCCGCCCAGCATCTTCCGGCATTCTCCAACACTCGTACACATATGCACGTGTTCTCTGAAACTGTTCTCCGCGCGATATTTATACGTGGTCTGCACCTCCTGATCGCGATAGCCTGTACCATAGCGCAGATTGTGCTCGATCGTTTGGGCTTCTACGATCTTTCCGGGGTTCATAATGTTCTGAGGATCGAATAACTTTTTTACATCGATCAACGACTGATACAATTGATCTCCAAAGAATCGTTTGTTGTACGCGCTTCTCACAAGTCCATCGCCATGTTCACCACTCCACGCTCCTCCATATTTGACTACCAGTTCGAACGTCTCTTCGGTGATCTTCTTTAAATTAATGATGTCCTGTTCCTGGCGCAGGTCAAGCAGCGGCTGAACGTGAATGACTCCGACACTGGCGTGCGCGTACATCGCCGCTTCAGTGTTGTGCTTCGCGCAGATCTTCAA
>Ga0247822_10000990_pt1 | contig 16676 bp, 13 predicted proteins | sample 13C_Cellulose_Da_FD_192423 | JGI IMG/M metagenome (GOLD analysis project Ga0247822, IMG submission 192423) | Soil microbial communities from agricultural site in Penn Yan, New York, United States - 13C_Cellulose_Day30 | ecosystem: Environmental > Terrestrial > Soil > Agricultural land | place...
AATCGGAGCCGACATGCCAAAACGTACCGACATAAACAGTATTTTGATTCTCGGCGCTGGCCCGATTGTGATCGGCCAAGCCTGTGAGTTCGACTACTCTGGCGCCCAAGCCTGTAAAGCACTGCGTGAAGAGGGTTACCGCGTAATCCTGGTGAATTCCAACCCCGCAACCATCATGACTGACCCGGCGATGGCGGACGCAACCTACATCGAGCCGATTGAGTGGCAAACCGTTGCGAAGATTATTGAAAAAGAACGCCCCGATGTAATCCTCCCAACCATGGGTGGCCAGACTGCGTTGAACTGTGCATTGGCGTTAGCGAAAAACGGCGTGCTGGAAAAATTCAATGTGGAATTGATCGGCGCGAAAGAAGAAGCCATCAACATGGCGGAAGATCGCAACCTGTTTGACCAGGCGATGAAACGTATTGGTCTTTCCTGCGCGCGCGCGAAAATTGTTCACAGCTTGGAAGAAGCGAAAGAAGCGCCGAAAGAATTCGGCTTCCCGTGCATTATCCGCCCGTCATTCACCATGGGTGGTTCTGGTGGCGGTATCGCTTACAACTGGGATGAGTTTGAAGAAATTTGTACGCGCGGTTTGGATTTATCGCCCACTAATGAATTGTTGATCGACGAATCGCTACTCGGCTGGAAAGAGTACGAGATGGAAGTGGTACGCGATAAAAACGATAACTGCATTATCGTGTGCTCCATCGAAAACTTTGACCCGATGGGCGTTCACACCGGCGACTCAATTACTGTTGCACCTGCGCAAACCCTTACCGATAAGGAATACCAAATCATGCGTAACGCATCGATTGCGGTATTGCGTGAAATCGGTGTGGAAACTGGCGGTTCCAACGTGCAATTTGCGGTGAATCCGGTTGATGGCCGTATGGTTGTGATCGAGATGAACCCACGTGTATCACGCTCATCTGCACTTGCTTCAAAAGCAACCGGTTTCCCGATTGCCAAAATCGCTGCGAAATTAGCAGTAGGTTATACGCTCGACGAATTGAAAAATGACATCACTGGCGGCGCAACACCAGCATCGTTTGAGCCATCAATCGATTACGTGGTTACTAAAGTTCCGCGCTTCACCTTTGAAAAATTTGGTGATGCAGATGCGCGTTTGACTACGCAAATGAAATCCGTTGGTGAAGTTATGGCGATTGGCCGTACTTTCCAGGAATCATTGCAAAAAGCACTGCGCGGTTTGGAAGTTGGCTCTGCTGGTTTTGAATCCAAAGTGGATTACACCACTGAAGAAGGCGCTGCAAAAGTACGTCGCGAATTGATGACTGCAGGCGCTGAGCGCATCTGGTATCTCGGTGATGCATTCCGCATGGGCTTGAGCGTTAACGATGCATTCAATCTTTCCAAAATCGATCCATGGTTTTTGGTGCAAGTTAAAGAGTTGATTGATATCGAGCAATCACTGCGCGGCAAATCACTGACTGATTTGGACGCAGATAGATTTTTCCAACTGAAACGCAAAGGTTTTTCTGATAAGCGTTTAGCGTTGTTGTTGGGCGAAACGGAAAAAGCCGTGCGTCACTATCGCCAGGGCTTAAATATTCGCCCGGCGTACAAACGAGTTGATACTTGTGCGGCTGAATTCTCAACCTCGACTGCCTACATGTATTCGACTTACGAAGAAGAGTGTGAAGCTAACCCGAGTGACAAGAAAAAGATTTTGGTTATCGGTGGTGGCCCTAACCGTATCGGCCAAGGTATCGAATTCGATTACTGCTGCGTGCACGCTGCATTAGCTATGCGCGAAGACGGTTACGAAACCATTATGGTTAACTGTAACCCGGAAACTGTTTCTACTGATTACGATACCTCTGATCGCTTGTTCTTCGAACCAGTGACTTTGGAAGACGTATTGGAAATCGTCCACAAAGAAAAACCGGTTGGCGTAATCGTGCAATTCGGTGGACAAACTCCATTGAAGTTAGCGCGCGCACTTGAAGCGGAAGGCGTACCGATTATTGGTACCAGCCCCGATGCAATTGATAAAGCAGAAGACCGCGAGCGCTTCCAACAGATGATCAACAAGCTTGGTCTGTTGCAGCCGCCAAACGCGATTGTTCGCTCGCTGGAAGAGGCATTGCTTGCCGCTGATAAAGTTGGCTATCCATTGGTGGTTCGTCCGTCTTACGTATTGGGTGGCCGCGCGATGGAAATTGTGTACAAAGAAGATGAGTTGCGCACTTATATGCGTACCGCTGTGCAAGTGTCTGAAGACGCGCCGGTGTTGCTTGATCACTTCTTGAATAACGCGATTGAAGTGGATATCGATTCGGTATCCGATGGCCAGCAAGTGGTTATCGGCGGAATCATGCAACATATTGAGCAATGTGGTGTCCACTCAGGTGACTCTGCATGTTCATTGCCACCTTACTCGCTGCCTGCCGATGTGCAGGACGAAATGCGCGAGCAAGTAAAACAAATGGCGATTGAATTGGGCGTGATCGGTTTGATGAATACCCAGCTCGCGTATCAAGACGGCAAGATTTACGTGATTGAAGTAAATCCGCGTGCATCGCGTACTGTGCCGTTTGTGTCCAAATGTATTGGCGTGTCGCTGGCAAAAGTAGCGGCGCGTTGCCAAGCGGGTACTTCGTTGGCAGACCAAGGCTTTACCAAAGAAATTATCCCGACCTATTTCAGCGTGAAAGAAGCGGTATTCCCGTTCAATAAATTCCCGGCTGTTGACCCGATCCTCGGGCCAGAAATGAAATCGACCGGTGAAGTAATGGGCGTGGGTGATACATTCGGCGAGGCTTACGGTAAATCGCAATTAGGTGCGAGCAACCGTATCCCTGCAACCGGCACTGCGTTCCTCAGTGTTCGCGATATGGATAAAGATGGTATTGTCGGTGTAGGCGTTGATTTGGCAGGTCTCGGCTTTAAACTCGTGGCGACACGCGGTACAGCCGAAGTGTTGAAAGCCGCTGGTTTGGAAGTGCAGATCGTTAATAAAGTGCAGGAAGGTCGTCCGCATATTGTGGATATGATCAAGAACGACGAAATCGATTTGATCCTCAACACTGTGGAAGGACGTCAGGCAACACGCGATTCTTCATCGATTCGCCGCAGTGCGGAAAATCATCGCGTGTATTACAACACCACTCTCGCTGCGAGCCAGGCTGTTTGTATGGCATTGAAGCAGGGCCAACATATTGAAGTTCGCCGCCTGCAAGATTTGCATGTGCGGTTAAACAAATAAGGATTGTCCATGAGTACTAAATTTCCTATGACTAATCAGGGCGCTGAGAAATTAGCGCTTGAATTGGAAGACCTGAAAAAAGTACAGCGCCCGCGTATTGTGAATGCAATTGCCGAGGCGCGTGCGCATGGTGATCTGAAAGAAAACGCGGAATATTCTGCGGCGCGCGAACAACAAAGTTTTTGCGAAGGACGCATTCAGGAAATTGAAGGCAAACTGAGCAATGCGCAAATTATCGATGTGACCAAAATCCCGCACAGCGGAAAAGTTATTTTTGGTACCACCGTAACCATCACCAATCTCGATACTGAGCAATCAATGAAGTATCAAATCGTGGGTGATGATGAGGCGGATGTTAAGTCCAACAAGATCTCGGTAAATTCCCCTATCGCACGCGCGTTAGTAGGAAAAGAAGAGGGTGATGTTGTAGTGGTTCGCGCACCCGGTGGTGATGTGGATTACGAAATTGATACAGTGGAGCATATCTAGGAACGCATAGGTTCCTATTTGCTAAGCCATAAAAAAACCGCCATTTCGGCGGTTTTTTTATGGGTCAAATGCCTACGCACATTAGCGCTGGATATTGGAAAGCTTGGGATTGGCTCTTTTATTGTGGCGATAGAGTAATACTACTTTGCCAATCTCTTGGATAAGTTCAACATTAGGCAAGGCTACCAATTCGGCCACGACTTCTTTGCGATCTTCACGCTCGGCGATTGCCAATTTCACTTTGATCAGCTCGTGGTCGTCCAGTGCGCGGTTAAGTTCGGTGAGCACACCGTCGCTCAGACCATTGCCAGCGATAGTCACAATGGGATTAAGCTTGTGGCCGATAGTGCGAAATTGTTTTTTACGCTCGGGGTTAATGGGCATAAACTTACCTTAGGTTTGAGAGAATAATGGATGGCATTCTACTCCATTATCCAAGGCGAGGTTTAGCTTTACTGGCATTCCTGAGGTGTGGGGTTGTAATTTGGAGTCATCGCCCCCAAATTATCTCAGCGGACTGTTAGTTCGACGGCCAATTTGATGAAGTGATCCTAATCTGACGTGTGAAGCTCCCCTCTGGTAGTGGAAGCCAGCGCTAAAAGGTCGTTAAACAGTGAAAATTTCGACGATTTCGGGCGTTAAATATGCCAGTATCCGTCTAAAGTTGTTGTTAAGTTGGCTGTTGATTACTAACCGTTAATACATTTGATGTAACTATGAGGAATCTTCCTTGAACGATATAACCAAGAATCTTGTGCTCTGGCTGGTCATTGCCGTAGTCCTCTTTAGTGTATTCGAGGGCTTTAATAAGCAATCCGGCAGCAACACACTCAACTATTCCGAGTTTATTGCCAGCGTGCGCGATGACCGGGTGCAAGAGGTCACGATTGATGGCTTGGTTATCGAAGGGTTGTATAAAGACAACTCTACGTTCAAGACAATTCGCCCTCAAGTTGCGGATCCGAAACTGATCGATGATCTTTATAACCACAATGTGACTATTAAGGGTCGTGAGGTTGAGCAACCGAGCTTGCTTAATCAGCTGCTCGTTGCGAGCTTTCCAATCCTGATCATCATTGCCGTGTTCTGGTTCTTCATGCGCCAGATGCAGGGGGGGGCAGGTGGAAAAGGCGGCCCAATGAGCTTCGGTAAGAGTAAAGCGCGTCTACTTGGTGAAGACCAAATTAAAACTACTTTCGCCGATGTGGCGGGTGTGGATGAAGCCAAAGAAGAAGTTCAGGAGTTGGTGCAATACCTGCGCGACCCTTCAAAGTTTCAACGCTTAGGCGGCCAGATTCCGCGTGGCGTACTGATGGTTGGCCCACCAGGTACTGGTAAAACGTTGCTGGCAAAAGCTATTGCCGGTGAAGCCAAGGTGCCGTTCTTCTCAATCTCCGGTTCCGATTTCGTAGAAATGTTTGTAGGTGTTGGTGCGAGTCGTGTGCGCGATATGTTCGAACAAGCCAAGAAACAGGCTCCCTGCATTATCTTTATCGATGAAATCGATGCTGTAGGTCGCCATCGTGGCGGCGGTCACGGCGGTGGTCATGACGAACGCGAACAAACCCTCAACCAATTGTTGGTGGAGATGGACGGATTTGAAGGCAACGACGGGGTAATCATTATAGCTGCAACCAACCGTGCCGATGTGCTCGATAAAGCCTTATTGCGCCCGGGTCGTTTTGACCGCCAAGTGTATGTAGGTTTGCCAGATATCCGCGGTCGCGAACAAATTTTGAAAGTACATATGCGCAAAGTGCCTATTGATGAGCGTGTTAGTGCATCAGTAATCGCGCGCGGTACTCCAGGATTTTCCGGTGCTGAATTGGCTAACCTGGTGAATGAAGCGGCGTTGATGGCAGCGCGTGGCAACAAGCGTTTGGTCACAATGGAAGATTTTGAAAAAGCGCGTGACAAAATCATGATGGGCGCAGAGCGCAAATCCATGGTGATGAACGAGAAGGAAAAAGAAAACACTGCGTATCATGAAGCTGGTCACGCCATTATTGGTTGCTTGGTACCTGAGCACGATCCGGTTCATAAAGTGTCGATTATTCCGCGCGGCAGAGCCTTGGGTGTGACCCATTATTTGCCAGAAGAAGACAAGTACAGTTACAGCAAGCGCGCATTGGAATCCAGTTTGTGCAGCTTGTTCGGCGGTCGTATTGCTGAAGAAATGACGTTGGGATTCGATGGTGTCACCACTGGTGCATCCAATGATATTGAGCGTGCAACTAATTTGGCGCGCAACATGGTGACCAAGTGGGGCTTGTCGGCCAAGTTGGGTCCTTTGCACTACGGTGAAGATGAAGGCGCATATCCAGGTATGGCAACCCAGCAGTACTCTGACGATACATCAAAAAATATCGATGAAGAAGTTCGTCGGATTATTGATGACTGTTACGGTCGTGCAACTAAAATCTTGCAGGACAATCGCGATATTCTCGAAGCGATGAAAGATGCATTGATGGAGTATGAAACTATCGATTCCGAGCAAGTTGCTGACTTGATGGCGCGCCGTAAAGTGCGTCCACCGCGCGAGTGGAATGACGATGATTTCAACAGTCATACCCGTGATAAAGATGCATCAGGTGAGAGTCCTGCTGGTCCAATTGGTGGCCCTGCAAATACTCATTAATTAGACGTATTGCGCACAACAAGAACCCCGAGCTTGCTCGGGGTTCTTGTTTTATCCGTAAGTATTTTTAGTAAGTGATCGTCAGGTCTTCAAATGCAAACTTTCCCCGGTAGTTCCCAGCTCGCATGCGGCAAGCATTTATTGGATCTCTCATCGCCAGTGGTAATGGGTATCCTTAATACCACTCCCGATTCGTTTTCCGATGGCGGTAGCTACTATTCGGAGAATCGTTTTTCTCTGGATATGGCTTTGCGTCGCGCTGAAACAATGCTGGCGGAAGGTGCGAAGATTATTGATGTTGGTGGCGAATCAACTCGGCCAGGTTCGGCGACTGTGTCCGAGCAAGAAGAATTGGATCGTGTTATCCCTGTGGTTGAAGCACTGGTTACTAAGTTGGATGCGCTTGTATCTGTCGATACCAGCACTGCTGCCGTTATTACTGAGTCAGCAAAAAAAGGTGCTGGTCTAATTAACGATGTGCGGGCATTGCAGCGCGAAGGCGCTTTGGAAGCTGCTGCGGCAACTAATTTGCCCATTTGCTTGATGCATATGCAAGGCCAGCCGGACAGCATGCAGCATAACCCTGCGTATTCTGATGTTGTCGGTGAGGTAGTGGGCTTTTTGCGCGCGCGCATTGATGCTTGTCGTGCGCAAAATATTGTTCCCGAGCGGATTGTCCTTGATCCTGGATTTGGCTTTGGGAAAACACTCGCGCATAATCTCGCGCTTCTGCAGCGGCTGCCGGAGTTAGGTGCTCTTGGTTATCCGCTATTGGTAGGTATGTCCCGTAAATCCATGGTGGCACAATTGCTCAATCGTCCGGTCAATGAGCGATTACCTGGAAGTTTGGCGTTAGCGCTACTGGCTGCGGAGCGCGGCGCGGCTATTATTCGGGTGCATGATGTCGCTGCAACCCTGGATGTATTAAAAGTTCTCGCTGCTGTGACGGAATGATCACGGGGCAATTATTGTTGGTGGAGTAAGGAATTATGTCGCGCAAGTATTTTGGTACCGATGGTATTCGTGGTTTGGTGGGTGAGTTTCCAATTACCCCGGATTTTATGCTCAAACTTGGTTGGGCTGCCGGCTGCGTGCTCAAGGATCGTTTTGATGGTCAGAATATGATTTTGATCGGTAAAGACACGCGAATTTCAGGTTATATGTTTGAGTCTGCACTGCAGGCTGGTTTGATTAATGCCGGTGTTGATGTTGGTTTGCTGGGCCCAATGCCCACCCCTGGGGTTGCTTATTTGTCGCGTACGTTTAAAGCGCAAGCGGGTATCGTAATCAGTGCTTCGCATAATAGTTATGTCGATAACGGTATTAAATTCTTTGGTGGTAATGGCAGTAAGCTGCCGGATGAGCTTGAAAACCTGATTGAAGCGCAACTCGAAAAGCCAATGTCGACTGGCGAGAAATTGGGTAAGGCGCGCCGGATTGCCGATGCATCCGGTCGTTATATCGAATTCTGCAAAGGCACTATGCCTTGGGGTTTTAACCTCAAGGGAATGCACATAGTTCTGGATTGCGCCAATGGTGCAACCTACAACATCGCCCCGGATGTATTTACTGAGCTTGGTGCGCATGTGACTTCGTTGTTCGTTGAACCAAACGGTACGAATATCAACCGCAGCTGCGGCTCTACCAAACCAGAAGCATTGCAGGAAAAAGTGATTGAGTTAGGTGCGGATCTCGGGATTGCTTTTGATGGCGATGGCGACCGTGTTGTTTTTGTCGACCACAAGGGCGAGCTGGTTGATGGCGATGAGCTGCTCTACATTATTGCCGCCTATCAACAGGAATATACTGGTGGCTGCGATGGTGTTGTAGGCACCTTGATGAGTAACTTCGGTTTTGAGTTGGGCCTGAAAAAGCTCAATATTCCTTTCGCTCGCGCTAAAGTCGGCGACCGCTATGTAATCGAGATGATGCGCAATAACGGCTGGCGCTTGGGCGGGGAAAACTCCGGTCATATCGTTTGTAGCAATGTCACCACCACTGGCGATGGAATCATCGCCGCACTGCAAGTGTTGCTCGCCATAACGACTATTGGCGATTCCCTGCATCGCATCAAGAAGGGCATGAACAAGCTGCCGCAAGTGATGATCAACGTGCATATTTCCAAGCGAGTTGACTTGGCGAGCAATGAAACTGTGCAATCAGCAGTGAAACTGACAGAAGAAAAGCTGGCGGGAACAGGTCGTGTCTTGCTGCGCCCCTCAGGTACCGAGCCTGTTGTTCGGGTGATGGTAGAGGGTGAAGATAAAAAGCAGGTAAAAGAACTCGCACAGGAACTGGCGGCAACAGTGGAAGCTGCCCTCAGTTAAAATTAGCACTATTAATCGCGTTAAGAATCTGCGCTTAAAAATCGGTCAAGGCGCAGATTTTATATTCGGTCATCTGGCGAGCTATACCTTCTCGCTGGACAAAGCACAAAAAAACAGAGAAAAATCAGGGCCTAAGCTAATATTTGGTTGTATGTTCAAACCTTCTTAGCTACCATTGGCGCCCGCTTTGGGGGAGGTATTGCTGTTGAGCAAAGCAAGTAACGCCAAGCGTCGCCAACTGGTGGTTGGCAACTGGAAAATGAATGGAAACCTGCGTGAAAACGCAGCATTGTTGGCCAAGGTTGCGGCTGGTTGGCAAGGTGAACACAAATCTGATGTAGTGATTTGTCCTCCCTTTCCTTATTTAATGCATACCCAAGGTTTGTTATCTAACTCGGCAATATTGCTGGGTGCACAAACCGCAAGTGAGCATGATAAGGGTGCCTATACCGGCGAAGTTTCAGCATCAATGCTTGCAGATTTGGATTGCAAATTTGTAATAATTGGTCACAATGAGCGCCGCCGGATGCGGGGTGAAACGGATGAGCAAGTCGCTCGCCAGTTCATCGCTGTTCAACAGGCAGATTTAATACCGATACTTTGTGTAGGTGAGTCTTTACAGGATCGCGAGCAAGGTTGTCATTTAGAGACAATCGGTAGACAGTTAAATGCGGTTTTTGCGCATACTGGCAAAGATGTATTTAAAAATGCTGTCCTTGCTTATGAGCCAGTTTGGGCTGTAGGTACCGGTAAAACAGCTACGCCAGAGCAGGCAGAAGAAGTGCATCGTTTTATGCGCGCACAACTTCCTAAGTTGGCGGATGAGATAAGAATTTTGTACGGCGGTAGCGTCAAAGCGCACAATGCACAGCAGCTATTTGCATTGCCCGATATAGACGGTGCCTTACTTGGCGGTGCATCTTTGGACGCTGACGAGTTTTTAGCAATCTGTAATGCTGCTGATTAATTTCTACAGCTAAACACCAAACGCTCAAGAGAGCTTTGCAATGGAAAAATTAGTACTTATTATTCACTCGCTCGCAGCATTAGCCATTATTGGCTTGATTTTGTTGCAGCAAGGTAAGGGCGCAGCAGCTGGTGCTTCATTTGGTGGCGGTGCTTCGCAAACAGTATTTGGTAGTGAAGGTAGCGGTAATTTCTTTACTCGTGCTACTTGGACTATCGCAACATTGTTCTTTTGCACCAGCTTCGGGTTGGCTGTAATTGCAAAAAATCATTCTAAAGTAGCAACACAAGGCTTGGTCGCACCAGCTGTTCAGCAACAAGAAGTTCCCTCTGCTTCTAATGTTCCTGCCAGCGACGTCCCAGCTGCTGCTTCTGAAGTTCCAGCTGCACAAAGCGAAGTTGGTCCAGCTTCTGTTGATGCTGCTACCAAGCCAGAAGAAAAGAAAGAGTAGTAAAAAAGTTTAATGCCCCGGTGGTGAAATTGGTAGACACGCTATGTTGAGGTCGTAGTGGCGAATGCTGTGCCGGTTCGAGTCCGGCCCAGGGCACCAAAAAATAAAAAGCGCTCGTTAGAGCGCTTTTTTTTCGTCTGTAGTTTGCTAATTATTTAATAACAAATTACTCATGTGAGTGGTTAATGAACAGCGAGTTTTCAAATCAATATCTGCGTTTGCGCGCGCAGCGGTTGGCGGAGTCAACGCGAGAGTTTTTAGCGCGGGGAAAATCTGTGATTCGTTGTGAGCATTGTCAGCTTGCGGCATTTGCTTGTATGTGCCCCTGGCGGCCTGAGCTGAAATCACGCTGTGAATTTGTGCTACTGATGCATCGTGATGAGGTGTTCAAGCCAACAAATACGGGGCGATTGATTGCTGATGTGATGCCGCAGCAAACGCATGTTTTTTGTTGGAGTCGTACAGAGCCAGTACAAGAGCTGCTTGATTTGTTGGCGGACTCGCGACGCCGTTGCGTGATTGTGTTTCCTGCTGATGCAAGTGAGGCGGGTTCGACGCGGCGCGAATTGGTTACTGCGTTGCCTGATGATGAAAAAATTGTCACTTTTATTTTGCTTGATGGTACATGGAAACAAAGCGGGCGAATGTTTCATTTAAGCCGCTGGCTGGATGACATTCCTTGCGTCGTTTTACCGGAGGCATTGGTGCGTGGATATGCGGTGCGCAAGTCTCACCAGGAACATTATTTGTCGACAGCTGAGGCTGCGGGTTTGTGTTTGGAAATGGCAGGCGAATTGCGAGTAGCAAATGCATTGCAGGATTATTTCCAGCTTTTCAATGTGCATTATCTGGCGACGCGCGGTGCATACCCTCCCAATGTTGATGAGTTGCATACGCGGATGCTCACCTACAGGAATGAGTGATTCAAAATCAGGTTTTGGATTACAGCATTCGGGCGTATTGCTACTAATAAATACGTCAAACACCACAGTCGGTAGTGGTTGATTTCCTACAAGATTCAGTGATTTTTGCGACTATCCTCCGGTGCGGCTTTCCTTGAAAATGGCTTCTAACAAGGAGGTCGTCAGGGAGGGTAGGTTGGCCAAGCAGGGTCAAGGGAAGCGCCTAATTCACACGCTGTCGCTCGATCAAGTCATGCAGGCGAGAGGGAGAAAACTGGAGTCGACGCAGGATGCGTTGTCCAGTAAGCCAAATAAAAACGGGATCAACCTAAGGTTGATCCCGTTTTTATTTTTGCTGCCTATTGTTTCTGTTCCCCGTTAGTTGCTTCTTCTTGTTTTTTCGATTCAGATCCGGCGGCTTTTTGTTGCATGAAGCCACGTACCCTGCCGAGTAAAAAACTTTGATGATCTTGCTCAACAAATTTTGACGGGTTATCTAATAAAATTTGTTGGTAACTATCCACTTTCTTGCGCATGGCTACAGCTCTGTGCAGCTCGCGTGATTCGGTCTGCTCAGCATTGTCCGGTGCAAAAAAGATGTCCTGCACAGGTAATTTCTCCGAGCTAAAAATTGCTTCCAGCTCCGATTTGTTAATAGGTTCCTGTTGTTGGAGGTTGGTTATCACCAACGCTTGCAGTGGGCCATCTAGAGTATCTTTATCGCGTTTGTTTTCTTGAGCTTGCGGAATGAGTTTTTGCAGAACTTGATAGGCAGAGCTGTTATCCACCAGTATCACTCGGTTGAGTTGGCCTTTCTCTTCCAGAAATGCAAAAGCGGCATTTACATAGGTTTCTATTAATAGGTCGCGCGGAACAGTTGATGAGGCTGCCGAGGAGGAACTGGCTGCTTCTGTGGATGATGCGACAGCATTTTCCTGAGTGGCGGGATTGGTAGTTTCTGCTGTCTCTGCAGTGGCTTCAGCACTTGCCGATGAGGCGCTGGCTGCTGATGAGCTTGGGCGCGTGGGAATTGCCGCCGGGTATTTTTGCGGCAGGCTAAGCGCAAGAGTCTCCCAGCCGTAGCGCGGTAGATTAGCGCGCAGGTTTTCCAGCATGGGCGGCCACAGCTGCGGATTTTCTGCCGCATGAAATAGGATCAAGACGCCGCGCGTTACCTTGGCTTCAGTTGGGCGATAGAGGGCCAGTATTTTCCCGTGTTCAGTTTCCAGCCATTGCGCCTCATCATCTATTGCATTGGCTAGCAGGGTTTTGTCGCGTATGTCGCGTGATGGGTAAATAGGGGCTTCGGATGATCGCGCGCTGGAGCTGGTTTCACTTGCCACTGCTGGTGCTTCTGTATTTTCTGCAGTTTCCGCTGGTGCTTGGGCAAATGTAGAGAGCGAGTGGATGCACAAAATGACCGCTACAACAAAAGCGCTAATTGCCTTATTGGCTGGTTTTATTGGGTCGGGCGCGGCAATAGCTGGCATAGTTAAGCTCTAGGTGGTTTTGATGGCAAACCTTATCACGTAGAATGCGGTAGCCACTTACTAATATCGGGATATTTATGCAGAACTTTAAGCGGGATTATAAAATCGCCCCCTCAATCCTCTCCGCCGACTTCGCCCGTTTGGGTGAGGAAGTTGATGCTGTGCTGGCCGCTGGTGCCGATATTATCCACTTCGATGTGATGGACAATCATTATGTTCCCAACCTGACCATCGGCCCTATGGTGTGCAAAGCCCTGCGCAAATATGGCGTTACTGCGCCGATTGATGTGCATTTGATGGTAGAGCCGGTGGACGATTTGATCGTGCAGTTTGCCGATGCGGGTGCGACTTATATTACCTTCCATCCGGAAGCGTCGCGCCATGTAGATCGCTCACTGCAGCTGATCAAAGATAAGGGCTGCAAGGCCGGCTTGGTACTTACTCCGGCCAGCTCGCTTGAAAACATCAAATACGTTATGGGTAAGTTGGATATGCTGTTGCTGATGTCGGTCAACCCGGGTTTTGGTGGCCAGACCTTTATTCCCTATGTGCTCGATAAGTTGCGTGAGGCTCGTGCGCTCATCGATGCCAGCGGTTTGCCGATTCGACTTGAAATTGATGGTGGCGTTGGTTTGGCGAATATCCGCGAAGTCGCTGAAGCAGGTGCAGATACTTTTGTTGCCGGATCGGCCATTTTTAACGCACCGGATTACGCCGCTGTGATCGCCGGTATGCGTGAGCAATTGGCACTCGCTTAATAGCAGTTGATTTGCAATATCTTGACGCAGGTTGAGGGTAGGCATGGACAGATTATTTCAGTACACTTGCCCTCAGCTTAAACAGGAATCATCCTCGTGAAACACGTAACCTTCATTACAGAGCGCGCTCCCTTCCTCGCCGCCCGATGGCGTCGCTAGTTCATTTCGCTTTGCCTGAACCTTCACTGGTTTTGCGCTGAGTCGCCTTTCTCAGTTTGCGCATCGAATTCTGTTAATTGTTTCCCGTTAATAGCCCAGCGCAAATACAATGTTGATAAAGATAAAAGCTTGCCTCCTTGCATGGCGAGCATAAAGGTAATGTCATGAATTCCGACCCATTTATTGATCAAGTAAAATTTACTGAATTAGCCGCTCAAGGCTACAACCGTATTCCCGTCATGCGCGAAGTTTTGGCAGATCTGGATACTCCCTTGTCCTCCTATCTGAAGTTGGCTGCTGGTCCTTATTCATACCTATTCGAATCAGTTCAGGGCGGTGAAAAATGGGGACGCTACTCCATGATCGGGTTGCCTGCGCGCACGGTATTGAAAGCGTTTGGCGAAGCGATTCAAATTGAGCGCGATGGTGTCGTTGTAGAAACTCATACCCGTGCTGATGCCCTCTCGTTTGTAGAAGAATTCAAACTGCGTTATCGCGCACCGGAGTTGCCAGGGTTGCCTCGTTTTACCGGCGGTTTGGTCGGCTATTTTGCTTACGATTGCGTGCGTTATGTCGAGCCACATTTAAAGGCAAGTGCGCCTGCAGACGTTATTGGCACTCCGGATATTTTGCTGAGCGTATCTGATGAAGTGTTGGTGTTTGATAACCTCGCCGGTAAGCTGATTCTGGTTATCCATGCGAATCCGGAAGTGGAAAATGCATTTGTTAAAGCCAATGCTCGTCTCGATGAACTTGAGCAAAAATTGCGTGGCGAAATGCCAGCAACGCCAAGTTTATCCTTGGGTAATAATGGCCATAGCGAGCCGAGTTTTGTGTCGAATGTTGGCGAGCAATATTTCCATGAGATGGTCGGCAAAATAAAAGAATACATTTTTGCTGGCGATATTATGCAAGCGGTTATTTCCCAGCGATTGTCGATTGATTTCACCCAAGAGCCAATCAACCTTTATCGCGCACTGCGTAATTTAAATCCATCGCCCTACATGTATTTTATGAATCTTGGCGATCATCACGTCGTTGGTTCAAGCCCGGAAATTCTTGCGCGCCTTGAAGATGGTGAAGTGACTGTTCGTCCTATCGCGGGCACACGTCGTCGCGGCTACACGCCAGAAGAAGACAAAGCATTGGAAGTCGAGCTGGTAAATGATCCAAAAGAAATCGCGGAGCATTTGATGCTGATCGATTTGGGACGTAATGATGTTGGTCGCGTAGCGGAAATTGGCAGCGTTAAACTCACCGATAAAATGGTAGTCGAGCGCTACTCGCACGTAATGCACATTACCTCCAACGTCACAGGCAAATTAAAGCCGGAACTGCGTGCGATGGATGTATTGCGCGCGGCACTACCGGCGGGAACCTTAAGTGGTGCCCCCAAAATTCGCGCGATGGAAATTATCGACGAATTGGAAACTGAAAAACGCGGCATCTATGGTGGTGCTGTGGGTTATATCTCCTGGAACGGCAATATGGATACCGCTATTGCAATTCGTACCGCGGTAATTAAAAACGGCAAGCTTTATGTTCAGGCCGGTGCAGGTGTAGTGGCTGATTCAGTGCCAGCACTGGAGTGGAAAGAAACCATGAATAAAGCGCGCGCGATTTTTAAAGCCGTTGATATGGTGGGTTCTGCCGCAGCAAAAGGGGATGCAAAATGATTTTAATGATTGATAACTATGATTCGTTCACCTACAACCTGGTGCAGTATTTTGGTGAGTTGGGTGCGGATATAAAAGTTGTGCGCAACGATGAAATTACCATCGAAGAAATCGCTGCGCTGGCACCGGAAAAAATTGTGATTTCTCCTGGCCCTTGCACACCAACTGAGGCGGGCGTCTCGGTTGATACCATCAAAACCTTTGCTGGAAAAATTCCACTGTTAGGTGTTTGCCTTGGTCATCAAAGTATTGGCCAAGCGCTGGGCGGAAAAGTGATTCGCGCTCCATTTGTGATGCACGGAAAAACATCGCCGGTGTATCACAATAACAAAGGTGTGTTTGCCGGTCTGAACAATCCGTTCCAGGCAACGCGTTATCACTCGTTGGTGATTGAAAAAGAATCTATACCCGATTGCCTGGAAATTACCGCCTGGACCCAAAATGAAGATGGCAGCATGGCGGAGATTATGGGTGTGAAACACAAAACCCTTGCGATCGAAGGTGTGCAATTTCACCCGGAATCGATTTTGACTGAACACGGCCACGATATGTTGCGCAACTTTTTAACGGCTTATTAGTTTCTTGCTGTGATAAATATTTTTAGCTTACTTACAACAAAAAAGTGCACTGGCGATGAGCTGTGCACTTACTCATAAAAGGTAAAAGGCAATGGATATCAAACAAGCGTTAACGAAATTAGTCGCGCAGATTGATTTGAGCACAGAAGAAATGATTTCTGTCATGCGCTCGGTGATGACCGGTGGTGCTACACCAGCACAAATTGGCGGTTTCCTGGTGGCTTTGCGCATGAAAAGCGAAACACTCGATGAAATCACCGGCGCAGCCATGGTGATGCGTGAATTGGCAACACCAGTAGATATTGATGTGAATTATCTGGTGGATACGTGCGGCACCGGTGGCGACGGTGCGAACTTGTTTAACATCTCCACGGCAAGTGCGTTTGTGGTTGCAGCCGCAGGCGGTCGCGTTGCCAAACACGGTAATCGCTCCGTTTCAAGTTCAACGGGTAGCGCTGATGTATTGGAAGCGGCTGGTATTAAATTGGATATCACCGCTGAACAAGTTGCCCGTTGTGTACGCGAAATCGGCGTTGGTTTTATGTTTGCTCCGGCCCATCACAGTGCGATGCGCCATGCAATTGGCCCGCGTAAAGAATTGGGTATGCGCACCATTTTCAATATGCTTGGCCCAATGACTAATCCGGCGAATGTGAAGCGACAAGTGATTGGCGTTTTTAATGGCGAGCTTTGCAAACCTATGGCTGAAGTGCTTGCGCGCCTTGGCAGTGAACATGTGATGGTTGTCCATGCAAAAGATGGCTTGGATGAAATCAGTCTGGCTACTGAAACCCAGGTTGCGGAATTAAAGAACGGCGAAATTCGCGAGTACATAATCAAGCCGGAAGATTTTGGGATGCAATCCAAAAGTTTGATCGGTTTGAGTGTAACTAATGCGGAAGATTCGCTGTTGTTGATCCGTGATGCATTGGGCAATCGCCGTGGACAATATGCAGAAAAAGCGGCTGATATTATTGCACTCAACGCTGGTGCGGCCATTTATGTC
>Ga0247822_10000993_pt1 | contig 16639 bp, 18 predicted proteins | sample 13C_Cellulose_Da_FD_192423 | JGI IMG/M metagenome (GOLD analysis project Ga0247822, IMG submission 192423) | Soil microbial communities from agricultural site in Penn Yan, New York, United States - 13C_Cellulose_Day30 | ecosystem: Environmental > Terrestrial > Soil > Agricultural land | place...
CTCCGCATCAGCCAGGACACGCGCGCGCTCGAGGCCGAGCTCGCGGCCGCAGAGGGATGAGGAGCTAACCCATGACCGTCATCGGCAACCCGCGCAGCTTCCACAAGAAGTTCAAGTTCGTCGTGGAGATCGACGACGTCGGCCACGCTGGCTTCCAGAAGGCGAGCGAGCTCTCCGTCGAGGTCGCCAACGTGCAGTACTTCGAGGGCGGCTCGCTCATCCCGAACAAGAGCCCCGGGCGCCTTACCTTCTCCGACGTCACGCTCGAGCGCGGCGCCACGCAGGATCGCGACCTCTTCGACTGGTTCCAGGACGTCGCCATCACGTCAAGCGGCCTCGGCCTCACCGACGTGAACTACAAGCGCAACCTCGACATCGTGCAGCAGGACCGCGACGGCCTCACCCTGCGCCGCTGGTCGCTCTCGCGTGCCTGGCCGGTGAAGTTCGTCGCGGGCGAGTGGGACAACGAGAGCGACGAGAACATCATCGAGTCGGTCACGCTCACGTACGACTTCTTCGAACTCATCCAGTGATGATCCCGTAGACGTCGGGCGCCTCGCCGACGGTCCCCGCGCCCCAATCGATGAACGCCCCGCGGTAGCCCATGTGAACGAGCAGCAACTTGTTCACCGCGGTGTAGATGCGCATCTCGATCGCGTACGCCTCCTTCCACGCCTGACGGTTCTCGCGAACGTAATCGGGACTCAGCAAGCGGCCTTGATGGAGCAGGCGATTGCGCTTGTCGATTGCCTTCCGCTCGTCTTCGGAGAGCTTAACCCCAAGAGCCTCGAACGGGACCGTGAGCTTCGCCGCATTGGTTGGGCTGTTGAGATTGCGAAGACGAGACAGGACAACTTCGCGTTGGTCCTTGGGCCAGTCGGTTTGGGAATCAACGAGCCCCTGGGCAGCCTTGAGGAAGGAGGCCCACTGCTCATCCGGCAGCGGCTTAGGGAACTCGAACAAGCTTTTCTTCTGCAGCTGGTCGGTGAGGCTCTCCAATGCGACCGACAGGAACGCACCGCGCATCTCGACAGGCACCTCGTGAAAGCGCAGCAAGTACTCAATCGGCGCGGCGAGGCCCGGCTCAGCGAGGAACGTCTGCACCATCGCGGACACGATGCTCGGAACGAGCGGCCCGCCACGGACCTGAAGTTCGAGAGCACGGCTCGCAGCCACCCACTCTGACCATGACACCGGGATCGGGCGATAGATGGTGTCCTCCGAGCCCGAGCGACCAGCGAACCAGTCGACCTGCGTAACGCGACCGGCCGCGTCGAGGTGGACGTCGCAGTTGCGCCGATCAAATCGGATCCCGAGGAGGTACGAGAGCACCATGCGTATGGCTCCCGAGACCTCCCGGAAGCGCGCGGCAGCATCGGCGACACCAGGCTCGGCAGGAGCCTCGACGATCAAGAAGGGGCCTCGAGCAATGAAGAGGACATCGATGGCCGTCGTGCCCAGGACGAGAGGTAGACGAGCCGTAGCCTGAAACCTGAGGGTCGGATCAACATAGCCTTCGGGGAAGCACACCTTCGAGGTCAGGTCGGGCGTGCAGACATACGTGCGAAACAGCGCAGTCGGCGCCCCCTCGGTCCCAGCGACGCGCAACGACGATGAGATGGCCACGCCGGAGACCTGGCCGCTCGAGTTGGAATTGGTCGCGAGTGGTCGTCGAAGCGTCAGGACTCCCTGGGCCGTGTCTACGATGATGTCGTCCCGCGATACGTCGTCGAGGGTGAGCCCGAAGGGGCCTCTTCGATGCGTGGTTCGCCAAGTGCCGTCCCACGCGACCTCGAACGGCGCACCAGCGAACACGCCATCCCGGCACACCCCGGGTAGTTGTTCAAGGTCCGGCACGTCGGCCAGGAGCTGCGTGATGTCGATGGTTCGGTCGGCACTCATGCACGCAGTTTCTCCCGGAATCTTCCGGCGGTACATGGCTCCTGTCCCCCAGCGTTCCCTCCGGGCGGCTTTGCCCCCGTGGAGGCAGCGCATGGCAGACGTCATCACGTGCCCTTCTGGGCTCCAGGGCCGCGTTCGCGGCATGAAGGTGCGCGAGGAGCGCGTCCTCGCCGACCGCAAGCTCGCCAAGAGCGGCGGCCAGGTCGACGAGCTGCTCGCGGCCTGTTGGGAGGAGACCCTCGACCCCGGGCCCTACGCGCTCGCCGAGGGCGCGAAGCTCGACCTCGGCAAGGTGCTCCAGGGCGATCGCTTCTTCGCGCTGCTCATGGTGCGCGCGCTGACCTACGGGCCCGAGTACGCCTTCGGCGTCTCGTGCCGGAACGACAACTGCCGCGCGCGCATCGACTGGGAGATCGACCTGACGAAGCTCCCGGTGCGCAAGCTCTCCGAGGAGAGCCGCGCCGCGTTCGTGAGCGGGAACCGCTTCGAGACCACGCTGCCCGACGCGGGCAAGAAGGTCGCGTTCAAGCTGCTGACCGGCGAGGACGAGCGGAAGCTGCCCGCGCTCCAGCGCTCGGCACCCGACAAGCTGCTCTCCGCGGTGCTCGCGTACCGCGTGCTCGAGATCGACGGCGTGGACGCGAAGGCGAAGCGTCAGTTCCTCGAGGACCTGACGATGCGCGACGCGGACTTCCTCGTCGACGAGTTCGACCGCGTCGACTGCGGCGTCGACACCACCATCGAGATCGAGTGCCCCGAGTGCTTCCAGACGCAGGAGGTGGAGCTCCCTTTCGACAAGGGGTTCTTCCTGCCGGGCAAGGACAGGACCGCGAGGCGGAAGGCCCGGAGCAGCTCTTCCCCGACGTGAACATGGAGACCTGGCGCGAGGGCCTCTTCCAGCTCTGCTGGCAGCAGCACGGAGGCTCGGGCCTCGCGGTGACGCTGGACGACGCCCTCGACCTGCCGACCACCGATCGCGACTGGCTCATCGAGCGGATCGGCAGTCAGCGCGCGCGGGAGGCGAAGGAGCTGGAGAAGGCCGCGCGCAACGGTCGAGGGAGGAAGTGACCCGTGGCCCTCAACAACCTCGGCCTCGGCTTCGTCTTCACCGCGCGCGACCTCGCGTCGGGCGCCATCGGGAACCTCGAGCGCAACTTCATGAGCCTCGACCGCCGCGTCGGGCTCGGCACCGAGAACATCGAGAGCGCGTTCCAGCAGCTCGGCGTGGGCCTCGCCGTCTTCACGGCCGGCGCCGCGACGGTGGGGGCCGCGTTCTCGCTCGCCAATGCGGCAGGCCGGTTCGAGCAGGCCGTCGCCTCGGCGGGCGCGATCGCGGGCGCGACGGCCACCGAGCTCACGCAGCTCCGCGACGCCGCCATCGCAGCGGGTCTCGCCACGCAGTTCTCGCCGACGCAGGCGACGCAGGCGCTCCAGGACCTCGCCGCCGCCGGCTACAACGTCACCGAGTCCATCAGCCTGTTGAACCCTGTGCTCGACCTCGCCGCGGGCTCCCTCGGCCAGCTCACGCCCTCGCAGGCGGCGGGGCTCGCGTCGCAGGCGATGAAGGCGTTTAGCCTCTCGACGGACGACGCTGCCATCTCGGTCGACCGCATGCTCCAGGCGGTCAACGTGTTCGCGCTCGACGCGAGCGAGCTGCCCCTGGCGCTCGGCACCGCCTCGCGAGGCGCGCAGGCGCTCCATCAGTCGCTCTCCGAGACGCTGATCTCGCTGGGCCTCGTGAAGAACGTGGTGCCCGGCGTCGAGCGCGCGTCCACCGCCGTCGCGGTCGCGATGGAGCGCATGGCCGATCCGCGCGTCCAGCAGGCGCTGCGCGGCGTCGGCGTGTCGGTGACGGACTCGCAGAACCGCTTCCGCAGCTTCCTCGACATCCTCGGCGACCTCGCTCCCCAGCTCGATCGCATGAGCGAGGCGCAGCGGTCGGCCTTCCTGCTGTCGACGTTCGGACGCGAGGCGCTCGGCGGCGTGAACGCCATCCTCACGCAGGTCACGAACGGCGTACGCACGAACTCCGGTGAGACGCTGCGCGGCGCAGCGGCCATCGCCTACCTGCGCGACCAGTTCGAGAACGCGGGCGGCACCGCCGCGAACTTCCGCGAGCAGATGCTCAACACCTTTGAGGGGCAGAAGCAGCTCCTCGGCGGCGCGCTCGAGACGCTCGCCATCGCCCTTGGCGAGCCCTTCGCGCAGGTGTTCAAGCCGCTCGTGACCGTCATCGTGCAGGTGGTGCGCAGCGTGATCGACGTCTTCCGCTCGCTTCCTGCGCCGGCGAAGCGCGCGTTCGCGGCGTTCGTCGTGGGCGCTGGCGCCGTCGTCGCGCTGGTCGGCGCGGTCATCGCGGCCAAGGCGGGCTTCGCGCTGCTCCTCATCGGGCTCAAGGCGGCGGGCATCACGCTCGGCGGGCTGATGGCCACCATCCTCCCAGCCGTCCTCATCTTCGGCGTGCTCGCGGCGGTGGTGGCGGGCTTCGTTGTCGCCTTCAGGAACAACGTCGGCGGCATCGCCGACTTCTTCGCGCGCGTGTGGGACCGCATCAAGCTCGCCTTTCGAGGGCTCGTGCAGCTCTTCGAGCAGGGCGGCTTCTCCGGCGCGGTGCGCGAGGAGCTGAACCGCGCCGAGAACGCAGGGCTCAAGACGTTCCTTATCCGCGTCTACCAGATCGCCTTCCGCATCCAGCGCTTCTTCCAGGGCATCGGCAAGGGCTTCAGCGCCGCCATCGAGGCAGCCGCGCCCGTGTTCGAGGCCTTCGTCGGCGCGCTCACCAGGCTCGGCCAGGCGCTGGGCATCGTCGCGGGCGAGTCGGCCAACGCAGCGGCGGGGATCCCGTCCGACGACTTCGCCGCGTTCGGCCGCATCCTCGGGCAGATCGCGGGCGTGCTCGTCGAGGTCTTCGTCGGCGCGCTCACCTTCGTCATCGACGTCGTCACGAGCGCCATCAACACCTTCCGCTCGGCGATGGCGCCGCTTCAGCCTGTGTTCGACGCGGTGAAGAACGCGGTCTCCCTCGTCTTCCAGGAGCTCGGCAAGCTCGGCGCGATGTTCGGCTTCACGTCGAGCGCCAGCGGCCAGGCGGGCGGCTCGCTCGATGCGCTGCGCTCGGTGGCCGAGTTCCTCGGCACGGTCATCGGCTACGTCGCCGCCGGCGTCGCAGGCGCGATCGGCGTGATGGTGTCGTTCGTCGTGAACCGCCTCGGTGTCATCATCGCGGCGTTCCGCTCGGTGGTGGGCTTCATCGGCGGCGTGGTCGACATCCTCGGAGGCCTGGTCACCGGCAACTGGGCGCAGGTGTGGGTGGGCTTCAAGAAGGTCGTGCTCAACACCATCAACTTCCTCGCGCAGCTCCTGCTCGGCTTCGTCGAGATTATCGCGGGCGTCATCGACACCATCGCCGGCGTCTTCGGCGCCGACCTGGGCGGGGCTGACGCGATCCGCAGCCTGCGCCAGGACATCGAGCGCGGTCTGCTCGAGGGCGTCGACGAGGTCACGGCTGGCGTGACCGTGGCGCCCGCCGGTTCGACGCTGACCGCGCTCGATGCGGCTACGTCCACGATGCCTGCCGTGGCGGCGATGACGCACGCCGCACCCGCGTCCTTCCCGGTGACGCCGGCCACGCCGCCCGCGTCGCCGCCCATCACGGTCAACCTCCAGGTGGACGGCACCACGCTCGCCACGGCGGTCCATCGAGCGGACCGCGACACGGCCACCCGCTCGTTCTCGCCGGTCCCGGCGTACTGAGGTTCGCATGTCCTTCGACGGCGCCATCGCCCGACCACCGCGCTGCGTGCTCGTGAACGTCACGAGCGGCGAGTCGACGGAGTGCCTCTTCAACCCGACGCAGCTCTCCGAAAAGCTGCAGGTGAACTGGAATCGCCTCGCCGTGCCGGGGCTCTCGCACCAGGTCCTGCAGTTCCAGAGCACGGCGAACCGGCAGCTCTCGGGCGTCGAGTTCTACCTGGACCGCTACTTCGCCGCCGAGCAGCCGGGCGATGTGAACATCCTCGAGTTCAGAGCGTTCCTGCGCGCGCTCACCGTGCCACCCGAGGGGACCGAGGACGTCGCCGCGACCGCGCCACCACGCGTGCTGTTCATCTGGCCCGAGGTCGTCACCGTCGAGTGCGTCGTCGCCAGCGTCGAGTTCACCTACAAGCAGCTCGCGGTCGATGGCACGGTGCTCGTCTACGCGGCCAGCGTGACGTTCGAGGAGATCCTCGACACCCGTGTGACCAGCGAGGAGCTGCGCGAGGCCGAGCTGTAGTCCCCGAGCCGCCGGGCAGCGAGGCTTTGCCTGGGCATGGCCCCGCGCACCGGCTCTCGGCACTCCTTCGCGCTCGGCGTGCCCGACGAGCTGGGACGCCGCTTCCTCTGCGAGCGCGAGCCGTATCGCTTCAAGGAGCACACGGACACGCGCGTCCACGTCGTCGCGCAGGGCGACACGCTCGAAGGCCTCGCCGGCCGCTACTTCGCGCCGCTGCCGCGGGCCTGCGGCTTCTGGTGGGTGCTCGCCGACTTCCAGCCCGACCCCATCGTGGACCCGACGCTCGAGCTCGACGTAGGCCGGCGGCTCCTCGTGCCCAGCCTGCGCGTGCTGACCGACGTCATTCTCAGCGAGCAGCGCCGGAGGTTCGACGCATGACCCTCGTCGACCGCAGCGGCCCAGGCGTGCGCATCACGCTGCTCGACAACGAGCGTGCGCCGAGCGGTGAGCCCCTCGACCTCGCGGGGCGCATCATCGCCTTCACCTACGAGGACGCCGAGAAGAAGGCGGACCAGGTCTCGCTCCAGGTCGACAACTTCGACCTCGCGCTGTTCGAGCGCGCGGAGCTGGTGGGCGGCGCGACGCTCGAGGTCTCCTGGGGCTACCCCGGCAACATGGCGCCTCCGCGCCGGGTCGTCGTGAAGAAGCTCAAGGGCTTCCAGACGCTGACCATCGAGGGCCAGGCCACGAGCGTCTTGATGAACCGCGAGGCCAAGACGCGCTCGTGGGCGAACAAGTCGCGCGCCGACGTCGTGCGGGAGATCGCCGCCGAGCACGGCTACGAGGGCGAGTTCCTCGACGTCGAGGACACCGGCGACGTGCTCGACACCATCAGCCAGAGCGCCGAGACCGATGCGCGCTTCCTGCGGCGTCTCGCCGCGCGCGAGGAGTACGAGTACTTCGTCGACGACACGGGCTTTCACTGGCGCTCGCGCGATCAGGCCAGCGCGCCGAAGCACGTGCTGACGTGGTTCTCCGACCCGGGGCGCGGCGACATCATCTCGGTCAGCGTCGAGAGCGATCTCCAGCGGCGCGCCGGCCGCGTCGAGGTGCGTGGGCGCGATCCGCTCGCCAAGACCACGGTGGAGTCGGCGGCGACGAGCGCGACGGTCGAGCGCGCGACGCTGAGCGACGTCCTCGAGGTCGTCGATCGCGAGACCGGCGAGACCTCGCTCCAGGAGCGCAACGCGACGACCAGCGTGCATCCGACCTCCGCGCCGACGCCGGCTGCCGCCGAGCGCGAGTCGGCCGCGCGCTTTCGCCGCGCCGAACGCGAGACGGTGAAGCTCGCGCTGCAGGTGGTGGGCGATCCGACGCTGCGCGCGAAGCAGGTCGTCGAGGTGCGCGGCATCTCGAGCCTGCTCTCGGGCAAGTACTACGTGACCGAGGCGAAGCACGTCATCTCGTCCTCGGGCTACGTGGTCGACCTGAAGCTCACGCGCGACGGCACCGGCGCTCGCCGAGGCGCGGGCCCGAACGCACGAGGCCAGCCGCAGGGCGGCGAGCCGAACCGCTCCGCACCGGCGACAGGCACGAGCACGGTGACCGAGCTCGAGCGCGTCGATCCTGAGACGGGCCGCACCGTCGTCGAGTACCGGCACGACGGCAACGTCGTCGGCGTCGAGGACCCGGAGGCCGGCGTCAGCCGCATGTACTGAGGAGCCACGCGATGAGCACCTTCGACGACGACATCCACACGCACGACTCGCGGCTCCTCGGTATGTACGTGGGTTACGTGACCAAGCGCGACGACGAGGAGCAGCTCGGTCGCGTGCGCGTCTGCATCCCCGGCGTGCTCGAGCCCGAGAGCGCGTGGGCGTGGCCGCTGGGGACGAGCGGCGGCGGCTCGAAGGACCGGGGCTTCTTCGCGGTGCCCGAGGAGGGCGCCGAGGTCGCGGTCTTCTTCAACCAGGGCAACGTCGACGCGCCGTACTACCTCGCCGCGCACTGGGGGAAGCCAAACGGAGAGAGCGAGGTCCCCGAGGAGGCGCAGAAGAACCCGCCCGACAACCGCGTGCTCGCCACGCAGACCTTTCGCGTCGAGTTCGACGAGACGAGCGGCCGGCGGAAGCTCCGGCTCACCAACAAGAAGACCGGCGACCACCTCGTCTTCGACGCCGAGGAGAACACCGTGACGCTGCAGGCGACGACGGCGCTGACGCTGCGCGCGGTCGGCGCCATCAGCATCGAGGGCACGCAGATCACCATCGGCGGCCGCGTCGTCCGGCCCATCGCCGCCCCCATCTGAAGGAGACGCACGTGGCCCTCCCGATCTGCCTCGAAATCCCTGAGCTCGGCGATCCGCCGGTCATCACGCTGCCGGGCGGCGTGAGCATCCAGCAGTTCAACCTGATGGAGGCCATCCAGCCCGCGCTCACCCCGCTGATGCCGGTGTTCGACATCATCGACACCGTGGTGGCGGTCTTCAACTGCGTGAAGGCCATCCCAGACTCGCTCGGGCCACCGCCGGATCCCACCGCGCTCGCCGCGTGCATCCCCGAGCTGGCCGAGAAGGTGTCGAAGCTCTTGAAGCTCATCCCGCAGCTCTCGCTGCCGTACACCATCATCGGGATCATCGACCTGGTCATCGACACGCTGAGGCAGGCGCGCGATCAGCTCCTGCACCTGCAGCAGCAGATGCAGCAGATCCTCGGCGCCATCGATCGCGCCACCGAGCTCGAGGACGCGGGGCTCATGGCCATCACGAGCTGCGCGCAGGCGAACGTCGCGACCGAGGCGGCGAACGTCGGCAAGGCGCTCGCGAGCCTCGGCAAGCTCATCGGCATCCTCAACATTCTCCTCGGCATGGTCGGCGCGCCCGAGGTGCCCGACCTCTCGAACCTCGCGGGACGTCCGCTCGACGAGGTGGTGCCGCCGATCGACGCCATCGTGAAGGCGCTCCAGGACGTCCGCGGCGCCATCCCGGTACCGTGAGGAGGACGCCATGAGCCGCGAAGCCCAGAACCTCCTCATCCCGTTCCGGCGCGACAAGAAGCGCGACTTCGCGGTGGGCAGCGGTGAGGCGCTGCTCGCCTCGAAGGTCCGCCAAGCCTTGCTCACGGAGGGCGCCACGGCGCGCTCGTCGGGGGAGCTGCCCTGGCGTACCAACTTCGGGGCCGGGCTCGCGCTCCTGCGCCACCAGCGCAACAACGCGGCCATCAAGGAGCTGGCCCGCGTCTACGTGCGCGACGCCCTCAAGCGCTGGGTCCCGGGCGCCACCCTCGTGAGCCTCGCCGTCGAGCAGGACGGTCCGGCCCTGACGCTGCGGGTACGCGTCCGCGAGCGCGAGACCAGCGCGGTGGTGGACGTGTCGCTCGAGCGCTGAGGCGTCCCCGAGGACAACCTCGGATCATGCGTACCTGCGTTCCCTCTGAACCTTCTTGTCGCACTCGTTGCAGATCAGCCTGGTGTTCTCGGGCGTGTAACCGTCGACGGCCTGAAGGCGATCCAGCACGTTGTAGCTCTCAGGCAGCTTCATCGAGCAGATCGGACAGAGCCCCCCTTGCTCTTCGAGCTTGAGCTTCTTCAGCCGCTTACGCTCCATCGGCTTGCTCCGCTCGTCGTAGGTGAGCTCCTTGGAAATCTTCCTGCGGTACGCGAACAAGAGGGCGCGGTCGCCATCGCTCAGTGTCTCGAGGCGCTCTCGAATCAGATCGAGAAGCTCGTTCGCCTTCGCCAGTTCCTCAGGGGTGAGCGTTCGGTTCGCCACGCTTGGACCTCGCACCGCTATGACGCATGCGGCCCCTAGATTGAAACCCAAACGAGGGGCACGCGCACGCACTCGTTGCCGTCCCCTGATGCGCCACGTGACCGGCTTTGCCTCCCCGGAGGCATCCCGCCGTGGCCACGCTGCCCGAGTCCGTCGACTACACCGACAAAGACTTTGACGCCCTTCGGGCGCGCCTCATCGCGCTCATCAAGAGCGTGTTCCCCGACTGGACCGACTTCGACGTCGCGAGCTTCGGGAACCTGCTCGTCGAGCTCTACGCCTACGTCGGCGACGTCCTGACCTTCTACCAGGACAACCTCGCCCGCGAGTCACGCCTCGTCACGGCCACGCAGCGCAAGAGCGTGATGGCGCTGGCGAAGATGCTCGGCTACCGCCTCCAGGGCGCGCAGGCGGCGACCGCTGAGGTCTGGCTCCAGCTCGCGCGTGTGCCGGTGGCGAGCGTCACCATCCCGGCCGGCACGGTGCTGCGCACGCAGGAGGTGACAGAGCCGGTGCGCTTCCAGCTCCTCGCGCCCGCCGTCATCGCGGCGGCTGCCGATCCGCCGCGCGTCCTCGCGCTGGTCGAGAACTCGAAGGCGCACTCGCAGCTCTTCGACGCGCGGGGCCTGGCCGACCTCGAGCTGCACCTCGACTTCGCGCCGTACCTCGACGACTCGGCCATAGTTTCGACGCCGCAGGGCGCGTTCACCGAGGTGGACAGCTTCCTCGACTCGCGCCCCAACGACCGCCACTTCGTCGTCGCCGTCGACCAGAACGACCGCGCGACGCTGCGCTTCGGCAATGGCGTGAGCGGCATGCCCCCGAGCGGCACCGTCAGCGTCACCTACAAGACGGGCGGCGGCAGCGCGGGCAACGTCGACGCCGAGCGCATCGCGGTCATCGAGGGCGCCTTCAAGGACGCGTACGGCAACGCGGTGCAGGTGAGCGTGCGGAACCCCGCACCCGCCACGGGCGGCGCCGACCGGCAGACCGTCGCCTCCGCGAAGCTACTCGCGCCCGAGAGCCTGCGCGCTCTCACGAGGACCGTCGCCCGCGAGGACTTCGAGATCAACGCGCGCCGCCTCTCCGGCGTCGCCCGCGCGCTGATGCTCACGTCGAACGAGGACCCGACCATCGCGGAGAACACCGGCATCCTGTACGTCATCCCGCAGTCCCAGGCGCCCGGCGCGCTCCCCACGCCCGCGCTCAAGAACCTCGTGCTCCAGCAGGTGACCGAGGTCTATCCCTGCACGCTCACGTTCCAGGTCAGCGTGCAGGACCCGGTCTACAAGACCGTCGACGTCGCCGCGCGCATCTTCCTGCGCCAAGGCTATGCGCCGAACGACGTGCGCGACCGCGTGCGCGCGAACCTCGCCGCGTACTTCCGCGTGAACGAGCCCGACGGCACGCCTAACCCGCTCGTCGACTTCGGCTTCAACATCAAGGACGCCGAGGGCAACCCGGTCGGCGAGATCGCCTGGAGCGACCTCTTCAACGTCATCCGCGACACGCCAGGCGTGCGGAAGATGGGCGACGCGCGGCTCGACCTCACGCTGAACGGCCTGCCCGCCGACGTGCGCCTCAACGTGCGCGAGTTCCCGGTGCTGCGGACCGTGACGCTGGTGAACGGCGACACGGGGGAGCTGCTCTGATGCCGGTCCTCAACCCCAGCTTCGAGGACGCGGGCGCGCTGCCCGGCGAGGCCGAGCACTGGGCGCTCTCGGCAATGACGAGCCTCGAGGAGATCGCGGGCTTCGGCGCCGCGCCCGAAGAGGCGTGGGAGGACTTCGCGCGCTGGCTCGACTTGCTCGACTCTATCGACGACGTCGTCGTGGTGCTCGCGTTCTTCGACAGCGCGCTCAAGGGCTACGAGGAGTTCGAGAGCGGCTGGGCCAACGTCGTCTACCTCTACGACCTGCCGCCCGCGCAGCTCGTCACCGCGACCTTCGACGGGCTCGCCGCTGAGGAGTGCGAGACGGGGTGGAGCAACGTCCCCTACGCGCGCGAGTGGGCCGACGTCACCGCCGCGACGGGGGTCTTCGACGGCGAGCCGCGCGAGGACTTCGAGGACCAGTGGCGCAGCAACCAGCTCTACGCCTGGACGTGGGCGGCGGTCACCTCGAGCATCGCGATGTTCGACGCGGGCGCGCAGGCTGTCGAGGACTTCAACAACGGGTGGACGCCCGCGACCACCATCTGAGGAAACCATCATGGCCGAAGCAGACTGGACCTACCTCAACGACGGGCTCGACATCGCGACGGTGGACCGGGGCGTGACCGCGGGCATCGCGCGCCCACCAGGCGGCGGCAGCTTCCTGTACGCCTTCAACTCGCTCTCTGCCGTCGAGGGAGCGGTGGGGCTCTTCGCCAACCTCGCCAGCTTCGCTCCGATGGCCAAGGGCGGCTCCATTCGAGGCGTCGTCCAGCGTGGCCCGGGCGGTGGCCCCACGGGCTTCTCGCCGTTCTTGTTCCTCTGCTGCCAGGGCAACTCGGTCAACGACAGCGCGTACCTGCTCGGCCTCTCCGACGACGATCCGCACCGCATCGTGCTCCGCAAGGGCGCGGTGACGGTCGGCCTGCCCACGGCCGACGGGCCCGGCGTGCTGCTCAAGTCGGCGGCGTCGTTCGCGCAGGCGACCTGGCTCCACCTGCGCCTCGACGTCATCGTGAACACCAACGGCGACGTCGTCCTCAAGGTCTTCCAGAACGACCTCGCGCTGCACGCGCTCGGCACGCCGCCAGACTGGCAGCCCGTGTCCGGCATGGTGGAGTTCATCGACGACCACCTCGGCATCAACTCCGGCTCGCAGCCGCTCACGTCGGGGCGCGGCGGCTTCGGCTTCTCCGTGAAGGACGTCACGCGGCGCGCGTACTTCGACCACCTCGAGCTGTTCCGGCAGGTGTGAGCGATGGCGCTGACCGCGTTCACCAGCCGTCTCGGGCGCGGACAGGGGCGCCTCGCGACGCCGAAGGCGACGGGCGGTGACTACGCCTTCGTCCTCGGCGACGACGAGTCCGGGCGCCTCTTCGACCTCGCTCCCGGCGACCACGCCGAGGTCACGCAGCAGACGGACCTCACCGGCGTGATGCTGGTGCGCGTGCTCCTGCGGCTGCGCGTGCCCGCGTCGACCCCGCCGGGGCTCGCGTGGGAGGCCAGCATCATCGTCGATGGCAACAAGCTCGCGTTCATGCGCGCCAAGCCCGGCCGCGAGCGACTCGTCACCGATCTCGCCGCGAACGTCTCGAAGCTCTCGGGCCTGCACACCATCGGCGTGCGGCTCGAGCTGGTGACCGCGTGAGGAGCCCGGCATGAGTACCGAGCTGCCCGCGCTCTACGTCGACTCGGTCGCGCTGGTCGCGACGACGCCGAGGCTCGTGCTCGTGAACCGCGACCCGAGCCCCGGCGAGAGCGGCGTGCCCATCGACGCGACGCTCGCCCTCGAGCTGGTCGACACGGGGCCGGACGGCGTGGAGCGCTCGACCGCGCGCGTGTGGATCGACGGCGTCCTCGCGTTCGACGGCAGCGCCTTGCCCGAGCTCGGCCCGGCCTTCGCGGGTCCGCTGGCCAGCGTCACGCAGACCGCCGACGCGCTGCGCGTCGTGCTGCATCCGGTGGAGCCGCTCGCGAGCCTGGCCACCGTCCACGTGCGCGTGCTCGCTCAGACCGTGGGCGGCGCGGCCTCGCTCGACGAGGTGTACTCCTTCGTCGTCGAGGACCGGACCGCACCCCGCGTCGTCGGCGCGCAGGCACTCGCGCAGAAGACCGTGCGCGTCGCGTTCGACGAGTCGGTGCTCGTCCCGAGCGGGGCCACGTTCACCATCACGGCCAGGGGCGCGCCGGCGGTCTCGGTCTCGGTCGCTGGGGTGAGCATCGATGGCAGCGTTGTCCTCCTCACGCTCGACACCGAGATGACGCCCGACGTGCTTCACGAGGTCGTGGCCGTCGGCGTGACGGATCTCTTCGGCAACGCAGTCCTCGGCCCCTACGACCGCGTGAGCTTCACGGGCTTCCGCCCCGCGCGCCCGCTCACGAGGCGCTTCGACCTATGGCGCATGCTTCCGAAGCACAACCGCCGCGACGACCACACCGGCGACCTGTTCCGGTTCATCGCGTGCCTGCAGGAGGTGACGGACCTCCTGCTCGCCGACGTCGATCGCTGGCCCGACATCTTCGACCTCGAGCGCGCGCCCGAGGCCTTCGTCGACCTCATCCTGCGCGACCTCGGCAACCCGTTCCCGTTCGAGCTCGACGCGATGGGGAAGCGGCGCCTCGCGTCGGTGCTCGTCGAGATGTACCGGCAGAAGGGCACGGCCAAGGGCATCCAGAACGCCATCCGCTTCTTCCTCGGCATCGACATCTCGGCCATCTCGCCCTTCAACGCCGACACGCTCTACCTGGGCGAGTCGCTGCTCGGCGTCGACTGGGTGCTCGGCCCCTCCGACCGCTTCGCCCGCTACGCCTTCAACGTTGAGGTGGCGCGCATCCTCACGGCGCGCGAGCGCCAGCAGCTCCGCGCCATCGTCGAGTACCTGAAGCCCGCGCACACGCACTTCGTCGACCTCGTCGAGCCCCTGCCGCCGGTGCTGCCGAACCACTGGGAGCTGGGCCTCAGCGACCTGGGGGAGACGACAGACCTCCACTGACGGCCTGTCCCCGAGCGTCGATACGAGCGGCTTTGCCTTCCCGGAGGGCCTCGTGCCCTTCGAGGCAAGGACATGGCCGATCGCGTCGACTTCTACTTCCGCCAGCGCGTCACCGAGGCCGAGCTCGACCTCGCGTTCGCGTTGCTCGAGAAGGCTGACCGGGACCTCGCCGCCGACCTGAACATCTACGGCATCGTCTCGGGTGCCGTCCCAGCGCCGCATTCGCCGGTGCCGGACCTGACGGTGGACCTCACCGCACCCGGTCGGGCCTACGACAACCTCGGTCAGCGCATGTTCTTCGGGACGGGGCAGACCGTGGACTGCGCCGTCGACTTGGTGGGCATCCCGACCGATGTCGCCACGGTCGGCAACGAGCGCTGGCTGGGCATCTTCCTGCGCTTCAAGCGCCAGCTCTCCGACCCCCGGACGGACGGCAACTCGCAGCAGGTGTTCTTCCGGCGCGACGAGTCGTTCGAGCTCGTGGTGCGGCAGGCGCCCGAGGGCGCCATCGGCGTCGCGCCCAAGCCCGCGCTCCAGGCCGATGAGCTGCTCCTCTGCGACGTGCGCCGCCGCCCTGGGCAGACGCAGATCCTCGTCGCCGATATCGACACCTCGCGCCGGCAGGCGTTCATCTTCGCGCAGGGCACCTCGGTGGCCGTGACAACCGGGACGTGGAGCATTCTCCAGCCCCTTGCCGCAACGGTGCAGGCGGCCTTCGACGAGGCCGACGCCGAGCTGCGCGACCACTTCACGGCGGTCGCCCGGCGCCACGCCGCAACTGCCATCGACTACGCGCCGCACGGGTTCGTGGGCGCGGGCAACGTGCAGGCCGCCGTCGACGAGTTGATCGACGACCTCGCGACCGGAGCGGTGGGCAGCTCCGGTGCCTCGCGCGTCGGCGTGGATGCGGCGGCGGGCGCTCCCAACGCCCTCCCTGCGGGCTCCGTGAAGAGCCAGCTCGCGCAGCTCCTCGGCTTCCTGAACACGCACGTGAGCGCGCCGACCGGTGCGCACAACGCAGCGGCCATCGCGGCGACGCCGCACAACAACGTCGCCGCGACCAACGTGCAGGCGCAGCTCCAGGAGATCGTGACGGACCTCGTCGCGACCGGAGCTGCGTCGCCGGGCGCGGGGCTCGTCGGCGTAGACGCCATCGCGGGCGCACCCACGGCCATCGGCGCGGGCACGGTGCGCGCCGCGCTGGCAGCTCTGCTTGGCGGGCTTAACGGCCACGCCAACCAAGCCAGCGGCGCACACGCCGCCAGCGCCATCTCGGTCGCTGACGCGGGCGCAAACCTGAACGCCGCGAATGTCGAGGCCGCGCTCGCGGAGATCCTCGACGCCTTCGAGGACGACCACTTCAAGGGCAACGAGGCGAACGCCGGCCAGCACCGCACCATCCACATCCCATCGCTCGGCGGGACGAAGGCCCTCATCCTCGACGCGAACGCGTCCGGCACTGCCTCGACGCGCCTTCGCATCTACTCGGACACCGGCTCCATCTGGTTCACGCTGAACGCCTCGTGGGATGGGACCCAGTGGGTGCGTGACGCGTCCGGCACCTTCTGCGGGGCGTTTCGCTTCGCCCGCAACGAGATCGAGTTCCTCCACGAGGACTCGTTCGCGGCGACCTTCACCACCTGGACGCGCACCTGGCGCCTGCCGATGAGCAGCACCGTCAACTCCGCGTTCGAGCTGACCGGGACGGTGCGCGAGGTCGGGCGCATCGGGATGGAGTGGACCAACAGCTTCAACGGGACACGCACCGTCGCAGGCGGGGGCGGCGTCACCTTCCGCAACCGATTCCCGGCGGCGCCGTCGTCGATCACGCTCAGCGTCAACAGCGCGAGCGGCGGCTTCGCGGGCACGCCGAGCACCGGCTACGCCGACCGCGATGGCTTCGGCTTCTTCTCGTACCAGTCGCTCGCTGGAGCGGCGACCGCGTACTGGTTCGGCTCGTACACCGCGATCGCGTGAGGAGGAGCGCTCATGGCCATTCAAGAGATCACCGAGACCGAGCTCGTCCAGCGCTGCGCCAAGTGCGACGGCGAGAACCGCGTCCCGCTCGCCGGCATCGAGGTCGGGATCGAGCGAGACGAACAGGTCGAGGA
>Ga0247822_10000994_pt1 | contig 16638 bp, 16 predicted proteins | sample 13C_Cellulose_Da_FD_192423 | JGI IMG/M metagenome (GOLD analysis project Ga0247822, IMG submission 192423) | Soil microbial communities from agricultural site in Penn Yan, New York, United States - 13C_Cellulose_Day30 | ecosystem: Environmental > Terrestrial > Soil > Agricultural land | place...
CCTTTCAGGTCGTCGGCAGGGCGACCACCGGCCGGACACCGCCCGCGTACTGATCGTCCGCAAGAGCCGCTTCAAGCTCGACCCGGACCAGTTCCGTAACACCCAGAACAGCTTCTTCAACGTCATGGCGATCCCGGACGACGACCGCGGCGTCGGCTATGTCATCCTCTTCACAACGCCCGACCTCGACCGGTTCCTCAATCCCGCCCTGCCGACGACCTGAAAGGCCCGCTTCCCCCGCGATGTAGAATACCTGTGACGGGACCGGCGGCGACCCGGCCGCCCGGCCCGGAAGTGGGTGTACTATGCACGTTGAGTTGAAATACTGCAGCCAGTGAGGGTACGAGCCGAAAGCCCTCAGTTTGACGGGCAAACTGCTCCTGGCCTACAAGCAGAAGATCGCCGACCTGAAACTGATCCCCGCCGGCGGCGGCGCGTTCGAGTTGACGGTCAACGGCGAGTTGGTTTATTCCAAACTGGCAACCGGCCAATTCCCCGACGAGGACGCGATGACCGAGGCGATCGGGTCGCGTCTCAAGAAGAAGTAGCCGGGCTGGTGCGCCGGCCCGTAGGTTAACGGGGAGGGGCGTCGTGCCCTTCCCCGTGTTTATTCTCCGAGGTCTCCGATGGGACTGTTTGGCCGGAAGAAGCGGCTTACGGACTACGCATCCTGCGCGGGCTGAGCGGGCAAGCTTGCCCCGCAAGGCATCGCTCAGGTCCTGAGCTATCTTCCCAAGACCGCGCCCGACCCGAACCTGCTCGTCGGCACCGAGACGCACGACGACGCGGGCGTGTACCGGCTCGCGCCCGACCTGGCAATTGTGCAGACGGTGGACTTCTTCCCGCCAGTGGTGGACGCCCCGTACGTCTACGGTCAGATCGCCGCGGCCAACTCGCTCAGTGACGTCTACGCGATGGGCGGCCGGCCGGTCACCGCGATGAACATCGTCGGGTATCCGGACGACGAACTGGACTTCGAGTGGTTGGGGCTGATCCTGAAAGGCGGGGCCGAACGGTGCCAGGCAGCCGGCTGTACAATCGTCGGCGGCCACACCGTTCGCGACGCCGAGATCAAGTTCGGGTTGTCCGTCACCGGCACCGTCCACCCAGATCTGGTCGTTACCAACGCCACGGCTCGACCCGGCGACGTGCTGGTGTTGACCAAGCCGCTCGGGACCGGCTTTGTCACCACAGCCGCGAAGAAGCAAGCGTGCCCGGATGACCTCTTGACGGCGGCATGTGAGAGCATGACCCAACTCAACGCGATCGGCCGGGACGCCATGCTGGCCGTCGGGGCCAGTGCGGCCACCGACGTGACCGGGTTCGGACTCGCGGGCCACTCACTGGAGATGGCCGATGGCAGCGGGGTGACACTCGCTCTTCGGCTCGGCGCGCTGCCGCTGCTTCGTGGGATTGACCGATTCGACGTTACCCGCTTTCGCACCCGGGCAAGCAAGTCCAACCGCGAGTACACCGAGGCGGCCACGCGATTCGATGGGACCCCGGACCCGTTCCGGCTAGAGTTCCTGTACGACGCCCAGACCTCCGGCGGGTTGCTCATCAGTGTCCGCGAGGACAGGGCGGACGAATTGATCAGGCTACTGACGGCCGGCGGCGCTGCGGCCGCCGCCGTGATCGGCGCAGTCCGTCCGCGTGAGGACCGCTCTTTAGCCATCACCTCCTGAGATGCCCGCTGTGAAGGATACGGCAATCCTCTTGATCGACTGCCCGGACCGCAAGGGCATCGTCGCAGCAGTTGCCGACTTCCTATACCGGCACGACGCCAACATTCTCCACGCCGACCAGCATCAGGATGCCGAGAGCGGGCTGTTCCTGATGCGAGTCGAGTGGGACCTGGCCGGGTTCACCCTGGGCATCGAGGAGTGCGCCCGTCGGTTTCGACCAATCGCCGACTCATTCCGAATGCGGTGGCGGCTGGAGCGGTCGTCGTCCCGGCACCGGGTCGCCCTTTTCGTCTCGAAGTACGACCACTGCCTGGCAGACCTGCTCTATCGCCACCAGAGCGGCGAACTGGCGTGCGACGTGCCGCTGGTGGTCAGCAACCACCCCGACGCCGAGCGCTGGGCGAAGTTCTATTGCGTGCCGTTCCACTTGATCCCAGTCGCCCATGGCGACAAGGCCGATGCCGAGCGGAAGCAACTACGTCTCCTGGAAGACCACGGCATCGACCTGGTAGTACTCGCGCGTTACATGCAGGTACTCTCGCCCGAATTCGTGGCGCGATACCCGCAGCGGATCATCAATGTCCACCACTCGTTCCTCCCGGCCTTCACCGGGGCGCGGCCGTACCACCGGGCGTACGAGAGGGGCGTGAAACTGATCGGGGCGACCAGCCACTACGTCACCGATGAACTGGACGAGGGGCCGATCATCGAGCAGGAGGTCGCCCGGGTGTCGCACCGGGACGGGCTCGACGACCTGTTGCAGAAGGGCCGCGACCTGGAACAACTGGTCCTCGCCCGGGCTGTCCGCTGGCACGTCGGTCACCGGGTGCTGGTGTACGATCGCAAGACGGTCGTGTTCGATTAAAGCAGTGCGCGGAGCCTCCCATGATCGACGCCCTGATCACTCCGCTGGCCCTTCTCCACCTGATCACACTGGCCGGGCTCCTCCGCCTTCGGCGTCGGCAACGAGATGGACGACGAGGAATCCTGTGGGTCGCCTGCCCACTCGCCCTGCTCTATCTGTTAAGCACTCCGCCTGCCGCATACCTGGTAATGCACCCCCTGGAACGGCCTTACCAGACGTCGACGGAGGTGGCGCCTGACGCCGAGGCGATCGTGGTACTGGCCGGTTCGATCCGCACCGCGCAAGGTGCCCGGACGAGCGCGGAGCCGGGACCAGATACGGTGTACCGCTGCCTGCATGCTGCCGCCCTGCACCGGTCTGCGCCGCATTTGCCGGTTATCATCTGCGGTGGTGCCGACGGCCAGGGCGGACCGGCGTACTCATACGTCATGCGGGACTTCTTGCTCGGCCAGGGCGTGCGAGCCGAGGCCATAGTCATGGACGACCGTTCCCGGAACACTTTCGAGAATGCGGTGGAAGCCAGTCGGTTGCTCCGCGAACGGGGCTTGCAACGGGCGTCTCTTGTGACCGACGCGTCGCACATGAGGCGGGCGGTCGGATGTTTCCAGACGCAGGGGGTCGAGGTCAGTCCGTCGGCCTGCAACCACCTCCAACCGGAATACCACCCCAAGCTGAGCCACCTTCTCCCGAGTTCCCGGAGTGTGGCCGTCGTCAATGCTGCGTTTCACGAATGGCTCGGTCTACTGGTATACCGGGTCCGGGGTCGGATATGATCTGGCTGGCGGGTAAGGGGTGACGCCAATCGTGACCAGAGTGCCACCGGGAACCTGGAGGTGAATGATGTCGAGGCGGTGCCTGGCGGCCGTGATCGCAGTGGCGTGCTGGTTGACTGCGGCCACGGCCCAGAAGCGGTCCGAGGGACCGCGACCAGACGAGGTGAAGAAGATCGCCTACGGCCACGCCTTCGACAAGCATGTTCTCGGCGAAGGGAACCGGGATGGCGAGGAGTTCAAGAAAGGCCGGCGCATCGCCGGCAAGGCATTCCCGAACGAGTCGATCACCACCCGGGAGCAGTTCGCGAAACTCTTGCAGGATATCGTCGAGAAGACGAAATCAAAAAAGCCTTCTGAGAAGTTCAGGGGCAAGTTCTATTACTGGGACGACCGGACTGGAACGTTTATCGTCTATGACCCCCGGAATCGGGATCGCGGGACAGCGTTCCGCCCGTTCCGCGGCAAGAAGTATTACGACGACCAAGAATAAAGGGGAACCGGGCGATGGCAAAGCAAGTACGTCTGTCCGGGACCAGTGCGGCAGTCGTCAACAACGCGCTCAACTATTTGCTGAACGCAATCCCGTACGCGACCACGGGGATGGGCGTATCGCCGAGCGAAGCGGAACGGGTCCGGAAGTACTTCCACGACTTCCCGGACGGCACACACCCGGTGGACCCGGACATGGCCCGGGTCGGAGCGGAGGCACTGCGGCGAGTCCTCGACCTTCTCAACGGGGATCCCGAGTTGTCGATCCTCATCGCCGAGGAGCCGGTCGTGGCCGCGCTGGCCGATCGACTGGAGCGTAGCGCGGGTGGCAACTGACGGACTGTGTGTCGGTTGTCTCCGAGCGAGGGTATCATCGTGATCCTGCACTGGGATCAACTCCCACTCCACTACGGCACTGAGGTCCACAGCCACCGTCACCACTTCGAGGCTGCGGGCCAGACGACGTATGGGCTACTCTGTTGCAGGTACACCCCCCGCTGACTACCGGCTGGCGTACAGCCACGGCGAGCACGCCGAGGAGCGGCTATTCAAATCGGTGAACTGGTCCAGCCAGCTCCCCGCAACACTGGCGACCTGGACCCCGCACAACAACACGATCGTGACGGCGATCGTGATTAACCGATCGCCATGCCCAAATTGCACGAGGCTGCTCGTCGAGGGCCTGGACCAGATCCATGGAACCACCCCGTCGCGGCCGATCGGAGTCGGTTCGTACTGGCCAGTCGCGGCAACTATGTCGGACGAAACCTAGCGAACGCAACGAAGATCACCGACCTCATTCGCCTTCGCGACGCCGGTTGGGAGATGTGCGTGTTACAGGTCGGCGACCGACTGTCCGCGAGGGGTGCTGAGTTGCTCGTAGCCATCGAGCGGATCGCGGGACGTGGGTTCGTTCGACTCGGGTAGCCGCTCATCATAAACGACGTGGCCCGCGAGACGAATCTCGCGGGCCACGTCGTTCGTCGCCTCGGACACCCGATCAGTGTCGCTGGACGGCCGTGAACAACTCGCTCATCTTGATACCCAGCGCCAGACAGATCCGGTAGAGCGTTTCAATCGACGCCGAGTTCTTCCCCAGTTCGATCTGCGACAGGTAGCCGAGGCTCACCCCGGTCCTCTCGCTCATGTTCGAAAGGGTGAAACCCAGTGCCTTGCGCCGCTCGCGGATGGCCGCGCCCAGAGACTCCCGCAGGGCCTCCTCGGTCATCCGCAACAGGCCCTTGCTTTCCAGGCAGCGGACCACGATCTCCCGCAGGTGGTCCACCTGGAACGGCTTGGTCAGGTAGTCGTAGGTCCGCGCCCGCAGGCAGTTCAGGGCACTGTCCACCGACGGATAGCCGGTCACGACGACGATATTCGCTTCCGGTTGGTTGTCCCGAACCCAGCCGAACACCTGATCCGGCTCCAGCCCCGGGATCACGTAGTCCATGATGATCAGGTGATAATGATTCTTCCGCGACAGAACCGACTCGACCAGCATCGGGTCGGAGACGGTGTCGATCTGGAAATCCCGGTTGGACAGCGCTGCCTGGATGACCGCGCAGGTAGCGGGATCGTCGTCCAGAATCAGGATGCGGATCTCGCCGCTCGACTGCAATTCGCCGAGTGGCGCGGGAGCCCGGGTGGGTTTCGGCGTCATACGGAGTCGGTCTTCGATATCAACTTGCATGGGATTGCTTCCTCAAGTCATAGGATCGAGGCGACGACGGAGGGCGCGACAGCAGGTCGGGCCGCGGCAGGTGGGATCACCACCCGGGCGACGGTCCCGGTCTCGGGTGGAGGAGCGGGTTCCAGCCGGACACCGCCCCGGTGGGCGTACAGAGTGCGGTACACGATCGCCAGGCCAAGCCCGCGGTGTCGCACTTTCGTCGTGTGGAACGGCTCGACGAACAGCTTTGTGCGGACTTCCGGCCGAATTCCCGGGCCGGAATCCTGAACCGCCACCTCCACGTGGGAACCGGGGCCGACCTGCCCCAAATATCCACGGGCGTCCGCTGGTGTCAGTTCCACCAACCGGGCCGACACCACCACCCGCCCGCCCGGCGGGGTAGCCTCGGCTGCATTCTCCAGGAGATGCCCCAGCACCACACCGAGTGGACCGTTTTCCATTCCAACGTGGGCAAGGTTTGATGGAACGGCCGAGAATAATTGAACACCGGGAGCCACAGTCTGCCGTAAGCGGGCCTCTTCCTTACCCACCGCCACCGCCACCGACCCGGCCAGCGGCTTACCGTGCCCCGACCGACTGAGTTGGTGCAATTGTTGGGTGAACTGGATGCCTCGTTGCCCCACCTTGGCGATCTCACCGACGAATTTCTGAACTTGAGACCCGGCCGGCAATTGTGGAGTGGACAGGTCCGCGAATCCGATAATGCCCGTCAGGATATTGTCGAAATCGTGGGCCATACGCCCGGCAATCACCGACGCGTCCGCAAGCCGCTGCTGAAGCCGATCTGGATCAATCACAGGTCCAATGAGAGCAGACAGAGCTGGTGAACGTTCGATCAACCGCGCCGACAGACGCAAATAATTTCGGTCGGCGTCAGACCACGGCTCACCTGACCCACGGTCGGCCCAGACCACACCCATCGGCCGCCCTGGTGGCGTCAGTAGGCTATACAATCGGCCCGCTGTGTTCGGAACCTGCCAGACCACCGTGCCAGCCCCACCCTTCAACGTCTTGAGCACATCACCCAATTCTAAGGGCGGTGTTGTCGTCCGTTCGACGCCATCCGGACGGGCATGAAAGATGAGCCCCGGGCCGGCATCTACAGGCCAGACAAGACCTGCAGACTTCCAACCTGAGTTTCGGACCCACCCGCTGAGCAGGGATTCGAACGCCAAGGCGTCCCTCGAGTCGTTAAGCCAACTCGGGAGGAATGCGAGGCCGGTTGATAATCCGCCTGGCATGACCATTGATCGCTCTCCAAAGGCCGATTCGGACGGGAGCGGACACAGCCTTTGACGATGCATGAATTCGTTGTACTTATGCCATATGTAGAATACCCGAAAACGAAGTCAACCGATTTTTCGTCATTTAGCCTCAAGAAACAAGTCCCGTGCCAATCGAAAAAGGGCGATCATTTCCATTCAGGGAATGAATGAAGCAATTACCAATCGCATCCGATCGCAATTCCTAGAATAGCCTGAAATTACGGTTTTGGCTTGGACAGCTGCCGTTGGATCGACTTGATTGCAGCCGTCGTCGATTCCCGAACTTTGATTTGAGGGTCACGTTGGGCGATGCGAAGTGAGGGTAGTGCCGTTTTGCCAGCCTCACCCAGATTTCCCAGTTCTTCGGCCACGGCGACCCGGACTTCAAACGCGGGGTCATCCTTCAATCGTTCAACCAGAACAGGAATCAGTGAGGGTGAGTCCTTACCAGCTGCGGAGCATAACGTCCGAACCAAGTTCAGTCGCACGTCCTTATCCGGGTCGGACTTGAGCGCTTTGATAAGTTCCGGCTCTGCGGAGCGTATCGCCGGACCAAACTTGCCAAGTGTCAGCGCGGCAAGCGCTCGTAGATCGGCGTTCCTGTCAGTCACGATCGCGGCCAGAGCGGCAACGACAGGCTGTGAGTGTTCGCCTAGGAAGCCTAATGCGAGCAAGGCTTCCCGTCTCAGGTCGGGGTCGGGATCCTTCTGGAGAACTGTAACCAGGGCTGTCGCGGTGGCTATCTTGTCCTGTGCGTCCACGCGCCCCAAGGCGAAGACGGTTGACCGCCGGACCGACTTCTCCTTGTCCTTCATGAGTGCAAGGAGTTCCGGCGCAGCGGCCTGAGCATCAGGGCCAATCCGACCCAGGGCATCTGCTGCTGCGGCTCGAACTCCCGCATCGCTGTCCTTGAGCGAAACCGTGAGAGGCTGGACGGCAGGTTTGGCCACGCTGCCCAGGCGAGTGAGTGCAACCGCCACTTCACGTTTCACGGCAGGCTCTTTCTCGGACCGCATGGACTCGACCAGGTCGGGAAGCGCCGCCGCTGTCTCTTCCGGCCGCATTAAACCGAGCGCTGCCGCAGCCTGCCCTCGAACTGCGGGGCTGGCGTCGGTTCGCAGCGCCTTGCCAATTGCAGCGACGACTGCACCCAGGCTGTCGCGGTTCGCGGACGCGATCTGCCCCAGGGCAACGACAGCCGCCCGCCGCTTGCGCGGCGTCTCGTCCTCCTTGAGTACTGTCAACCACTCGGAGAGTTTCCGGCCATTGAAAGATGGTTCGTCGCCACGCACAGACCCGGTCCCGGCGACCGCGATCACCACAGTTAAAGCAGTCAACGAGCGGAACATGGCACGACCTCATACGGCCGATGGGCTAAATCGATGATACGACGCCCGGCGAAGAGGGGTCAAACCGTTTCGGCACAGGGTCGGGCCGTTCGGGTGGCCTTCCCCGTTGGGTCGGGTTCGGAGTATACCAGGGAGTGTAACCTCGCGAGGGCCGCGTCCCGATGATGGACCTGCTCAAAGCCGTCGTCCCGGTGTCGGTACGTAAGCCGGTCCGCCGGGCGGTGGACTTCGCTTACGGGAAGGCGACCAGGTCGCGGACCGCACACGCCTGGCTGTGCGACGCACGGGACGCGTTCGACTGGGTCCTGGGCCGGTCCGACCCTCTGGTTCCTCCGCGAAAGCTGGTCTACGGAATCGGTGGCGAACTGCGTCACGGCGACCACATCGTCGGCTGGCTGCGTGACCTGGCCGGCATGCTACCGCACGAGACGGTGCTGGACGTCGGCTGCGGGGTCGGTCGGGTGGCGTTGCCGCTGACGAAGTACCTGAGCCGCGATGGGCGGTACGACGGGTTCGACATCATCCGCGAGAACGTGGGCTGGTGCCGACAGGCGATCACGCCGCGTTATCCGAACTTCCAGTTCCGGCACGCGGACATCTTCAACCGCGAGTACAACCCGCGGGGCAAGTTCCGCGGCGACCAGTTCAAGTTCCCATACCCCGACGGGTCGTTCGACCTGGCGTTCCTGACGTCGGTGTTCACCCACCTGATGCCACCGGACGCGGCCCACTACCTGCGGGAGATCGGCCGGGTGTTGCGGCCCGGCGGGCGTTGTCTGGCGACGTTCTTCCTTCTCAACGCCGAGTCGAACGTGCTGGTAGACGCCGGCAAGGGTGCTTTCACGCTGGAGCCGGCCGTGGGGTTGTGTCGGTTCCACAGCCGCGATGTGCCGGAGGCGTGCATCGCGCTGGACGAGGGGTTTGTTGAGCAGTCGATCCAGTCCGCCGGTCTAACACTGGATCGGCCAGTTCGCTACGGCTGGTGGTGCGGCCGCCAGCCGGCATTCGACTTCCAGGACATCACCATCCTGCGAAAGCCCTGATCCACAGCACGCGGATTGCGGGGGTAATTACCCACACCATCCGCGTGCCATGCTCGGTCAACTACACCCGCTCGTCGCACCGCAGGTGTCACACTTGGCACACGCCCCGCTGCGGACCAGCGTCAGGGCACCGCACTCGGGACACGGGTCGCCCTCGTAGCCCTTCTGACGGGCGATGCGGATACGCTCCTCCTTCGTCCCGAGACGGTTCGTCGCGGGGGCCGCGGTCGCCGTGCCGCCGTTCGTCTTGTTGTGACCGTTGCCGTTGGTCTTGCCGTGGCCATGACCGCCGTTCGTCGGGGCGGGGCCGTCTGGCAGCACCGGGGCTGTGCCGGGCTTCAGGTGCGCGGACCGCGGCGGCGCCAGCGACGGCTTCTCCGTCGCCTTCGGGTCCACCGTCCGCTCGGAGACGATCTCCTCACCCTCGAAGTCCGGGTCGTCCTGCTCGTCGTGCAGGGTGTCGCCTCGCAGATCCTCCGGGATCACGTGCGCCAGGTCTTGCCGGCCCAGGTATGTAATCGCCAGTTCCCGGAAGATGTAGTCGATGAGCGACGTGCTCATCTTGATGTAGGGGTTGCCCTGCACCACTCCGTTCGGCTCGAACCGGGTGAACAGGAACGCATCGACGTACTCCTCCAGCGGCACCCCGTGCTGCAACCCCAACGAGATGGCGATGGCGAAGCAGTTGGTCATACTGCGGAAGGCGGCGCCCTCCTTGTGCATGTCGATGAAGATCTCGCCGAGGCTACCGTCCTCGTACTCGCCGGTCCGCAGGTAGATCTTGTGGTTGCCGATCCGGGCCTTCTGCGTGTATCCGGCCCGGCGGTCCGGCAGCCGCCGGCGGCGAGCGATGTACCGGTGGACGATTCTCTCGGTGATCCGCTCCGCCACCTGCACCGCGGTCGGTTTCGGGGCCTCCGTCTCCGGATCGGCCGCGACCGACGCCAGCAGCGCTGCCTCCGGCGAGTCGGCCACGGAGTTCAAGGGCTGGCTCAGCTTCGACCCGTCGCGGTACAGGGCGTTGGCCTTGGTCATGAGCTGCCAGGAGAGCAGGTACGCCTTCTTCACGTCCTCGACGGTGGCGTCGTTGGGCATGTTGATGGTCTTCGAGATCGCGCCACTGATGAACGGCTGGGCGGCCGCCATCATGCGGATGTGCGACTCGGCCGAGAGGAACCGCCGGCCGAGCTTGCCGCACTTGTTGGCACAGTCGAACACCGGCAGGTGCTCGGCCTTCAGGTGTGGAGCGCCCTCAATGGTCATCGTGCCGCAAACGTAGGTGTTCGCCTCGTCGATCTGCTTCTTCGAGAAGCCGAGGTGGGCCAGTAGGTCGAAGCCCGGGGCCTCCAGCACGTCCTTCGGGATGCCGAGTTGGTTTGCCAGGAAGTCGTCGCCAAGGGTCCACCGATTGAAGACGAACGGCAGTTCGAAGGCACTGGGGAGTTGCTGCTCGACCTTCAGCAGTCCCTCGTCGGTGAAGCCCTTGGCCTTGAGGCTCGTCGGGTTGACGTGAGGGCACCCGGCCAGGGTCGCGGACCCCCGGCAGTAGCGAACGATGTCGTCGATCTGCCAGGGGGCGTAGCCGATCTTCGCCAGCGCCGGCGGGACCGACTGGTTGATGATCTTGAAGTACCCGCCGCCGGCGAGCTTCTTGAACTTCACCAGCGCGAAGTCCGGCTCGATACCCGTGGTGTCGCAGTCCATCACGAGGCCGATGGTCCCGGTCGGGGCGATGACCGTGACCTGGGCGTTGCGGTAGCCGTGCCGCTCGCCGAGTTCGAGCATGCGGTCGGACTCGTCCAGTGCTGCCTGGAGCAACTCCGTCGGACAGTGGTCCGGGTCGATGCCGACGGGGTGGACGGTCAGGCCCTCGTATGCGGACTGCGGGGCGTCGTAAGCCGCCCGGCGGTGGTTGCGGATGACCCGCAGCATCGCCTCCCTGTTCGCCGCGTAACGCGGGAACGGACCGACTTCAGCGGCGACCTCGGCGGAGGTGGCATACGCCCCGGCGTGCATGATCGCGGTCAGCGCCCCGCACTGTGACCGGCCCGCGGGTGAGTCGTACGGAATGCCCTGCACCATCAAGAGCGCGCCGAGATTGGCGTAACCGAGGCCGAGGGTGCGGAAGTCGTAGGACTTCCGAGCAACCGGCACACTCGGGAACTGTGCCATGTAGACGCTGATCTCCAGGATCAGCGTCCAGATGCGGACCGCGTGGCGGTACGACTCGATGTCGAACTTGCCGGTGGCCGTGTCGTAGAACCGCAGCAGGTTCAGCGACGCCAGGTTGCACGCCGTGTCGTCGAGGAAGGCGTACTCCGAGCACGGGTTCGTGGCGTTGATGCGGCCGTCGGCCGGGCAGGTGTGCCACTCGTTGAACGTGGTGTCGAATTGCACGCCGGGGTCGGCACACGACCACGCGGCGTAGCTGATCTCATCCCACAACTCACGGGCCTTCATCGTCCGCTTCGGCTTCGGCTCGCGGCCCTGTTCCTTGGCTTTCTCCAGTTCCGTCCGCCAGTACAGGTGCCAGGGTCCGTCGGCCTCGACCGCCTGCATGAAGTCGTTCGTGATCCGCACCGAGTTGTTGCTGTTCTGGCCGCTGACCGTGTAATACGCCTTCGAGTTCCAATCGGTGTCGTACTCCTCGAACTCGATGTGTGTCCACCCCTGCTTCGCCAATTGCAACACCCGCGCGATGTAGTTTTCCGGCACCAATGCTGCCCGGGCGTCAAGGACCGCCTTCCGGAAAGAAGTGTTCTTCGCCGTGTCGTACATCTCGGCCGGATTCGGGTGCGTCTGGATGGACTTCAAAACGGCATTGAGGTGCTTGTTCAGGAGTCGCGAGCCGCTAACGAGAGCGGCCACCTTCTGCTCCTCGACCACCTTCCAGTTGACGAACTCCTCGATGTCCGGGTGGTCCAGGTCGAGAACGACCATCTTCGCGGCCCGGCGTGTCGTCCCGCCAGACTTGATCGCCCCGGCCGCCCGGTCACCGATCTTGAGGAAGCTCATCAGCCCCGACGATTTGCCGCCGCCGGAGAGCGGCTCGCCGTCGCCGCGAAGCGCCGAGAAGTTCGAGCCGGTGCCGGAGCCGTACTTGAAGATGCGGGCTTCACGGACCCACAGGTCCATGATCCCACCGTCGTTGACCAGGTCGTCCGAGACGCTCTGGATGAAGCAAGCGTGCGGGGCCGGGCGCTCGTAGGCGGACTTGGACCGCGTGACTTCACCGGACGCGGGATCGACGTAGTAGTGCCCCTGCGGCGGCCCCTCGATGCCGTAGGCCCAGTGCAGGCCAGTGTTGAACCACTGCGGGCTGTTCGGGGCCGCCATCTGGGCGGCCAGCATGTAGCTTGTCTCGTCGTGGAACGTCCGGGCATCCGCCTCGGAGCTGAAATAGCCGCCCTTCCACCCCCAGTACGCCCAGCACCCGGCCAGCCGGTGGAACACCTGCCGCGAGTCGGTCTCCCCGCCGGTCGGCGTGTCGGCCGACGCAGGCGCGCTCGGCCGCAGCCAGTCGGGTACGCCCTCCTCTGCGACCCGCCGGGTCTGCTGCGGCACCCCGGCCTTGCGGAAATACTTCTGGGCGAGGATGTCCACCGCGACCTGAGACCACCCCTCGGGGACCGAGATGTCCTTCATCTCGAACACGACCGACCCGTTCGGATTGACGATCCGCGAAGTACGGGGAGTGAAGGTGAGACCCGCGTACGGGTCCTGCCCCTCACGGGTGAAACGACGGGTGATCTGCATGGGTATGACCGCAGGTTTTGGGCTACTGTCTCAAACATCGACCCGGCAACCGGTTCCGTCCGGCCCGGGGAGGGAATGACCCGACAGGAGACCGACTATACTTTTACACACGTCGTATCATGCGTACAGGTCGGCTGCAACTCGAATCCGAAAACCCCCGAACTCAATTCTGTCCGGCTGACCCGTCCTCTGGCTGCACAAACGGGAGGGTCAGCCCGGGTTGGTCCTGGTACTTGCCCTTCTTGTCGGCATAACTGATCCGACACACCGCCTCAGCCTTCAGGAAGATGATCTGCGCGATCCCCTCGCCGGCATAAATCTTGGCCGGCAGCGGGGTGGTGTTGGAAATCTCGATCGTCACCCGCCCCCGCCACTCCGGCTCCAGTGGCGTCACATTCACGATGATCCCACACCGGGCGTACGTCGATTTCCCGACGCAGACGCAGAGGATGTTCCGCGGGATCTCCAGGTACTCGACCGTCTCGGCCAGGGCAAAGCTGTTCGGCGGGATGATGCAGGCGTCGGCCTCCACATCCACGAACGACTTCGGGTCGAAGTGCTTCGGATCGACCGTACTGCCCCAGACGTTGGTGAACACCTTGAACCGGCGATCCACCCGGACGTCATAGCCGTAGCTGGTCACCCCATAGGAGATGACGCCCGGCCGGTGCTGCTGTGGGGCGAACGGGTCGATCTTGATCGACTGCTCGATCATCCAGTCGGGTAACACGCCCATCGTGGGGCTCCTGAACGCAGGTCCGACAGTGGGGAGAGCCCGCGCCACCCAACCCGCCCACCTTGCCCGGCCGGTGTGTGGCCGGCACTTCATCGACACCCACCCGGCTGCGGGGTGAGACCGTATCAAACTACACCCCGCCGCCGACACCTTGGTAGGCCGGACCGGTCGGCCCGCATGATCCGACCGGAACACCCGCCCCAGCTCCCGCGATTTCTCGTAGGGAAACCATGCAGGCGACAGGCCAGACCCGACCGAAGAGAATGAATGAGTGCATTTCCAGCCGAGATTGGACGGCCTCATACACACACGGAGACCGTGCCGATGGCCCGTTGGTTGTTCAAAGAAGAACCCGAGGAATACAGCTTCAGCGACCTGCAACGGGACGGCGAGACCACCTGGGAGGGAGTGAAGAACGCCCTGGCGCTCAAGCACCTCCGGGCCGTTCAGGCGGACGACGAAGTGTTCTTCTACCACACCGGCAAGGAGAAGGCGGTCGTCGGCGTGATGCAGGTCGCGTCGGCTGCGGAGAAGGACGGCCTGCCCGTCGTCATGGTGACACCGGTCCGAAAGCTGGCGTACCCGGTGACGCTCGCGGCCATCAAGGCCGACGAGTTATTTGCGGAATGGGAGTTGGTTCGGATGAGCCGGCTATCGGTGATGCCGGTACCCGCCCCCCTGTGGAAGCGGGTTGAGCAACTGGCGAAGAATCCGCCGGAACAGGGGAAGGCAAAAAAGAAGACCGCCGGGTAGATACCACCCGGCGGCCTTATGGCAGAGGCGGCCGTCGCAGACAGTCGCCCGTCTGCGGCTGTCAGAACAGCCGCCTACTCTGGCTACTACTCACGGATCACCTCCTTTTGCTGTGGGCCACGCCGCGGGTGTCCTGGAACCAGTCAGGCCACCGTTGACCTTTAGCCCGTCGCACCACGGAAGCACGACATACGACAGAGGAATGGTACGCGATCAACCGCCCGGAGTTCAATGGTTCCCGGAAAGAAACGTGCCTGACCTCCCGTGGTGGTCGTTATCCACCGTCCGACCCGCCAGTTCGGCACTGGTCGCCTGAGAAACGGAACCCACAATACGCCGTTAAGTAGGTAGGCGGCCCGCGCCGCCGGAGTCTCCCCGTCCCGGAGGACTGTCCGCCATGTGGCCCACGCTCTCACTTCTCACGGTCCTGACCCTCGCCCCCGCCCAGGACCCCAAGCAACCCCCCGCCGGTGGCGGCCTGACCCTGACCAACGTCCGCAACACCTACGGCGAACTCGGCGGCACCCGCGCGGCGGGGCCATTCCTGCCCGGGGACGTGCTGTTCGTTGGATTCGATATCGAAGGGATCGCCATCGATCCAGCCGGCCGGGCGAAGTACACGATGGCCATGGAGGTCGTGGACCAGGGCGGCAAAAGCATCTTCAAGCAGGATCCGGCCGAGAAGAGCGACTTCGTGCCCCTGGGCGGGACCAAGCTGCCGGCCCGGGCATTCGTCACCGTCGGCCTGGAGCAGGCCCCCGGTCCGTACACCCTCAAGGTAACAGTCACCGATCAGGCGACCAAGGCAAGCAAGGTGTTGGAGCGGAAGTTCGACGTCAAGCCGCGCGACTTCGGGCTGGTGGCGGTCTACACCAGCGTGGACCCGCAGGGCCAGTTCCCGGCCCCCACCACCGGAATCATCGGCCAGTCGGTGTTCGTTCAGTTCGGGGTCGTCGGGTTCGCCCGCGACCCCAAGACCAAGCAGCCCAACGTCGTCATCGAGATGGTCCCGGTGGACGAGCAGAGCAAGCCTACCATGCAGCAGCCCAACGTCTTCACCCAGGATGCGGGGATCGAACCGAAGGAACTCGGTTTCAGCGTCCGGTTCCTGCTGCCGATGACCCGGGCCGGAAAGTTCACCGTCAAGCTCAAGGCGACCGACAAGGTCTCTAACAAGACCACCACGTTCGATCTTCCGATCGCCGTGGTTCCGCCGGCCAACTGACCTGTGGCGCGGAATCGTCTATGATGACGGAAGGGCCGGCGGGTGGCCGCCGGCCCTTCCGCGTCCCCACCATCGAGACGGCACTGCCATGAGTTCGCTGCACGACCGGATCGCCCAGTTCCGCAAGATGGCCACCGATGACCCTGAAAACGAACTCGGGCACTTCCGGCTCGGCCAACTCCTGATGGAAGACAACCAGTTCGCCGAGGCAGCGAAGTCCTTCGAACGGACCCTGGAACTGTCCCCGCAGTTCTCGAAGGTCTACCAGCTTCTCGGCGAGTGCCACGTCAAGCTCGGGCAGAAAGACAAGGCAGCCGAGGTGTGGACGACCGGGTACAAGGTGGCCGACGAGCGCGGCGACAAGATGCCCCGGGACGCGATGGGCAAGCTCCTGGCGGACCACGGTGCCCCGGTGCCGAAGGCGGAGGCGCCAGCCGCGGACGACGGCGGCCCGGGCACGGGCTTCCGCTGCGAGCGGCCCGGGTGCATGAGCGGCAACCGGGCGAGACAGCTCCCGGCGCCGCCGATCCCCGACGCGATCGGCGAGCGCATATTCCAGAGTGTTTGTGCCGACTGCTGGAACGCCTGGTTCCGGGATTACAGCATCAAGGTCATCAACGAGTTGCGGCTCGACCTGAGTTCGGAGTTCGGCCAGGCCGAGTACGACAAATACATGCGGGAGTACTTCGGCTTCGAGGACAGCCCGCAGGGCACCCCGGCCCGAGGTGAGTGATGGCGTCTGACGGCTTTCTCGTTCAGTACGGCCGGTCGGCCTACGTCGGCCGGTTCGTGGCCGCGGCGGGGCTGGCCCCCTCGCGTGGAGACCGGGTGGTCGTCCGCACCCCGCGTGGTGTGGAGTTGGGCGAGGTGCTTTGTGGCGCGGATGAGCGGTACGTGAGCGGACTCGACCCGGCCGCCGGCGGCGAGTTGTTACGCCTCGGCGGGCCAGACGACCTCTCCGACGCGGACAGGAGCGAGTCCGTCGGGCAAGCACTCCTCACGGCGGCCG
>Ga0247822_10000996_pt1 | contig 16630 bp, 13 predicted proteins | sample 13C_Cellulose_Da_FD_192423 | JGI IMG/M metagenome (GOLD analysis project Ga0247822, IMG submission 192423) | Soil microbial communities from agricultural site in Penn Yan, New York, United States - 13C_Cellulose_Day30 | ecosystem: Environmental > Terrestrial > Soil > Agricultural land | place...
GAGATCACCGACAAGGAAGCTGTCGAGGCGGCCTTTGCCGGCTTCGGCGAAGTGCACGTGCTCATCAACAATGCCGGCGTCTCCCGCCACAAGACGCTGGCCCAGACGACGCCCGACAACTGGCGCGAGGACGTCGACGCCAATCTCAACGGCGCCTACACCTGCGCCTATGCCGTTCTGCCGCAGATGGTCGAGCGCCGTTCGGGCAACATCGTCAACGTCGGCTCGGTCAACGGGCTGAGCGCGCTGGGCGATCCCGCCTACAGCGCTGGCAAGGCGGGCATGATCGCCATGACCAAGTCCCTGGCGCAGGAATACGGCCGCTACGGCATCCGCACCAATATCGTGCTGCCTGGCACGGTGCGCACCCCGATCTGGGACGAACGCAAGGCCAAGGACCCCAATGTGCTGAAGACGCTCGAGCGCTGGTATCCGCTCGGTCGTATCGTCGAGCCCTACGAAGTGGCGCGCGTCATCGCCTTCCTCGCGTCGGACGCGGCGAGTGCCGTCACCGGCGCGGTGATCCCGGTCGACAACGGGCTTACCGCCGGCAACATCGTCATGGCGCGCGAACTGACGCTCGAGGATTTCTGAGGCGTTCGAGCGGAGAGATGCGTAGAGCACGAGTGGGCTCGCCACCTGCCTGGCACACTCCGCCGTCATCCCCGGGCTTGACCCGGGGACCCATACGGTCTCCCAACTCCCCGTGCGTGCGGGCAAATCGCTGGGTCCCCGGGTCAAGCCCGGGGATGACGGAGTGTTGGTTCGAGGCCTGGTGCCAACTGGGGCGCCCTAGTGGTGGTGATGCCCCGTGAGAAAACTCTCCTCGAACGGGCGGCGGCTCACTTCCATGGACTTGCCGTCGAGATAGACGGCGACCGGCTGCAGCAGGGTCGAGCCCTGGCGCCTCGTGCCGACCACGTCCTCGAACACGTAGTTGCTGTCGTACTGGCGGAGCACGGTGATGTCGGCCGGTGCGCCGACGCCCAGGTGGCCGAGTTCGGGGCGGCGAATGGCGAGAGCCGGACGGCTCGTCGACATGGCGATCACCTGCTGGAGGCTGAGGCCGCAGTTGAGCAGCTTGCTCATGGTGTGCAGCAGGTCGTAGCCGGGGCCTTCGACGGCGATGACGTGCACGTCCGACGAGATGACGTCGGGCGGGAAGCCGTCCTTCAGCGCCGCTTCGGTGGTTTCGTAGCCGAAGGCGCCCATGCCGTGGGCGATGTCGAACAGCACACCGCGCTCGCGCGCCTTCAGCACCGCGTCGATGACCTTGCCGTCCGGGCCGATCGCCGAGTTCGGGTCCGGCCGGTAGCAATGGGTGAGGATGTCGCCCGGCCGCAGCATGTCGACGACGTCGGCATAGCTGGGCGGCGCGGTGCCGATATGGGTCATCAGCGGCAGGTCGAGCGCCTCGGCCGCCTCGAGGGCCAGTTCGAGCGCGCCCAGCCCGAGATCGCCGGTGACGATGCCGCCGATGCGGACCTTTACGCCCACGATGCGGTCGCGGTTCTGCTCGACCTTGGCGACGCAGCGGTCGACCGGCAGCATGGAGCGCATCGTCGCCTCGCCGATCGAGACGCCCTTGTCGAAGCCGAAGATGCCGGGGAAGGAGATGTTGAGGAAGGCGAGGATGCGGTAGGGCGACTGGATCATCACGTAGTCGCGGAAGCCGTCATAGTTGCCGGCGCCGGCACTGCCGGCATCGACGAGCGTGGTGCAGGCCGAGCGGCGGGCGATGAAGCCCGGATCGACGCTGAGCGAAGTCGCCTTGTGATAGACGTGGGTGTGGATGTCGATGAGCCCGGGCGCGACGATGGCGCCGGCGGCGTCTTCCACCCTGGCCGCGTCCCTGGCGAGGTCGGCGCCCACGGCGGCGATCCTGCCGGCCTTGATCGCGACGTCCATGACACCGTCGACGCCGTTCCGCTCGTCGATGACGCGGCCGCCCCTGAGGACGAGGTCATAGGTGGCAGCTGGCATGTTCGACTCCCGTGGCCGTCGGCTTGGCGGACCGGTTTTGTGCGATTGACCGCGGCGCCGCAAGTCGGATCGGGAGCCAAGTGTCCGGTTCGCCGTCGCCGATCCGCGGCGTTGCAGCCGGTTTTGCACAGCCATCGGGCGTGAGCGCGGCCTGCCGGAGCGACCGGCAAGCACCTGTGTTTGCAGAGGTCTCGGGCGATCTCCGCCCTCTGACACATTTGCTTCATCCAGCTGTCACCCGACGTTCATCGGGCTGAAATTCAACCGTCAAGGACTGCCGCTAGGAGTGCCGCCGCTCGAGAAATCGAACGGATATTCATCCCAGGAGCCTTGATGATGAAAACCAACTGGCTGCTCGGCGCGGCCCTTTCCGCGACCGCCCTCACTTTCGTGGCCTCCCCCGTCGCCGCCGCGACCAAGTTCGAATTCTGGTACGGCCTCTCGGGCGACCTGAGCGAACGCGTGCAGGAGATGTGCTCGCGCTTCAACGCCTCGCAGGCGGACTACGAGATCGTCTGCGTGAGCCAGGAGAACTACGAGAACAACCTGCAGAACACGATCGCCGCGTTCCGCGCCAACAAGCAGCCGACCGTCACCCAGATCTCGGACGGCGGCGTCGTCGACCTGATGCTGTCGGGTGCGTTCGTGCCGGTCCGCGAGCTGATGGAGAAGAACGGCTACCAGATCGACTGGTCCAACTACTTCTCCGGCATCTCGTCGTATTTCTCGACGTCGAAGGGCGAGCTGCTCGCCATGCCGTTCAACTCCTCGACGGCGATGTTCTACTACAACACCGATGCGCTGAAGGCCGTCGGCTTCGAAGGCGCGCCGCAGACCTGGGAGCAGGTCGAGACGATCGCCCGTGATCTCAAGGCCGCCGGCTATGACTGCCCGATCGCGTTCGATCCGACCGGCACCTGGCAGTGGTTCGAGCAGTTCTCGGCCATCCACAACCAGCCGATCGCCTCGAACGGCAACGGCTATGGCGGGCTCGACGCCGTCGTCGAGTTCAACAAGGGCAAGTTCGTCGACCAGCTCGGCTGGTTCAAGAAGATGACCGACGAGGGCCTGATGGTCCACAAGTCGAAGGCCGCCGGCGAGACCGCCAACGACGCCTTCACCGCCGGCAAGTGCCAGATGTCGTCGTCCTCGGTTGCCGACCACGGCTCGTTCGCCAAGCAGGCCAAGGAAGGCGTGCATTGGGACGTGACCGTGCTGCCGGTCTGGGAAGGCACCGAGCGCCACAACTCGCTCGTCGGCGGCGCCGCGCTCTGGACCCTCAAGGGCAAGACCGAGGAAGAGTACAAGGGCGCTGCGGCGTTCTACAACTTCATCGCGCTGCCGGCCGAGGCCCAGCACTGGTCGACCATCACCGGCTACATCCCCGTCACCAACTCGGGCTTTGAGGCCATGAAGGCCGCCGGCTTCTATGACGCTGCCCCGTACAAGGGCCGCGAGCTCGCCATCCAGTCGCTGACCGCCACCCCGCCCGGTGAATACACCCGCGGTATCCGTCTCGGCAATTTCGGCGCGGTGCGCCAGGAAGTCGCCAAGGCCATGCAGTCGGTGATCTTCGACGGCACCGATCCGCAGAAGGCGCTCGACGACGCGGCTGCCCGTTCGAACGAAATCCTGCGCAAGTTTGAGCAGACCTACAAGGGCCAGCAGCTCCCCTGATCTGCTGATCGTGACGACGCCCGGGCGGCTCTCCGCCCGGGCGAAGCTATTTGACCAACCGGGATAGGTTTCCGATGGAACGTCGCGCGGTTTACCGCAACAAGGTGCTGCCATGGCTGCTGATCGGCCCGCAGCTGCTGCTGGTGCTGGTGTTCTTCTACTGGCCCACGTCGCAGGCGCTCTACTGGGCCTTCACGCTGGAACAGCCCTGGGGCGGCGGGAACCTCTGGGCCGGCCTCGACAACTTCCTCTACATCTTCCGCGACGACCGGTACTGGGGCACCGTGCTCCGCTCAGGCTTCTACGCGCTGGCCGCGACGGGCCTGTCGATGCTGGTGGCGCTGACGCTGGCGAGCTTCGTCGACCGGGCGCTGAAGGGCACCAAGCTCTTCCAGTCGGTGTTCATCTGGCCCTACGCCATCGCAGCCCCTGCCGCGGGCGTGGCCTTCCGCTTCATCTTCTCGCCGGAAGCCGGCCTTGTCGGCGCCGTCAACGACATCTGGCCGGGCATCTGGGATCCGGCGACCAACGGCATGCATGCGCTCGCCATGGTCATCGTCTGCCATGCCTGGCTCGGCATCGGCTACAACTTCGTGTTCTTCCTTGCTGCCCTGCAGATGATCCCGCGCTCGATCAACGAGGCCGGCGCCATGGATGGGGCACGGCCGTTCCGGCGCATGTTCGATTTGCAGCTGCCGCTGATCGCGCCGACGGCATTCTTCCTGCTCATCATGAACATCATCTCGAGCTTCACCGACAGCTTCGGGCTCATCGACACCATGACCGAAGGCGGCCCGATCGGGCAGACCGAGGTGATGGTCTACAAGATCTACGTCGATGGCTTCAAAGGCCTCGACTACTCGGGCGCCGCAGCCCAGTCGATCGTCCTCATGCTGCTCGTCATCGGCCTCACGTTCGTCCAGTTCAAATGGGTCGAACGCCGCGTCCACTACAACTGAGGGCCGGTCCATGATCGAACGCTCCCCCTTCTTCGACGCCCTCACCTACGCGGTGATGATCATCGGGCTCATCCTCGTGGTCATCCCGTTCTGGGTGGTGATCGTCGCCGCCTCACAGTCGCTGCAGGAAGTCAGCCGCGTGCCGATCTCGCTGCTGCCTTCCGACCAGCTGTGGGTCAACCTCAGCGAAGCCTGGGCCCGTGCCGACCTCGGTCCGAAGATGCTCAACAGCTTCATCGTCGCCATCGGCGTCACCATCGGCAAGATCACGCTCGCCGCGATGTCGGCCTTCGCGATCGTCTTCTTCAGCTTCAAGGCGCGGATGATCTGCTTCTGGCTGATCTTCATCACGCTGATGCTGCCGCTCGAAGTCCGCATCGTGCCGACCTACGCGATCGCCGCCAATGCGCTGCTGCCGTTCCAGGTGATCCTCGACACGTTCGGGATCAGCTGGCTGGTGCAGGCGGTGTCGGGCATCCAGGTGTCGCTCAACTGGAACCTGCTCAACTCCTACACCGGCCTCATCCTGCCGCTGGTCGCGACCGCCACTGGCACCTTCCTCTACCGGCAGTTCTTCATGACCATCCCGGACGAGCTGGCGGAAGCCAGCAAGATGGATGGCGCCAGCGCCATGGAGTTCTTCCGCGACGTGCTGATCCCGCTGAGCCGCACCAACATGCTGGCGCTCGCCACGATCATGTTCGTGGGCAGCTGGAACCAGTACCTGTGGCCGCTGCTGATCACCACCGACCGGGCCAATTTCGGCACCGTGGTGATGCAGCTCAAGGCCTTGATCCCCGCCCAGAACGGCACGCCCGACTGGAACGTCACCATGGCGGGCGCTCTCATCATCATGCTGCCGCCGCTGCTGGTCGTTGCCTTCATGCAGCGCTGGTTCGTGCGTGGCCTCATTTCCCGCGACAAATGATTGGATAGACCCATGGCTCAGATCACCATCAAGGGCGTGAAGAAGAACTACGCCAAGACCGCCGTGATCCACGGTGTGGACGTCAACATCGAAGCGGGCGAGTTCGTCGTCATCCTCGGGCCCTCGGGCTGCGGCAAGTCCACGCTGCTGCGGATGATCGCCGGGCTCGAGGAAATCTCGGGCGGCGAGATCGCCATCGACGGCACCGTGGTCAACCAGCTCGAGCCGCGCGAGCGCGGCTGTGCCATGGTGTTCCAGAACTACGCGCTCTACCCGCACATGACGGTGCGCCAGAACATCGGCTACTCGCTGAAGGTCGCGAAGCTGCCGAAGGCGGAGCGCGATGCACGGGTGATGAAGGTGGCGCAGTCGGTGTCGCTGGAGCCGTTCCTCGATCGTCGCCCGGGTGAACTCTCCGGCGGGCAGCGCCAGCGCGTCGCCATGGCTCGCGCCATGGTGCGCGAGCCCAAGGTGTTCCTGTTCGACGAGCCGTTCTCGAACCTTGACGCCAAGCTGCGCGTCGCGATGCGCGCCGAAGTCCGCCGTTTGCACCGCGATCTCGGTGTCACCTCGGTGTTCGTCACGCACGACCAGACCGAGGCGATGACGCTGGCCGACAAGCTGATCATCATGAATGCCGGCAATGTCGAGCAGATCGGCAAGCCGACCGAGGTCTACAACAACCCGGCGAGCCGGTTCGTCGCCGACTTCATCGGCTCGCCCGCCATGAACCTGTTCGAAGGCGAGTTCGATGCCGAGGGCCAGTTCATGCACGGCACGGGCGGCAAGATGAATGTCAGCCAGCTCAACGGCGTGCGCGTCCCCGGCCGCAAGGTGGTGCTGGGCGTTCGCCCGGAAGGCGTGCGCCGCACCGGCGCCGATACGCATGGCGCGATCCCGGCCGTCGTCGACTATGTCGAGGAACTGGGCGCGTCGCGGCTGATCCACGCCGACGCCAATGGCAGCCGCATCGTCGCGCTCGACAACGACACCGCCGAGATCAAGTCCGGCACCCCGGTGCATCTCAGCCTCGCCGACAGCGCGCTGCACCTGTTCTCGCTCGAGGACGGGCGCCGCATTTCGCACTGAGGGGCGGCCAAGTACACCGACCCTCCGACTTCAGCCTAGGAGAGATTTCATGACCCACATCATTGGTACCGGCTTCAATGCCGGCTCGGACGACGGCGAGTTCCTGACGCTCGAAGCGGACCTGCGCGCCCTCAGCGAAATGGGCGTCGACACCGTCGAGATCGGCGTCACCAGCCTCGACCTGATCGCCGGCGGCAAGATCGTCAAGGAGCGCCACGAGGCGCTGCTCGCGCTCACCAGGCAGTTCGATTTCCGTTACACCGTGCACGGGCTCGTCTCGTCCAACTTCATGGACCCGGTGACGCAGCGCTACCAGATCGATGCCGCCAAGGCGCTGGTGGAAGTGTCGAACTCGATCGGTGCGGGCATCCTCGTGCAGCACGGCGGGAACCTGCGGGCCGACGCCATCGCCGACTGGTCCGGCGCCGATGTGCGCGAGCGTGAGGCGCTCACCGAACTCGCCGATTTCGCCCGTCCGCATGGCGTGCGCATCGCGCTCGAGAACATCTTCACCACCGAGGCCGGCCAGTATCGCCAGACCCCGGCCGAGGTTGCCGAGACGGTCACGGCGGTGAACCATGCGAACGTCGTGGCGCTGATCGACTTCAGCCACGCCTATATCGAATCGACCTTCAAGGGCTTCGATTTCCGCGCCCAGATCCGCGCCATGGCGCCGGTCGCGGGGCACCTGCATGTGCATGACTCGTTCGGCCGGCCGCAGGGCTTCTACAAGCCGTACCACCCGCAGGAAAACACCGCGATGGGCATCGGCGACCTGCATATGCCGCTCGGCTGGGGTGACATCGCCTGGGAAGAGATCTTCAGCGAGCTCACCTTCCTGCCCGACACAGTGCTGATGATGGAAATCGGCCGCCGCTACCGTCGCGAGCAGCCGGCGAGCCTCACCCGCGCTCGTGAACTGGCGGCGCTGAACGCTCCCCGCGCGATCGCCGCGGAGTAATCCCCGTTCGCTGGCGCGGTGCTCCCTTCCGTGCCGGCAACTTGCCTCTCCTTGCTTCGTTCGTGCACCATGGTGCCAGCGAAGAGGAGAGGCGGATGGGGTTTGCGATCTCAGGTGTCTATTGTGCAGCGGTCACGGCGCTCAACGCCGATCTGAGCCCTGACCTCGAGCGCACCGGCGAGCACTGTCTCAGCCTGCTTGCGGATGGCTGCCACGGCATCGCCCTGCTGGGCACGACGGGCGAGGCCAACTCGTTCTCGGTCGCCGAGCGCAAGGCCATCCTCGAGGGCGTGATCGCCGCTGGCGTTCGGCCCGAGCAACTGGCGCCCGGCGTGGGCGTCGCCGCTATTCCCGATACGGTCGAGTTGGTGCGGCATGCGCTCGGTTTGGGCGTGAGACGGGTCGTGATGCTGCCGCCCTTCTACTACAAGGGCGTCACCGATGACGGGCTGTTCGCGGCCTATGCGCGGATCATCGAGGGTGTCGCCGACGAGCGGCTCCAGCTCATCCTCTACCACATCCCGCAGACATCGAACGTGCCGCTCAGCCGACCGCTGGTGAAGCGGCTCGTCTCGGCCTTTCCCGAGACGGTCGTCGGGCTCAAGGACTCGTCCGGCGACTTCGGCAACATGCAGGGGCTCGTCGAGGACAATCCGGGGTTTGCCGTCATGTGTGGGGCCGATCCGCTGCTGCTGAACTTTCTCAAGGTGGGCGGGGCGGGCTGCATCACCGCGACGTCCAATCTCGAGCCGGGGTGCCTCCGCACCATCTACGATCATCACGCCGATACGGCGCGGGCGGCAGAGGTGGACGCGGCGCAGGGGCGGATCGAGGCGGCACGGGCGATGATCACGGCCTATGGCCAGATCCCGACCGTCAAGGCGGTGCTGGGGCTGCGCTCCAGCAGAACGGGGTGGAACCGGGTGCGTCCGCCACTGATGGCTTTCGATGAGACGCGGATCGGCGAGTTGCGTGAGCGGCTCGCGGCGCTGCCGGCCTAGGTCGCTTCGCTCGGTTGCTCGGCGGCGCGTGGTGTCTGCTGGCGGAGGACGAGGATCAGGCCGATGAGCGCGATGATACCTCCGACGGCCATGCGCAGATCGAAGCCCTCGCCGAGCAGCAGGATGCCCATCACCACGGTCATCAGCGGCGTCATCAGGCCGAGCGGCGCAACGATCGAGGCCGGGTAGCGCTGCAGGATGCCCAGGTACAGGGTCGTCGCCAGCAGCGTGACGGCGATCACCGAGAAGGCGAGGGCGGCGAGGAATGGCCAGCCGGCGCCGAGGCTTGCCGTCACCGGCGTCGTCTCGGCCAGCAGCGAGTAGGCCAGCACCGGCGGGGCGGAGACGAAGGCGGTCCAGGCCTGCATGGTCAGCGGCTTGATGGCGCCGTAGCGCTTGAGCAGCACCTGGGCGAGCGAGATGGCGCCGGCCGACAGGAAGGCGAAGACGAGCCCGAGGCTGACGCTCGCGCCCTCGCCGTCCCACATCACGAGCACCACTCCGCCCAGCGCCAGCGCAATGCCGACGCCACGGGCGGGGCCGATGCGCTCGCCGAGCAGCAGCACCGAAAGGAGCGCCGTGATCGGGATCGCAGTCTGCAGCACGATCGACACGCTCGACGACGTGGCCTGCGTGAGGCCGAGGAACATGAACCCGAAATGGCACGCGCCCATCAGGAAGCCGATGCCGAGGATCGGCAGCAGCGGCCGGGGCAGGGGGCGCAGCAGCGGCGACAGAATCGCTGCCACGATGAGGAAGCGCGCTGCCGCGTAGAAGATCGGGGCGACCCCGAACTCGGAGAACAGCACCCGGCTGACGATCAGGTTCAATGCCCAGATCAGGCAGACGGCAGCATAGAGCAGAAGATCGAGGGGGCGCATGGAAGCTCGGAGGGGATGACGCGGACGCGCCGGCATCGGGCATCGCATACCGGCGCGGCAATGCCAATCGTGCTTTCGTTGCCCGACGCGCGGGCACATATCGGTCCAGTTCGCCGCTGTTGCGCACCCGGTGCACGCGCCCTACCTCTGGAGCGACAACAGGATAGTCCCCGATGGATGCCGAAGCCCCCGTCATGCCCAGCGCGCCGCCTGCCGGCATCGCGATCAAGACCGAGATCCTCGTGATCGGGGCGGGGCAGGCGGGGTTGTCCTCAGCCTATCATCTCAGGCAGCGCGGCCTCAAAGCCGGTCGGGGCTTCATCGTGCTCGACCAGTCGCCGCAAGCGGGCGGCGCCTGGCAGTTCCGCTGGCCATCGCTGACGCTCAGCACCGTCAACCGCGTGCACGACCTGCCGGGGATGCAGTTCGCGGAGGCGGTGGACACCAGTGACGGGGCGGTCGAGGCTGCGGTCGCGGTGCCGCGCTACTTCGCGGCCTACGAGGAGAAGTTCGGGCTCAACGTCTATCGTCCGGTCAAGGTCCAGGTCGTCTGCCCGCGCGCCGAGCGCTTCCGGGTCGAGACCGACCGCGAGACCTTCTCGGCGCGGGGGATCATCAACGCCACGGGAACCTGGGAAACGCCCTACATTCCTGACTACCCCGGCCGCGAGCGCTTCCGGGGGCGACAGCTCCACACGCGCGACTACCGCACCGCCGCCGAGTTCGCCGGCCAGCACGTGGTGATCGTCGGCGGCGGCATCTCGGCGATCCAGCTGCTCAACGAGATCTCGCAGGTCACCACGACGACCTGGGTGACGCGGCGGCCACTGCAGTTCCGCGACGGGCCGTTCGACCAGGAGGCGGGGCGGGCCGCGGTGAAGCTGGTCGAGGACCGGGTGCGGCAGGGCCTGCCGCCCAATTCCGTGGTGTCGGTCACCGGCCTGCCGCGCTCGCCGCTCATCGAGGCGATGGAGGTGCGCGGCGTGCTGAAGCGGCTGCCGATGTTCGCCGAAATCACCGAGACGGGCGTGCGCTGGGACGACGGGACCGAGCAGCGCGCCGATGTCATTCTGTGGTGCACCGGGTTCCGTTCCTCGCTCGATCACCTCGCGCCGCTGATGCTGCGCGAACCGTCGGGGGGCATCGTGATGGGTGGTCGTCTCGCGACACAGGTGGTCAAGGATCCGCGCGTCCACCTCGTGGGCTACGGCCCCTCGGCCTCGACCGTTGGCGCCAACCGCGCCGGCTCGGCGGCGGCGGCGGAGCTGATGGCGACGCTCGGCATTCCGGCCGACAAATAGCAAAGGGGTGCCGACGTATCGGCACCCCCTCAGGTCCGCCCACCTGTGTCCACAGGTTACTTGGCGCAGATGCCCGGATCTTCGAGCGTGCAGAGGTCAAGCCCGGTGAACTTCGGGTCTTCCACGGTTTCGCCCTTGATCAGGCTGATCAGGATATCGGGAGCCTCGTTGCCCATCTGGTAGGGACGCTGGCCGATCTGGAAGTGGCTGCGGCCCTCGCGGAACGCCTGGGCCTGCGGCGGCAGCGTGTCGCCGGCGATGATGATCAGGTCCTTGGATTTCAGCTTGTCCATGACCTGGTCGGTGTTCTGGGCATAGGCCTGCGGCCCGAACTGGGCCCAGCCGCCGACGAGGATGAAGGCGTCGAGGTCCGGATTGGCGGTGAAGACGTCGGCCATCTGCTGGTTGGCCGTCGGGATGTCGTCATTGGTGTAGGTCGGGCAGCCCTCGATCTCGGTCCACCCGTTGGTGTTGTTGAGCCGCTCGGTGCCCTTGGCGCCGGCAATGGTGTCGCGGAAGCCCGCTGCGCGCTCATTGATGTTGGCCGCGGCGACGTTGCCGAGCTGCAGGCAGACGGTGCCGCCCTCGGGCTTCAGCTTCATGGCTTCCTTGGCCATGCCGACGCCCATGTCGTAGTTGTTGGTGCCGAAATAGGTTTTGCGGAGGGCCTTGTCCTCCGGCAGCAGGTCGGCGTCGACCGTGATAATCGGCATGGTCGGGGCCGCGGCCTTGAGCATGTTGGCCATGGCCGGAGCGTTGGACGGCGAAATGGCGATGCCGGCGACGCCCTTGCTGATCAGGTCCTGCACGATCTGCACTTCGCCGGCTTCATCCGAGCTCAGCGCCGGGCCGGTGTACAGGCACTCGTATTCGCTATCGGCATGGGCGGCGTTCCAGTCGGCACAGCCCTGGCCCATCACGGTGAAGAACGGATTGTCGAGGCCTTTCACCACGACGGCGAGGATCTTCTTATCCTGCGCCACCGCTCCGCCTGCGAGCGCAACCGAAAGCGCCGCGCCGGCAAGCACGAACAAAGTCTTACGCATCGTCTTCCTCCCTGGGTTCGGCCCGCTCGTACGGGCCCTCGACCGAACCCGGCGACACGCCGTGCGGAGGTCCCTCACCTCCGTCACGCCTGCCATGGTCCGATGAGCTCCTCCTCACTGCGCCGACCGGTCTCTCCCCCGACCTTGTGGCGGCGCCCCGTGTTGGTTGGCGATACTGAGACGCGCCGCGCCAATAGTCAATCAGGCTGATGCACGTGCACATCTTATTGGCTAAAGTTGTCTGATGAGTAATGTAAGTGCTGGATACAGCATGGGAAACCTGTTTCCGGACGGAAACTTGAATCCTCCTTGGATGGCGCGCAAAGTCGATTGACGCTTGCTGCGGCTTATCCCATAGATTCCGGGTGTCATCTGGGGAGGTCGAGCCTTCCTGCCTTGGGAGGGGGACGATGGCGGTTCTCGAGCTGGCGAACGTCGCCAAGCATTATGGTGCCATCACCGCGCTCACCGACATTTCGTTGACGCTGAACGCGGGCGAAGTCGTGGGCCTCGTCGGAGACAACGGCGCCGGCAAGACGACGCTGGTCAAGATCATCGCCGGCAACTTCCATCCGTCGGAAGGCACGATCAGCCTCGACGGGCAGACGGTGCAGTTGCACGGGCCCAAGGACGCGCGCTCGAAGGGCATCGAGATCGTCTACCAGGACCTTGCCCTCGCCGATAACCTGACCGCTGCCGCCAACATCTTTCTCGGCCGTGAGCTCACCAATATCGCCAGGACGCCGCAGCAGGCCGAGCTGCCGGTCACCAAGCGCCGGCGCGGCCTGCAGTGGCTGGTGCCCGAGATCCTCGACTATCGCGCCATGTACAAGCGGGCGGGCGAACTGTTTGCCGAACTCAAGTCCGAGACGCGTCCGCGCGACCTCGTGCGCCGCATGTCGGGCGGACAGCGGCAGGCGGTCGCCATCGCGCGGACGCGGCTGTCGAACCCCAAGATCGTGCTGATGGACGAGCCCACGGCGGCGATCAGCGTGCGGCAAGTGGCCGAGGTGCTCAACCTCATCCGGCGCCTCAAGGAGCAGGGCATCGTGGTCGTGCTGATCAGCCACCGCATCCCCGATATCTTCGCCGTGTGCGATCGGCTGGTGGTGCTGCGGCGCGGCCGCAAGGTCGCCGACAAGCTGGTCGCCGATTCCTCGCCCGAGGAAGTCACGGGCCTCATCACCGGTGCGCTGCAGAGCGCCTGAGGGAGACACGACCAATGGCATCGGACAGTTCTCTCAAGGAAGCCATCGAGCAGCAGACCCACCGCACGTGGTATGGCTGGATCGTCACCCAGCAGATCTTCTGGATCCTGCTCGTCGTGGTGCTCGCGGTGGTCGCGATGATGCTCCTGACCAAGACCTTCGCGACGCCGCAGAACCTGTTCAACGTCACACGCAACTTCGCCTTTGTCGGCATCGTGGCACTCGGCATGACGGCGGTGATCATCACCGGCGGCATCGACCTGTCGGTGGGCGCGACATTGCTGATCTCGGCCATGGTGACCACGGTCATCATGCATGCGGGCTTCCCCATCGCCCTGGCCCTGCCGGCCGCAATGGGCGCCGCGCTGCTGGTGGGGCTGATCAACGGGTTGCTGATCGCGGTGGCGGGCATGCCGGCGTTCGTGGTGACGCTGGGCATGATGTCGATCGCGCGCTCGATCGGCATGGTGATGAGCAACAACGCGCTCATCTACGAGTTCGGGCCGGACCAGTCGATCCTGTTCGCGATCGGCGGCGGCTCGGTGACGATTGGCGGCCTGCCCATTCCGAACCCGCTGATCGTCATGATCATCCTCGCGCTGGTCACGGGCTTTGCGCTGCGCTGGACGCGCTGGGGCCGGCACCTTTTCGCCATCGGCGGGAACGAGAAGGCGGCGGTGCTCACCGGCGTGCCGGTCAAGGCGGTCAAGGTCTCAGTCTATATGTTCGTCGCCTTCTGTGCCGGCATCACCGGCTTCCTGATGACGGGCTGGCTCGGTTCGGTGACCACCGGCCTCGGTACCGGACTCGAGCTTACGGTCATCGCGGCGGCCGTGATCGGCGGCGCCAACCTCAATGGCGGCAGCGGCACGGCGCTCGGCGCAGTGGTGGGCGCGGCGCTGATCGAGATCATCCGCAACTCGCTGACACTGCTCGGGATCAGCACGTTCTGGCAAGGCACGTTCGTGGGCGCCTTCATCGTCCTCGCCGTCGCCTTCGATCGGCTGCGCAACCGCGAGACCTCCGAATAGGCCAGCGCGGGTGTTCCAGTTCGCGGCTATTCCGCAACAGGGCGACTAAAGGTCAGTAGCGGGCCCGGCCGTGGTATGGAAATAGCAGGATGGGCGCTGCTAAAGCCCGTTGCTTAAGAACAATCGCGGGGAGCCTATGAACCAGATCGATCTCAACGGCATGGTCGCCGTCATTACGGGCGGTGCGCAGGGCATCGGTTTCGCCATCGCGCGCCGGCTCGTCGCCTCGGGCGCCAAGGTGAGCCTCTGGGACATGAATGCCGACCTGCTCGCCGCCGCCAAGGCCGAGCTGGGCGCAGCCGCGTCCACGGTCACCGTCAATATCACCGACTATGACGCGATCGCCGCGGCAGTCGCCGAAGTCGAGAAGGGCCTCGGCAGCCTCGATATCCTCGTTCATTCGGCCGGCATCGCGGGCAACAATGCTCCGCTCGACCAGTACGACCTCAACGAGTGGCGCCGGGTCATCGACATCGACCTCAATGGCGCCTTCTACGTCAACCGCGCCGTGCTGCCGGGCATGAAAGCCCGCAACTATGGCCGTATCGTCAACATCGCCTCGATCGCCGGCAAGGAAGGCAATCCCAACGCCTCGGCCTATGCCGCGGCCAAGGCCGGTGTCATCGGCATGACCAAGGCGGTCGGCAAGGAGTGCGCCAAGCACGACATCGCCATCAACGTCATCACCCCGGCCACGGCCAAGACCCGCATCCTCGACGAGCTCAAGCCCGAGTTCATCGACTACATGCTGAGCCGCATCCCGCGCGGCCGTTTCCTCGAAGTCGAGGAAGCCGCCAACATGGTGGCCTGGCTGGTGAGCAAGGAAAACAGCTTCACCACCGCCTCGGTGTTCGACCTCTCGGGCGGTCGCGCCACCTACTGAAGCCGATCGAGCTCGGCGTATAGCGGAACCATGGCGTCGACCAGCCGGCCGTATGTCTCGCGCATGCGGGCATAGCGGTCGACCCATGCGGGCTCCGGCACCACCTCGCGCTCGATCGCGATCATCCGGCTCATCGCCTCGGCCTGGCTCAGCCCGTCAACGGCTTGCCGGGCCAGCATGGCGCAGCCGACGACGCCCGATTCCAGCACGCGTGGCACGAGGATCGGGCGGCCGTAGACGCTGGCCTTGATGCGCAGCCACAGGTCGGAGCGGCCGCCACCGCCGGCCGCGACGAAATGATCGGGCCTGCCCCCGAGCTCGGCGATCCTTTCGAACTGCCGGCCGAGCGCCAGGGCGATGCCCTCAAGGACTGCGCGGTGCAGTTCCGCCTTGCCGTGGCTGGCGGTGAGGCCGAAGAACTGGGCCCGCGAGCTGCGGGCCGGGCCCAGCCGCTCGCCGGAGAGGAAGGGCAGGAAGAACAGCCCGCTGGCGCCGAGCGGCGCAGCTTCCGCCGCCGTTTCGGCCGTGCCGTTGCCGATCGCCTCGGTTGCCCAGCGGATGGCGTCGCCTCCGGAATCGACCAGCGTGAACGCACCCCACAGGCCACCTGGCGCTGCCACATTGGCGACCACGGGGTCGAGCAGTGGCTCGCGCCGCACCAGCGTTGCGATCGCGGAGGTTCCGGCGATGTCGGAGCCGGTGCCTGGGGTCGCAGCGCCCGAGCCGAGCAGAGCCAGCGGCAGGTCGCCGCCGCCGGCGAGAACGGGTGTGCCGACGGTGAGTCCTGTTTCTGCTGCGGCGGCCTCACCGACCCGGCCGATGATGTCCCTGGTCGCGTGAATGGGGGGCAGGATGGCTCGCGACAGGCCGAGGCCCGCCAGCAGTTCGTCCGACCATCTGCCCGTCCGCACGTCGGCGAGAAAGCTTGCCGAGGCCTCGCTCCAGTCGGTGGCGCGTTCGCCGGTCAGCCGGAAGTTGATGAAGTCCTTGGGCGTGAGCACCGTTGCGGTGGCGGCGAGTGCCTCGGGGTGATGCTCCCGCAGCCAGGCGAGCTTGAAGGCGGGCCAGGCCGGTGTCGGGGGATTGGCGGTCACCGCAGCATGGTCGGCGAACGGATGCGCCGCGGCCCAGGCGTCGACCTGGGGGATCGAGCGCTTGTCGTTCCAGAGCAGCACGCTGTCGCTGGTTAGGTCGCCGTCGGCATCGAGGAGTACGGTGCCATGCATCTGGCCGCAGGTGCATATGGCGACCACCGGTCGCTCCGCCCCGGTCATAACTTCGCGGACCGCGCCCCGAGTCGCCTCCCACCAAGCGGTGGCGCTCTGCTCGGCCCAGGCGAAGCGGGGGATGGTCTGTGCAAAGCCGCGGCTGGCGAAGCTGACGATAGTGCCCCGGCGGTCCACCAGGGCGGCCCGCACGCTCGAGGTGCCGAGGTCGATCGAGAGGGTGAGGTCGTCCGTCATCGCGCGGGTTGGTTGTCCGTTCTTGAGGGCGGCACTGCGATCGGCTGAGTAGAGACCATACCGCGCGCGGTAGGCAAGCCGGACACGGTCGGTGGGGCAGCCGAAGGTTTGAGGGGCGTGCGTCTTGACTAAGTAACCAACTGGTGAATTAGTCTCGTCGGGAGGCCGGCGGGAGGATGCCGGCCCTGTCCAGGGACCGAGGAAGCCACCCAAGTGAAG